>Ga0209514_10010328_pt1 | contig 10037 bp, 10 predicted proteins | sample Subgrocontami58m_FD_187452 | JGI IMG/M metagenome (GOLD analysis project Ga0209514, IMG submission 187452) | Subsurface groundwater microbial communities from S. Glens Falls, New York, USA - GMW37 contaminated, 5.8 m (SPAdes) (version 3) | ecosystem: Environmental > Aquatic > Deep subsurface >... | reverse complement strand
CGAAGAATCAACCCTGGATATGTGACGCCACCGCAGACCAGACCTCCGTACAGGTATAATAAGGATGGCGTACGCATGCCGGCGTGAGTAAAGAGAGAGGCCATACCACGATGAAAAAGTTTATCCCGGCCCTGATAGCGGTAGGCGTCGTCCTTGGCATCGTGCTCATCGGTGTGCTCATCATCGCGGGCACCTACAACTCACTGGTGGCCCAGTCGCAGGCCGTGGACTCCCAGTGGGCGCAGGTGGAGACCCAGTATCAGCGTCGCTACGACCTCATCCCGAACCTGGTGAACGCCGTGAAGGGCGGCATGGCGCAGGAGCGCGCCGTCTTCGACGCCATCGCCGAGGCGCGCACGCGCTACGCTGGCGCGCCGACGCCCGACGCCAGGGCCGCCGCGGCCAGCCAGGTGGAGGGCGCGCTTGCCCGCCTGCTCGTCATCATGGAGAACTACCCGCAGATACGGTCGCTGGAGGCGGTGCAGGGACTGATGGCGGAGCTGGCGGGCACGGAGAACCGCATCTCCGTGGAGCGCCGCCGCTTCAACGAAGCGGTGCAGGGCTACAATACGTCCATCAAGACGTTCCCGACGGTCGTGTTCGCGGGCATGTTCGGGTTCAAGGAGCGCGCGTACTTCCAGTCGGTAACAGGCGCCGCGACGGCCCCGAAGGTGGAGTTTTAGAACAAATGTTGCTATAATCTTGCTCAAGAATCATGCATAAAAGCTATGCACGGAGGAGTTGTGACCAATGAATGGACAAAATAGGGAAGACTTCCCTCAAAAAGTGATAGACACCATCGCAAAAAGGGCTGGGTACATGTGCTCATGGCCCAAGTGCGGCAAGAGGACGGTCGGGCCAGGCGATTCTCAATCTCAAATAGTCAACATAGGGGTTGCCGCTCACATCAATGCAGCTGCTCCAGGTGGGCCACGATACGATCCACAGCAAACGAGCGAACAGCGGGCGGCTGCTGAAAACGCTATTTGGCTATGTCAAGATCATGGAAAGATGGCTGACGCCGATACCACCAAATATCCAGATCACCTTCTCAGAAACTGGAAGAAAGTACATGAGGAACACATTCGCCAAACAGTTGGTAAGCAGGAGGCCCCTGCTCTGACTGTGGTTTCAGGTGAACATATAGCACGCGGTCGAGGAAACGTGACCGGACTCGACATACAAGGCCCGGCAATCATCAAGCCAGGCACTCGTTCCTTGGCCGAGGGGGAAGGAAATATCACTGGTACCAGAATAGGAGGGCCTAAGTCAGACCATGGCAACTAGTTACTTCGGGTACATCTGTCCGCGATGTCATTGCACTGTAGATATAGGAGCCTCAATTGGCAGGGGCGAGCCCCAGTGCCCCAGCTGCAATACGACGATGGTGCCCAACCCTCAAGGCCGAGCGAGCGCCGCTAACGTTTACTGTCCAACCTGTAAAATTGCCGTCGGCCTAGTCAACTCAGATCGCTGCCCCCAGTGCAATGGACCTTGGCATCCCTTGCCATAGTCGCGAGATATAGAAGGTTCAAGTCACGAGGAGAACCAATCGAGACTGCTCCCCGAGAAACAGCCTCACACATCACTGGTGCTCCTGAATTGCGGTCAAGTCTTCGAAGGGTCATGCCAATGCCTTTACGCCAACCCCCAGCGCCAATTCGGAGACAACTGCGGCAAGAAGTGAACTGGGGTTGTCCGGTCACTGGCTGTGGGAACCCTTTCTTGAGCTATCATCACTTTGCCCCACCATTCCGGGACTTCACGACCGAAACGCCCCATGATCTCAAAGGTATTATTGCCTTGTGTCTTGCCCACGCAGGTATGGCAGACGGAGGTGCCTTCACTGATGATCAACTCAGGGAAATGAAGAGGAATCCCTTCCTTCGTGGAGATCAGGTAGTCGGCCATAATGATTGGCTCCGTCGCAATACGGTGCTCCGGGCCGGGACCAATATATTTGTCAACATCGCAGCTCTGGTTACAGTGGATGGTCAGAAAGTCGTCTGGTTCAACCGTAGTCCTGAGGGATACCTACAGTTGTCAATGAACGTCTTGGACGCCTCACGTCAACCGCTGTTCGTGATGGAGAATAACGATTGGATAGTTTCTGGGCCGCTCAGCGACCTAGAGGCCAAACCTCATGGGCGGGACCTCGTCGTGAAGTCTCAGGTTGACGATTTCTGGATGAAGTTGGGGTTTGATAATCTGGAGGAAGCGTCCTTCCGGTCTGAGATTGAAGAACGGGAGTTAGAGAGGGAGCGGAAACGAGTCGCAGAGCACAATGCTATGATGGCGGCACTGAGGGCTCGTACATCCGATGCTGAAAAGTGGCTTGTAGATGAAAGTCTCGAAGAAGACAGGATTCGTCGAAGGGCATGGGATCGCCTTGCTCCAGCCATCGGGGAGTGGCCAGCATTGGAGGTCACCTTTGAAGGACAACTGCCCGCGCCAATCAAGGTGGTTTCCTCAAATAAGGAGATACAATTCGGGGGTGTTCACATGAGGGGAAGTCTAGTTGTGGGGCCTTCTACGGTGTTTGCGTTCAATTATCAATAGCTCATTTTCTCAGAACGACTTCATAGCATCGCTTCCTCGATTTCGGGAATCCATTTTTGACTCATGATGCTGGCGACGATGGGCAAGAAAGGCAGAAGCTTGTTCAATCAGAAGCTGTTAGCTCTTCTTGACGCACCAGATATCCCACGGATGTTCAAAGTGAAGTGGAATGAACAAATCGGCAAAATTATAAGAGCACCGCTTAGCAATACCCACAGTGCGTTATAGTCGTTCCACCTGCGGCGCGACCTCCTCCATGAACAGGCGCAGCGGCTCCAGCGTGTCCGCGTCCGGGAAGCCGAAGATCAGATAGTCCGCGCCCGCCTTCACAATCTGCGCGCACCGCTCCGCGCACTGCGCCGGTGTCCCCGCGATGACGCTCCAGCCGTCGCCGACGCCCTGGGGCGCGTACCGCTCCAGCTTCCGCTTCAGCTCCGCCTCGTTGCGCGCGACGAGCATGCGCCCCAGCCGCGTCTTCACGATGGTCGCCGGGTCGCGGCGCTCCGCCTCGCAGTGGCGCGCCAGCACGTCGAGCTTCTGGCGCACCGTCGCGGGGTCGCCGAAGATGTTGCACATCTGCGCGTACTTCGCTACCAGTCGCAGCGTGACCTTCTCGCCCGCGCCGCCGATGACGATGGGCGGGTGCGGCTTCTGGATGGGGCGCGGTTCGCATTGCGCGTCCTGAATCGCGTAGTGCGCGCCCCGGAAGGACGGATGCTCCTCCGTCCACATCCGCAGGACGATCTGCGTGGCCTCCTCCAGCATCTTCATCCTCTCGCCGACGGGGGCGAACGGCCACCCGTACGCGTTGAACTCGCGCTCGACCCATCCGGCGCCGAGGCCCATGATGATTCGCCCGCCGCTGATGACGTCCAGCGAGGCGCCCATCTTGGCGAGGAGCGCGGGGTTCCGGTACGGGACGCTGGCGACCATCACGCCCAGGCGCACGCGGGACGTGCGGGCCGCGAGCGCGCCCAGCGTGACCCACGCCTCCAGGATGGGGGCGGCGCCGCTGCTCGTGCTGGCGGGATGCATCATGTGGTCCATGAGCCAGAGGGAGTCGAAGCCGACGCGCTCGGCCTCGACGGCGATGCGCTCGAGCGCGGGGTACATGCCGCGCGGGTCGCCGCCGGAGAACGTAGACTGCTGAAGGCCGAACTTCAGAGACAAGGGAAGCACCTCCTCCGCGCCGTGGGCTGCGTCCGTGTTTTGTCACGCGAAGCCTACGGCACGGAGGCGCGGCCTGTCAAAGAGGCGTCACGCGCGCAGACGGCTGCATTAGGGTTTTGTTCTCCGGGGTGCGGCGACGACCGGGCATCGACACACGCGGGGCAGACCCTTTGAATATCGCTCAGGCGGCGCTTCTGCTGCCGCCGGCGAGTCCCTGGCAACACGCGTCTGTCCCATGCTTGGGCATTGCCAGCCGCGTTGCCTCAGCCACATGGGGTGCAGGTCCCGCCCTCATGTTTTTGCCGACACGATAGACGGCTAGCTTCCTGGCTGGCTGGCCCGTTGCACGGCGTGCTGGTAACGCGGAGGACGCCCGTAGCGCTGGCGGAATCTCCGGAGGTGCACTCGCTCCATGGGTTTGGCGGCGCGAGCTTCCTGCGTGATTTCGAATCTGAAGCGCGTGGCGTCCGGCATCTTGTTTTGATACAGACGCCGAAGGATCTCTCTAAGGCTCGTGGAGGTACTTCCAATGCACAGAATCTCGCGGTTACGATCGCCAAGCTCGTAGGCGCCCGGCGCATCCGGGACTGCAGCGATCGCCCATTCCATGAATGGGTACCATCTCTTCCGGAATGGCATAGCTCCTCCATGCGCGCATCCATGCGCAGGGGGGTGATGTGCGTGCACGCACGCAGCGCCTGGTTCGCCTGAAGACAAACCTATCGACCAATGCACCTGTGTGCCGAGCCTCAAGACACTCGAATACCGGCGTCCGCGCGAGACTGCAGGCAATGTCAATTGTCCGCGACGGGGTCCGCGCTGACCCTCGTTCGTGACATGGGACCGGCGCTACGTAAAAAACCTGTAGAGCAAGGAGCCTGCCTGCTCCGCGGCGAGATCAGGTACTGTGTCTTTCACGAAGAGGCCCGTCAGGTCCTGCAGGAGATGCCGAATCTGATTGGTACGCTCGAAATCTCCGGGATGGGGGGCATAGGTCACGGAACACAGGTCTTCGTCAGACGTTACTCCAAAGCATCGCTTGAACCGGACCAGTCCCTCCTGTCGCACGCTGCTCCGGCCGAGGTCCAGAAAAGTGCATCCTCGTTCCTTGGCGGCCAGCATGCCGTGCCACATCGTCAGGTCGTTCGGACGCAGATGAAGGTACTCATGGGAGGAGGCATTGAACTTGTAGTAGCAAGCGTCCTTCCACAGGAGGAAAAGAACGCCACCTACGGGGCGGTCCTGGTACATGGCAAGCAAAAGAAATCCCGCGCCCTTCTCCACGAAGTGGTCCCAGATGGTCTCAAAGAAGGCGTACGGTTGGGCCAAAAGGCCGTACTTTGCTCTCCTCAAGCGAAGGTGCAGCAGGTACCACTCCCGGAGCTGGCTCTTGTCCACGGCCTCCTTGACTGTCAGTCCGCTTCGCTGGGCGAGCCTCACGTTGCGTTGTGCGCTGGCGCGCAGACGCTGCCAGAGTGTCTCGGTGTCCGCGGTCAGGTCGATGCCCTGCCATTTGAATTGCGTCTGCTGCACAATGGGCGCCCCAACGGCGGGGAGGTTTCGGACAAGGGTACGCAGAGTCCAGGGCTTCCCGTCTCTGACAAGCGATTCCGCAAGTGAGTTGGCCTCTGCAGGGCTGGGGGCGAGCGGGTCGCAGAAGTCTGAGAACGCCAGCGTGACGCGGCGGGACCCCAGGGCGTCGTCTACCTGGTTCCAGGGGATCCCAGCGATAGGGCGTCCGTCCTGCTCGATGATGGATGCGCAGATAGGAAGGTTGTAGGTCTCTTGCACAACCCTCATCCATTCGGGCGAATGGAACAGGGTAGAAGCGTTGCCGGCAACCAGCGCCGCCCATTCGGGGCTGGTAATCGGGTCCACAACCCGGAGCGTCCGCAGGCTCGCAAGCTGGCTCAACATTCTGTCAATCTCCCGCTTCAGAGCACTGACGCGAGTGCGTCTTCAGCCAGCATACGTGCGGTGGAAGACGCTTGCACACCCAGATGCCGTATTCCTTCAAAACAGGGGAGCCTAGTCCTACGCTTGCGGATGGGTATGGCACAAGTCTAGGCCTTTGACCTCGCTAGCGGCGAAGCGACGCCGCGTAACGTGGCTTGTCAGGCAATCCGGTACGCCTGGAGCGTTTTCTGAGGGGTCTGGACGCCCGGATGAAGTATCCGCGATGAGGGGCTGGTCCGGGGAGCAGTGTCGGCGGGGTGTGCTGTCAGCTCTGATGTGCGGAAGACGAGTCGTCGGGCGTAGCGCTGTCGAGGCCTGTCGGTGTTGCGTTATGCTCGCGAATGAATGGGCTGCTCCTGTGAAGGTGAGGCGATGCGCTTGATGCGCTGTGCGACGTGTTGCGCATAGCTGCCGAGGTTCAGGCCATTTTCGACCCGCCTTCGTGCGTTTTGACCCATTTGCGCCGCCACGTCTCTGTGTTCGTGCAGGTACCGGACCGCATCCCTCCAACCTTCAACGTTCCCAGGGTCCACAAGCAGTCCAGTCTCGCCTTCGTGTACTATGCCAAGCCCGACCAGCCCGTCTGTCTTCGTGGCGATGACTGCCTTGCCCATAGCCATGGCTTCGTAGACGACGCGGCTTCCCGCCTGGCCGCCCCTCTGACCTCGAAGGGGCACGGCGACGGCGATCGCTCGCGCGTACAGCTCTCTGAGCTCTGTGGGGCCGCACCTGCTGAACCGGACGTTGGCCGGGTACGAACGTTCCATCTTCCGGCCGTTCTGCCATGGCCTCGCCCCGGCGATCCTCAGCTTGATGTCTGATTCTCGCATTGCCTCTATGAGCGTGGGGTAGTCCTGATACTCCTGTCCTACCGCGCTCACCACAAGACGCGCCGGCTCCACGGCCATGGGGCGCCAGAAGCGGTGGTCAGCGGGATGCGGGACAAAGGCGATCTTGTGTGGGGGGAAACCGAGGAGTCGTTCGTACCTGCCGGCGTTGACCGCGCCGGGACAGATGACCAGCCGGACATGCGTCTGCAGACCGAGGGCTCTCACCCACCGACTGGGCCCAATGTGAGTCGCCCGGCCCTCTCCAAACATCACCAGCGGCTTGCGGATTCGGAACGCTTTGAAAAGGGCTGCCAGGCCCAGTCCAGCCGCCTCTGAATCGGCGAATATCAAGTCGTACTGGTCACGCGTGCGGAAGGCCCGCCATGCGGCCTTCAGTCCAAGTGCCGTCGCGCCGGGTCGTTTTATTCGCGTTGCCGCGGATGTGAAGGGCGTAATCAGCGCAGCGCCCAACGCGTCAGCCACGGCCAGAAAATCTGGACACGGCAGCAGGTCACCTTTCACCCGTTCCGCCAGATCGGGAGGTACAGGCGTGGCGACCAGGACGGCTGTCCGCATAAGCCCTCACACGCGGGGTGAGCAGGGGAAGATGGCCGGAGCTGCAAAGCGGTTCAATTCACACCCTACTGCATCTGCAAAACTGCGGCCGCTTTCACGCCGTGCATGGTGTTTCTCCGCTCCTCCAACTCTCGGGAGCGCCGCTCTGTTTCCGCCATCGTGGTCAGAATGGGCTTCGTATCCAGCCCCCGGACGCACACGATGCCGTTGGGGAGAGGGTTCAGCACGGGAGCGCTCAGATTGGGCTTCTCTCCAAGGGCAAGCTGGACGGCGAGATAGGGCATGTTGAGTCCTCTCTGGGCATAGAGGATAATGCCTCCACTCATGAAGCGCCCCGCGTTGATTTCCGTGACGCTTGGTATGCCATTGTTGTCGTAGGCCATGTCTACGCTCATGATCCCATGGGGTTTCGGGTCAATCGCCAGGATGGCCCTCAGCGCTGTATCGTCCACCACCGCGTCCCGCAGGGTCACGCTTGCTCCGGTGATGCCCGTCACCCCTGACGGCGTCAGGTTCGAAAACTCCCAGTACAGCCGCCTGCGTCCCTGGGCGACGATCAGCTCTCCTTCCCACCAGATGGACTCCCAGGTCACCGTTTCCTTGCTGAGAAGCTGGGCCGCCATGAAATCGCCCCACCCATTCCAGAAATCTATCCACCTTTTGGCCTTATCGTAGTCTGACACCGGAAGCGACCCTTTGCCGCCTGTTCCACGGATGGCGCGCAACCACAGGGTGCCTCCAAGTTGTCGGAACGCGTATCGCAGGTCTGCTTCGGTGTTGATGAACATGCTCGCGGGGACGGGGACCCCGGCTCTCCGCCAGTGTTCGTAGGAATCCCATTTTGAGTCACAGACAGTGAGCGTTCGATGGCTGGGCAGGAAGATGCGGGTGCGCAGCCGGTCCCTGGCCGCCGACACAGGGAGGAGTTCAGCAGACAGCTGCACCATCAGGAGATCAATCCCCGCCTCGCTGATGATGTCGTTCAGAACGGGAACGTAGTCGTCATGCGCCGCTTTGGGGACCACGTGCTTTTCGTCGGCGACCGCTCGCTGGACGCCGAATTTGTCAGAGTCCACTCCAGCGATGTACATCGGTTCAGGAGCGATTCTCAACGCGTCGCAGAAGCCGATTGCCAGTCGTCCTCCCGCGCTTGTCACCAAGAGGTGTTTCATCTCTTTCCTCCATCAAAAAAGAGCCAGGCTTTCCGAAGTCACAGGCGCTCCCCGTTGAACGGGGTTATATCCTACGGGCTGCCGCCGTCGTGTGGCATCGCACTTTCGTGTATTGCGGCGAACACAGAACGGCGATGCACCCTGACATGGCTCGCCTAGGCGAAGAGGAGGACGTGAAGCCTGGAGGGGCCTAGTCTCATGGCCCTATCGCGTATAACTTTCCGTCCTGAGAAGTGATGAAGAGGACGCCGTCAGCACCGATGGCTGGCGAGGAGAGAATGGCGCCTCCCGTTGGGAAACTCCAGGCCGGAAAGCCATTGCTGGAGACGAGCGCATACAGGGACCCGTCATCCGCGCCTATGTAGATCGTTCCGTCCGGCCCAAGGGCAGGAGAAGAGTTGATGATTCCCCCAAGCGCAACGTTCCAGCGCAGAGTGCCGTTGCTGTTGATGGCGTACACGTTGCGGTCGCTGGAACCCACATACACCACCCCATCCTGTCCGATGGCCGGGGATGTTTCGATGATCCCTCCGGTGCCAAACCGCCATTTCATGGAGCCGTCGGGGTTGATGGCATAGACCCACTGGTCATCCGCGCCCACGTAGATGGTACCATCATCTCCGACAGCGGGAGATGACACGATAGCGCTCAGGGCTGTGAACTTCCACTTCATCTCGCCCCAGGGTGCGATTGCGTAGAGATTCATGTCCCCTGAGCCGACATAGATGGTGCCATCCTTTCCGATGGCCGGGGAGGACCGGACAATGCCCTCCGTCAGGAAGCTCCATTTGAGGGCGCCGTTCGGTCTGATGGCGTAAAGCTTGCGATCGTTCGAGCCTATGTAGACCGTGCCGTCAACGCCGATGGCCGGAGAGGAGAGGATAATATCCCCCGTAGCGAAGCTCCATTTCAATAGTCCACCGCTGCCGATTGCGTAGAGCTTCTTATCGTTGGCTCCTACGTACACCGTCCCGTTTGCCGTGACAGCCGGGGAAGACCAGATGGCGCCGCCGGTCGTGAACTTCCACCGCAGGTTGCCGTTGGGGTCGATCGCGTAGAGAGCATATCCATCTGCGCCAGCATATGTTGTGCCGTCGGGTCCAACGGCGGGAGACGACCGCATGGAGAACCCCGGGGCAAATGTCCACTTTTGCATGGGCCCGCGAGGCCCAATGTAGGGGGCGCGCCCAGTCCGCCTCTGGTCGCCCCTAAAAAGCGGCCAGTACAGAACGGGGCTGCTCAACGCGGGGTCCCTGGGTGGCAGCGTCGGCGTTGGCGTTTGCGTTGGTGTTGGCGTCACGGTTGGCGTCATAGTGGGCGTAGGTCTGGGCGTGCGTGTCGGCGTCGCCGTGGGCTTGGGCGTGGACGTGGGTCTGGGCGCAGGCGTCGGCTTCGGTGTGGACGTCGGCACTGGTGTCGATTTTGGCAACGGGGTCGGCGTGGGTGTGGGCCGCATGCTGGGGGTCGCCTCTTGCACATCTGGAGACGTGGCAGTGCGCATGAGGGCGAGTCCGGGAACGGGTGTTGCTGTCAGCGTGGGCCGGGGTGGCATGGTGGGACGGGGGGTCGGCGTACCCGTCGTCGTAGCCGTCGGCCATGGTGTTGCCGTCGGCTCCGGTGTCAGGGCGATCGGTACGGAAGGGCGTGCACAGGCGACGACACCCAGGAAGAGCAACGTCAAAGCCACAGCGGCAAGCGCGTATCTCACGGCGTGACCTCCATGACTGCGGGCCCTGTGTCCCGCCGCGAGCGGCGTTCTCATCCGACGTGCTCC
>Ga0209514_10010324_pt1 | contig 10040 bp, 7 predicted proteins | sample Subgrocontami58m_FD_187452 | JGI IMG/M metagenome (GOLD analysis project Ga0209514, IMG submission 187452) | Subsurface groundwater microbial communities from S. Glens Falls, New York, USA - GMW37 contaminated, 5.8 m (SPAdes) (version 3) | ecosystem: Environmental > Aquatic > Deep subsurface >... | reverse complement strand
ACGGCCTGCCAGAAGAAGCGTTCCGTCATGCGCCACGCCAGCGCGGTCTTGGCGTGGCGGCGGGAAAGCCGTGACGCGCCGCACCCGTCGCCCCTGGGAACGACCTGCTTTGCCCCCGAAGTGAAGTGTGCTTTGGCCATGGCTGCCCATCGGTCAGCCGAGACGATAGAGAGGAGACACGGAACATGAAATCGAAATTGCTCGCTAGCTGGAGCTCGAATGGAATGCGCATCGCCGTCGCCGCTGCGATTGCGCTCGCCGCGTGGGGGCCGGCTTCGGCGCAGGATGTGCCCAAGGTCATGAACCTGTCCACGCACGGAATAGGAAGCGTGCTGAACGCGATCGGCGTCGGGCTGGCGAAGGTGATCAACGCTCACCTGAACACCCAGGTCAAGGTGATGCCGACCTCGGGCCCCACCGAATGGCTCCCGCAGATCTCGACCGGCGAAGTGCACATGGGCGTGCTCAACAATTACGACGCGCTGCACGGACGCCGCGCCGACGGCGGCTACGAAAAGGCGCTGCGCAACAAGGGCGCGCCCATCATGCTGCTGACATCGGGCACGCGCAACTGGCTCGGCCTCATCACCAGCGAGGGATCCGGAATCAAGACCTGCGCGGACCTCAAGGGCAAGCGCGTGGTCAGCCGCTTCTCGGGAAGCGCCGGCGTAACGGCGCAAGGGGAGGCGATCATGGCCAACTGCGGGCTCGGTGCCGGCGATTACAAACAGGTGGTCGTGGCCGGCGGACCGGACAAGGGCATACAGGCGGTGATCGACGGCTCCGCAGACGCCGCTGCCTCGGCCGCGGTCGGAATGGGAATCATCGCGGAACTGGATGCGAGGCGCGGCGCGCGGTTCGTGTCGCTCGACCCCGCCCCCGGCGCCTGGGAGAAGTTCAAGGCGCATTTTCCGGCTTCCTCGAAGAAGCTCGACCCCGACAAGGGCCGGGTCGGCGTGCGCGAGCCGATCCATGTCGCCGAGTATCCGTTCTACCTCGTCGCGGCACAGAGCCTGTCCCCGGAGGCCGCCTACCGGATCGTCAAGGTGCTGTGGGAAAACAACGCGGAACTGTTCCCGATCCACGCGCGCCTCAGGCAATGGGTGAAGGAGAACTACGTGGACGAGTCGGCCACCATTCCGTATCACCCGGGCGCGGTCAAGTTCTACAAGGAAGTCGGCGCGTGGTCGCCCAAGATGGACGACATTCAAGCCAGGCTCCTTCGCTAGTTCCTCGCCATCGCAACTTCGAGCCTTTCAGACAAGACTCGCTGGAGTTCTCCGCGGCGCTTCGGGTTCTCGTCCTCTTCGGGCACCCGTCGCGCCCGGCCGCCGCTCCGGAACATCGCCCGAATCCAAGGAATGAATGGAAATGACGACGCGCGCTAAGCAGGCCGGATACGGTCCTGCCAGGCGGGTCGCCGAGCAGGTGCTCGGCGTGCTCGTTACCGTCCTCGGCCTGTCGGCCATTCTCGACCTGCCCATGCACCTGGGGCAATTCTCGATCTTTCCCCAGCAGTATCTGGGTTCGTTCTGGGGGCTGGTGAGTTGCCTCACGTTCATCACCTGCAGGGGATCGGAGCAGCCCGATGCGACGGGCGAGCGCGCAGTGCCCTGGTACGATGTTCTGCTCGCCGTCGCCTCGCTGCTGCTCGGCCTGTACATCGCGTTCTGGTATCCGCGGATCGTCGACACCATCGGCCTTCTCAGCCCGGAGCGGACCGCGCTCGCCGTGCTCGCGATCGCCATCGTGCTGGAGAGCACGCGGCGAACCGCGGGCTGGCCGCTCGTGATCATCATCGCTGTGTTCCTGCTCTACGGCAGATTCGGCGCGCTCTTTCCCGGCCCGCTGGCGACCACCGGCCTGACCTGGGAGCGCCTGGTGAATCTGCTGTTTCTCGGCACGGATTTCCTGTTCGGCGCGCCGCTGCGCATCGCCATTTTCGTGGTATTCGCCTACATCCTGTTCGGTCAGGTGCTCTTTGCCACCGGAGGAGGAGACCTCTTCCTCAAGCTCGCGCATGCGACGATGGGAAGGTACCGCGGAGGGCCGGCCAAGGCGGCAGTCGTCGCGAGCGCGCTGTTCGGCAGTATCTCGGGAAGCGCCGTCGCCAACGTGGCGAGCACCGGCGTCATCACGATACCGCTGATGAAGCGCACCGGTTACAGCCCGACCTTCGCCGGTGCGGTGGAGGCCGTCGCCTCGACCGGCGGCGCGATCATGCCGCCGGTCATGGGCGCCGCCGCCTTCGTCATGACCGAATTCCTGGGCATTTCCTATGGCGCCGTCGTGCTCGCGGCGCTGGTCCCGGCGCTCGCCTACTATGCGACGCTGCTCATCCAGGTGGACCTGCGCGCGATCAACGAGGGTCTCAAGGGACTGCCCAGGGAGGACCTTCCCCCGGTCGGCCCCGTGCTCAAGGAGGGCTGGGTCTACATTCTCCCCATCATTGTCCTGATAGGCAGCATCTTCCTGCTCAATGCGGAAGCGGCGACGGCCGCCCTTTACGGCTGTGGCGCCAACATCGTTCTCGCGCTGCTGAAGCCGAACGCGAGGCATGCGCTGGCGCCGCGCAAGCTTGTCGCGCTGTGCATGGAATTGGCGCAGTCGATGGTGCAGATCACCGTGGTCTGCGCAGCGGCCGGCTTCGTGGTCGGCCTGGTCGCCTACACCGGCCTGGGTGTTTCCATGGCACAGGCCCTGGTCGACCTCGCGGGCAACAGCCTGCTGCTGCTCGCCCTGGGCACGGCCACCGCGAGCATCATCCTGGGAATGGGAATGCCCGCCACGGCCTGCTACATCCTCGTCGCCGTGCTGATGGCCCCGGCGCTGGTCGCCGCGGGCGTCCAGCCCCTGCTCGCGCACCTGTTCGTCTTCTACTTCGGGAACTTCTCCTTCCTGACGCCGCCTGTGGCGCTTGCGGCATATGCCGCGGCCTCGATCTCCGGCGCGCCGTTCCTGCCGACCTGCTGGCAGGCGATCCGGCTTGCCCTGGCCGGCTACATCGTTCCGTTCATCTTCCTGTACAAGCCCGGCATGGCGTTGCTGGGCCCGGGTTCGGAGATTGCCTGGTCGATGTTCGACGCGGCGGTCGCGGTGGTGTTGCTCGCCGTGGCCGTGGAGGGCTATTGGTACCGGCGGCTTTCCTGGTGGATGCGGATCCTGCTGGGCATAGGCGCCCTGTTGATGTTCGTTCCCGGATGGCCCAGCCGGATAGCCGGCCTGGTCCTGGCCTTGCCCCTCCTGTATCTCGAGTATCGCAGGTCCTTGCGGGAGGGCCGGCCGCTAGCGCAGGCGTAATCGCGACCGCGCAAGCGATCAAAACCTCGAACCGCTGATCGCAGTATCTGCGCCTTGCCAGGCGCGGTCGAATCGTTCGCGCACGTCGGCGGCACCGGCGCTGCCCTGGCGGGTCAGGCTTTCGGCCAGCCCCGCGAGCGCCCATCCATTTTCAGGATGAACGGCCAGATCCTCGCGGAATACGCGCTCGGCCTCCGGCGCGCGTTTCGCCTCCAGAAGCAGCGCGCCCAGCGTATGCCGCGCGGGCATGTGCCAGGCAGGCGGCTCGTCGGCGGCGAGGCCCGTCTCGAGCTTCAGCGCCGCGCGCGCATGCGCGATCGCCGTCGCATCATTCCCCTGCGCCCCGGCCAGCTCCGCCCGCAGCAGCTCGAAGCAGATCTCGAGTAGCGTCGACAATCGATTCGTGTTCTTGAGCTCGGCACCGCCGAACGCCGCCGCACGCAGGCTCGCATTCACGCTCTCCAACTCCTCGCGCGCGCGGTCGGCTCGCCCGGTCCGCAGGTAGGCCATTCCCCTTGCGTAGTGCCAGACGCCGTCGGTGTACCCCGTCGCCGCGACAGGACGGGCCGACGCGAGGATGTCCTGCCACCGGCCGAACCTCACCAGCGTGTAGAGCGGCAAGACGACGAAGTGCTGGCGCGTGCCGCTCATAGGGCCGCCCGCGGCGGCCGAGCCGGCGCTCCGGGCGAGTTCGGCGGCGGCGGACAGCGCGGCGGCGCTGTGGCCCGACATGACCGCCGCATACCAGAGGAAGTGATGGTTGTGCTCGACGTATCCGGAGACGTACGCGGGGTCCGCCGCGATCGCCGCAAGATAGGCGCGATCGGCTGCGATCGCCTCCTCGTTCGCGCACAACGCTCCCGCGTAGTTCCCCAGCCTGAGATAGACGTGCGAGGGCATGTGAACGAGGTGTCCCACGCCCGGTGCGATCGTGCGCAGGCGCTCGGCGCTCGCCACGGCGCGCCCCGGCTGGGACGAATCCTCGAGAACATGCACGTAGAAGTGGTTCGCTCCCGGATGATCCGGCGCGATTTTCAGTGCGCGCTCGAGCGTCGCGATGATGTCCCGCGTCCAGGACTCGGGCGTCCCGTCCTTGCGCCAGTAGTCGCGGCCGTGCGGGATCATGAGCGCATCGGCTAGCAAGGTGAGGACGTCCGCGTCATCGGGAAAGCGCTGCGCGACTTTGCGCAGCGCCCCGGCGTACGCCAGGTCCAGCGCCGAGCGATCGTCGGCCGGCGCGGCTTCGTATCGCCTTGCGAGCGCATCGATCAGTGCGCGCTCCCTGGCGCCTGCGGCCCGCGCAAGCCGCACCGCTTGCCTGACGGCGCTGTGGGCGGCAGTCGCGGCCGCGCGGCTCATGTCATGGTTGATGCTCGGACCGAGCGAATAGGCGATCCCCCAGAGGCACATCGCACACTCCGGATCCAGACGCGAGGCCTCGCGGAACGAGCGCTCCGCCTCGGCGAAGTTGAAACCCCAGGCCAGCACGAGGCCTTGATCGAAAAAGCGCTGGGCGAGCGGCGAGCGGGTCGAGATCCGGAAGCGGTAATTGCCGGTCCCGGGCAACAGCCGTTCCTCGGGCGCCGGGATCGCGCCTCCCGGGCGTACCCCTTCGTTCACCGCGGTGGCGTGCGCATCGTGCCCCGAACCGCAGGCGGGAAACGCTGCGAAGCCGAGCGTGAGAAGGATGCGAAGGGTGGCGCGCTGCATTCAATTTGCCCAATTATTTGTATTCTAAGATAATTTTCAAATGGCTTGCACTTGATCGAGTCATTCGGGCGAATCTGTATATTAGCAATTATTGATATGCCTCAACACTCCCCCGGCCTAGATGCAGTCGAATGGCGCTGCGGTTTGGTGCGATGCCGCATGGTGGTGCCAGTCGGGCCCCAAGGCGGCCTCGTGTGCTCAACGTACGAGGACACCATGCAACGACTCTCGAGACGCCGGTTTCTGCAGATCAGCGCCGCGACCTTCGGCGCCGCGGCGGCGCATACCAGCCTTCCGCTCGGCGCGGCCGCGGCCGCACAAGGCGGCACGGGCCGCGTGCAGACCATCGCGACCACCTGCGACATGTGCTTCTGGAAATGCGGGGCCATCGCGCACGTGCGCGACGGCAAGCTGTGGAAGATCGAAGGCAATCCGCGCGATCCGTTGTCACAGGGGCGGCTGTGCACCCGCGGCACCGGCGGCATCGGCGCGCACTACGATCCGGACCGGTTGCGCTCGCCGCTCATCCGCGTCGGCGCACGCGGCAAGGAGGAATGGAAGGCCGTGACCTGGGGCGAGGCCCTGGACTACCTCGCCGGGCGCATCAAGAAGCTGGCCGCGGAGAACGGACCCGAGACGATCGCCCTGTTCAAGCACGGCATCAGCGCCTATTACATCGAGCATGCCTTCAAGGCACTGGGCACGCCCAACATCGCCGCGCCCTCCTTCGCGCAATGCCGCGGGCCGCGCGACATCGGCTTCAACCTGACGCTGGGCAACAATCCGGGCACGCCCGAGAACACCGACATCGCCCATACGAAATGCCTGGTGCTGATCGGCTCGCACCTCGGCGAGAACATGCATAACTCGCAGGTGCGCGAGTTCTCCGAGGTCGTGCGCAACGGCGCCACCATCATCGTCGCCGACCCGCGCTTCTCGACCGCGGCGAGCAAGGCCAAGTACTGGCTACCTGTCAGACCCGGAACCGACCTCGCCCTGCTGCTCGCGTGGATGAACGTGATCGTGACCGAGGGGCTTTACGACAAGACGTTCGTGGCGAAGCACGGCATGGGATTCGAGCAATTCGCCAAGGCGATCGCCGGGAACACGCCGGAATGGGCCGCACCCCAGGTGGGCGTGTCCGCCGAGCTCATCCGTGCCACCGCGCGCGAGATGGCGAAGACGCGTCCGGCGACGCTGATTCATCCGGGCCGGCGCAGCGCCTGGTACGGCGACGACACGCAGCGCAGCCGCGCAATGGCGCTGCTGAACGCCCTGATGGGCAACTGGGGGCGCAAGGGCGGCTTCTACGTTACGAACTACATCGACCTGCCCGACTATCCCGGCGTACCCAAGTACCCGAAGCCGGCAAGACCGAAAGCGGACAATCCCGGAAACAAATGGCCATTCGCGAGCCAGACGGTCAGCACCGGGCTGCGCGAGGCCACCATCACAGGCAAGCCCTACCCGATCAAGGCGTGGGTGGTGGTCGCCACCAACCTGCTGCAGGCCCTGCCGGACCGCGCGCGGACGATGAAGGCGATCGATGCGCTCGACCTGCTGGTGGTCGTTGACACCGTGCCGAGCGAGATCGCCGGCTACGCCGACGTGGTGCTGCCGGAAGCGACCTACCTGGAGCGCCACGACACGCTGAACGACGACTGCCTTCGCATTCCGTTCCTCGCCTACCGCCAGCCGGTCGTGCCGCCGCCGAATGACCAGCAGCCCGGCTGGTGGATCGGCCGCGAGCTCGGCATGCGGCTCGGACTCGGAGCCTATTTTCCGTGGAAGGATCTCGAGGAATGCCTGAAGACGCGCATCGTCAAGGCCGGGTTCAACTGGGCCGAGCTCAAGGCGAAGGGCGTGCTGCTCGGGAAGAAGCAGCCCATCTACGTCGAGGAGGGCGCCGAGATCGCGTTCGAAACGCCCTCGGGCAAGGTCGAATTCTGGTCCAAGCAGCTCGCCGACAAGGGATTCGATCCGGTGCCGCGCTATACGGAGCCGGATGCGAACCCACCGGGCGCCTACCGGCTGATCACGGGGCGCGCACCCATGCACACCTTCAGCCGCACCATCGGCAATCCCCGCCTCGCCGAACTGATGCCGGAGAACGAGGTATGGCTCAATGCGCAGGAAGCGGAAAAGCTGGGCCTGGCGAACGGCGCAAGCGTGCGCCTGCGCAACCAGGACGGCGTGGTCAGCAACGCCGTGAAGGTGCTTGCGACCGAGCGTATCCGGCCCGAGTGCGTGTACCTGGTGCACGGCTTCGGCAGCGAATCCAAGGCCTGGAAGGGCGCCTACCGCAAGGGCGCCAGCACCGCCCAGCTCAGCACCCACGTGAAGACCGACCCGCTGATGGGGGGCACGAGCATTCACACCAATTTCGTGACCTTCGAGAAAGTGGCATAGGAAAACGATCATGGCCCGTTTTGGAATGGTGATCGACACGCGCCAGTGCATCGGCTGCCAGGATTGCGTCGTCGCGTGCAACATCGAGAACAACGTCCCCCCCGGGAAGCGCCGCGATCGGGTGCGCACGGAAGTGACGGGCCGCTTTCCGGACCTTTCCATGAAGTCCTTCTCGGAGCGCTGCAACCACTGCGACGAGCCGCCTTGCGTGCCGGTCTGCCCGGTGGGCGCGAGCCACGTCAGCAAGCTCGGCAAGACCGTGCAGATCCACTACGACAAGTGCATCAAGTGCGGCCTGTGCGTCGAGGCCTGCCCGTACCAGGCGCGCTTCATGAACGAGCTGCGCGACGGCACCGCGGACAAGTGCACGTTCTGCGCCCACCGCCTGGCCGAAGGCAAGGAGCCCGCGTGCGCCGCCGTCTGCCCGACCAAGGCCATCTTCTTCGGCGACCTCGAGAATCCGAAGAGCAAGCTCAAGCAACTGCTGCGCACGCGCAAGCACGAGGTGCTCAAGCCCGACAAGGGCACCAAGCCGCGCATTTACTACCTCGTATAGACGAGGCATTCGGAGATTTCGTTACTTGGAAGGATGCAGAGCATGAACGCCAAATTGATTCTAGCGCTGTCCATTGCGTTTTCCGGATGGGCGTCCGCCCAGGCGCCTGCGACGCCGTCCGCGGCCAAGCCTTCGATGCCGCCCGTGTGCGGCACCTGCCACAAGCCGGCCGCCGCGACCATCCGCGGATACTTCGACAACGTCGCGTTCAAGTCGAATTCGATCCAGTTGAACCTCGTTGCCGGCACCGAGATCGTCAAGTTCGACGCCAAGACCATCAAGGTCATCGACGCCGGCGACCCGAAGAAGGCCGATCATCTGCGCGAAGTGAAGAAGGGCCGCGAGTCGCGCATCGAGTACACCGAGCGCGACGGCGTCAAGACCGCGACCCTGATCTCGTTCAAGGGACCGATCAAGATCGCCCAGGAGAAGCTGATCTTCCGTCCGGCGGTCGAAAAACTCGTGGCGGCCGGCCCGGACAAGGGCGCGTATACGCTGATCGACTCGCGCCCGCTGCCGCTCTTCCAGCAAGGCACGATCCCGACCTCCGTCAACCTGCCCTTTCCTCTGTTCGACAAGTTCCTCGACCGGCTGCCGAAGGACAAGGACAAGCTGCTCGTCTTCTACTGCCAGGGCGTCACCTGCATGATGAGCCCCAGCTCGCTGCGCCGCGCCGAGGTGATGGGCTACACCAACGTCAAGGTGTATCGCGAGGGCTGGCCCGAGTGGACGCAGAAGAACTACGGCGTGACCTCGCCGCAGTTCGTCAAGGACGCCTTCATCGACAAGGGCATCCCGCACGTCCTGATCGACGCGCGCGAGGCGGGCGAGGCGCAGCGCACTGGTTTCATCCCAGGCGCAGTCCAGCTCCCGGCTGACAAGGTGAAGGGCGCGTTGAAGACCTTTCCCGACAAGAAGCTGAGGGCAGCCATCCTGGTGTACGACGGCACCGGCAAGGACGAGGCGGCGCGCGCGGCCAGGACCATCGTCGGGGCGGGCTACGAGAATGTGGTTGTCGTCACGGGCGGCCTCGCCGGTTGGCAGGCGGCAGGCTACCCACTCGCGAGCGGCCAGCCGGCGCTGAAGATCGCCTACGCTCCCAAGCCGCGCCCGGGCTCGCTGCCGGCCGAGGAGTTCAGGAAGATCGCGGCGAATATGCCGGCCGACACCCTCATCCTCGACGTGCGCAACCAGGACGAGGCGAACGAAGGCATGATCAAGGGTGCGATGCTGGTGCCCGACGAGGACATTCTCGCGCGGCTGTCCGAAATTCCGACCGGCAAGCGCATCATCACGCACTGTGCGACGGGCGTGCGCGCGGAGATGGCCTACCACAAGCTCAAGGACAAGGGCTACAAGGTGTCCTTCCTGAACGCGGACATCGACATCTCGAAGGACGGCAAATTCAAGGTGACCCCCAAGTAGAAAGGAGGTAGGGCGATCATGAGCGCTGTTTCCCCCACTGCAGTCGCGGGCGAGCACGTCGATCGGGTCCCTCGGTCGGTGTCTCGCGCGGCGGGCTACATGAATCCCTACGTCGCGGGAGTGGGCCTGGGCCTGGTGTTGCTCGCGTCCTTCGTCATCATGGGCAGAGGTCTCGGCGCTTCCGGCGCGTTCTCGTCCCTCATCGCCTGGGTAGCGCAGATGATCTCCCCGGAGCACGCGGAGGCGAACACGGTCTACTCGGACTATCTGGGCGGCGAACACCCGCTCAGGACGTGGCTCGTGTTCCTGGTCGCCGGGGCATTCGTCGGCGCGATGATCTCGGGACTGATGGCGCGCCGGTTCGGCATCGCCGTCGACAAGGGCCCGCGCATCGCGACGGCGGGCCGCCTCGGTTATGCCTTCTTCGGCGGCGCGCTGGCGGGCATAGGCGCGAAGATGGCGCTGGGCTGCACCAGCGGCCAGGCGCTCACCGGCGGCGCGCTGCTCAACACCGGCAGCTGGATTTTCATGCTGATGGTCTTCACCGGCGGCTTTGCCGCCGCCTGGTTCGTGAGGAAACAATGGATATAGGCGCCCCCTTCTTCAAGCTCGGGATGTTCGGCGAGGACGCGAGCCTCGC
>Ga0209514_10010321_pt1 | contig 10043 bp, 15 predicted proteins | sample Subgrocontami58m_FD_187452 | JGI IMG/M metagenome (GOLD analysis project Ga0209514, IMG submission 187452) | Subsurface groundwater microbial communities from S. Glens Falls, New York, USA - GMW37 contaminated, 5.8 m (SPAdes) (version 3) | ecosystem: Environmental > Aquatic > Deep subsurface >... | reverse complement strand
AACTCCAGTAAGAATGGCAGTAAGCAGGAGATAAAAGAGTTCGGTCTTCATCATTGCCTCCACTCAATTCGTTGCTCGACTACTGTAAGTATCGGAGTTTCGACTGCCGCCCAACGTGCAGCCCACCGGCGCGCCAGCACCGCGGTTGATGAGGCGCGATGCTGGCGGCGCGTCCGGTGCGGCGGCGGGTTATGCCGCAATGTCTACGTACTCAACCCGACTCGCAGGTTGCGGAATTGCCGCACCATCCTGGCGCAGACCATCAAGATGAAACTCGATGGCCTCTCGGATCTGCGATTCTGTTTCCTCAACTGTCGCGCCGGTGGCCACGCACCCCGGTAAATCGGGGACGTAGGCCGAGTAGTTGCTTTCCGCTTTCTCAATCACGATGGCGTAACGCATTGGGACCTCACTTCTTTAGTCCAGCTTGTTTGAAGATACTGTTCAGTGTTCCCGGCGCAAGATCGTCGCTAGGTTTTCCTGGGATCGTAACGCGACCCGGTTTCCACGGGTGTTTGAATTGGCGATGACTTCCCCGGGTAGCCACCAATTGCCAGCCGTCACCTTGCAACATCCGGAGCGCTTCGCCGACCTTCATTCGATCAGCATAGCAGAGACCCGCAGCTACCGCAGTGTTGCGGCATAACGTCGCCAATGAGCCGCGCGGTCACGCGTCGGCTCCATTGGCTTGTTATGCGGCGTCACGATGCCTTGCGACTCAAGACCTCGATCGGGATGATCCGCGCCTCCAACAGACCCCGTGACGTGTTCGCCATTGCCTGACTCGCGAATTCACCGTGGATCAACATCACGGCGCGGTGCGGCGGTTTCTCTCCGCGCTCGACCATCGCGCGCGAGCGGGCGCCGAAAGCGCGCGCCTGCTCGAGGGTGCTCTGCAGCCGAACGACGTCGAATCCCGCCTGGAGCAGGCCGCGTCGGGTTTCCTCCGGCGTCGATAAGAAACTGGCACGCGCGCTTGCCGCCCAAGGCGTCGGATAGTTCGGCTCTCCGCCATCACCCTTTGCAACCTCGGAGAGCAGCAGCCACCCGCCCGGCTTGAGCACCCGGTTGATTTCCCGATAGAAGGTGCCTTTGTCGGCGATATTCATCGAGACATTCATCGAGTAAGCCCCGTCGAAGCTGGCATCGGCGAACGGCATCACCAGCGCGTCGCCGAGCTCGAACTTGACTCTCTCCTCAAGTTTGAGCAAACGCGTGAGTTGGCGGGCAACGTCGCAGAACTCGGGGGTCAAATCGATTCCAGTGACCCTGCAGCCGAAGCGGCTCGCGAAGTAGCGCGCGGGCCCACCGATTCCGCTGCCGATGTCCAGGATGTGATCGGCTGGACCTGCCTCCATGAGTTCGGCCATCTCCAACGTCGCCTCCAGACCGCGCCCGTGAAATTGGTCGTAGGGCGCCAGTGCCTCCATGGTCGGGTGCCCGGGATCAATGCCGTCCTCTATCAACGCCGCGTTGAGGCGGGCTAGAAGGTTGCCGCGGCTGTAATGCGCGGAGATCTCGCACTCAGTGTTCATCGAATCCGCCTCTCTGCCCTTTCGGTGCCGCATAACGTAATTGTGAAGCGCGCGCCGCCGCGGTGCGAAGACAAAGTGCGCCGCTTCCGGCGCGTCGGTTCCACATAAAGTGTGCGCCCGACATGGGCATGAACTTATGGGGTGTAAGTCCCCTTTGGGAGTAACCAGCTTGTCGCATGTGACAAGGATAACCAATAGCCGAAGGCAAGGGCAAGCCCGCGAGGTCTTGTCTGAAGGAAGCCGGAGAGCAAAAGTGCGAGCCGACGGACAGAAATCGCATAGAAGGCCCAGTGCGCGGGCGAGTCAGCACTTGATGACAAAGCCCACGGATACGGTGCATAGGGTAAATGCGGCGGTTGTGCACGGAAAGTTCATGTTCTTACTCGGGGAGATCTGTGAGGGATGGCGGCGTGAGCCGATCGTGGATAGAGCCAGAAGGGCCCGCTGGCGTACCAAGGCCCAGGCGTCGCGGGGCGTTGTCACCCGAGACGAGCGAAGCGGACAACGACCACGACCGACGCACGCAGCGCCGCGCGCAGCAATGCGCGGGGTTACCTCGCAGAAGTCAGCAAAGGCCGTATTAGCCGGGGCAACCCGGTGAAGGGCCGAACATGAGAGAACAGGGAGGAGTCGCGAGCGACCCGGGCGTGGCGTTGAACCCGGATGGGGGAGCCAAGGCCCGGCGTGGCCTCGCGCAACCGACCTTGCAGGGGAATTTGCTGGAAGCGGTCGTGGCCTCAGCGAACATGCACGCGGCGTGGGCGCGGGTGAAATCCAACAAGGGAGCGCCGGGTGTTGACGGCATGACCATCGAGGAGTTTCCCGTGTTTGCCAAAGTGCACTGGGCCGCGATCCGCCAAGCCTTGACAGATGGCGGCTACCGTCCCAGTCCGGTGCGTCGGGTATTGATCCCGAAATCGGGCGGGGGCGAACGCGCGCTGGGTATCCCGACTGTGGTTGATCGGGTGATCCAGCAAGCCATTGCGCAAGTGTTGACGCCGATCTTCGACCCGCAGTTTTCGGAGTCGAGCTTTGGGTTTCGGCCCAAACGAAGCGCCCATGGAGCAGTCAAGCAGGTGCAGGCTTATATCAAGACGGGCTACCGCGTCGCGGTCGATCTGGACTTGCAAAAGTTCTTCGACAACGTGTCCCACGATATCCTGATGGCCCGCGTGGCCAGAAGGGTGAGGGATAAGCGGCTGTTGGCCTTGATCGGTCGGTACCTGCGCGCGGGCGTCATGATCGGTGAGTGTGTGCAACCCAGCGAGATCGGCACGCCGCAAGGCGGGCCGTTATCGCCGCTGCTGGCTAACATCCTGCTCGATGATCTGGATCGGGAACTGGAGAAACGGGGCCACCGCTTTGTGCGGTATGCCGACGATCTTCTGGTGCTCGTCAAGAGCGTTCGAGCCGGCCAGCGCGTCAAAGCCAGTCTGACCACGTACCTTGGCCGGCGCTTGAAGTTGCCGGTCAATGAGGCCAAGAGTCGGGTCGCCCCGATTGGCGCATGCGAGTTTCTGGGCTTTAGGTTCCGCCAGGGCAAGCTGCGCTGGTCGGATGCGGCATTCGCGGACTTCATGCATCGAGTCAGGGAACTCACCGGCCGAAGCTGGGGCGTTTCCATGCGATACCGATTCGACAAACTGGCGCAGTACGTACGAGGTTGGATGGGCTACTTTGGCATCTCGCAGTACTATCGCCCGATTCCGGAACTGGATCGATGGCTGCGCCGGCGCGCGCGCATGTGCTACTGGAAGCAGTGGCGCGGCACACGCACGCGGGTGCGCAATCTTCTAGCGCTGGGTACGGGCAAGCGATCGGCGCTTATGACGGGGGCCAGCGCTAAGAGCTACTGGCACCTATCGCGAACGCTGGGCACGCAAACCGGGATGACAAATGATTGGTTGCATGCACAGGGCTTGGTCAGTATCCGTGCGCTGTGGATGAAGGCGCAAGGCTACGTCTGAGGACTCCCCTGTGCTCCGCTCTGATGAACCGCCTGGTGCGGACCCGCATGCCCGGTGGTGTGGGGAGGGCCGGTTAGAAGCCGGCCCTTACCCGATTGGGCATTTCAGCATCTAATATTTCATACTCGATAAACAATTGAGGGCTGGTTTGTGATTTTTCACTGCCTCAATAATTTCCTGAGTAAATTCTGATTTATCCTTCTTCAAGCGCCGAAAAAGCTCTTTTGGAGTTGTTGTACTTGGATCGTTCTTTGTGCCCCAAAGAATGACTTCGAGAATTACCGGAATGAGACCAACTCCCTTCGGGGTAAGTTCATAGATGTATTTCTTCTGATGCTCAGGGTCTTGGGTCTTAGTAATAATCTCACTGTCTTCGAGTTTTTTGAGTCTGTCAGTTAAGATATTGGTGGCTATTTTTTCATTAGCTTCAAGAAACTCACCAAAGTAGCGCCTTCCCTTAAAAATCATATCTCGGATAATCAAAAGCGTCCATTTATCGCCAATAACATCGAGGGTAAAGGCGATGGGACACCCGGATTGCCTGCAATCTGTCTTGCTTTTGGCCATTTAAGCGCATTGTATAAAACGTACTTGCACAATGCAATTACTTTAGGTATTCTGTCTGTGCTTGCATAATGCAAGTTACTATACAAAAGGAGAATCGTAATGAATAACTTTGTCGTTTGGTTTGATATTCCAGTGAAAAATTTGGATAGGGCAATAAAGTTCTACTCCACGGTGATGTCTGTGGAGTTGAAATCGATGGAAATCGGGCCTGGCAAGCAAGCCAATTTTCCCCTTGCTCCGGGCGTAGCGTCGGGCTCCCTGAAAGAGAGCAAGGAAAATGAGCCAAGTGCTGTGGGCACGATGGTTTATCTCAATGGCGGGGAAGATTTATCCGCACCTCTGGCGCGTGTCGAAGCTGCGGGTGGAACAATTATCAAGAATAAAACCCGCATCGGTGAGAATGGTTTTATGGCAATTTTCAGGGACACTGAGGGCAATCATGTTGCACTTCATAGCCGGAAATAAATGGAGCTTGTAAAAAAGGCTTCCTATGAATAGCAATCGACGATGGATGGCGATTTCAGCAGTGACTGGGCTAGCCTTCTTCCTTATCGCCAATTTCACGGACTTCTTCGTAGGATTGAATGTCGCGTCCGGCCTAGTCCAAATCGTAATCAACATCTTTGTCTTCGTCACATGGTTGCGTGGGTATCGTGCCAGCCATGGCCGTGAGCGGTTCTTGGCGTTCTTTGGGGTTATTGCGCCACCTATATTGGCAGGCATTACGCTCTACCGCGTGATCATCCCTTTCTTCACCTCCATTTCCTAACCTCCGATCAGGAATGTGATGCCCAACGTCCGGCTTCAGGCGCGCGCTGCTTGCAGCGCGTCGCTCTGGAAGCCGTTGTTAGGCCGCGTGTTAGCTTCCATCAGTCGGAGCCTTCAGATCGTCAATCGCGAACTCCCCGGCTTCGCGTCGCGACGCGGTGGACCAGCCAGCCACCTGTGCGATTATTATCGCGACGAAGAACAAACCTGCGACGAGTTCGAAAGCCACCAGGAATTTTGCGCCTGCCGTTAGCGGCTTCAGGTCACCGTAACCGACCGTGGCTATTGTCCCAAAACTATAGAACACCGCAGCTACCGGAGTGACCGGCTCGCTAAACTGAGCATCCATTTGACCTAGCACCAGATACCAGAACGCGAAGCACAGCACCACCTGAACATACGCAACAAAAGAAAAGAGAACACTTCGAATAGGATTCGCGGGAAATCGGCTGGTGAATGTGATGGAGATGTTTGTCACGAAGAGATCGATGAACCGCCACAAAACCAGAACTACAAGAACGCTCGCGAGCAGGCATCCAATAACTGAGCCGATCATTGGCAAGGATTGCCATATTCCGATCGCGATGCACAGAAATGCGGTCGATAAGGCCAAGTACCATCCCGCTTCCATCTGAGGGAACATCTTTCTCAGCAAGGCGAACGGGGAGAAATTCGTTTGGAACGCAAGAAACTGCCGCTCTCGAGCCAACCACCACGTCGCCGTTCGCTGGTCAAGGATGACTCTAGCTAAGTGAGGACGCGCGTCTTCTTGCTCAGGGCAAACGAAGTAGTGCCCGAGCGCCTCGTTTCTGGCCTTCCCAAACGTTTTGCCGCAGTCGGCGCAGAACAGGACGGCTTGCGGAAAGCGCGCTTTTTCGGGGTCGAGCACTGGTGCTCCTCGCTGGAAATGTGCCGTGGTCAGCGGCTTAACGTCCGCGGCCACCGGCGCGCGGCCGATGACCTATGAAAAGGCACGGTGCTTGCCGCGCGTCCGGGTGGGCCGCGCTGTTAAACCGCGATGCCACTACTTGCGGCTTAGAAGCCATAATAGGGCTCCTCCGATCGCCAGCCACGCAACAGCCTCCTGTTTTTGCTTTTCATTCGCTTGCGCAAACACGTTGTCACGAAGCCACGTAAACGCGCCCGTAGGGTCTTTCGGAACATCGAGATACTTGAGGTCGCTAATGAATCCCGGGGGCTTCAGGCCCGAGTCAAGCACGACGGGAATGATTTGCTTATTGTCTACTTTGGCGATGCCGATTTCTTGCGGCACCCAATCTGACTGTTCCGAGTTCTTGCTCCACAGGAGTACGAAAAGGTCGCACTGCTTTATTGCAGCGATGATGGACTGCGAGAGCGGTTGCCCAGCGGGTACGCTGTATTCGGCCACGAACACTTCGACCGGAGATCCGACCAGCATGGACTGGACAAAATCGACGACTTGGAGGTCCTTCGTCGAGTAGCTGATGAATATCTTGAGCGCCATAGCGTGATCCGATCTCGCGGTTTAACGGCCGCGGCCACCGGCGCGCGGCTGCGATGTTTGCAATTGGCACGCCGCTTCCCGCGCGTCCGCGTGGGGCGTGCAGTTAGGGCCCACCGTCACCCTTACGTGCGCCCGCGGCTGAGTGTCCATGACTAACCGAGGTAGCCGGCGCATAGGTCGAAGCCCTCCTCCGGGGTGCCAACGAAACTGCCGTTCAGAAATGCACATGGCTCATAGCGCTCGTTGCTGTACGTGAAGAACGCCACGCTCCAACGATCCTCAGCAAAGTGCCTCAATCGACACAGGTGTATAGGCGCGTTGCGCGCCCTCTCCAGATACTGCTCGCGGGTCTCGCCGATAGCCTTGAGCAGTTGCGGCGACGGCATTTCGGGCTCCTTGTACGCGTCGACATAGCACAAGGGTCCGCGAAAGCGGAATTCGAGGCGTGTGTATTTTGTCATCGGTCACCCAATAATGGACAGCTGTGGTCATTGAATTTTCCCCACCCCTCTTTAACGAGGAGTAGGCGAAATGAGTTTGTCTGAAGGCATTTTGATGTCGAATCCGGTATCGCCCACAATTGATCCGCCCATTACGGGCGGATCGGAGGCGGAGATGCTGGGCAAGGATCGTTGGGAACAGGTTCGAGCGTTGCATGGGGCTGGACTTAAGGTGTCGGAGATAGGCAGGCGGTTGAACCTGGATCGCAAGACGGTTCGTCGCTGCCTGTCGATGGCGGAATGGCAACCCTACCGGCGGGAAGTCAAACCCGAGACGCTGCTCGATGGCTGGCGCCCTTGGCTGGAGACGCGCGTGATCGAGGTGGGCTATTCCGCCCAGATCCTGTTTCAGGAACTGCGCGCCAAGGGCTTTACCGGCAGCTACGAGACCGTGAAGCGCTTTGTTGCGCCGCTTCGGGTGCTGGCCGATCGGGCGGCGCTGTGCCAGACGCGCTTCGAGACTGCGCCTGGCGAGCAGGCACAGGTGGACTACGGCCAGATCCGGGTGCAGTTCCGATCGCAGCCGGCGAGGGTGCATCTGTTCGTGATGACCCTGGGTTACAGCCGGCGCGGCTTTTATTCCGATAGCGGCAACGAGCAGATCGGCACCTTTCTGGAAGCCCATGAGCGTGCGTTCGATCACTTTGGCGGGCTGTGCCGCACGATGCTCTATGATCGTCCCCGCATCGTCTGGGAGACCGGCAAAGAGGGCAAGCCAGGGCGCTGGAATCCGACCTTCTGGCGCTTCTCCGAGCACTGGGGGTTTGAGCCCCGGCTTTGCGCAGCCTATCGGGCCCAGACCAAAGGCAAGGTGGAATCCGGAGTACGCTACGTCAAATGCAACTTTGTTCCTGGCCGCAGCTTTGTCGATATCGTCGATTTCGGCGAACAGTTGCAGCAGTGGCAGTCCGGGATTGCCGACACCCGGATTCACGGCACCGTACATCAGCGCCCGATCGAGCGGTTTGCGACCGAGCAGCCGGCTCTGATTCCGATTGGGGGACACCGGCCGTTCGGTGACTGCCTCGAGGTGAGCCGGATCGTTGCCGACGACTATCTCGTTAGCTTCGACACCAACCGCTATTCGGTGCCGTTCCACCTGATCAGCAAGCCGGTCACCGTCCAGACCGATGCCGGGGAACTGGTCATTCGCCATCAGGATCGGGAGGTGGCGCGCCATCCTGTGTTGGCCGGTAAGCATCAGATGCGCATCCTACCCGAGCACGGTCCCGGGGCGTTGGCTCGTAACCGCCGGCAGCGGATTGCGCAGCCCGAAGCCAGGCTCCTGAATCGCTGGTTTGGTCCACCCGAGGTCGAGGTCCGCGATCTAGCCGCGTATGAGCAGGTGAGCGTATGAGCGCCCTCCAACTCGAACGCTTGCAGGGGCACCTGCAGCGGCTGCGCCTGTTCAAGAGCTGCGAACGGATCGAGGCGATCCTGCAAAAAGCCGCCGCCGAGGAAGTCGGCTACGCCGACTTCCTCGACCAGGTGCTCTCTGAGGAGGTTGCCGCCAAGACCAGCAAGAATGTCGCCATGCGCACCGCTATGGCGCGGTTTCCCTTCGTCAAGGCGCTCGATGCCTTCGATTTCGGCTATCAGCCTTCGATCGACAGAAAGCAATTGACCCAACTGGCCAGTTGTCACTTTATCGAGCATGGCGAGAACATCGTGATTCTCGGCCCGCCAGGGGTCGGCAAGACGCATTTGAGCGTCGGGCTGGGGCTCAAGGCGATCGAGCTTGGTTACCGGGTGCTGTTCACGACTGCCGCCGCCATGATCGCCAACCTGACCAAGGCAACGACTGAAGGCAAGCTCGAAGACAAGCTCAAGGTCTACACCGCGCCCAAGCTCTTGATCATCGACGAGATTGGCTATCTGCCGATCGATCGGTTGGGCGCCAACTTGTTCTTCCAGCTGATCAGCCGGCGCTACGAGAAAGGACCGATGATTCTTACCAGCAACCAGTCGTTCTCCGACTGGGGTGACGTATTTGGCGACCGCGTGATCGCCACCGCCATCCTGGATCGTCTGCTGCATCACGCCATTACGCTCAATATCCGCGGCAATTCGTACCGGCTCAAGGACAAGCTCAAAGCTGGCCTGATCCGGACCGAAGAATCCGACACCGTCAGTTGACCCACCGGGGTGGGGAGATTTGCATGACCATAACTGGGGAAATTTGGGTGACCATTGACAAGTTTGACGCAGTTGCCATGATGCGGTCGATTCGAGACAGAATCTCGTCCGAGATCGAAGGCATGACGCTGGAGGAAGAACTGGCGTGGCTAGCAGCGCAGGAACTTAAAGACCCTTTCCTGAAACGTCTGCGAGACAAGGCTGCCCAACTAAGCGTCGCAGCGGACGTGCAGGAAGCCGCGCGCCGCTGAACGCAGACGTTATACCCCAGCATCAACATCTGACGCGCCCTAGACATGGATACGGCAATGCCGTAGCATAGGCGGATGTTCGAGTTTATTGAGACGCCGTTCTTTACCAAGGCCCTTGATCGGTACCTCGACGACGACGAGTACCGCGAGTTGCAGACGTATTTGAACAAACATCCGGAGTCCGGGAAGATCGTTCCGGGCTCCGGAGGTGTACGGAAACTCCGATGGGCTGCCGCAGGGCGCGGAAAGCGCGGTGGCCTGCGGATCATTTACTACCTGCGGCTGGCCCGTGGTCGTATTTGGATGCTCACGCTCTACGGGAAGAATGTGCGTGAGAGCATCCCAGCCCATGTTTTGAAAGAGTTGAGAGAGGCAATCGAAGATGAGAAAGATGACTGAAAGGCAATTGGCCAAATGGGAAAAGTCCCGAGATATCGGGCAGGAGATTCTGCAGGGTGTTCGAGATATCAAAGCTGGTCGCGTTGGGCGGCGCTACACGACTGAGTCCTACCCTATTGTCCGGGCAAGGGAAAAATCTGGACTCTCGCAGGCCAAGTTTGCGGAATTGCTCGGGGTGTCGGTGCGCACCCTTCAGGACTGGGAGCAAGGACGTCGTGAGCCTAATGCAGCTGCAAAAACCTTGATCAAGGTTGCCGAGCTGCATCCGTCCGTGCTTCGAAAGATAGCCGCGTGAGCGGGCTGAGGTATAATCGGGTAAGGGCCGGCTTCTAACCGGCCCTCCCCACACCACCGGGCATGCGGGTCCGCACCAGGCGGTTCATCAGAGCGGAGCACAGGGGAGTCCTCAGACGTAGCCTTGCGCCTTCATCCAC
>Ga0209514_10010320_pt1 | contig 10043 bp, 2 predicted proteins | sample Subgrocontami58m_FD_187452 | JGI IMG/M metagenome (GOLD analysis project Ga0209514, IMG submission 187452) | Subsurface groundwater microbial communities from S. Glens Falls, New York, USA - GMW37 contaminated, 5.8 m (SPAdes) (version 3) | ecosystem: Environmental > Aquatic > Deep subsurface >... | reverse complement strand
CAATATAGGCATTATGAGAAATATAAAACTTTTAATTAATAAAATTTTATCGAGGATAAAATAATTCTTTTAGATGACAAGTAAACCTAATGCCTAATTTTTAGGGAATTTTGGAATTTGCGATAAATACTCTATGCTCTTGGCACAGAGATAGCAAATTTAGGCAATTTTTTTATTTTGGTAACTCACAAAAATCAAAAAAGAGTTTGGAAAGTTTAGCAAGTTAATTAAACAAAATCGGCTGTTCTTAAAATTCCCAAAATTTTTTCGCAACATTTATAAAGCTGAAATGCGGGTTATATTCGAAGGTAAAACTTTAAAAAGAGGAGCATGAAAATTTACAATAGCACTAGGTTTCTTCTGCACTTACTTGTATTAACTCTCTTATTTGTTTCTGCGCTTAGCTTTATTTCTGCATATTATATCGGTGAGGTTTATTTCACTGTTCCCGATACTGTTTATACTGTCGGCGAGAGGATAGAATTCACAGGTTATGTTTTTCAGGCAAATTATTCTAATAATGGAACAGTCATCTCGACCAGAGCGATGGTTTCAGGAGCGAGTGTTAATTTTACGATAACAAATTTAAACGGGACTAAGAGCAGTAATAACACTTTCACGACAAACGGCGCAGGTATGTTTCATTCAAGAAGCAATTATAACACTACGGCTCTGCTGGTTAATGCCTCTTCTGTTCCTGGAACATATTATCTTCGAGCAGAATATAAAGATCCAAACCAGACCATCTGTTTCTCTAGAGTTGAGATAACTGTTGTTAATCAATCAGTTGATACACTAAGAGTAAGCTCTCAAAAAGCAAGATATTATGCATTAGAATCTGTAAAAGTCGAAGTTGAAGCTGTTAAGCAGATAGGAGATAAAACTTTGCATGTAGCAAATGTATCAGTTAATGGAACTTTAAGAAATTCAAGCAAAGGCATACTTCAAAATTTTAACTGCACAACAGGCAACAGCGGAAAGTGCCGTGTTTTTTTGACTGCGCCTTCAACAGTAGGAAGTTATGAGCTTGAATTGAATAATTATAAAACAAGCAATTCTTTTTTAGTTGTGCCTTTTTCTTATAGCGTTTATATGAAGGATGAGCTCGGAGAATCTTATAAGAATATTTATGCTATAAATGAGCAGGCAAGGGTGGAAGTCAGAGTATCGAATGCTTCTACTGACGATGTTTATACTTTTTCAGGCTCGATAACTAATTCTTCTGGAAGCGTTATATTTCCGATAACTTCCACGACATTGAATACAAACAACTCTTTTATAAACAGCTTTTTGTTCACTGTTGACACATTAAATTTCAGCTATGGCTCTTATCTCTCTTCTGTGACTGTAACAAAAACCGGCGATGGCAGCATGAGCTCTTCTGTTCCATTTAGAATTGAGGACTGGAGCTTGGCTATGAATAAAAAATCTTCTAATTCAGGATTTGAATATGAATACAGCGCGTTCACAAATAAAACCTTGTATTTTGAGCTTATTCCCTCCTATCGCTCAAATGGTTCTGTAATCACTAATCTTAATGTATCTTCTTTTTCGATAACAGTAAAAGATAATCTTAATAATTTAGTTTCTACAGCTAATGTTAGCTGGAATGCAACATGCAGCTCAAGCGGGTGCTATGAATTTTTTTTTAACGCTTCAGGTAATGCTGGAAAATATGCTGTAGCCACTACTCTTTCTAATGCGGGCTCAATCCAAACAGAAAGCAGGATTATTAATGTTATTGGCGGAGTCACTTCTGCGCAGTCTACTGACAAGGATGGAAATTTAAAAGAGCTCTTTGGAACAAACGAATATGTATATCTCACTCTTTTAACATATAATCTTACTTCAATACAATTCAATCTCAGCGAAGCGGAAGTTTTTTCAGTGACTTATATGAACAGCACAGAATATACTTATTCACAAGTTAGCGGGCCGGATCTTGTCAATGCCAGCAACTCTGTTTATGAATGGGCGTGGAATTCAACAACTCAAAGATTAAAACTTGATGTTCTAAATTATGGGGGATTGTATAATGTTTATATTTTTGGAAATAACAGAAGCTTTGGAGCATCAGCAAAGTTTATTGTAAATCCTTATGATGTATGTTCTGCTGCAAAAGATACTGCTGGAACAGTTACTACAGGGCAGAACTATTATGTCTGGCAGTTTAAGACTTCTGACACTGTTTATTTTGAATTGAAAATAACTCAGGCAAATAATCCCCTTGGAAGAGCGACGGCGATGAATTCTACAACAGGCAATGGCACTGGGCAGGGCGCGCAGTGCACTGTCGATACTCAAACAAAACAGGTAATCAGCAATGCATCAATAACTATTTTGGAAGTTAAAAATTTAGAATCAGGAGCGATACAAAGTACAAATATAACTGATTCAGTATGCCAGGCAAGCGATAGTTCTGGAGGATATAGTTGCACAGTAAAGCCACTTTCAAAATGGGAGGGCGGTGTGAACAGCGTTAAGTTTAATATTCAGGGAACAGACGGCACTAATTCGATTGCATATTCCAGATTTGAAGCAAGAGCGTTTTATCTATATGGCTGGAGTCAGGTATGGCAGAATTCTCCTTCCAGTAATCTAACTCTTAGCATAAATATCTATGAAGCTGGAAGCGGCTGGTGGGGAGGAGGAGGAACAAGCGGCGGGCTTGGCGGGACAATAACACTCAAGAAAATAGAATATCAGGGAAGAGATGGAGAATGGATTTGGCCTCCTGTAGATTCAGGATATAATGTTAGTAATGTCAGCTCTGTTGCAATAACTAGCGGATATAGCACGATGGTTATACCTGTATCTGCTGTGCCTAGTGGAAGATGGAAAACAGGATATTATCGAGCTGTTTTACAGGCAACAACAACTAGTGGCGATACTGATTATGGATATGCTTGGTTTGGAGTAAAGCTTTGGGATGTTTATGGAACTCCGATAGAGTGCAATAGCTACGGATGCAGCTATAAGTATTATTTTAATTCAAAAGAAAATGTAACTCTTTATATTAAAATCTCTCAGGCAGGCAGCTATAATTATAATGACGCAGGAGGCGGAAATATATGGGGTAATGTTAGCATTGGCATAAAGAAAATTGAAAATTGCAAAACATGGCCGTGCAAGGAGCTTAATGCTACAGATTATACTGCTACTTCAATAAATGTCAACCAATCGAGCCCATGGTATTGGGGTGCTAATCAAAACCAGAGCAGATATATGCTGAGAATAAATACCTCGAAAGGGACATGGGGAACAGCTTATTACAATGTTGTCTTGGATGTTAACGGAACAGATACAGGATATGCTTGGTTTGGTACAATTGCTTTTTATGTAAACACAAAACCAACAAATGCCACAGGAGTGGATTATAAATACAGCATAAGAGGAAATCAAGTAATGTATTTTAATATCAGCACCACTAAGAGTTATAAATCTGGATATTACTATGGTAACTCTTATCAGCAGTATAATTCTACTGATTTGATAAATACGACTATTGATGATGCTGTTTTGAAAATTTGGGATTCAGTTACATATAAATATAAAGAGTATAATTATCCAGAAGATTTGAATATAACTCCTCTTAGCGTTAATGGAACCTCGCTTGTAAATATCACTTATAAAAATGGAACATGGCCGTCTGGTTATTATTGGGGTGAGCTTAATTTTAAAAATTTAGAGAATGAGAGCGCTACAGGATGGCTTAGCTTTAGTGTTCAGCCTTTTAGAGTTAGTTTAAGCACAAGCACTTATACTTATGATAGCGACCAATGCGTAAATGCCACAATCAGCATATATGATGCTGATTATTATTCTTCTTCTTATTTATGGGGAAATTATTCAGTTATAGGAGTTACAGAAAATATTTGGAATTATGGCACATATACTGTTAGAAATTACACTAATTACACAAGCACTTCTTTTAATGCTACATCAAGTGCGTTGTTCTGCCCTAATCCGGGCAATTCAGGAAACTGGCAGAGTGGAAACTGGGGAGGTTATCATTATTTTAATGTTCTTGTAAGGGACAATGTGCAGAATGACACCCAAACTGGCTGGCTTTATTTTAATGTTATTCCTTTTAAGATAAACTGGATAGGCGCAGGCGGAGTCAAAAATTCTTCTCAAAATGTTATTCTTGTTCCTAATATAACCCGAGCATCTAGTAATGCTCCTGTTTCAGGCAATTTAACTGCGATTTATCAGTGGAGAGATGACAACTCTGGAAGCAGAAAAGAGTTTTATATATTTAAGGTTGGAAATTGCTTCTCAAATGTTTCTGGTCAGTGCAAGATAACAGGGACACAGGATAATATAACTGTTTATGCTCCTACTGGGGGATGGAGAGTTGGCTATAATTATATTAATACTTTTTGGACACAAGAAAATGACCCTAGTTCTACTCTGGATTCTAGCACTTATTTTGAGAGCAGAGAGGCTTATAATGGTTATTTTAACTATGCAGATGCAGAAGGCAACTGGAAATATTATTTTGCATCCAATGAGAATCTTACAATAAAACTTTTTGTCAGAGACTCTGGTTATAATTCTGCAGGAACAGTTAACATTACTAGGGTAGAATATGCGCTGCCTTCGAGCAGCTGCACTTATGAATCTTGCAGAAGTTATACGAGTGTTCCTTCGGGATATTTTTCACCTACTAGCACTAGCGGAGGAACAGCAATTCTTAAAATCAGGCCTACAAGCCCCTGGGTTAAAGGAACATATTATATTAGAGCAACTGTTACGGGCTCATTGGGAACAGCAACAATAACTGGGGGAACACTAAGTGTAAAAGATTTTAGTCCTCCTAATGTAACTATAATTTTTCCTGTGATTAATGGAACATATAATTTAAGCAGACCTCTAAGTGTTTATTTAACAACTCTGAAAAGCGCAAGATGCCAACTGATGCTGTCTAATTATAATAATTTTTATAATTATTTTTGTGGTAGCTGGAATACTACGAATTCGACTACACCTAATATAAATAGGTCTGCGTTTATAGAATCATGCAATATCACTAAATATGGCTATAATGGCACGATTTATAGAAATGAATATATTTATTCTGACTATCGTTACGTGTATAATGCAACAGCTAATATCTACAACTCAGGAACTTTTATAATGACAGGAGGAACAACCCATAATTTTACATTTAACATGACTAGCATGCAGACCATGCCTGTCCAGAATTATGGACTTCGTGCATATTGCGAGGATAGTGATTATAACTCGGCTACAGAATATGCAGCATTTAAGGTAAATATTACGGGGACTTAATACAATGTTAAAAACTAAATTCATGGCAGTATTGTTACTAGCTTTTGCTTTTTCTGCAACTTTTATTTCTGCTGCCGCAAGCTTTTCTGTTTCAAGCTTTTCGTGCTCTCCAAGCGAAAATGTTATAAATAATGTTTTTTCGTGCACAGCTCAGATAACAAATATCGGCGATGCTGCAGGCGCAGTGAGCACTGCAACACTTTATCCTGATTCGAATAACTGGCTGGAGGAGTCTAACTATGCACAATCTTCGGGAACAAGCGTGAGTTCTGGTCAGTCAACAGAAGTTGTTTTCTCAGGATTAAGGGCAACTAAGTCGGGAAATAATGGATTTTCTAAAATTATGCTTGATTCTGTCACTGATACTTATGTTGCGGATAATAATGTTAAAGTGAATATTGTAAATGTTGTTGTTACTGTTTCTAATTCTGCTTCTTCTGCTGCAGCTGGCGGAAGTGTCGATAGCACTTCTGAAATCAGTGTAGGGGGAAATGCAGATGTTGTTTTGACATTGACGATTGACAGCGGTAATTGTAATATCGGCAGTCAGGATGGCACAAAATCAATAGAAGGAATGACTGACGGAAGTAAACAGTCAAGAGTGTGGACTGTTACGCAAGGAACATCAGGAACTTGCAGATATACCATCGCTGCTACTGCAACCGGAAGCGGAGGGACAGCGTCTAAAACAGATACAACATCAAGCACAATAACCTGCACAGATTGCACTACTGCTGAAACACCAGCCAGCTCTTCTGGAGGCGGCGGAGGGGGCGGAGGAGCAGGTGGAACTACTACTTCGCTTGGCGAACTAACTTCAAGCAAGAGCGTTGAGCTTTCTGCAGGAGCAAAAGTAAGTTTTAGCATAGCACAGGTAAATCACACTTTAACTTTGATTAACTTATCTGACACGTATGCAAATATAAATATTAAGAGCATAAGCCAGGATTTTTTAATTTCATTCGGCGAGACAAAAGAAGTGGACATTAATGAGGACGGAAAATCAGATTTATCGGTGCAGTTGAAAGCAATAAATGTGATAACAAAAAAAGCCACTTTTGTTTTAGCGCCAGGAACAGGCACTGTTGTTGAAGGTGCTGCAGGAACTGGAACAGCAACTCCTGGAACAGGAACTGGAATTCCTGAAGCAGGAGAAAAAATTATTTCTATCGGCTCAGATTTTATAAAAAAAGTGAATGAAGCTGGCTGGGCTGGCTGGACTGTTTTGATTGTCGTGCTTGCAGTTATTATTGTTGGAATAGTTTTATTTATTAAAGCAGTGCAGCGCTGGAGATATCTGAGGGCAAAAAAGAATATCAAGACAATAGAGTTTGCGAAAAAATAGATATCCTGCTGAAATTTTTAAACGCCGACGATAATTCATCATAATTCAGCAATTAATGCGAAATTTTAAAAAAAAAATTTTCGCAAGGTTTATAAACCCCCAATACTCATTACTAAAAGAAAAAAGATGGTTAAAAAAGAAGGTTTAGTTATAATTGTACTATTTTCGCTTATGCTTTTCAGCTTGAGTTTTGTTTCTGCTGTAGGAGAATTTTGGATTAATGGAACTGTAAAAGACACTAATGGAAATCTTATTCCTAATGCAACTATAAATATAACTGTAAGAAATCAGGCTGGTTTTAGTGTTGTTGGAACTAATTCTAATATGTCAAATGGAAACGGCGTATTTGAAATTAATGTTTCTTTGATTAATGATGCTTATCTTTATGAAATTTCTATAGTGAATACAACTACTTCTACTTCAGCAGGGCTTTGTAATCTTCGTTCTAAATCTCTGCCTGCTTTTCCAAAAGCGATGACTCAGCTGCTTTCAGGAACAACTTTTTATCTTTCGGCTGGCGGCAATATTAATCTGACTGCTGTTAATTCGAACGGTGCGCGAGCAAATTTTACATACCAGATTAAAGACCAAAAATTAGGCTATCCTATAGCTGAAGAGCATACCACCTGGGCTTATGAAACTGTTTTATGTGTGCCTAGCGAAAGAAATTATTCTATAATGCTCTATCCTTATCAGAGCATGCCTGTAAGTTTTAGCTGGGATAATTTCACATCAGCTGGCACAATTAGAGTGGGAAGCCAGACTCTTGGAACAAATCTTTCTTATTATAATGCAACTACAAAAACTCTGAATAAGCAGTTTAATCTTACTATGGGTATAGCAAGAGTAATTGGTTATGTTAATTATACTGCTGTTGACTCTACTAACTGGACTTCATTCTCAGTTATTGCACATTTATTTGAGGGCGGAAATATGATTCATACTCAATATGGTCTTATGCCTGCTAATTTGAGCTCGGTCGCCAATCAGATAACTGATTGGTTTAATGTTTCTGGAAATGGATTTTATAATATTACTGTTCCTACAACTGTTGAAACTTCAAATATACTTTTCTTTGCAACTGGAATGAATGGAAGCGTTGCTTATGGAAGTTTTAAGAATATAAGCCCTGTTTATGGAACTAATGCTTATTCTGTCAACTTTTCGATGTACGGGCTTCTTGGAAATTCGAGCACTATAACGCAGGATTTATTTGTTCAGCCACCAACAAACTTTAATTCAACTACTGCGAAGAGATTGTTTACTATAGTTAATGCGTCAAATAGCTCATTAGCAAGCACTGCTGCTCATATTGAAGTCACTGTTGATTATTCTGCTTTCGGTTTGGCAGGACCTTTTACATGGATGGTTGATATATCACAATCAGGCTCTGGAAGCTTTTATGTTCCTTTATTGAATCTTACAGGAGTAAAAGAAATGAATGTTTTTGTAAATGGAGGACCTTCTGGAGGAACTGGACAGTATGCTCCTAAAAGAAAAACATTTACTGTTAATGAGATATTGGCAAATAGCAATATTACTATTTCTACTTTTAATCCTGGAGCTATTGATAACTCTCTTGTTACTAGTTCGATAAGTATGACACTTTATCTTTCAAATTCATCGTGTGATGTTCCTAACCCACCTTCGAATTGCATAGTTGGCGGAAGCGGGCAGACAATGGCTAGTTTTAATCCTATGCAAGCTGTTATGGGCGGAGGAAAATTGAGTTTTAGAATGGGTTATGGAGGAATACTTGTGCATTATGTAAATGTAGATATGATGGCAAGCGGACCTCCTGATGCATCTTTTGATAGTGCAGCAACTACTTCATCAGCAGGAGGATTTGCTTCAGCAATGAGATTTGGAAGCCAAGGACCTACTGTGTATGATTATGTATTGGTTTCTATACCTTATAGTGACGGACCCGGTGGATTGAAAGATAATGTTCCTGTAAACTTATCTATTCCTGTATTTTATGATGATAGTTGGAATGTTATTTGGAATGTATCTGCTAATGGCTCTGGTGCTGTTGATCTTGCAGGAAATTATTCACATTACTCTACTTATCAGAATGCTTGGGCTAATTTAACTATACAAAAATGGTGCACAAGAACAACAATATCGACGAGCAATATGATGAATGAAACAGACCCTTGCGCGATTGATACTGGTGCAAATAGAATCTGGGTAAGACTGCCGCATTTCTCAGGAGCAGGACCTAGTGTAAATGGAAACGGCTCTGGTGGAAGATATACAAATAATAGTTTAGTATCGTTTTTGAGTCCAACACCGACTAGTGGAGTTTATCTGAATGTAAACAACCTTAACATTACAATAAATGTAACTTCTAATTTAACTGACTTTAGTAATCTCACTATCTATGTATTCAATCATTCTTCTGGCTTGGCAGGAATAAGCTTGAATCTAACTAGAAATTCTTCAGACCCTACTTATACTTTGAGCTATTTTGGACTGCCTGATGGAATGTGGTCTTTTAATGCTACTGCTGTGAACTCTTCTAATTTCAAGAATTCAACTGAAATAAGAAATGTGACTATTGATACGACTCTGCCTGTGCCAATTATTAATGTCACAACTGATACCTTAACTGCAGATACTGGCAGAAATTTCAGCAGAAATTGGATATATCTCAGCGTTAATGTTACTGAAATTAACAAAGGAAATGTAACTTTCTATTTGTATAATGCTACCGCGCAAGTATACGCTAATTTAACAACAGGAGATAACAGCACTATTAATTGGACAGGATTGCCTGATGGAACTTATACATATAATGCATCATTTAGAGATAAAGCAGGCAATAGCAATAGTAGCGTTACCAGAACAATAACACTTGATACAACTGCGCCTTCTGGGATTCTTACTGCGCCTGCGAATGCAAGTTATCTTGCAAATGGAACTGCAATTAACTTTAGTGCGAATCTTTCGGATAATCTTGGAATCATGAATACTACACTTTACATCTATAATCAGAGCAGTTTGTATAATCAGTCTTTTGTAAGTTATGTTCCAGGAACGCTTACAACAAGCTTGGGAATTGTTGTAAATCTTATTGATAATGTCTATAATTGGTTCTATCAGTTGTTTGATTGGACAGGAAATTCTTCTCTTACTGGAAATAATACTTTGACTATTGACACGACTTTTCCTGTGCCAATTATTAATGTCACAACTGATACCTTAACTGCAGATACTGGCAGAAATTTCAGCAGAAATTGGATATATCTCAGCGTTAATGTTACTGAAATTAATAAAGGAAATGTAACTTTCTATTTGTATAATGCTACCGCGCAAGTATACGCTAATTTAACAACAGGAGATAACAGCACTATTAATTGGACAGGATTGCCTGATGGAACTTATACATATAATGCATCAT
>Ga0209514_10010316_pt1 | contig 10045 bp, 9 predicted proteins | sample Subgrocontami58m_FD_187452 | JGI IMG/M metagenome (GOLD analysis project Ga0209514, IMG submission 187452) | Subsurface groundwater microbial communities from S. Glens Falls, New York, USA - GMW37 contaminated, 5.8 m (SPAdes) (version 3) | ecosystem: Environmental > Aquatic > Deep subsurface >... | reverse complement strand
CGGATCGAAGTCACATTGATGGCGGGCACGGGCAAACTGCGGACTCCTACCGGCCTTGAGAAATCGCTGAAAGAATCCCTGAACCGGGCCTTCAGTTATCTGCAGAACGTCAAGGACAAGCTTGGTCTTACCCAGATCCTGGCGCAGAAGGACATATACGCCGAGGCCGTGGACCTCTCCGGCGGCCGCATCGAGTGTCCCTGCGGCGTGGCGTTTTTTGCCGCCATCATCTCCGCGGTCCGTAACCGCCAGGTGCAGGCCGGAACGGTCATCCTCGGCGACCTGACCATCCAAGGCAACATCAAGGGCCCGGCCTCGATCACCGAACCCCTGCAGTTGGTCCTGGAGGCTGGAGCCTTCCGTGCCCTTGTACCGGTTTCGAACAAGACGCAGTTCGCCGGACTGCCGGAGGACGTAATCGAACGCTTGGACGTAGTGTTTTTCGGCGACGTGGATCGCGCGGTTTTGAAAACGCTGGAGATGTGACGGATGGTTCACGGGGCGGTGGAATTCAAAGGAATGACCGGCATCCCCAACGGGACGCACTGCTCCCGTTCCGTTCCAACCGCTGGCAGTTCATCGGTAAGTAACCTCCTGAAGGCGTTTACCGGAGCGCCCGTTCGAACAAAGGGAGGTTCTTCCGATGAAAGGTAAATCGAAACGAGGTCAAGGGCATTCACCCAACGGCGACGGCAAACCCATGGCTGTCGATCTGTTCTGCGGCTGCGGCGGGCTGACCGTCGGACTGAAGAAGGCCGGATTTCGGGTTCTCGGCGCGGTGGACGTCGATCCTCTGTCCGTGAAGACCTATAAAGCGAATCATCATGGCGTTGAAGTGTGGGAGATGGACATCCGGGATCTGGAGCCTGCCGAACTGCTTGAGAAGTGCGGCCTCAACGAAGGGGAGCTCGATCTTCTGGCCGGATGTCCGCCGTGCCAGGGTTTCTCGACGATGCGCACTCTGAACGGGGCCGTCCCCGTCGACGACCCGCGCAACGACCTGTTGCTGGAGTTTCAGCGATTTGTGGAGGGGCTCCGCCCTCGTGCCGTGATGATGGAAAACGTGCCGGGGTTAGCGGACGACGAGCGGTTCGCCTCCTTCTGCAAGAAGATGAAGAAGCTCGGATACCTCGGTGACCGCTGCGTACTGAACGCGGCGGAGTACGGCGTGCCGCAACGAAGGCGCAGGTTGATCTACCTGGCGGGTATGGGCATAGAGATTCCATTCGGCGACAAGGTCCGCAGGCAGAAAACGGTGAAGGCCTGCATAGGCGGGTTGCCGAAGGCAGGCGAGAGCGGTGATCCCGTGCACGACATGCCGGAACGCCGGACTCCGAAGGTCATGGAGATCATCCGACGTATCCCCAGGAACGGTGGGAGTCGCACGGACCTGCCGGAGAAATACCAGCTCGAGTGCCATAAGCGATGCACCGGCTTCAATGACGTCTACGGACGCATGGCCTGGAATGCTGTGGCCCCGACGATCACCGGAGGGTGCTTCAATCCCTCTAAAGGGAGATTTCTGCACCCGGAGGAGAACCGAGCGATCACCATGCGCGAGGCGGCCCTTCTGCAGGGCTTCCCACGCTCGTACAAGTTTCCGGCCACCGACAACAAATCCGCCGTGGCCTTGATGATCGGCAATGCCCTGCCGCCTCCTTTCATCGCCGCCCACGGCAAGAGCATCCGGCGTGTCCTGCAGAACAACAGCGAAACGTGACCATCGACAAGAGGGATTGATCAACCATGAGCATCGACCATGTCTTGAGAAACGAGCTGACGCCGGAACAATACGCAGCGGTGGTTGATCCCGCGGGAGAAGTCCTGTGTCTGGCGTGCGCCGGATCGGGTAAGACAAGGACATTCGCTTATAGCCAGGGATTCTCGTCACTTCGTACGCTCAACGGATCCCGGGTGGTCGAAGTGCCGGAAAACGACTGCGCGCGTGCAGCGAGTTCGAACCGGGATAACAGGCAGGAAAGGATCGCGGCCGATGAGGCCGCCCCGGCGAATCGTTATGGCCGACAACCTGACGCCTGAACAACGCAGCTACTGCATGTCCCGCGTGAAGGGAAGGGACACTGGGCTTGAAAAGGCGGTTCGATCCGCAATTCATAAACGGGGGCTCCGGTTCAGGAAGCACAGCCGGAACTTGCCCGGGAGGCCGGATGTCGTCTTCACCGGTGCGAAGCTCGCGGTGTTCATCGACGGCGATTTCTGGCACGGCTACCGGTTCCCTGCGTGGGCGGATTCGCTTCCACCATTCTGGAGGGAGAAGATCCGCAAGAATCGGGAAAGGGATCAAAGGAATTTCGCTAGGCTCCGGAAGATGGGCTGGCGCGTGCTCCGAGTGTGGCAGCACCAGCTTAAATCCGATTTCACAGGGTGCATCTTGCGGATCATCTCGATGCTGAAGGGGTGCGGAACGGAGAAACTTCGGTGACTCTCCGGCGAGAGGTGGATTTTGCCCTCTTATAAGTCGATTGTCGACCGTTTTGTGAAGGAACCGACAGAAGTTGCAATGCGAACGCTCGTTGAATGCACGAAGGCAAGCCCGGTAGGGGATGAGGACATCGCCCATCTAGCAAGACGCCTCGCCGAATCGGGGAATCTGATGACGCTGCCCCCATCCCGCCGGGCTTCCGACGTGGCTTCCACGGGCGGGCCCTCCTCCCTATCAACTCTGCTTTGCCCCCTTTACCTCAGAGTCTTCGGGTGCTGGGTGCCGAAGCTTTCCGTACCGGGAAGACCCGCGGGGGGTATTGACGTGATGGCGCAGATCCCGGGATTTCGAGTGAGGCTGAACCAGGAAGAGATCTACGGTAGCCTTGAAAAATGCGGTTACGCTCATTTCCTCGCGGGCAAAATGCACGCGCCGCTTGACGATGATCTCTTCTCCTACAGACAGAGAGCGGGGGCGCAGGCGATACCGGAGTTAGTCATTGCGAGCCTCCTCGCGAAAAAAGTCGCCGTGGGCCTGTTGCGGGCGGGCCTGGACGTCCGTGTGGCGCCGCACGGCAATTTCGGGGCTACGTGGGAGGAAGCGCGCGAATACGCACGGCGATTCTGCAGGGTCGCCCGACTCCTCGGCATCGAGACGGTATGCTTCCTGACCGACGCGAGGACGCCGTATCAACCTTATATCGGCCGCGGCGAATCGCTCCTTGCGATGGATGATCTGCTCGATGATCGAGCCTGCGACTCCCTATCTCTCCACGCGGAATTGTGTTTCAAGATGGCCCGGGCCGCCGCGTTGGAGGAGAAAGAGACACGTCCGACCAGCGCCGAGCTCAAAGTCCATTTCGCGCGGAACCTCGAAGCGCAAGGCACGGATTACACAGCCTTCAAATCGCAAGTCGAAATTATAAGGGCGGAGAAGCGTTTCGATATCTTTTCTCCCGCCGAGGGGTATCTGTTTTTGGATCTGGAAGAGTTGCGTTCCATACTCGTTGAAATACAGGCTCGTTTTGCCGGGATTGGAAATATTTTCCCCGACCCGTGCGGTGTTATCCTCCTTAAGACGCCTGGTGTATTCGTACGAAAAGGAGAGGCGGTTGCTTCCGCCAGGTTCCCAGAAGAAATAATGATGGAGATCTCTGAACGGCTCGGAGAGCATTTTACTGTTTCCGAGAATGCTCCTCGGAGCAAGGGGATGGAGATAGTGGCGAATGGGTAAGTATTGTTGTTTTACATGCCCATCGAAGGATTACGAGGAATACCGCTTGGAGGATTTATGTCCCCGGTGCGGCCGTCCTTATGGGTTCCCGCTGTCAAACCCACCTACGCAAATCGGCCAATATCGGATAAAGGAACCTCTGCGGCGCGGATTCTATGGTGCTACTTATCGAGCGGAATTTGGTTCCTTGAACCGGCCCTGCGTGTTGAAAGTCAGTTCCAGGGAGATCTATCGGTTTTTCAGTAAGGATTTCGATGCTGAATGTCTTATCCACCAGAAAGTCGCCAAGGATACCGAACATGTCGTCGACATAATCGACGCGATCAATGACGTGGCGGTATCGTTCGGGTCGGTGAAGATACCTTGCCACGTGGCCGTACTGGATTATGTTGAAGGAGACCCCCTGGATGATTTGCTCGGCGAAGGGAAAAAGATTCCCGCCCGGATGATCGCCCAGATCGCCGTTGATTTGCTACGGATGATCGGTGAGTTTGAGAATAAAGGGGTCTACCACAACGATCTCCATTACGGGAACATCCTTGTCCAGCGCCTCGATCAGAGGACGAGGCGGGCGGAGGCGATCGAGGAGAACATACGGGCGATTGCCATCGACATGGGGTCCGTAGCCGACGGCAGGAAGAGCGACGGGGAACTTCGGCTTGGCGACCTGCATTGGGTGGCGCAATATCTACGCGAAATGTCCGCGCGGCTTCTCCGAGACCCGGATGAGGCAGAGGATGTCGAATACCGGTTGGCGAGCTTGTTGGAAGAGCGCGCATATATATTGAGCCCGTCTGCGACATCCCAGAGGACCACCGTTCCCGACCAGTGGACCGAGCAATGGATAGATGACATCAAGGCCGCGTTCCAGCAGGCTTCGTCGCCCTGGTTGGCCCGTCTGAACCTCAAGCACTTCAGCGATTCTTATAACGCGCAGACCTTGGGTCCCTGGTTCGTGCCGCATCTTTTAGTCGATCCGGACGATCAATGGGTGCCCGGCATCAGCGCTCACGGACCTCAGATAATATCGGGCATGAGGGGCTGCGGGAAAACCATGCTGCTGCGCGCTCTCCAGTTCCACGCGAGGGCGGCCTATAAAAAAGGGGAGTCCCAGGAAAAGGTGTTGGAGAGGCTCAAGACCGATCAGTTCGTCGGCCTTTACGTATCCTGTATGCGCTTGCTCGACAGGCTTGGCAGCAGGACGGAAAAGCTTAATGAACCTTACGCCAGGCTTTTCGCCGCCTACGCCAAAGAGGCACTGCAGGGTGTGCGCCATCTGCAGGAGATCGACAAAACGTTGGTAAACAAGTCGTACTATCGATATGTCGCCGAGGCGGTTTCGGATTACCTCAGCGGATGCCCCGATCTTTCGTCCGTGGGGTCAGGATACGAGCTCGAACGCCGGCTACAAACGATCCTCGTGCGTCTGAGCCAAGGAGAGGGGGGATTTTCGCTTGTCGGCCATCCATCCGCCGCGTTCCCCCATTTGGCGGAAGCGATTGCGAGATGCTCACCGCTTTGGACAGAAGGTTATATTCTATTTCTGCTGGATGATGTCTCCACCCGTTATCTCCGCGAGGCGAATATCGAGGAAATTCTCTCTACGTTGATCTTCCAGCATCCGCGCTGTGCGTTCAAACTCACGACGGAAGCCCAGACACTTAGGCTGGCGCTGAGCACGACAGCGTTGACCGAGAAAGCCCGAGGCGGGCGGGACTATGACGTGTTCGACCTCGGCGCCGAGGTCAACGAAAAGATGAAAATGCGCGGACGTCAGGGCGGGACCTTTGTGGAAAAGATTTTAGCGCAAAGGGCGGAATATTATCCACACCACCCGAAGGTTTCTCCACGTGCCGTTCTCGGCGACGTATCTCTGCAATCGATCGCAGAGAAGATTGTCTCTACGAGCGACAACTCCCGGGAAAAGAAGGAGGTATATAACGGGATAACAGCTCTTTCTGGTATCTGTGTGGGGGATATAGGGGATGTCATAAGCATTTACGAGTCGATCCTGAGGAAAGCCGCTGGCAAGCGGTATCCGGTGTCGCCAAGTATACAGTCCGAATGTTGTCAAAGTTTCTGCAGTCGAAGACTTTATGACTTGAACCGTAGGGAAAGTTACCTAAAAGATTTTGCGTTGTCATTCGCAGAGGCGTCGCACAACCTCCTGATGCAATCCAAGAGAGATATAAAAGAGTCGGGATCGGGGAGGCTCCGTCAATATTTAAGTATGTACGTTCGGGTGACGACGGGGGATCCTAAATCGCAATTCGAGAGGCTCAGAGAGATCATCGACGCGGGGGTGTTTGTACTGGAAGGGGGAAGTGAAACCCCTAGGACGAAAACCAGGGATTCCGATCCCATCCAGCAGTTCAAGTTGACTTATCGTAAATTGTTCGGTCTTTCCAACTTCATCGGACTTTCGGAACGCGATAGGTTCGAACTATCGGGAAAAAGTCTGGAAGAGTGGCTGGAAAATCCCGGGAACGGCAAAGAAATTCTGATGCGCAACTTGGGCGGGGAAGATGAAGGGGCGGTGGAGGAAGAAGTACCGGATGATGCCGAAACGGGAGATGGTCGTGAAGAAGGCGGTCAAGGCGCTGCGGAAGCCGAAGTCCCGCAACTCGAGCTATTTACTGATTTGTTGACTATCGGCAAGGAAGCGATCAACGGTGAGGGCGGTAAACCCATTCAGGCGAGAGTTCCCAACGTAAGAATCTTGAATCCCGAAGAATTGAGTGGCAAGGAAATCGAGTCGGTAATATTGGGACTTGGTTTTGAAGATAGGGCGCTGGAATCCGTAACTCGATTGCTCAGGTTGATAAAACCAAGGTCTGCCATGCTTGTCAGATACAAGGAAAAGGGGAAAAGCGACGAGATAGTGGAACTAGTTAAGAAATCAGTAAAAGAAGTGGAGATTGTTGAATATTCGAACATTGCGAAGAAAGGTATTGAGGAGACGAGTGGCGATGTACTGGTGGATATTACCGGACTCGCTAAACCAGCCCTATTCCATGGAATTAGAAATGTATTGAAGAAGAACAACAAGATTTGGATATGTTACACGATGGCGGAATCTTATTATCCATTGGACGCTCATATTCAGAAAGTATTGAAAGCAGAAGAAAAGAGGGACAATTATGCTCTATTGGAGGCGCTTAGAAATGTACTCACGGGTGAGAGAGGTCCCTATAACATTTATAACTTATTATCCACATCAGAAGTCGATGAATCACGAAGAAGGGTTCTTTGTGCATTTTCCTCCCCGAAACATGAGAGGTTGTTGGCCCTTCTCGACGAAAGAAGTTACGACCGAATTGAACTGATCGCCCCGGAAATGAAAACACCTCGCGACCGACTTGCTAATATAGCCGCGGAGGTCGCTATGAACAACTATTGCAGCGCGGCTATAAATTATTTCGGTTCGGATGATTTAACGGGTGTCCTTCCTTTTCTGGCGAACCAATTCGGCCATTGGTATGTCGACAACGGCTTCAACTTCGAACTCGCTTTGACGGGATCTAAATTGCAGGCGGTCGCCAGCGCCGCCCTCTGTGCGGTATTCAAAGTATCGCAATGTTGGTATGTGGCACCGCAGGCGTTCGATGTATTGAGATTCACGGAAGGGGTAGGCGAGACGACTTTCTTTGAGATTGCGCGCCCTTAGATCTTAATCTTATAGAGTTTGTCGCCGACTTAAGACTCGATAGCCAGCGCCAGATCTACTTCAACAGTTTCCTCAAGGCCGGGAATATCTCCCTGAGCGTCTTACCATCCAATTGCTCAACCCGTTCCGAAATCCAGTCCTTCATTTGTCTCTCACCGATCGGTCCCGTCCAAAGAAAAACCGCGTCCGTTTCAAGGTTGGTTTCAGGCGGCAGTCCGAAATAATTGCATATCTGCTTCAACTTCGTTTTCGTCGGTCGCTGAGCGCTGTTGAGCCAGCGGGACACGGTGGTGGCATCGATCCCGAGTTTGGCGGCGAATTTCTTTTTCTGGCCATGGGGAAGGGTATCGATGAGGTGACGAATATTTTCAGTGAGCACGTCCACACCATGAACCGTCAGGAGGTCGCCGGAAGGTTCTCCGATCTTGAGCCCGGTTTTTTGAGCGAGGATTTCTCCTTCCTTTGCCGTCAGGGCTTCGCCATCTCCCTCGAGTAGGTCGACGGCCCTCTCCAGGGAGCACCCCAGCCAGGCGGAGAGCCTGGTTTCCCAGTTTTTCCGCTCTTCGCCTTCCTTCCAGAGCAGGTAGCGGATATTCTTTGCGACCCCGTCCATCTTTTGAGTTTCGCATATGCCGAGATCCAGTGCAAATATTCGACTTTTTAAGGAGCAAATGCAGATAACGCTTGACGTAAATAAGCGCTTCGTGCCTATAATACAAAGTATGAACACTAATTATAGGCGAATCGCCTGCGAGACGTGGATTTTAAGGATGCGGGGTCGGGGAATCGAGTGATGGGGGACCAGGCGGGAGACATTTTCAGGACGGCAGAGAACTCTCCACGCGATGTGTGGTGTCCTGCCGACAACCCGTATTTACGGGAGTTTCTGGATCTGATCGCCGAGATTCTCGTCGCTGAATATTTGCAGTATTCGAACGCGAACGACCAGAAAGGAGAACATTCATGAGAGCTGCAATTTACGCGAGGTATAGCACCGATCTTCAGAGCCCCACCAGCATCGAGGACCAGGTAACAGCCTGCCGACGAGCCGCCGAACGACACGGCTACACGGTCCTTGAGGACCAGATATACTTCGACAGCGCCGTTTCCGGGTCCAGGGATGACCGGGCGGGACTCAACACGCTAATGGAGGCGGCGAACAATGGAGCCTTCGACGTTCTCCTGGTGGATGACCTGTCGCGTCTATCAAGGAATCAAATCAAAGCGCTGACGATCTTCTCCAAATTCCAGTTCATGGGTCTTGCGATCCTGTCGGTTTCGGACAACATCGATACCTCGGACGAACGGTCCTTCCTCCCCGTTGCGACAAAAAGCATGTTCAACCACATGATGCTCTACGACATTCGAGACAAGACTCTACGGGGGCAGAAGGGCCGCAAAGAGCGCGGGTACTTCGTCGGGGAGGGAACGTTCGGATACAAGTCTTTCCCCGTCGGCAAAATCTACGTTGACCGGAAAGGCCAGCAACGCCCCGAGGGCTACGATATGCAAATCAATCCCCAAGAGGCGGCTGTCGTCCGGTGTGTTTTCGAGGAATATGCGGATGGAGTTTCTTTGACGAGGATCATCAAGAGGCTGAATCAGGACGGAACTCCGACCCGCAAAGGGAATGTCGGGAAATGGGCGACGAATCCTGTTTTCGGGATGGTGAGAAATGAAAAGTACATCGGCAAGTGGGTATGGAACCGCCGCGGATGCCGACGGGAACCGATTACAGGCAAGGTCCGGACCTACGAAAAACCGCAATCCGAGTGGGTCGTGATCATGCGTGAAGATCTCCGGATCATCCCGCAGGGTCTTTGGGAGCGTGTCCAGAAACGTATTGAGGAGAACAGGCGCGTCTGGCCTGGGGGCAAGGGGCGACGCGGGTTTCAGGGACAGAAGGGGAACGCAAAGGCCATCTATCCCCAGGAACTCTTGTCCTCTGCGATGGTCTGCGGTGTCTGCGGGGGGACTATTGCCAAGGTCAGCGGAAAGGACAGAGGGTATTTCGGGTGTCTCAACGCGGCGAGGAGATCATGTGGCAACCGGGCCTTGGTCCGGAAAACGATTGCGGAACGAATCATCCTTGGAGCGGTATACGAGAAGATTTCGGACGCCGAGGCGTTGAACTACCTGTTCCGCCGGGTTGAAACCCTAGCCGTGAAGGAACTGGCAAAGAGTCCGGAAACCATCCTCCGAAAGGAAGCGGAGCATACGGATGAGAAGCGCAAGGTAGACAACCTCCTCAAGTTCATCATGGAGGGGAAGGCCGGTCACCTGAAATCCGTCGCCGACAGCCTTGGCTTGTGCGAAAAGAACGTCGACCGGTTGGAGGCCGAGCTCGAAGCCCTTCGGATGAGCGACAAACACCGGTTCAAGGCTCCGCCGAAGGAGTGGATCCTGGAGCGGGTGACCGACTTCAAGGGAATCCTCGAACAGAAGACGGAACGGGCGGCATTGCTCCTGAGGAAGTTGTTGGGGAAGATTCGTCTCGATCCGGTCACCTCCCTGAAGGGGCGGCCGTTCTACCATGCGACGTCGACCCTCGACGCGCTTGTGCTCGTCGAGCACAAGACGCAAGAACCGGGGCCCCCCGTGAAGGGAAGCCCCGGTTCGACGACTTTCCGGTGGTGGGCGCTACAGGATTTGAACCTGTGACTTCCACCGTGTGAAGGTGGCACTCTACCGCTGAGTTAAGC
>Ga0209514_10010314_pt1 | contig 10046 bp, 10 predicted proteins | sample Subgrocontami58m_FD_187452 | JGI IMG/M metagenome (GOLD analysis project Ga0209514, IMG submission 187452) | Subsurface groundwater microbial communities from S. Glens Falls, New York, USA - GMW37 contaminated, 5.8 m (SPAdes) (version 3) | ecosystem: Environmental > Aquatic > Deep subsurface >... | reverse complement strand
ATCCAGTGGGGCAGCGTCAGGCGTCTTTGATCCAATAGTTGTCCGGGCACCCAGGCGCAGGACGAACGAATTCGAATAGCGTCCACCCCCATGCAGCTGAATGGCAAGGTCGTAAGCCTCTTGCCTCATGCCGTCAAAGAACTGGTCCAGCTCGACCCGGCTCTCCCCCTGCCCCGGCTCATCCCTGATGCCCTGGCTCCGTGGTACAACTACGGTCCTATCGACAGGCCCTGGCCTGCCGTCGAGCAGCTCATGGTGCCACGGGAGTCCGAGCAAGGTTATCTCGGCACGAGGATACGCAGAACGCAATGCCTCCAGGGCTGGCAAGGCAAAGATGAAGTCTCCGATACCATTTGCCCGGAGTACGGCGATCTTACGTACGTCGAATGCCAGTTTCGGGAAGGACCTAAGCATCGCATCTCACTCCTTCATAGTGGCCTGAGCTGGCCCATGGCTGCTGGAAGAGCGGGCTATGCTGGCGCAGGGGGAGATTCCGGCAGTGTGTAACGCTGCTCGATGGCCGTTCTTATAAGGGAGCGGCTCTCAGTTGGAGAGACCCCAGGCTGTTCCTCAACGCGGGAAGCCTCCGAGGCGAGGGTATCGTCCTTGATTGCCTCTCTAAACCACCGGGAGTAGTCTCGCTGCCGTAGATGATGCATCCAGGTAACGTCATCAACTCCATCTGCAATCTGAAGGAAGAGCATCAGATTTTGGGCGCGCAGGTTGAGCTGCTCTTCCGGCCCCCGGAAGTAGAAGCTCTTGTCCGGCCCAAGATCACCCTCCGCATACTTCCTCTGGTGCCGGCGCCGGTCACCTTGACTTGGGACAACTTCCATGGTGAACGGGCTGTCCCCTGTGCGCCTGAGCCACACCAACGCCTCTCCCGTGTTCAGAGTCACGGGTTTCTCCGCTGGAGCCTCCTGTCCAAGCGCTCCTGCAAACGAGGCCAGAGTCGCATCCGGAGATTCGCCAACTGCGACTACCACGTCCACCGAGGAAAGAATTGCTGGCGTCACCTGATCGGGATGGACTGTTATCAGCATCAGACCGTATAGCTCTTGTGAGAGAGTTAATGGAGCCGGGTTCCAGGATGTGGGCAACAGATGATGAGCTTCGTCTATTACCAACCAGTGAGGGCGCCCGGTGCGCACACGCAACTCCCCCAGACTCGGAAAAAGCTCGCTGAAGAACGACGGCCGGTCATCCAGTGGCAGGCCGAGCAGATTGACAACGGCGTTGTTCTCCGGGCTCTCAAGGAGTTGTAGGACCTCAGCGACAGTCGGTGCTCGCTGTCTGGTCCCCAGTATTACCGCACCCTCAAACGTTTCGTAGTCTCCTTCCGGATCAATTATGCAAAACTGGTAGTCCTTCTCGGAAAGCCGTTCTAGAAACCCGGCTGCCAGTGTTGATTTCCCACTGCCAGAGGTACCGGCGAGAAGTACGTTCACCCCGTAGGGACTCACCGAGACCTCCTGTCCGCTATTGCGCGTGCCGAGCAAGATCCTCTGGTGTGCCAGACGGTCCTCGATATCACGCAAGTCGTTGTCCACGAGCCTCTGAACAAGCTCGCTTACCCCTGCCCCGTGGTCTTCTGCCGTTACCAGGTCAGCGCCCTCCTTCACCATCGGAAGGGCATTGGCCACAGCCGCCGATGCTTCACATAACTCCATAAATGCATGGTCATTCTCGGCATCGCCTATGCCGACCACGTTGTGAGGCGACAACTTCAGGTCCTTCAGGGCAGCCTTCAGGCCAGCAGCCTTGTTGATACCGGACGGCAGAACCATGACAGCGCCCTTGTTGAAAACTACCTGTAGCTCCAGCCCCAGGTCCCTTATCACCTCCAGGACGGTTGCTTCGTTGGGGTGCCAGGTAGAAACTATCACCCGGCCAACCGAAAGTGGCGTTATCTGACGCTCCTGCAGTGCCCTGATAAACACTTCCGGAGGAGGATCGCACAAAGGCTTCTGCTCTCTGGTGGCCGGTGTGTATACCAGGGCGCCGTTCTCGGCGACTATCTTATCGAAGAGGCTCGCATGAGGGAAAACCGTCAGTAGATCTTCCAACTCCCGGCCGGTCACGAGTATGAGCTTGCGCCCGGAGGTCAGAACGCGTTCCAACGATGAAAGCGTCTCTGTGGCTACCTGGCCATGCCAGGCTAGAGTGCCGTCATAGTCGCTAGCCAGCGCAAGGTAACGCATTTACTCACCTCTTCCTTCGCAAGTCGCTGCACTAACGATCCCCTCTGACTACGGCCCTGTCACCCGGGACCCTCAGTGCAGCGACTTGACCAGGCTACTGTAGGTCGCTCTTGCCCTAGCGTGTCGGCCTGGCTGGCTCGGAGATTCGCTCAATGAGCTGTCCGGACAGGCGGTCGTCGCCGGTCTTAACCGCCAAATCACCCAGCGATACAATCCCGATGATCCGCTGGTACCGGTCCAACACGGGCATGCGTCGTATCTGCTTGTCCTCCATTATGCTGGCTGCTTCTTTGACACTCTGCTCCTCGAAGCCACACATGACATCCTGTGTCATTATCTCGCTTACCTTGCTGGTATCGGGGTTGCACCCTTTAGCGAGGCCGCGGACAGTAATATCCCGGTCGGTGACAATCCCGACTACACGGTCGCTTTCACAGACTGGCAATGCGCCAATATTGAGAGAGCTCATCCTCTCAGACGCCTCTCGCAACGTACAATCGGGACCAACGGTCTCGACGCGCATTGTCATTATATCCTTCAGTTTCATCGTTCTGCCTCCGTGATGAACTTATCGAATTCCACGGCGGCGCAGTCCTCTTCACTGTGCGAACAATCAAGAGGACTGATCGACCGCCACCTGGACTACTATGTTCGACTCTATTCTGGTCCGGCTTCCGAGTCTGTGCTTGCGGTGCTAGCGACTCTGAAATGCCGCTCCTGACGGAATCCTCCCGGTTTCGACGTATGATTTCATCCGATCGAGATCCTCATCCATTTCTTTCTTCGGGTCCGCACCAAACAAAGACGCCACAACGTGACCAAGGCCCCCGGCTATCGGGTTGTAGGAGAGCTGAACCTGCACGCGTGTGCTCCCGCTGGGGTTCGGGCTGAAGTGAATTCTCCCGGAATGGGCGACCGGCGAGTCACCGGAAGTCTTCCATGCCAGGACACGATTGGGGACGAACTCGGTTACTACTGCATCCCATTCAACGGTTGCTCCGCCAGGTCCGGCCACCTTCCAGTGCGACATGTTCGAGCTGGTCTTTCTTACTTCACGCACGTTTGACATGAAGAGCGGGAAGTTCTCATAGTTGACCCAGATATCGAATACGCGCTCGATTGGGGCATTGATGTTGATCGTCTTTTCGATATCGATGGCCTTTCTGCCAGCTCCCAGGCCGACCATGCGCTTGGTTTCAAGGTTAGTGGCTCCACGAGATATCAGCCCGAACCCTGCGGTACTCAACGCGGAGCCTAGCATACCTTTGCGCCTGAGGCCGTAAAAGGCGAGAACCGCGCCGGCCAGTCCGGTAAGCAGCCTCACCGCCGGGGGCCAGTTACGCTGTAGAGGCCCAAAGCCCAACCTCTCGGTTTCCGGTTCGCCCATTAGCCCGGGTACATTGTCAGGCGTCTCGTGGACTTCCAGCTGGTTCTCCACCTCTTTCACGCCCTTGACGGAGTACACCCCCGCGATAAGGCGGCCAACCTCGCTCGCGAACACGGGGCCCCTAAGAGTGACCCGGCCGTGTTCGGCATGCACCTGTATTGACCCCGGATGGCTTACGAGCCGGCCGAGCTTCGACCTTACCCGTTCGGTCAACACGTCACCGTTGCGGGCTTCGCCATGGGTGAAAACGGACTTGGTTTCGGAGACCAGGCCAGTCGTACGATTCACCACGTCCCGCGATGTCTTGCCGACTGCTTCTCCGGTCGTCCTCACGGTGCTCACGGCCTTGTCACGCACCACGGAACGGCGTCGCCTACCCCGGTCCGGATCGAGCATGTACATGGCCGCCCCGCCAACCCCTAGTCCAGCTAATAACGCAACCAATCCTTTATTCATTGCTACACCTCCTGGCTTTCCAGCCTTTGTTTATCAGTCGAGCAACACCTATCAACGAGTTACGTGTGAGAACAGCCTGATCATCGCCTTGTTGAATGCAGGGATGTCTTTGGGCTGCCGGCTCGTAACCCAATTGCGGTCCTCCACAACCTCCTGGTCCACCCAGTTGCCACCGGCGTTTCGAACGTCGTCCTGAATCGTGTAGTAGCTCGTGAGCGTCCGCCCCTGCACTACGCCAGCCGAGACAAGGACCCAGGGTGCGTGACAGATAGCGGCAATCGGCTTGCCGGACTTCTGCATCTCTTGAACGAAACTGCGGGCCTCCTGGGACATCCTCAGGCTATCCGCATTGAGGGCTCCTCCCGGCAGCATCAGAGCATCATAGTCGCCGGGGTTTGCTGAGCGTAGGTCGCGGTCAACCGTGACCTGTGAAGCCTTGTCGTGGTGGTGCATTGCCTGTATCTGTCCCTCTTTTGGCGCAAGTACGTCGACCCGGGCCCCGGCCTCCTTCAGTGCCCGCACGGGCTCGCTCAATTCCGACTCCTCGACGCCATCTGTAGCGATCACTGCTATGTGCAAATTGGATAGCTCGGCCATAGTACTCCTCCTATCTCGCTAACTCCGCTGGCTTTGCTGATTGAAAACAGAGGGGTCCATTCTGTGCCCTGGCGTGCCGGGACAAAGAATGGACCCCTCTGGGAAATTGAGAGTCGCGTTGATTCGATCTTATGGCATGCTGCTAAGCAGCACCACGTTGCATCATTGGAAGCGCGGTTTGGCGCTTTCCAGGCGAACGCATTCATCACACCTGCCCCTCCCCACCTTCTTGCGTTCCGCCTACGCCACTCGTCCCGAGTCTCTCAGCGGCTAGAAAAGCCTCAACTGGGGACGTGAGAATTTGGATTCAGCGGACCTAAGCTGTAGCGATGGCCAAACACTTGACCAGTGTGCAGGTTGCGAGCCAATCTCTGATTTCCGGCCCGCTTAGGACACCTTCCGGTGCATGAATTTGCCGAACCGGCTGTCGTTGCCACCCTCGCCCCTCCCCGGCGGAAGGAAGCTGGGTTTGCTTTCTGACCTCCCAAACTTATTCGTTTGTGGACGCCACCCTTGCTGGTACTCAATTTAGTATGTGTCTCTGTGGGATTTATTGTCAAGTCTGCAAATACCCCCAATCTGAGTTAAGATTGAATTGGATGGGTCTTTCGCCTTTGATCGCTCTCCAATAGGCGTCAACTTGATGCGAGGGTACGCCGAGACCCAGGACTGCCGACGACGCCGTTCCGGCCCAATAGTCGGGTTGCCTATGACGAATGGGGTGAGGGGCTCGAAATGCGATATGAAGACGACAAGATTGTCATTCTATTCGATCAGGTGGGCTACAAAACGCTGGCGGTTGGCTCCGCTACCGAAAACGGACTGCTACGTCCGGCCGGGTAGCCTGCGCCGCCGAGTCCGGCGAGTTCGATCGACAGCAACATCCAAGCCGTTATGCTCTATGTACTGGAAGGAGGCTGAGCTATGGCCCGTCTACCAAACCTCCCGGCTGAAACCACGTCCGGTAGACATGTCATCCAGGAAACACATGAAGGTGGCGAAGTGGGAGGCCACAAACTGGAATCTTCTTTCCTGGCCTCTGGCCTTTCGGTGGCGCAGGGTGCCTATTACTTCGGGACCGGCGTCTGGCCACTGATTGACATGGACAGCTTCGAGTCCGTGACCGGGCCCAAGACGGACGACTGGCTGGTCAAAACCGTGGGCGGACTGGTGGCAATTATAGGCTCCGTCCTGGTAATGACCGGCTTGCGACGCCGCGTAACGCCAGAGACCGCAGTCCTTGCAGTCGGATCTGCCGGAGGACTGGCAGCCATCGAGATTCCGTATAGCCTCAAGGGGCGCATATCGGCGATCTACCTGCTGGACGTGGTCGCTGAATTCTTCATAGTGGCGCTGTGGTACCTGGTATGGCGCAGATCGCACGGGAAAGGGATGGAGAGGCTCAAGAGCGACTGATCTTGCCAGTGCGCGACTGGGAGCCGGGCATCATTCCGATCCTCCGCCAGACAACTCAGGCGTGTTCCTGTATGCCACCACCAAGGCGGTGGACTGCGGCCACCAGGAACCCCAGTGCAATGGTCATCATGATTCCCAGGGCCGCCAATTGTACGTCCGACCCGTCTTCCCACATCTCCCATGCTTGGACGGAGAGAACCTCACTGCCTGGCGACCAGAGCAGGACCGCACTGCTCAGCTCCCGTATTGAAAGGAGCGCTACGTAGACGCCGGCGGCCAGGAAGCCTGGCCTCATAAGAGGAATGAAGACCCGGCGGAAGGTCTGGAGCCACGTGGCGCCGCAGGTCAGGGAGGCTTCCTCTAATTCCCGGTGTATCTGGATCATGGACGTGCTGCAAGACCTCATTCCATAGGGCATGAAGCGGGTGACGAAGGAGATCACGATTATCCAGATCGTCCCATACACCGGAAGAGGGATAGTCAGGTATGTCCAGATAAGCGCCAGCCCGACGATGAGTCCGGGGAAGACGATCGGCAGGGTGGCCAGGTTATCCAGAACCGTCCGACCTGGAAGCCGGGTCTTGACTACCAGCCAGGCCACCAGGGACGTCAGGGTCAGCACTATCGCGGTGGTGGCGATCGCCACAATGACTGTATTGCCGATAGCATGCTGAACTGGCGCCCAGGACAGGACCTGAACGTAATTCTCCAGAGAGGCCTGCGAAAGGAGTTCCCCGGAGGGAACTGCGTAGAACTTGAACAAGGATGTCCAGAGCAGAACGAAGAGTGGAAGTCCCAGAGAGCCCAGGAAGAAGAGCATGGCGAATGCGGCAGCTACCCATCTCCACCAACCCAGGTCGATCACTCTTGGCCTGAAACCCTTCCCGGTGACTGTGCTGAACCTCTCGGCGCGGGCAGTGGCCTTGCCGTAGAAGATAATTCCAACCACTGATATGACCATCACCAGCATAGAAAGCGCCCCGGCCACGCCGTAGTCTTTTGGGTAAGTGTGAACCGCCTCGTAGATCAGCGAGATGAAGGTGTAGATTCCGCTGGGTATGCCTATCAGCGCAGGTACCTCAAAGGACTCTAGCCCCCGTATCCCCATTATCAGCATTACCGAGAGGGCCGCTGGCAGAGCCAGTCGCAGCGTGACCCGCCACAGGGTCGCGAACATGCCGGACCCGGACATGGTGGCAGATTCTTCCAACGATGGGTCCATCGAACGGAATGCGGCGCCCATCAGCAGGAAAGTGAGAGGAGTCAAAGCCAGGCCTTCAACCCAGATCATCCCAGGAAGAGAGAAAATGTTAAACGGAGGGCTGCTCAGACCGAAGGCCTGCACCAGGATGAGGTTGACAATACCGTTACGGGGTCCCAGGAGAAATATCCACGCGATGGTCCCTATAACCCCTGGGATCATCATGCGGGCCATGGTAAGGGCGAAGAATAAGCTCTTGAATGGCAAGTTCGTCCGCTCGCAGAGCCAGGCCAAAGTCGTCCCAATGATGAAGGCAAGCCCACCTGAGCCAAGGGCGAATACCAGGGTGGTGCCCAGTGTCCGCAAGATGGCAGCGTCACCAAACGCGTCCGCGTAGTGGTCGAGAGACATCTCCCCGGTCGTCCCCGGCGCAGCGCCGGTAAAGCTGCCATAGACCAGGATGGCCATAGGGACGAGCACCAGGTAGGCTGTCACGAGCGCTGCGATGCCAACTATGACCATCCGGGCATCGATTCGCCCGGTAATACTGAGCAAGGGCCGGCTCAACCTAACCGCCATGATCCTCTCCCCCGATCTCGATGGTCACGGGAGCAGCACAAGGCGCCCGACTCCGCGTCTCCATCCTAAACGACAGAGGGTTGTCAGGGCCATCCCGGCCCCGGCAACCCTCCCTCCTCGTTGAATCCTAGGCCTTACCGAAGGTATCCGTGAAGATCTTCTGGTTATCCACAACTTCTTTGCCGAAGGTAATATCGTTTAGAAGTAGGGCTTCTACTTTGGCGATCGGGGCTACACTCCCAAGGTCAACCCCCTTGCGCGCCGGAAGCCATCCGCGAGATACCATGATCTTGGCCGCCTCTTCGGATAGTACGAAGTCCGTCAAGAGCTTGCCGGCATTGGGATGCAGGCTCTTCTTCACGAGTGAGGTGACAATGGCCTGGGTGGGGGTGGTCTCCACCGGGTCCACCCATTCGATCGGGGCGCCAACAGCCTTGTCCGCAATTGGCAAGAAATGGTGCTCGTAGACCGCCACCGGGATCTCACCCGACACGATCAGCTTGTGGAGCGTGGTGTGGCCGGAGACCAGGCGAGGCTTCTGGGCCGCCAGCTTCTTCATGTACTCCATTCCCTTGTCTTTGCCCATCACACGCAGCATCCCGGTGAACCAGGGAACGGCCGAAGCCTCCAGCCCCAGCTTGCCCGCGAATTCGGGCTTCAAGAGGTCCGCGTAGCTCTTAGGCGCCTGAGCGCTGGAGATTGACTTATTGTTGTACTCAATGACCTCGTAAATGTAGTCTACGACGGTATAGAGCCCCTGAGGATCATAGGCTTGCTTATCGAAGTTACCGAGCTCAGGCGACAGATACGTGTCAAGCACTGCTTCTTTCGAAAGCGCATAGATATCAGAGTAATTGATTCTGAATATCATGTCAGCGATCGGCTTTTGTGCCCGGGCTTCCGTAAGCACCTTGTCGACTATAGCCTCATTGGACCCGGTGAAGGCGGTCACCTTGATGCCGGGGTACTTCTTCTCGAAGGCATCGGCGATAATCTGCCAGTCCGCCATGGAGCCGGTGCCATAGGTCATTACCGTGCCCTCTTTCTTGGCCGCTTCGTAAAGTTGGGCAGTGACATTAGCGGCGCTGGCCGTTGGAGCAGCCGCCGGTGCGGCGGCCGTGGTGGGGGCCGAGGCAGCCTTCGTGGGGGCAGGAGTTGGGGCCGCCGCAGGGGCACAAGCTGCAAGGCCGATACCCGCAGCGGTGAGACCAGCCAACCTAAGGAACTGCCTACGGTTCAAGTTCTCTGAACCCAAGTCGCCCATTGCATTCTCCTTCAGAAACGGGTCACAAATCGGAGCGCATCCAGCCGCACCGAGGAGTGCCCGGACTTCTAATCCAGATCCAGGCGGCAGCCGCCGTCAAGCATGAGCCCTGGCGAAATCCGGTGAGACCTCCTTCTGCTCGTGCTGACAGCAAAGAGCTTCATAGAAATGGGTATAGATCATGGCCAGCCACTTGCAGGGCGTCCCAGGATTGGCGTTGAAATGCTGATGCTCGACCCCTTCGGCCTTGACGGGCAGCAAGATCAAGTCGCCTGCTTCCCAATCATGGCGTACGCCATCGACCGTTGTCCAACCAGTTCCCTCGATGACATAAATCGCTAACCCACCCTGGTGAACGTGCCGGCCGGAATGGGTCCTTATGTCCTGCATAAAGAACATCCAGCCGCTGACAGCCGGGTCCCGCTTCAAAGGATGCAGGAACCACTTCACCAGCGCCTGCCGGCCCTGTGTCCAGGGTTGTTCCTTTCCCTTTATTACTACCTGCCCCTGGATGGCCCGCTCCCGCCAGAGATCGGACTGATCAAAGCCCCACCGGTACAAAGGGTCATCCCTCGCGTCAGCCTCTCTAGTTCGTAGCCTTTCTCTTTCCACTAAATGAACCTCTTTCCCGCCTTAACCCAGGCGCGACCCGTTTTGTCTGCTTCCTGAGAAACAGATCTCGCCGACTGCTGCGTCCCATGGTACTGGCTACTCCGGCCTGTTACGCCGTCCACATCTATACACGGCCCACCTCACGCAAAGGCTGTAGCACATGTAGAGTCACGATCTCGAAAAAGGACGTCCTTCGTACGGAATAGGCACGGTATAGCATAAGGCGTCAGGCTTGTCAAGCGATTCTTGCCCCGGGTGTTGTTGCTCAGGGACTATGTCCGCCTTAACTGCTCAGGGAAAATGTCCGCATAATGGAGAAATGAGGACAGTTAC
>Ga0209514_10010313_pt1 | contig 10048 bp, 12 predicted proteins | sample Subgrocontami58m_FD_187452 | JGI IMG/M metagenome (GOLD analysis project Ga0209514, IMG submission 187452) | Subsurface groundwater microbial communities from S. Glens Falls, New York, USA - GMW37 contaminated, 5.8 m (SPAdes) (version 3) | ecosystem: Environmental > Aquatic > Deep subsurface >... | reverse complement strand
CCTTCGGGGTGGCGTGCCGCTGCACGAGGGCGGCCATCTGCCGTGAATTCGCATCGCCGCGATCATACAGGCCCGCGATGGTTCCCAGCTTGTCCGGCAACGTCCTGTTCTGGCTCGTCTTCCACTTCCCGTCGAGGGCGCTGACGGGAATCTCAATGCCGACGATGGATTTCAGCATGCTGTCGATGTAGTCCGGCGGCGCGTCGGAGACGCTCCACGGAACCGCCCGCTGCGATTCGTGCAGGTCGCTGAGGGCGGTGACATGGCCGAGCAGCCAATCGCCGTCCTCGATGGCGCGGGGCATGCCATGCGCGTGAACGACCGCGTAGTTCCACGTAGGCACGGCCTTCCCGTGCGCGTGCTTGCTCGGATACCAGGACGGCGTGATGTAGCCCTGCGGCCCCTGGAAGATCACCACCGACGGCAGATCCCTGGAGAAGGTGCTCCAGATCGGATTCGCCCGGGCGACGTGGCCGACGAGCGTGCCGTGCTGCCCCCGTGCCGGATCGACGAGAAAGGGAATGTGGTTGACGACCAGTGCGCCGTCGATTTGCGTCACCCAGGCGCCCAGCGGGTGCGACCGTATGAGCGCGTGAAGAACGCCGACGTCCCGTTCTTCAAAGTGCTTCGGAACGTACATGACACTGTCCTCCTGGACGGCTGGCCGCGCATTTCATCCGCGCATTTCACCCATACGGGTAATCCATCTGGTTGGCGACGCGCGTGCGCGCTTTCGGGCCCGCGAGCCGTTGCACCAGATGCAGGCCCGCGTCGATCCCGCAGGAGACGCCGCCCGCGGTGATCGTGTCCCCCGCGTCGACCACCCGTTCCCGGACGACCGTGCCGCAGTACTGCTGCAGCTCCTTCAGCGCGCCTGGATGCGTCGTCGCACGCTTGTCCCGCAGAAAGCCCGCCGCCCCGAGCAGCAGCGCGCCGGTGCATACCGATATCTTGAGCGGCACCGGAGCCGCGGTTCTCAGCCAGTCGATGAAACCCCGATCGTGCTGGAGAGCCCGGGTGCCAAAGCCCCCGGGCACGAACACCATGTCGTAGGAGCCGAGCGGCTCGCCTATCGCATCCGCGTCGATGCGCAGGCCCCGATCGTCCACGACCTGCGCAGCGGTCGCGCACACGCGCCACTCGAAATCGTCGAGGATGTCCATGGACTTCAGGCGCGTCACGGGATCGTAGAACCCGATGAAGTCCAGCGATGTCATGCCGTCGAATACGATGAATGCCGATTTCACGATGCCGCTCCTTCGCTGCGGCGGCAGGCTACGCGTGCTGGCGGAGCGTCCCGCTCGAGGCGCTTTTCAGCGCATGCCCTAGCCTAAGCACCATTGGCCCGCCATGCAAGTCCGGGGCGCGCAGGGCGCCGGATCGTCGCACGGGGTCAATGCATCAGCCCGGAATCCCGGCCTCGACGAGCATCGCGAGCAGCGCGAGCGACTCCTGCCAGCCCAGGTAGCAGGCCTCGGTGGGAATGGATTCGGGTATGCCTTCCTGAACGACATTCAACTCTGTCCCGCAGGAGACCTTCGCGAGGATGACCGTGGTCTTCATCTCTCCGGGCAGGTTGGCGTCGTCGAACCTGTCCGTGTGGCACAGGCGTTCGTGCGGCACCAGTTCGAGGTATTCGCCTCCGAACGCGTGGCTTTGGCCGGTCGAGAAGTTCGTGAACGACATCTTGTAGGTGCCGCCCACCCTGGCGTCGACGTGGTGGACCTTTCCGGTGAAGCCATTCGGCGGGAGCCACTTGGCCATTGCGTCGGGATCGAGGAACGCGCGATAGACGCGCTCCGGCGGCGCGCGCAGCACGCGGTGAAGTCGGACGGTGCCTTTCGACATGATGGGGTCGCCTTTCGATGAGCAATGCGTGAAGGTCTGCTTCGCAATCCCGCGGAATGGTTCCGGTAAAGCCTACGCCGGCGGCGCCGATTCCCGCAAGACCCGGCGCCGGCGCGCCCGCGGCCGCTGAGCTCAGCGGGCGGCCCGGTGCATCGCGCTCACCAGAACCACCGCGGAACGCGGCCGGCGTAGCGCACCCATTCGCCGCCGTGCGTGCGGGCGAGCCAGGGCTCTTCTGCGAAGACGACCCGCAGGTGGAAAGCGACCGCGACGATGACCGCGTACGCGAGCAGGCCGATCGAGCCGAAGGATACGGCCCAGCCGAGGAGCACCAGTGCGACGGCCACGTACATGGGATTGCGGCTGTACCGATACAGCCCGACGACAACCAGCCGCTCGGGCGGCGCCCATGGAGCGAGGGTCCCTCTTCCGGAAACGTAGAAGTCGCGCACGCACCAAAGCAATGCGACGACCCCGACCGCGAGCGGCGCGAGGCCGATCGGCTGGGCAAGTTTCAGCTGCCCGGTGCTCCAGAGCCATGCCGCGGGAATGGCGAACGCCACGATGCCGGGCAGCGCGAGAAACGCAATCAGCGCCCGCGCAAACATCAGCGCGCGGCGTCCGACACGATCGGCCGACGCAGGCTGCGGGCCGAGGAGGCCCGCTCGCCGCAGGGGTTACGTTGCCTCACGGCCCTGGAGACGCCGGATCTGACGATCGTGAACGCGCGAAGGCAGCGCCAACGCGATGACGGCACCGATCAGCGCGAAGAACATGTCGGATTGCGTATCCCAGGGGTCGCCTTGCGTCCCGGAAAACTCCTCTGCGCCCTGGCCTGCCGCGGCACGCCCTATCGATCAAAGGGCTACCCCTCGTGCGAGGCCAGGTCGCCGCCTCACGCATAGGGCGTTCCGTCCTTGTGAACGAACTTCCACTTGCCTTCCACGAGAACGGCCTTGAGATCGTCATCCGGATAGCTGCCTTCGTCCCCCGGCGACCTGTCGCCGACTTCGAGGTACACGACTTCCTCGGCGGTTTCGTTCATCAGGCGATGCCCGTTGCCCGTGCCCGCCCTGAAACCCGCACACATTCCCGGTGAGAGTTGGATTCGACCTTCATCCGTGTGCAGCGTCGGCCGCCCTTGAAGTATGTAGACGAACTCGTCCTGTTTCGTGTGGGCGTGACGAAGCGCCGAAACCGCGTTGGGAGCCAGGCGCGTGAGGTTTACGCCGAAGTTCCTGAGACCGAAGACGTCGCCAAGCTGGCGCTTCTCTCTGCCCGCCATGCGCGACGCGAAGGGTTCGGGATAGACGGAAGGCTTGCTTCGCGGCGGCACTTCGGCGGCGATGACGGCGATTGGATTCTGCTTGTCTGACATGATGCCTCGCGGGACGAAATGATGAGGGCCGGCGTGCCCGTGATGCGCGGCCGAAGCGCATACGGCGGCGGCCGGAGGGCACCTGCGACCGGCGGGTCAGGAGTCGGCGACATTCTCCGCGACGAACATCTCGACGAACTGCACCGGGCTCAGTGTCTTGCCGTTGTCCTTTGCAATGGCCTGGTTCTTCGTCCAGAGCGCGCGGATGGAGTCTCGAATCCCGGGCGGGAAATGCAGCTGGGCGATGACGATTTGCTCCCATGTGCCGGAACTGCCAAATATGCTTTGAAGCTTCGGCGTCATCTGCGCGAGAAGGGATTCCTGCTCGGGAGGAAGCTCCCCGATGCATTTCAGGACGAAGGAATCGACGAACTTGAGAAACGGATTCCCGGCATACCGGTCGACCGGCTGGGGTTTCTTGCCAAATCCGAAGAGGCCCATGAGACTCCTGGCGCTTCAGGTGAGGAACGGGCATGGCAGCGGCGAACGACAGGTCATGCGCGCTTGCGCAGAAACACGTGGGCCGCACGCTCTCCCGCGACATACTTCGCGCATTCATAGCCCAGGGCGTGCATGTCGATATCGCGCAGGAGATGTTCCCCGGAACCAAGCAGGACAGGCCGGATGGCGAGATGCAGTTCGTCGATCAGGCCGGCGCGCAGGTACTGCCGAACGGTGGAGACCCCGCCGCCGAGGCGGACGTCGCGGCCGCCCGCCGCCGCGGTTGCCTGCTCCAGCGCGGCGTGGATTCCCTCGGTGACGAAGCGAAACTCCGTGCCTCCCGCCATGCCGAGGGGCGCCCGCGCGTGATGCGTCAGCACGAAGACGGGCGTGTGGTACGGCGGCTCGTCGCCCCACCAGCCCTTCCAGCGATCGTCCGGCCACGGGCCCCGGACGGGGCCGAACATGTTGCGCCCGAGAATCCAGGCGCCGATTCCGGCAAAGCCCTGCTCCGCCATCTCGTTGTCGACCCCCGTCTCTCCATCGTCCTGGCCGTGCATCTTCCGCCACGCGCGTGTGTGGAAGAACCACTCCATCAATTCGGGGCCCCTGACGCCGAGCGGATTCTGGAGGCTCTGGTTCGGACCGGCACCGTAGCCGTCGATGGAAATCGCGAAGCTCTGGACTCGAAGCTTGGACATTTGCGTTCCCCCCAGTCTGATCAGTCGCGCCCGACGCCCCGGGTGGCTGGATCTACTTGCGATCCTGGTCTCCGGATACCGAGTATACGATGTCGGTGACAACGCGCTGCACGTCGCGAGTGACGACAGGCGTCTTTCTCCGACTCAAAAGACGAATCTGACGTCACGGCCAGCGGCGGGCGAGCGCAACAGGCGGCCGCCCCGGGACTGCGCCGACGGCCCGTGCGCGACGGTTGGAGTCAGCCACCCGGCGGACCTTTCAGCTCGACGACATTGCCTTCCGGGTCCGTCACGTAGACGGAAGGGCCTTCTCCGTCTGCGCCGTAGCGTGACGCGACCGGGCCAACCTTGATGCCTTGTGCCTCCAGATAACGACGAATTCCCGGTTCGTCGAATCGTTCTACCCGGAAACAGAAGTGATCCAGGTTGCGTGCCCCGTCTCCCGGCGCTGCGCCGCCCGCTCTGCCGATCTTGCCATCCACGGGCACGAGATCCACGATGGATCGCCCCGCGCGCAACTGGACCAGGCCAATGTCGTCCTGGCGTCGCTCCACCGTGCATCCGAGAGCGCCGCAGTAGAAGCGAAGCATCCTGTCGAGGTCGACAACGCGGAGTACGAGATGGTCGATTTCGCGGATGCGGATCATCTACTTGGGCTCGAACAGGATCAGCCTGCACTCTGCGTCGCCCACATTCTCGAGCGAGTGGGACGGCGCCTGTGCCCAAACGGAGTGATTTGCCGCCGGCGCACAGCCAATAGTTGCAAGCGATAGGAGTACAGCAATTCTGCCCGGTCGCATGGCATGTCCCCTCCTGGTGAGCCGTTGAGTATTTCCGCCGTTCACCGGCGGTCGATGCGCTCTTCCACCGTCGCCGAGTGTTCCGAATTGCGCCTCCGGTGGCCGGAGATAACGTCCAACATCGGAAATCAGCAGCGGATCGCAAGCATTACCTGTCCACTCCTCGGTGGCGGCTCCCGGCCCGTCCGCTCCTGATCGACAGGTTAGGCAACATATTGCGCTCTAGTCAACAAGCGCTGCTATTCCTCCTCCGCAGGACACACCTGATGCCGCCACTAGGGTCCGGGACGTCGCCCGCGTAACGCGGAATGAGGTGGACATGAACATGCATTCGAGACTGACCGGCGGCATTCCCGACGTTGACCCCAATGTTGTAGCCATCGGGCGAATGCTCCTGTTGTGCTGACGCTTGCGCCTCGCGAAGAAGGGCGAGCACCGGCGATTGACAAGGCACGGCGCTCGCCGCGGCTCCGGGTGGGCTGCAGGGTCAGGGAGCGTTTCGGCGTTACCCGCGTCAATTGGCATATTCGACCTCCGTTATTGTGTATTTGTCTTCGTGCCCATCAGTGGCTGTGCTGAGCAAGACGTATAGGCCGCTGTCGGGGAGAAAAGCGTACTGTTCAGACCGTGTTGACCCGTTATTCAAGGTGCCTTCGCAACTCACGAGCAGATATTTGCCGCGAAGCTGTCCGTGAAGTGAAGCAGCATCTCCTTCTTTTTTCGCCGTGCATGTTTGCTTGAGGCTGAGGCTCCGATTGGATGTTCGCGTGCCACCGAATAGGCCAGAGGTTGTCACGCTCGTCTGAGCGTCCCATGAATGTTCAACGGAGAACTTCGATCCCATGGCGGGGACGACCATCTGCTCCAGATCGCCCGATAGTGCCGTCGTGTTGGTGCTGCCGTTTGCCTTCAGGTCTTTCGTTACGCTGTATGAGAGAAAGATCTTTCCAATCGGCACCAATGACGTAGAGTCGTATTCGCGAGCGATCTCGGTGACGGTTGCCAGTGGAACAAGGCCCTGAAGCGTTAGCGACCGTCGGATAATTGCGCCGCGAACGGTGATGACGAGCGTAACGCCCCATAGCCCATTTTCGAGCCGTTCGAAGTGCCTTTCGGCCGCGGGCTTTGCGCTGCCGGACTCAACCACACCGCGGATAAGGCGCAATGGAGCCGAAGGCGCAGTCTTTGGTGTGACTTTGGCTATTTGGTCCCGAATCCCGGCCGGGAGCTCCACAGATCCACTTGAAACCGGTGACTGGGCGTTGGCGTTGCCCATGAAGCCAAGGGCTACGAAACCAAGTGCACACAGCTTGAGGAGTTTCCGCATATTTCAACACTCCTTAACGAGCCTGTATAAAAACCCGATTCCCGAGCGAGACTAGCTCGTCGCGGTCCAACTGCACGCAAGATTTCCTGATGACGGTGTTCATTTGCGTATGCGCCTCAAGGAAGGCGGTTGGTTTCCCTTTTTGCCCGTCTAGTTTGCATATCCATGATGCGCCAGCTTCTCGATGTTGTGAACCAGGCAGTATAGGTTCCACTGCGTGTTCACCTTGGGCTGGGTTCGCAGGGTGAAGCGGTCCGGGCGCTTGTTGTGGCGCAGGTTGGCGAAGACCGGTTCGACGATGGCAATGCGCCGGCCGTAGAGTTTTCGTCCTCGGTCGCTGTCTATCGCGCGCTTCATGATCTCGGTGTAGCGAAGCGGCGATGCCTGGTTCTTGTCGAAGAACGCCACCTGCCGGATCTCGGTCCGCTCGGGGTAGCGCAGGCACTGCTCCCGCAGGTGGCAGGGCACGCAGTCGCGTTTGGTCCCCTTGAACTTGTGGTGGCGCCGGCCGTTCACCGTGCAGGCGCTGCCGCTTGAGTAAAGCCTCTTCCCCGCCGGGCAGATGCAGGTATTGGTCGCCCGGTCAAAGCAGAAGTCAGCGGGCTGGAACTTGTCCTCGAGGCGCCTGCCCGAAGCAGTCTTGTCGTAGAGCGGATCGGGCAATGCCTTGTAGCGCGCCTGATCGGCGAAGCGCACATCGCGTCGGCGCATGAGCCCGTCGGCAATCAGCGCCGGCACCCCGCGCTCGCACAGGCCCTGCAGGTTCGTTTCGCTGTGATAGCCCGCGTCGGCGGTGATGATCGTCTGATCGGTCCGCAGGGACTCGGTCTTGTGCACCATCGGCAGCAGAGCGCTTTGCTCGCTACCGGAGCCGTGCGCCTGCGCCGCAACGATGATCTGGGCTTGGCCATCGACTGCAGCGACCGCGGTATAACCCTGGATCACGCCCTTCGAAGTCGCCATCTTGGCGCTGTCGTTATCGGTCACGTTGCTCTTGCGAATGGCGCCCTTCTCGGAGCGGCGTTCGGCGTGGCGGGCGAGGAAATGCCGGATACGTTTCGCCTCCGTGCGCAGGCGCTCGATGCGCGCGCCGTTGGCGGCTTCGTCCTCCTGCACCTCGACACGCTCGTCTCGGCCACGGTGCGCCTGGAGCATCTTCGCCACCGCAGCCTCCATCCGCTCGGCCTCGTGCGCGAGCTCGGCATGCGTGCCGCTTCTGCGCTTGTCGGCGTTGCTCGGCAACTTTACCCCGTCGATCGCGAACATCTGTCGTCCGATCAGCCCTTGCCGGTCGCAGATCACCAGCACCTGCGTGAAGATCTCCGACGCCTCCCCCGCCAGTTCCCGCACAAACTTCGCTATCGTGGTGAACTGCGGCGTGCTGTCACCCGAGATCACCATGAACAGCACGTTCTCTCGGCACAGGCGCTCGATCGCGCGGCTGCTCACGATGCCGCGGCTGTAGGCCAACAGTACGATCTTGAGCATCACCGCCGGATCGTAGGCCGGCGCGCCTGTCTCGTCATTGCAGTAGCGCGCTGCCACGCCCGACAGATCGACTTCGTTGTCGATCAGATAGTCCAGCGCGTGCTCAAAACTGCCAGCCAGCAACTGTGCCTCGAGCACCACCGGCAAGAACCTCGGGCTCCGATCCACCAGCTTGTAGCGCGCCATCTCCTTGCTCCCTCAATCGTCTTCTCCTACCAACGACTGAAAGCACTCAACGAGGACACGTTTCAGGACTTTTTATACAGCCTCAACGTTTGACATGAGCTGCGTGACCCGGCTTGCCGGGGCACGTCAGCTCGATGGAAGGGTTAGGCCTCGCGCCGAGACGGTTCACTGCAAGACCTTTGGGTTGCTTTGCCATACGGCCCACGTGAGCGCAGACGCAAAGCCGACCCACGCGAGATACGGAAGCATGAGAACGCCAGCCAAACGGCGAATGCGCCAGAAGAGTGTGATCGTGGCAGCAATGAGAGCCAGAAGAACCAGCACCTCTGCGAACGCGAATGCGCCGTTGCGCCAAGCGAAGAACAGCCAAGACCAGAGTGCGTTTGCGCATAGCTGGGCAACGAAGAGCGTGAGCGCAGCTCCCAGATGGTTGGCGCCCTGCTCGCGCCACACCAGCCACGCAGCAATGCCCATAAGCAGATAGAGAACGGACCAAACGGGACCAAAGACGGATGCGGGCGGGGCCCAGACTGGCCGAACCAGCTGTGCATAGAAGGTGCTGGCATCAATGGAGGCAACTGCGCCGATGGCGGCTGCAGAAAATACGACGGCCAGCCAGCCTACCAGGCCAACTGTTTGCGTAAGAGTGGAACGTTGCGACATGCTGGCTGAGTTTCGTGAGGCCTAACGTTCACAATGAGAGGCGCGCGCGGCTCTTGCGCGCGTCCCTCTCGATTGTGTAGTTGGGTGGCAAGCCGGAACCATCAGAGATCTTCCGGCGTCAGCCCTGTGCGTTTCGCAACCCGCGAAAGCATGCGTGGCCCTATCTCTTCACCATCGTGAAAGGCGAAAACGTAGTCTGGCCAGCCAGAACGAGAAAGCGTCTTGTGAGAACCAGACTGGCGCTTCAAGATCCAGCCGATTCGGTACAGGGCCGCGAGTACACGCTGGGCCTTCGTCGAGGGCCACGCCGTCATGCAGCCGGAATGGCGATTGAGATGGACTGGGGCCCGGTTTCACTGTGCTCCAATCGCTCCGCTATAACGCGCAACGCGAGCACCTCTGCCTTCGCCATTGCTTCCGCAGGCGTAGCACCGTAGGCAAGCACTCCAGGCAACTCAGGCACTTCGGCAATCCATCGACCGTCGTCTTCTTGTTCGTGCTCGATGGTGAAATTCATTTCACACCCCATGGTTCCCAGACCGATACTTGTATATTACTCCTGCAGCCGTTCTTGACACCCAACGTCCGAGCCCAACCGCGCGCGACTGCGTTGGTTGAGCGAAGTGCGACGCTTCACGCGCGTCGGTTTGGGGCGAAAAGTTAGGACTCGATTGGTCCATTGGCTGCACCTCGCGTGCCAAATGCGGCATGGCGTAGCCTACGCCGATGACCGCAAACCCGCCACCAAGCAGCGCCTGCACTGGGACAAGCCGCGCGAACCACGGTGGCACAAGCATAACCTCCCTACCGGCAATGTCGGCCGCATAGAGAATTGTTGCCACAGATGAGCGCGGCGGAGTACCTACGCGGGACGCCCGACGCAAACGAGAAACCCGCGCGAGCGCATGAGCGGAGCAGCGCGCGCGAGCTGAGCATTTCGAAGTGCGGTCCGCAAGGCAACGTCGGTGATGGCATTGGCACTTCGTTTGCCGAGTTCTAACGTGGAGGTAACCGGCCTGCGCGGCTTTTCGCGCAGGTGATCTTCATCCGATTTGGTGGACACATTGCTAGGCATTGGCCAAGCATTCGTGAGCTTGGTCCGGTTTTTAGACACTTCTGAGCTAGAGTTTGGCCACTTCTGGGGCCGTTTCCTGACCTTGCATTACGAACTCAATCGGGGTCAGGTGACCGAGTGAGCTGTGTGGTCTGTGGTGAT
>Ga0209514_10010309_pt1 | contig 10049 bp, 6 predicted proteins | sample Subgrocontami58m_FD_187452 | JGI IMG/M metagenome (GOLD analysis project Ga0209514, IMG submission 187452) | Subsurface groundwater microbial communities from S. Glens Falls, New York, USA - GMW37 contaminated, 5.8 m (SPAdes) (version 3) | ecosystem: Environmental > Aquatic > Deep subsurface >... | reverse complement strand
GTAACACCGGTCGCTAACAAATATCAATCCGCCGCAAAATAAAAACCCCTTCTCGTCGAGAAGGGGTTTTTTCTATTTGTATTTTGTATTTTGAGTTTTATTTGGTCTTTGGTTTTTTATCTTTGCTCTTGACTCTACGCTGCCTGGTTCGTCAGCTTATTCTGTGTACGTATGCAGCGCGTGCACAGGGTGACTCTTTTTGCTTCTCCGCCTATCAAAATGGTGGTGGCGTGAATGTTCGGCATCGAACGCTTATTAGTCCGCCGCTTCGAGTGGCTGACGTTATGCCCGTATAAGGGAATTTTCCCGCAAATATCGCACTTCAAGTGTGTCTCTCCTTGACCCTGACGATGACTTTTTGGTAATATGACCAGCCAACTATGTTATCACAGCCGCACCTGGAATGGCAAGAGGTGAAGATATGAAGGCAGCCGAAACTATCTCCGGACAACAACTACGGGATATGCTCGCTACAGCCACTAACTGGCTGGAAAAAAGTTCGACCGAAATCGATGCCTTGAACGTGTTCCCGGTGCCCGACGGCGATACCGGAACGAACATGCTTTTGACGATGCGTTCCAGCATTGAGGAAGCTTACCGAGCTCCGGATTCATCCGCGTCAGCCGTCGCCCAGGCGGTCGCTAAAGGTGCTCTAATGGGAGCGCGCGGTAACAGCGGCGTCATCCTTTCCCAGATTTGCCACGGCTTGGCCTTCGGGCTTAGAAAGAAAGAATCATTCTCCGCTATCGATCTTGCCGACGCTCTTAAACAGGCGTCGGTTTCCGCTTATAAAGGGATAAGTAATCCCGTCGAGGGCACGATCCTTACCGTTATGAAAGACGCGGCCGCTGCTGCCGAAGAGAAGGTAAACGACGGCGTTACCAGTCTGGTAGAGGTTATGGAGGCTGCGGTTAATGCTGCCGCTGAGTCTGTAGCCAATACCCCCAACCTGCTTCCTGTTTTGCGCAAGTCCGGTGTCGTCGATGCCGGCGGTCAGGGACTATATACCATTCTGGACGGCGTGCTGCGTTATCTGAGAGGGGAAGCCGAGCAAATGCAGTTCCGCAAACCCCAATTGGTGGCGAGCAGTTTGCCGCAGCAGGGACGGGTTCAGACTCCGACACGCGTGGACGAAACGCCTTACGGTTATTGTACCGAGTTTATGCTGCAGGGTGAGAAGCTCGACAGCGATGTGATGAGAAGCCGGCTGCAAAAGAAAGGGCAGTCCCTTATTGTCGTCGGCGACGATACTACCGTTCGGGTCCATATTCATACTAACAATCCCGGCAGCATCGTCAGTTATGCGGCCAAACTTGGTACCATGCACCAGATCAGCATCCGCAACATGGATGAGCAGTACCAGGACTTCCTCGAGATGCAAAAAGAGCGCGGCGTGGATGTCGAGACCGGTACCGTGGCCGTGGTTGCCGGAGACGGTTTGTCCGATGTCTTTACCAGTCTTGGCGTGGCTGCCATTGTTCCCGGCGGGCAAACCATGAACCCCAGTACAAAGGAAATTCTCCAGGCGGTGAAATCAGTCCCTGCCGAAAAAATATTTATTCTGCCGAATAATAAAAATGTCGTTCTCACCGCTCAGCAGGTGCATTCGCTGACGGACAAGCATGTCGAAGTCATCCCAACGGAAACTATTCCGCAGGGGATTGCTGCCCTTCTTGCTTTCGACTATGAGGCTGATTTCGAGACAAACGCGAAATTGATGACCGAGGCGAAAGACAGAGTCAAAACCATCGAGATCACCCGGGCGGTGCGCTCCGCCCAACTGAACAATTTAAAAATCAGGAAGAAGCAGGTCATCGGGCTTCTGAACGGGGAATTGCTGGCAGCAGGCGCTGAGCCTCGCGAAGTCCTGGACAAGATACTGGGTAAGCTGGACTTGAAGGACGCGGAAATAGTAACGGTGTACTACGGTACCGACACCGCCGCGGATGAAGCCGAGCGGGTCAGTACCGGCATACGCGACCAGTATCCGAATCTGCAGGTCGAGGTCGTAAGAGGCGGGCAGCCGCATTATAACTACATCGTGTCAGTCGAATAGAGAAATACGTTGTTGAGGGCTTGAGAGAATGGTAAAGATTGTCACCGACAGCCTATCGGACATAACCAGCGATATCGCCCAGGGACTGGGCATAACCGTGGTGCCCCTGACCGTTCTTTTCGGTCATGAAGCGTATCTCGATAGAGTTACGATCACTACCGACGAATTCTACCGGCGGCTCATCAACGGCTCGGTCTGGCCGACGACCACTCAACCGACGCCGAAGGCTTTCGCCGATGTCTACGATAAGCTGGCCGAACAAACCGACGAGATCCTGGTAATTACCCTCTCTTCAAAAATGAGCGGCACCTACCAGTCGGCAACCGGCGGCAAAAGTTTGGCGACGAAAAAGTGCCGCGTCGAAGTCATCGATTCCCAAACCGTGGCGATGGGCTTGGGGCTCGTCGTCCTGGCAACCGCTAAAAAAGCACAGAACGGAGCTAAACTGAACGAATTGACCGATTTTGTGCATCATGCTTTGGAGCGCTCGCATCTTATTATATATTTCGACACCCTGAAGTACCTGGCCAAGGGGGGCCGCATCGGCAAAGCCAGCAACTTGCTCGGTTCGCTGCTTTCCGTGAAACCCCTGGCGACCGTCAAGGACGGAGAGATTACGCCGATAACGCGTGTGCGCTCGTTCGCTGCCGGCATGGACCATATATATAATTCCGTCGCTGCGTTCCCTTCGGTTGAAGCTCTGGCGGTGGAGCATACCACCAATCCGACCGAAGCGGATAAAATGACGGACCGTTTGGGAGCCATCGTCCCTAAAGAATCTATCCGCCGCTCCACGGTCAGCCCGGTGATCGGAGTCTATGCCGGGCCGGGAGCTTTGGCGGTTACGGTGCTGGAAGGCGAAAAAAAGTAAGCCGCTATCCCCTTGTCTTTGCGAGGAGCCAAGCGACGAAGCAATCCTTTTCCCCTTTTCCAACCATTCCGGATTTAATCCGGAATCCAGCCGTCTCGCAGTCTATCGCTGCTAGGAGCCTTGCGGCGTTTTGATCCGCCATACTGTTGGTCATTGCGAGACCATTCCGTGCTTGCCTATCCCTCTCCGCCCCGCATGACAGGATTGGAATCGGGGCACTTTAATCGGGAACATTAACCTTTGAATAATTTGTTTGTCCGGCTATTAACCGTTCGCCTGCCCCTTTATCCAGTCTCTATGCCCTGGTCCCCAATCCTCAGTCCTCAGTCCCCAGTCCCTAATCTCCAGTCCCAATTTTAATCTTTGCTTTTGCTTTTTTATCCTTCATCTTTCATCTTGCCTCTTAACCCCAATATCTGGCATCATTAGGCCATGCCTGCCGCTAGCTACCATACCGGCGGAAACCGGTATCCAGTGCGTCCTTTGGGAAAAACGTCTCTGGATGCAGACTCTCTCCGTAAGGTAATCGACCTCGAATCCAAAAAGGGCTATTCCGACGCCGCCGTGATTGGCGGTATGGATAAGTTTTTGCATCACTGGTCGGCGCAGGCTGCTGCTTCGTTTTCTTCTCCCGATACTCTGCGCCGGTTCAAAAAGCTTAAACTGGATAAGCCGGACTACGCGTCGCTGGCGCAGGACAAGCGCCGCGATTTGCTGGAAAACGTGCTGGCGTTTTTGGACGGAGTTGAGTCGGATCCTCCTGTCGTAAAGACAAAAGCGTTATCGCCGGCAGCGAAGAAAACCGTCAGCCCTAAAAAGCCTAAAAGTGTCGCTGTTGCGACTGCCTCGCCGCTGTTGGGACGAAACCTCGATGCTCCCGTAACCGTCGTTTCCGGCATCAGCGATATAATGGCGAAGAAATTCGCCCGTCTTGGCGTTAAGACCGTCCGCGACCTGCTTTATTTCTTTCCGCACCGCCATTTCGACTACAGCAAGCGGAAGACGATTTCCCAGCTTGGCGAAGGCAAAGAAGAAACAATTGTCGCCAACGTGTGGGAAACCCGCGTCACCATGCCAGGGGGCAGGCGGAGCACGGAAGCCATCGTCGGCGACGAAACGGGCAATATGCGCGTGGTCTGGTTCAATAACCCGTACATAGCAAAAACGCTTAAAGCCAACTCCAGGGTCATGCTTTCCGGCCGGGTGGGCATTTTCCACGGGCAGTATGTCTTCCAGTCGCCGGAATGGGAAGTTATCGAAGACAAAGAACTCATTCATACCGGGCGGCTCGTACCGCAATACCATCTCACCGCCGGGCTTGGTTCCCGCCAGGCGAGAAGGTTGATGAAATCGGTCATCGATAACTGGGCCGGACAGGTGGTGGACTTTCTACCTCGCGATCTTCGGGAGCGGCGGAACCTGCTGCAACTACCCCAGGCGATTTTCCAGGCACACTTTCCCGATGACGAGACGCTGAAAGACCGGGCCCGCATACGGCTGGCTTTCGACGAGCTTCTCTTACTGCAGTTGGGCGTCCTGGCTAAAAAGCGCCAGTGGCAGGTCGGCCAGCCGGGACATCCGTTCACGCTCGACCGGGATGTTCTCGCCAAATTCATCGAATCGCTGCCGTTCGTGCTGACCGCTGCCCAGAACCGGGTGCTTAAAGAAATATTGTCCGATCTGGAACGGAAACAGCCGGCGTCGCGCCTGCTCCAGGGCGAAGTCGGCAGCGGCAAGACGGTGGTGGCAGCCGCTGCCCTGCTCATGGCGGCAGCTAACGGCTATCAGGGGGCGCTGATGGCGCCCACCGAAATCCTGGCCGGCCAGCACTTTAAAACTATATTTAAGCTATTTTTGAAGGCAGGACAGTTGGGAAAAATCCCCCTTAATCCCTCCTTCGACAGGCTCAGGACAGGCTCTTTGCAAAAGGGGGAACTTTCTACCTCCCTCTTTAAAAAAGAGGGTTCCCCGACCTCCCTCTTTCGTAAAGAGGGATTTGAGGGAGATTTACTTGATTCTTGTCTATTTAGCTTCCCCGGCATTTTGCCACGGCCTTTAACCGTAGCTCTTCTTACCGGCGACATGCCTGCCGCCCGGAAGCGGGAACTGCAAAAGCTTATCAAGGACGGCAGCGTCGATATCGCTATCGGCACCCACGCCCTGATTCAAAAGGACGTTGGGTTCCATAAATTAGGCTTGGCGGTAATCGATGAACAGCACCGTTTCGGGGTGACGCAGCGTTCCGCCTTGCGCCAGCAGGGATTTAATCCGCATATGCTGGTCATGACGGCCACCCCAATCCCCAGGACCCTTGCCCTGACTCTGTACGGCGATCTCGACCTCTCGGTCCTCGATGAACTGCCGCCGGGACGGCAAATCGTCAAGACGAAATGGCTCAAGCCGGAACAGCGCGAAAGTGCCTATGCCTTTATCCGCAAGCAGGTAGGACTGAGGCGGCAGGCTTTCATCATCTGCCCTCTCGTTGAGGAATCGGATGCTGTCCAGGCGAAGGCGGCTATCGCCGAGTTCGATTACCTCACGCGGGAAGTTTTTCCTGAATACCGGTTGGGTTTGCTTCACGGCCGGATGAAAGCCGTCGAAAAAGATGACGTCATGCGTGCTTTCAATTGCGGTGAGCTCAATATCCTGGTGGCCACGCCGGTCGTAGAGGTGGGTATCGACGTGCCTAATGCCACCGTCATGCTCGTCGAAAGTGCCGACCGCTTCGGCTTGTCCCAATTGCACCAGTTCCGGGGACGCGTCGGACGGGGTAAAGACCAAAGCTACTGCATGCTGCTGGCCGAAAATCCTTCCGAAGTCGGACAGGAGCGGTTGAAAGTGATCGAGGAAGTCTTCGACGGTTTCAAGCTCGCCGAAGAAGACCTCAAATTGCGCGGCCCCGGCGAATTCTTCGGGACCCGACAGAGCGGCCTCCCCGACCTCCGTATGGCCCGGCTGTCCGATGTTGCCATATTGGAACTGGCCCGAGCTGAAGCTAAACGGCTATTCGAGGAAGACCCCAGGATGAAAAAGCCGGAACATAACCTTTTGGTCAAAGAACTCGCCCGCGTCTGGCCCGACTTCGAGGCGGGAGAGTGGAGTTGACGCCTCTAGCGTCATCCTGGAGCCCTGATTTCATCAGGGCGAAGGATATCAGGGTGGCAGGGCGGGAAAACAGCCGTCGTCTCATTGTCATGCTGGAGGGAGCTTAGCGACCGAAGCATCTCAGTGTGGGGCAGGGCACGTTCCCTATTTTGTAAAGTCCCGATTCACTAAGTTCATACGGGATTCCGTATGAGAGTAACGAATCGGAATCCACCTCAACAAACCATTCCGGGCCTGACCCGGAATCCAGCGTAATCCCCAGCGTGTTTCTCTCCCCTCTCCCTCGATCAAGGGAATTGGCGTTTTGTTTTGTATCTTGGCATTTTGGTTCTTGAAGTTGTTTAGTTTTTGTATCTTGTATCTTGTGATTTATTTATTTTGGTTCCTCTTCAAAGAGTTTTATCAAAGCCAGTACATAAATGGCATTCGGGCTAATATCGCCGTAATGCCCGGGATTTAGAGAGCTCGTTTTAGCATACCGTTCGAGAATGCGTTCTATGTATCGCACTGCCTGTTTTCTTACTACGTTCTTGGATATCTGGAAGTAAAATGCTTTATCCGATACGTCCTGGAGGCTGAACTGAGCTTTCCCGCCTATTGTGGTTAAATTTTGCCCAACATGCTTTTTGCAAAAATCTTTGAACGCCTCTAATTCAATTTTTGCCATTGATAAATCCTCTCACTTCGCTCTCCATTTTCATAAAGACACGACCGATTATACACCAAGCCAATTCCTTTCCGGCTTTATTGAAAGAATCAGCATATAGTTGAGCCGGGCTGTTAGCGAATCATTCGAGATTATGTGTTAAAATAGCGAAATTGTACGAGGCTATTAATAACGAAATTATGAATGCTGAAGTTATAGTCCTCGGCGGCGGAGCCGCAGGAATCGTTTCAGCCATAAGTGCGGCACGTGCCGGCGAGTCAGTTGTTATCTGCGAGAAGATGGCGCAATTGGGCAAGAAAATCCTGGCGACCGGTAACGGCCGCTGCAACCTCCTGAACGATAAGCTGAGCGAGGAATTTTATAATCCCGCGGCCAGACAACTCGTTAAATCGGTATTCGAAAAATTCGGTAAAGCGGAAATTCTGGATTTCTTCAAATCTCTAGGCCTCGAAGTCTATTCCCAGGACGGCAGGATATTCCCGGCAACAAATCAGGCATCGTCGGTTTTGAAAGTCTTCGAAATGGAACTCAGGCGATTGTCGATACCTGTTGAATTGAATTTCACCTGCTCCTCGATTTCGTTTTCAAACGGCCGCATTCTTGTTTCCTCCAAAGAGGGTAAAACGCTGGAATGCCGGAAGGTCATTATCACCGGCGGCGGCAGGACCTATCCTGCCTTAGGCTCGGACGGCAGCATTTACGAAATCGTTCGTCAGTTGGGACATTCTATCGTCGAACCGGTTCCCAGCGCGGTCCCTCTGGTCGTTAACGATCCGTTGTGCCATGTGCTGCAAGGCCAGAAAATCTTCGCCTCGGCAAGGAGTGTTATCGATAGCAAGGAAGGGAGCGTTGTTGAAGGCGAACTGCTTTTCACTAAATATGGGCTTTCCGGAAGCTGTATCCTCGATACAAGCGAAGAAATATCAATAGCCCTTAACAGAGAGCACCGGCGCGATGTTTACGTAGCTGTCGATATGGTGCCTTTTATGGATCGTGGCAAACTGAAAGACGAGCTTGTCCGGCGTAAAAAGGCAAATTTGTCAGGAGCGGAGATGCTTGCCGGAATCCTGCCGAATAAAGTGTGTGCCGCCCTTGCCCATATTCTGGAAAGAGATGACCTCGATTCCGCTGTCGGCGTGTTAAAAGGCATGCGTTTTAAGGTGGCTGGCACGCGCGGTTGGAACGAGGCGGAATTTACAGCGGGTGGTGTCAACGTTGATGAAGTACATCCCGGTACGCTTGAATCTAAACTCAAGAAAGGCGTTTACTTCGCGGGTGAAGTTCTCGATGTGGACGGCAAACGCGGCGGCTATAACCTCGCCTGGGCGTGGGCTTCCGGATTCGTGGCAGGGATCACGCAGTAAGTTCGCGTTAGGTTGTTACGTTTGAGGGAGCTATTTGCTTACCAGTTCGGTCAATCGAGGGCATATATGGCATCGGGGACCGAACCCTTGACCCCCTGAGTGTAAAACCCTTGATAAAAGGCGATTGTTAATATGATACACTAGGCATAGTTTTGATACCCCCCGCCTAATTGGAGGATGAGATGCCTCAAAACGTTCCTGACATAGAGTTCAATCATTGGGTGATAGCTAAACTTCCTGAATTGTTCGCAAACAACGAGATATTCATTAATGCCGATTACCAACGCTCCAATAGTTGGAAAATTTCTCAAAAGCAAGAACTAATCTGCTCCATCAATTCCACTTACCCGATTGGTATTATTGTTCTTTTTCGCAACGATAATGGCAAATTCGAAATAATGGACGGCCAACAGCGTTTAATAACTTTACGTAGCTACCTTGATGGTACGCTCGACCTTTCAAATTCAGACATAATCCCATATGCCAAACTAGATGTTCAAGCAAAAACAAAACTAAACGCTTATTGCGTATATTTCATCAGACTAAAGAGTTATCGTTCTGAAGACAAAGAAGAAGTAATCCAAATATTCTTAAGATTACAAGAAGGGACTCCGCTTAATAAAGCAGAAAAATTAAGCGCATCCATCGGTAAATTTAAAGACGCTTTTCTCGAAGCAAGGGAACACCATAAAATATTTTCTTCTCTCGGTCCGGAAAAGAGATTCCGATGGCGGCAACTTGCGGCTGAAATGCTTGCGCTTGAACTTGAAGGCGACTATAACAAAATGACTTTTCCTGACCTTGGGCTACATTCTATGAAGAATATAGCTAAGACGTATGAGAAGAATATCCCTAAGAAGAAAATAGACGCGTTCAACGCCAATCTAGATTTCCTTTTCAACAGCTTGCATGTATTATTGACCGCTTTTGACTCAAGAGAATACATAGCCTTTTATTTATTAGCTTCGTTCCTTCGAAAACGCAAAGCAGGAAATTCTAACTTAATCAATGAATTTTCAGAATTTACAACAGAATTTTTAAATAACGTTGAACAGGTTCCAATGTATTCCTCTGTACACCCTAAAGGCATGAATAAAAAGATTGCTGACTTATATTTAAATTATAAAGCTCAATCAAAAATTATGACTACTTCAGATTCGCTCCGTAAAAGGCTTGAAATCATGCTGAATGAGTACGACAGGCTTAACCGGATCATACTAAAAGACCCCAATAGGCTCTTTGATGCCGGGCAGAAAAGAACCCTATATTTTAGGCAAAAAGGTTTGTGCGGCTACTGCGGCAAACTTATGGTTTTTAAAGCTACTACTGGACACCATATCGTGCCTCATTCAGAAGGGGGGGAAACCTCTGACCTTGGTAAATCAGTTCTATTGGATGAACATAGCCATAAGAAGATCGAACAACAAATCAAAAAAGGGAAAACTCCTTTTTTCCTATTCAAAGGTATTTAACTTCACGCGCTTTACGATTTCAGCAAACGCAGTTTTTCTTTTTCAAGCCTTGTTTTACACGGTTTTCCAACCCCCTGTTAGTAGGACAGAGGGTCTAATGTTTTTTGCCCATTAATGAAGTACTGGTTTTCGACAGGCAACTAAAACGGGGAATTTGTGCTTATCTAGTCTAAGGAAGTTCCCATATTAATTCGATAAGGTGGGGAAAATTGTGTATAAAGCTTGAACGTTAGTCCATCTAGATTTATATTTATACTCATTCATCGGCCGGTTCATTGAAATAGCGAGGACAATGAGATTATGTCGTATCAGAACAGGGCGAACAGTCAACCTCTCAAAGTATTCATCAGTTACGATCGGGCAAAAGACCAGCTTTACAGAAACTACTTCGACAGCCTGTTTGCCGATAGTAAAGACATAGCGATATTGAACTCTGTTCAACTCGGTGAAATCGGCGAAAGCCTGAAAACCGAAGCTTTAAGACAAAAACTTCGAGACGATTACCTTCAGGATT
>Ga0209514_10010306_pt1 | contig 10052 bp, 10 predicted proteins | sample Subgrocontami58m_FD_187452 | JGI IMG/M metagenome (GOLD analysis project Ga0209514, IMG submission 187452) | Subsurface groundwater microbial communities from S. Glens Falls, New York, USA - GMW37 contaminated, 5.8 m (SPAdes) (version 3) | ecosystem: Environmental > Aquatic > Deep subsurface >... | reverse complement strand
TGATAGGCTATACAGGCCACCGATAATGAGTAAAATACCCGAAAGAATAGGCAATGTGAGTTCTTCATGTAGAAAAACCACGGCAACAAGCGTGGCAAATAACGGCGCGGCAGCAGATAGCGCCGAAGCCCTGTTTGCTCCTATTAAATCCACGCTCTTGAAGTGGCAATACCGGGCGAAGGCGAAACTGGTAAGCCCGACCAGAGAGAACCACAGGATAGCCCTGGTTGAAATAGAGGTTAACTCTTCCCATTGAAAAAAAAGGTTAACCACAAGCACAACAACCAGGCTGGCAACCACGGAGACAAAGACCCCTCCAGCAGGGCTAAGGGATTTAATAGAGCTGAAACCCAGCCGGGCGAAGTTGCTGCTTATCCCCCATCCGACCGCCGCCACAATGGCGAGGAAAATCCCCAAGACAACTTATCCCTTCTTCTGGCTGGCCCTTTCAGCGACAATCTTCTGGGTGATATGAGATGGAACTTCCTCATAATGGCTGAATTCCATCGTAAAAGTGCCCCTGCCCTGCGTCATGGAACGAAGGTCAATAGCATAACGTTGCACTTCAGCCAGGGGCGCCTGGGCCTCAATTGTATTCATTCCACCGCCCTGCGGTGACATGCCCACGACCTTGCCGCGTTTAGTGTTCAAATCCCCAATAATGTCGCCGGTATAACTGTCAGGTACAGTAATCTGGACTTTCATGACTGGTTCGATGAGCACTGGTTTTCCGTCAGTTAACCCCTTCTTCAGGGCGCCTGCGCCGGCAATCTTGAAGCATACATCCGATGAGTCTACAGGGTGTTCCTTCCCGTCATAGACAGTGCCTCTTAAATCAGTTATCTTAAAGCCAGCCAGAGCCCCCTCCTGGGCTGCCTCGTGGAAGCCTTTTTCAGTCGCCGAGACAAAGTTTTTTGAGATAGAGCCGCCGACAATACGGTCTGCGAACTCCAGGCCGCTATTCCTGGGAAGTGGCTCAAATTCCATAAAGACGTGGGCAAACTGGCCATGTCCTCCCGTCTGTTTTTTATGACGATAGTCAGCCTGCACTTTCATAGTAATGGTCTCTTTATAGGGAATCTGTGGCAACTCCAGTAACACCTCTACCCCGAACTTCCGATGTAGCCTTTCCGCTGCAACCTCAATGTGTGTCTCTCCCATACCGGAAAGGATAATCTCCCCGGTGTCCGGCTCATTCCGTAACTGAAGAGTGGCATCCTCTTCCACCAGCCGTTTGAGAGAAGAACCCATCTTATCCAGGTCTGCTTTGGTCTTCGGGTGAACTGCCATACTTAGAACAGGCGCAAAGAATCGGATAGGTGGAATAACGACAGGATGCTCTTTCACGCACAGGGTATCCCCGGTACCGGCTATGGAAAGCTTAGCCACCGCTCCAATATCCCCTGCCACTAGCTGAGTCACTGATTCCTGGGTCTTACCCCGGAGCACATAGAGCTGTCCAATACGTTCGGCTGAGTTTTTACTGGCATTCCATACGGTGGAGTTTGATGTAATAACGCCTGAATAAACACGGAAATAGGTAAGTTTACCCACATAAGGGTCAGCGCTTGTTTTAAACACTAATGCAGCCAATGGCGCAGAAGCGTTGGGTTGTAGCTTTACCTCTCCCTGATTACCCGGGCTTTTAGCTACTGGGAGGGGAGCCTCAGCAGGGGATGGCAGGTAGGATATAATAGAATCTAAAAGTGGTGATATCCCTATGTTCTTTGTTGCGGACCCCACCAATACAGGGACAACCTTTCCGCTACGGATTCCGCTTACCAATCCTTTCCGGATTTCCTCTGAGGTAAGCTCACCACCCTCCAGATACTTTGCAATAAGGGCATCGTCCATCTCCGCCGCTGCTTCAATCAGCTTTTCCCGAAGCTCCTTAGCCTGACCGGGTATGGAAGGGTTAGCGATTTCCTGCCCCGCAGGGCCAAAAGCTTTATTGCTCAGCAGGTCCACGATCCCTTGAAAGTCGTGTTGTGAACCTATAGGCACTTGGAGGGGTACGCACCCCTGCCCGAACTTGTTTTTTATATCGGCAAGGGCTTTATAAAAGTCCGCATTCTCCCTGTCCATACGATTGATGAAAATAAACCGGGGCAACCTGTGTTCTTCTGCGTATCTCCAGACCTGCTCCGTGCCTACCTGAACCCCGGAAGCAGCGCAAACAACAATAATGGCTCCTTCCGCCACGCGAAGCCCTGCAATCACCTCGCCAACGAAATCGGCATAGCCGGGGGAGTCTAAGAAATTGATTTTTGTATCTTTGATCGGGCAGGGAAGAAGGCTGAGGCTGATACTTATTTTGCGCTTTATTTCATCGGGGTCAAAGTCCGAAGTAGTGGTACCTTCATCCACTCTACCGAGGCGGGAGATAGCGCCCGTGGAAAAGAGAGCTGCCTCGGACAAAGATGTTTTGCCAGCTCCAGAGTGAGAAAGAAGAATGACATTACGAATTTGCTTGGTATCATAACTTTGCATATTCAAAAAACATCCTTTCTAACAAACCTTGCCAGCATTCTATCCTATCATGATGCGGGATGCAAGAAGCATCCCGAAAATATTCGTTGTCCACTATATTCCGGGTTTCCTGCATGGGAACTCCTGTAGGTCAGGTTTAAAAAACATTCTACAGATAGAACCGTTGATTTATAGATACGGGGTTAACAATGTAAATTACAAACATGGTAATTTAGCAACGATATATTTTAACGATATATTTTAATATTGACATTTATAGCCATTTTTAATAACATACGGCTAATTCTAACGCTATCGATAATAATGCTGCGGCTCACTGGTGAGGGCGTAAAGACTTGAAACTGAAAGTTGATCTTATCATAAATGGCCAGGTTTATGAGTTAATTGTTGACCCCCATCGTACTCTTCTGGATGTCCTTCGAGACCAGATCGGGCTTATGGGCGCCAAGCGCGGTTGCGGACATGGTAACTGCGGGGCCTGCACTGTCCTGATGGATGGGAAAGCGGTAAACTCGTGTCTTATTCTGGCCGGGGACATCGGTGGCAAAAATATAACCACGATTGAAGGACTGGCAGAGGGTAGTAAGCTACACCCGTTGCAAGAGGCATTCATGAAGCACGGCGCTATCCAGTGTGGCTATTGCACCCCGGGGGTGATACTGAATGCTAAAGCCCTACTCGATGAAAACCCCAACCCGACGGAGGCGGAGATAAGAACTGCTCTGGAGGGAAATCTTTGCCGATGCACTGGATACACCAAGATTATTCAAGCTGTACTCTCTTTGGCTGGAACAGGTAAACTATAACAGACATCCAAAATCGAGGGGAAGAAAGAGGCCATGCTATGATCCCGGAACGCTATCGAAAATATGAAAAAACGGTAACAGTCACCTGCGTCAATTTCCATCCCGCCTGGGGGGATAAGGCTGCCAATCTGGCCAAAATGAAAGCCAACATCGAGGAGGCGGTTGCAGTTGGCAGCAATATAATTGCTTTCCCTGAGATGGGACTGAGTGGCTATGAGTGCAGCGAGGACGGGGGAAATAGCAAAAGGTCGTGCTCCATGCACCGGGAAGCTGCCGAAGATATTCCCGGCCCATCCACCAATGCCATTGCCCGGCTGACAAAAAAATACTCAGTCTATGTGGCTCTCAGTATGCCGGAGAAGGATAGTAACCGCCCCGGGAAATGCCATATCTCTACGGCGCTTATCGGTCCAGAAGGAATCGTAGGGGTATACCAGAAGCTGCACCTGGGCTCGCCGCCGGTAGCCAATGAAATTTCGTGTTACACTCCGGGAAATGAGCTCCCGGTTTTTGAGACACGATACGGACCTATTGGAATTCTAATCTGCTACGATTTCTGGCGTCATCCGGAATTGTCGCGGATTCTGGCTCTCAAGGGGGCCAGGCTGATTATCAACACTACCGCCAGTGGAGCCGGATTCGGGAAAGAACAGGTTATGAGAACAATTACAACGGCTCGCGCTACCGAGAATTTCGTTTATGTGGCCAGCGCCAACCTTACAGGGAAAGAGAGGACATTGTCCTATTTTGGTTGCAGCACCATAGCCGGGCCGATCTATCCCAGGTTCGCTCCCGTCCTGGTAGAGGCCAGCGATAAAGAGCAGATAATCAGCGCAACGCTAAACTTCGAGAGTTTGCACCATTACGAAGAAGTCAACCACTGGAAACAGGAACGACGCTCCGATGTAATAAACCGCGAGTTCGCCAGGCTGAAATGAAGCAAATCTAAAGAAGACGTTACTTTAGTGGTCTCTTTTGTTCTTTCACTTTCAATGCGACCAGTTTAACATCTATGTTATCGGGGCCTCCACACTCAGGAACATAGCAGGTCACATCACTGTAAACACATTTTTCGTGACATTGCGGACACAACTCCGGGGGTTCCATAGACTCGAAGGTATATGAACACCTGTCGCACATCCACCAACTCAAGTTTTCCTCCTTACGCTTATATAAACCATTGTGAGCCGACGATTAACGCAACATTAAGCGCTACAGCGCCGAAGCCCAGCACAAAGCTATAAAGCAAACCCGTTCGTTCCACAGCCTTTATATCCCCTTTATTTAAGTCTTTTGCAACGGCAAGGCTGACTATAACAGCAGGCCCGATAACCATCGCGGAAACCAGACTCACCAGCGGCCATAGCCGCACCAAAACTGCAACCAGTGACAAACAACCAGAGATGAAGAAGGCTACATGTAGCTTAACCGACTTCTTCCTCTGCATCATCACAGCCAGTGTTATCTTGCCTGTAAACTCATCGGCAGCAATATCCGGCACCTCAGTGGCCAGCGTGACCGCAAAGGTAATTAACGCGAGTGGAATACCCACCAGCAATAGAAATAAACTCACAGTCGAAGTCTGTATGTAATAAGCTGTAGTGGGTAATAAGAAGCAAGATAACAGGACAATACCTGCTTCTCCAAGTCCCCTGGAGTCCAGTTTCAATGGCGGCTCCGAATAGCCCCACCCAATAATAAGCGCCACAACTGCAAAAAGCAGTGTCAGGTATCCAGCGCCCAGGGCAAATACCAGTGCCAGAGCCACAGCAACCGCCAGCGTAAAAGCTACGATACCCGCAAATCGGGCTGCTTTTGGGGGCACAAGCCCTCTGACCAGCACCCGGCTGCCGCCGGAGATGCGGGTAGGTGTCTCCACGGCCCTATCTGTCGCTAAATCCCGGTATTCGTTATTATAGTGGGTTGCCAGTTGAACCAGCCAGGTCAAGGCAATTCCTGATAGCAGCGTGGATAGATTTATCTTGTAACCGTCATGCCAGGCGAGCGATACCCCCAGCATATAGAGAGGCAATGCTCCCAGCAGAAAAAGAGGCCGGCCCATGGCCCAAAAAGCATATAGGTAATGCATCTAATACAGTTATTCCATTACCTTCTTCACCGCTGCCAGGATCTTCTCCTTATCGGGCAGAACAAATTTCTCCATAGGGGGGCTGTAGGGTATGGGCACATCGGGAGCGCACACACGTAAAGGTTGCGCCTTGAGATGCTTGAATGTCCGGGAGTCCTCTACTGCCACAGATATTATTTCAGCGGCGGCCCCGGCGGTCTGGCAGGCCTCATCAACCACGACCAATCTTCCTGTTTTAGCCACCGAGGCCCGGATAGCCTCCTTATCCATGGGAACAAGCGTCCGTAAATCCATTACCTCCATCGAAACGCCAGCCTTTTCCATTTCTTTGGCTGCCTCCAGGGCAAGGTACAACATATTGGATAGCGCTATGACGGTTACATCCGTCCCCTGTCTCCGCACCTCGGCTTTGCCAAAGGGTACTGTGTACTCCTCCTGCGGCACTTCACCCTTAATCATAGCTAGCGCCCTGTGCTCGAAGGACAGCACCGGATTGCCATCTCTAATAGCCGCCTTTAGTAGACCCTTCATATCGTAAGGGGTCGCCGGCAGGATTAGCTTTATACCTGGGATATTCATAAACATAGAATACGGGTTTATGGAATGCTGGGCCGCCATGGACACCCCGCCACCTACCGTCACCCGGTAGACAATCGGGAAACGGGCTTGCCCGCCAAACATGTAGGTAATCTTGGCAGCCTGATTGATAAACTGGTCCATAGCCACAAACATAAAGGTAGCCATTCGTATATTTACCACCGGCCTGAACCCGGAGCCGGCCAGACCTATGGCCGCCCCTACAAAAGCCGATTCAGATATAGGCGTTCCTCTCACCCTGGCAGGGCCAAACTCCTTCAGTAACGAAGAGGGGACATCGGTGGATAAGTGAACTACTTTATCGTCACGCAGGAATTCCTCCCGCAAAGCCTCGTTGGATGCTTGATAGTAGGTTATCTCTCTCATTTAGATACCCCCTGCGCTACCGAAAACACATCCTCCAGGGCATCCTGAGGCTCCGGCCACGGGCTATCCCCGGCGAATTTGACCGCTTCGGCAATCCGGGCTAGTACAAGCTGTTCAATAGCCGCCAGCTCTTCCTGCGTAACCATACCCTCATCCAATAGCTTACGCTCCAGCCGGGCTATGGGGCACTTTGCCTTCCACTCTGCTATCTCCTCAGCCGGACGGAGGTCGGCGAAAGCCCTGGATTCAGCATGGCCGCGCCAGCGGTAGGTCTTACACTCCAGAAAATATGGGCCGTCCCCGGCCCTCGCCTTTCCGATTGCATCGCGGCTAGCTTCATATACAGCCAGCATATCGTTCCCGTCCACCACGATACCGGGCATCGCATAGGCCTTAGCTCTTTCGGCGATATCCTTCAGGGGAATAGCATAATGAGCCGGCGTGTTGACGCCATACAGGTTATTCTCACAGACAAAGACAATCGGCAATTTCCATATCGATGCCAGATTCAGCGCCTCGTGAAACGTACCCTCCTGGCAGGCCCCATCACCAAAGAAAGATACGGCAACTTTGCCGCGCCCTTCCAGTTGGGCAGCCATCGCAGCGCCCACAGCTATGGGGAGTCCGGCGCCCACAATGCCATTTGCGCCCAACATACCCACACTGAAATCAGCGATATGCATCGAGCCGCCTTTTCCTTTACAATAACCCGTTTTCCTGCCATAAAGCTCAGCCATCATCCGTTTGATGTCGGCCCCTTTGGCTATGCAATGGCCATGCCCCCGGTGGGTGCTTACGATACGGTCCTCAAACCCTAGATTAGCGCAAACCCCGGTAGCTACCGCCTCCTGCCCGATATAGGAATGGACTATACCTGGAATATTACCGCTCTCCAATTCCAGTGAAGCCCTTTCCTCAAAGCAGCGGATAGTCAGCATGATGGTGTACATCCGGATAATGTTCTCATTTTCGACGGCCATTGTTTTACCTCCCCTCAACAGAAAATGCAACAGTTTTAGCGTATGGTACTATAAATTAATGGTTTTGGGAAATGTACTAAAGAGGCATATCTGTTATATTACCCCCCCCCTTTTCAAAAGAGGGGTTTTTAACTCGAATGTGCCTCTATCCCTCGAAAATAGACGTTTTTTGTCTTTGCGAGGAGCGGAGCGACGAAGCAATCTCCACTTTTGGAGAAGTAATCGGCCTCAAGGTGATGAGATTGCTTCGCTTCGCTCGCAATGACGAGTGCAACCCATTTTCATATTTAATGGTGCGCCCCGATGAAATCGGGGCATGGGGGATTCACCCGGAATCCACGTCACGAAATGAAAGTTTAAATAGATGAGATACGTTTTAATTCAAACATATCATGTGTCCGGCAGTAGATATTCTGCCCGACCCGGCCGATAATTTTCAGGCGGGCAGGGTCTATTTTACCATCCGCCCAAACTTCATCTTTGATATGCGCCAGCACAACCTCGCCGAACACAATGGCTCTCAATCCCTGTCCTTCCCGGATCTCCTCGAGTATTTCGAGCTTCTGCACCAGCTTGCATTCCAGGCTAACCTTGGCCTCAGCGATACGCGGCGATTTCACCATATCGCTTTTGATAGCGGTAAGCCCGACCTCCTTGATTTCATCTACTTCAGGCGGGTATTCGTTCGCTGCCTGGATAGCTTTTTTGATAAGGGGTTCATCAACAATATTAATTACGAAATCCCGTGTGAATTCAATATTCTTCAGGGTGTCCTTCTTCTCCGTTTTCCGCAGTCCGATACCGACTACGATAATGGCCGGCTTGGAGCAGACCGGGGCCACGAAGCTATATGGCGCTGCATTATTTACACCATCAGGGCCGACGGTAGAGATAAAGGCAATGGGGAGCGGCGAGATAGCAGTCCCTATCAGGTCGTGTAGCTCCTGCCTTCCGAGTTTTGCGGTTTCGATTTTCATAGTATTACTCCTCTTCTGGATTTTTGCATTGAATGCTGGTGTATAATATCGGGGTAATTGGGGTTACTTGTCAAGGCCCTTTTTCACCCTCACTCTAACTCTCTCCCCTCGAGGGAGAGAAGACTACTAAATTACCTCCGCCATAAGAAAATTACGTTACAGGTATTGCTCTCGCAGGATTCTTGAGACTTCCCTGGTATACTCAAAACCTGTCTCCACAAGCTTCTCTTCGTTTGAAACATTGGTATCAGGACGCTGTTGGTTATGACTCTCCTCGATAGCTCCCACCCGCCCGACATTCTTCAGCATACACCGGGCCGGGGCTATCAGGGACTGACCGGCTATCTGTTTCAGAGGCAAATCAGCGCCTTCGGATACAACCTTCCAGTAATCGGATAATCTTTTCGCGAGGTCACGGGGTGTCTCCCGCCGTTGGGACTCCGGGTCCGTTGGGACAATACCCCATGAAATTATGCCTCCTTTCCAAAGGAAAGCGCCCACCGCCTCGGCATAGCCTCGGGGCATAACCTCTATTTGATAGGCATCGAAAGAGAGGATGTCCACGCCCAATTCCAGCAGATACGGTAAATTGACAGCGGCGCACAGGTGTAGCCCGAGAGGACCCTCTATGCCCGCGAGAAATGCTGCGTAGTCAGCCTTAGCTTGGACATCGCTGTAGCCTGTCATACCGCTAAATACCCACCCCAATCCTGGTTCGTCGAGCCAGACAAAAGCGTTGCGATTACTCTCACGTAACTGGCGGTACTGGGCATTCACTTTCCGTTGAAGGAAATCAAACAGGATAGTACGCACCTCATCGTTGTAAATAATCGGTTTTCGTTCCTCGTCGTTCACCCGGAAGCCGAAGCTAACCGGACCGATAAGCTGTCCCCGGATAGCTGTATATGAGGTTAGGGCAAGTTCCAGGAATTGGGCATACACTGTAGAATATCGTCGGCTAAGGGTAAATGTATCCGGTTGCTCCAGTCTATCCATATATGGTCCCGCTACATCAGCCCGAAATTGTGCCAAATCTAAAGTTATTTTCTGAGTTTCTTCATCAACCCGTATCCCCGGGAAATATTCAGATGCCTGGACGTACATGTCCTCGTAGTAGCTGAGGTTGGGGAGTTGCGGCCAGAACGGGATATCCAGACTGAGAGCTAATTCCAGGGCGCGTTTTATATCTTTGTGGGGCATAATGCCCATAGCTGTGGTCTGACAGTTGGCGGGAAAAGGTGGTTGAGCGATATTCATTTGAAACCAGTATAACGCCTTGGAGTATTAGCGGTAAAGCCCGGCATTGGCTACCTCTAAACGGGAGAATTCCTGGTCCTTATATGTCAGGGAATCCCTCATGTTCAGTTGCATTGGGGACCACGAAGGATGAAAATAAGGGAATTTAATTTAGTAGGAAATCCCTCTCAATCTCCCTTTTGTAAAGGGAAAGGTTTTAGCCTCCCCCTTTGGAAAAGGGGGTGCCGAAGGCAGGGGATTTTATGTTCAGGGGAATGAGCTGCCTTGCAATCTTAGCCTCTTTAATTGCTACTTACTGTTGCCATTTAACGAGTGGTGTATCGGCAGATACCTTAGATTCCTTGAGCACGTTTTCTATATCGTTACAAAGCTCTGCCCGTAAAAGGGGCCCGGCAAGCAAGCCGGAGACAGACTCCAGGAATTCCTTTTCTTCCCTGAAAGCATCTTTATGAGGAGAGTAAAAGCTGAGAATCCCCACTAGCCGCCTGTC
>Ga0209514_10010303_pt1 | contig 10055 bp, 9 predicted proteins | sample Subgrocontami58m_FD_187452 | JGI IMG/M metagenome (GOLD analysis project Ga0209514, IMG submission 187452) | Subsurface groundwater microbial communities from S. Glens Falls, New York, USA - GMW37 contaminated, 5.8 m (SPAdes) (version 3) | ecosystem: Environmental > Aquatic > Deep subsurface >... | reverse complement strand
GAGGTCGCCGGCGATCGCCGCCATGGCGCCAATCCTCATGTTCATGGCCCAAAGGCTCTGGCTGCCGTCCCGCACCGTTGTGTCAATGAATCTAATTTCGCTCACCCGACCTCCCCAAAGCCGCAAGAGCAGCTGTCATAATTCGGACGTTCTTCGTTGTCTTCTTAATCCCGACAAAAGGATTATTTATGCTGTCTACGGACAGATTCAGATGTACTCGATTGGTTCAGTGCTCCTGGGTATCGGTTTTCCGGCCAATCTTTCTGCCAGCCAGTCGGCGGCCATGTTGTTGCGCCGGGGGTCGGAGATAGAATGCCTCTCTTCTTTGAAAATCAACAGCTTCTTGGGCGATTTTATTTCCCCAAACAACTCCAGCGTATATTGCAGCGGGCTCAGTTCATCAAACTCCCCGGTCTCTATGAGAACGGGGCTCTTAATCTTCGCGCCCAGACCTTTCAGACTCAATGTTTTGGCAAACTTATCGAACTTGGCCTCGTCGCCATAACCGGACATGTACATGTAATTCATTTTGAAAGTGGGCGATGCGGTGTTGAAGATGGAATTCATCCCCGGCTCCAGGCAGGTGGCCGATACAGCCACGGCCTTGAGCCGGGGCTCGGCGGAAGCGGTGCGCAAACCCCAGTAGCTTCCCATACTTGTGCCGAAAAGCCCTATGGCGTTTTTGTTTACCTCGCTTCGGCTCAGCAAAAAGGTGACGGCATTTTTTCCCGCTTCGGCATAATTTCCGGCGGTGACCCGGATCTTCCGGAGATTGCTTTCTCCCTGTCCGGGACCATCGATGCGGAGAACCGCAATTCCCCTTTCCAAGAGCGGGTCCCCGTAGTAGGGGATTTCCTCCTTCACCGAGTCCATGCCCGGCAACGACACCACGGCGGGATAAGGCGGTTTGCCCTTGGACGGCAAATGTAGTATCCCCGGAATGGATCGCCCTTCGAAGGGGATTTCCACCCTCTCCATAGGGTGGGGCGGGTGGGCGATAACCTTGTCCATACAGGCATTCTTGCTGTTATTGAGATCGATTTTGATTTGATTGTCATCCTCAAAGATGGCCCAATGGGCATGGAGGTAAAGATTGACGGCCACGAAATAATATTCGCTGGACGCAACAAAATGTTTGCCGCGTTCCGCTTCCCTCCCCCGCTCTTCCCATTTCTTGGCCAGGACGCGGAACTGGCCCGGCAGGTCGTCATACTTGGCAACGGAGCGCCGCAACTTCGCGACGTCGGGAGCGACAAGCGCACCGCAATTGCGAATCAGCCGTGCAGTCCGCCCCTGGTCCCAATCCGGCCCCACAGCCTGGATGATGCTATCCAATTGCCACCTTTGCTCCGCCCACCTCCGGCACCTTGTTTCCGTCTCTGGTCTCATTATCATGCAGATCACCTCATTACAGTACAGTATGGTTGTTCTTTACGGACCGGAATACTATCCTTTGGTTCCTGGAAAGAGCAGATATAGGCAAAAAGTGTACTGTGTGTCAATAAAGAAATGCACCCCGGGGGGTTGAAACGATGCCCGGAGGCAATCTTTCAGGAGCGCTCCTGACCGTCAAAAATAATCTGTAAATTTACTAAAACATATTGACTTCCTAATTGTAAATGGATATGCATATGCGCAATCGTACTAACGAGGGCTCTGTTCTTTTTCCGGAATCGCTTAAATGTAAATGGGGATGTAAGGTATTGATATGCTGTGAAAAGACAAATTCATTGTCGAGCATAGGGGTAAAACTTGGGGCTCCCCATACAAATTTAGAGGAGGTTTAAAAAGGAATGCTAACATTAGAAGATTTGTACAAAGAATTTAAATCGGAGGGAAAAGATGTCAGAGCGGTCAATCATGTAAATTTTAATGTACCGGAGGGTAAGTTTTTCACCCTGTTAGGCCCCAGCGGTTGCGGGAAGACGACGACTCTACGCTGCATCGCCGGCCTGGAGCGTCCTGATTCGGGAAAGATTATTCTCGATGGGAAATTGATATCATCGGATGACTTTTTCCTGTCTCCCGATAAAAGAAATATCGGCATGGTTTTTCAGTCCTACGCCATCTGGCCGCATATGGATGTTTTTTCCAACGTGGCTTTTCCCCTGAAGGTGTGCAAGACCACCAGTTACTCCAAGGCGGAAATTGAAAAGCGCGTCAAGGAAACCCTCCATATCGTTCAGCTGGATGGCCTGGAAAAACGTCCGGCCACCAAGCTGAGCGGCGGTCAGCAGCAGCGCCTGGCCCTGGCGCGGGCCCTTGTCCGCCAGCCTAAACTTTTGTTGCTCGACGAGCCCTTGAGCAACCTGGACGCCATCCTCAGGGAAGACATGCGCGTGGAATTGCGGCAGATGCAGCAGCGCCTGGGTTTGACCACTATTTACGTCACCCATGACCAGTTGGAGGCCCTGGCCCTTTCCGACACCATTGCCGTCATGAACGGCGGGGTAATCGAACAGATGGGCAGTCCACAGGAGATTTATCAGAGACCGGCCAGCCGTTTCATCGCCGGCTTCATCGGCAATACCAACTGGCTGGAAGGAAAAGTGAAAAAAGTGGAAGGAGATAAAGTAGTCAATGTCGAAACGAACATCGGGATGACTTCTTCCACCACGGGCCACGCCTGTAAATGCGGTGACAATGTCATGCTGTCCGTCCGGCCGGAGGCCATCCGGGTGGAGACGGTTCGACCGGAGGGGGAACTGTTTTGCGAGGCGCAAGTGGAAAGCGTGATGTTCCTGGGAGAGTATATCGATTGTTACCTGCGGATCGGAGAACAGGTTCTGCGGGCCAAAACGCACCCGCAACTGCTGATTAAAGCCGGAGACAAGGTTTATGTGCAGCTGCTGGCGGACTATTGCGTGGCCCTGGCTTCCTGAGGTAAAACCAGAAACGTAACATGAAAATCGTCGTCCGAACCGGGCGGTTATTTTCATAATCAGATAGGAAGGTGATTTTAATGAAACTGTTTGATTTACGCCATTTGGGTATGCTACTCCTTCTGGTCGTCGTGGGTTTTTTGACTGTCTATCCCCTGAGCATGATTGTTTTCGGAAGCTTTCGCAGCGCCGCGCCGGGATTGCCTGGTCACTTTACCCTCAACGGTTATATTACGGGATTTGCCGACCCTACCATTCTTAAAGCCCTGTGGAATACTTTTGCTTTAGGGTTCGTCCGCCCCCTTGTTACCTCTTTTCTGGCCATTTTTTTCTGCTGGATTCTGATCCGCACGGATACCCCTTTCAAGGGGGTGCTGGAGATTTTGATCTGGATCAACTTCTTTATCCCCATGCTGCCCATGACCATGGGCTGGATCCTGCTGCTTGACCCGAGTTACGGCCTCTTCAACCAATGGCTGAGGAAGTTGCCCTTCATCACGGGGCCTGTATTCAACATCTATTCTTTCTGGGGAATTGTCTGGGCGCATATAGCTTTTTCCACCTCCATCAGGGTGCTCATGTTTGCTCCGGCTTTTCGCAACATGGACGCCGCGCTGGAGGATTCCGCCCGGATGTCGGGCGCCAGCAACATGAAAACTTTGTTCCGCATTACCTTCCCTCTCCTGATGCCGGCCATCGTCGGCTCCACCATCTTCGGATTCATCAAGTCCCTGGAATCCTTTGAAGTGGAATTGCTGCTGGGAATTCCGGCCAAGTTTTACGTTTTTTCCACGAAGGTGTATGACCTGCTGCGTTGGGAACCGCCCCAGTACCCGCCGGCCATGGCGTTGAGCGCTATCTTCATGGTCATCACCATAGGCATGATCTTCTTGAATCGCTGGATTATGCAGCGCCGCCAGTACACGACCATAACCGGGAAGGGATACCGCACCTCGGTCATCCAGCTGGGCAAATGGAAATATTTTACCCTGGCCTTTGTCGTTTTGTATGCCATCCTCTTCCTGGTCCTCCCCGCTACCATCCTGGTGGTCGGCACCTTTATGAAGATATCGGGCATGTTCAGCTTGCCCAATCCTTACACCATGGAGCACTGGAAGGCGGTGTTGAGCGATCCCCTCTTCGTGCGGTCCACCATCAACTCCCTCATCCTGTGCGTAGCCGCCGCTCTTATCGGCATGACTTTCTATTCTTTCATTAGTTACATCAGCGTGCGCACCAAGCTTCGCGGGCGCGCCGTTCTGGATTTCATGTCCTGGCTTCCCTGGTCGGTTCCGGGCCTGCTTTTGGCAGTAGGACTGCTCTGGGTCTTCCTGGGAGGGATACCGGTCTTCAAAGTCCTCTATGGAACCATATACCTCCTCATCATCGCCATGATGGTCAGCCATCTGCCGATGGGCGTGCGCGTGATGGATGGCACCATGGTGCAAATAAACAAGGAACTGGAGGAATCGGCCCGGATGTCCGGCGCCACCTGGTTTACCACCTTCAGAAAAATTATGGCGCCGCTTTTGGTACCCACATACGTATCCACGGCGGTGATCATCTTTCTCGGGGCCATGAGGGATATTGCCATCGTGGTCTTGCTTTACTCCCCCAATTCGCGGGTTTTGTCCATTCTCATGCTGGAGCACTACATCGGGATGTCGCCGGAAAAAGGCATGGTCGTGGGCCTTATCATTACAGTCATCTGCATCACGGTCGCAATAATTGCGCGGGCCATCGGCATCGGGGTAGGGCCGCCAAGAGAATAACGATACCAGCGCATGCTTCGGGCCCGTTAGAAAGTAGCCCGCTTCTTTGTTCTATTTTTTTACGGGCCCGAAGTAAGTCAAAAAATTATGAGGCAGGCGCTTAGCTTGCGGCAGGCAGGTGTTGGGGACGCAACAGATCCTCTATGGTTTTTACCGGATTGAAGGTGGCAATGGGGACCTCCACAAAAACGGTATTCCAGCGGGCCATCCCGCCGTTCCATAGTCCGGGGTGCTCCAGGACCTTGATTTTCCTTCCCCCTTCTATTTTCTGGGTCAGGCCCGCGGCTTGGGGATCGGCAAAAAGGGGCAGGTTGAACTTTCGGCCCTCATAATTGCGCAGTCCGCAGACCAGGTCGACGGGATTGAAATGGGTAGCGGCCGACCAGATGGCTTTTTGCTCGCTGCTGCTGTCTATCTGATGTGCTTCCACGATCTGCAGGGAGCTCCCCTCCGCCCCGTCGATCCAGAAGGGTCCTCCTCCCGGTTCGCCTTCGTTTCGCACCATGCCGCAGACGCGCAACGGCCGGTCCAGTTTTTCCATGATAAATTCCTGCCGCCGGGCTAGGGGCCAATGGACAAAGGCCGGCGAAAATACCAAGTGGAGACTTTGCCGGCAGAAAATCTGAACCTCCCGGATCTGGGTTTCCGTTGCTGCGCCGGCACTAAGGGTCCGCAGATGGGAAAACATCTCCTCTTCCAACCGCAAAAAATAGCCCCCCAGAACCTGCTTGTAAAACGTTATTTCCGGCTTCAGCCAATCCGGCGCCACATTGTCGATGTTTTTGATAAAGACAATATCTTCTTCCAGCGCCTGCAGGTTCGTAAGGAGCGCCCCGTGTCCCCCGGGCCGCAAAATGAGATGGCCGACGTGATTGCGGTACAGCCGGTCTCCTTCCAGGGCAACCGTGTTGCTGGCAGAGGACTGGCTCGAAAGGCCGGGATGGAAAGCCATACCCAGCCGCTCTTCGTAGCCCTGCACAACCTCTTCCAGGAAGCTGGAGACCGCGGTCCGGTGTTCTTCCGAAACCGTGAAATGGAGGCGGCATTCCCGACCGCCGGCCGCCGCATAGAGGGATGACTCCACCAGGTGTTCCTCGAGAGCAGTGCGGCTGCCGTCCTGGCCATAGGAGTGAAATTTTATCAAGGCCTTGGGCAAATGTCCATAATTCAGTCCCTGCCCGGTCAGGATCCAGTACAGAATACGGTGCAATCTTCCCTCCCGGAGGAGGGTTTCAATATCTTCACCGCCGCCGGCAATCGCTTTTTTCAGCTCCGGGAAAAAGGCAAACCGGTGCAGGTCATGGGCAAATTTTTTCCCCGCTTCCAGGCCGCTGAAACTGCCTTTGGCGAGGGCTTCCTGCCAATGGACGAACATGCGGCTGGCCGCCCCCGAGGCAGGGACAAATTTCATCAATCTTCCCTGACGGGCCGCGGCATCGTGGCGAGCGACCAGCTGGGGCTGTTCCTCGCTGGAAATTCTGACAATGCCATCTTCGATCGTGGCCGGCCGGTTTAACTTTACCGGCGGGACCCCGGCCTGCAAAAGAGCTATCTGTCTCGCCAGCTCATCAGCAGCAATGCCTGCTGCAAAACATTGCCGCAAATCCGCTTCGGTAAATAAACTGCTTGCCATCTCCCCCTGCTTCCTTTTAAATGGGAAGATATTACCTTAAAATCCGGAAAAAACAAGGAGGACCTGATGAAAAAATCTCTTGGGGCCAAGACCATAATTTACCCAACCCCGATCTTTATTGTTGGCACCTACGATAAAGACGGCCATCCCAATGTCATGAACGCTGCCTGGGCGGGCATCTGCTGTTCTGAACCGCCCTGTCTGGCCGTTTCCCTGCGCAAGGCCACCCACACTTACGGCAATATCATGGAACAAAAGGCTTTCACGGTCAACATCCCTTCCCAGGATTTCATCCGGGAAGCCGACTACTTCGGCATCGTTTCCGGCCGCAAGGTGGACAAGTTTTCCCAAACAGGTCTGACGCCGGAAAAAAGCGAACTGGTCAACGCCCCCTATGTGAAAGAGTTCCCTTTCTTTCTGGAATGCCGGCTGCTCCACACCTTGGAAATCGGGCTGCATACCTTGTTCGTCGGGGAGATTGTGGACGTTAAGGCAGATGAATCCGTGCTGGCAGACGGCGCTTTTCCCGACATCGAAAAGGTAAGACCACTGGTTTTTGCCCCCGCGAGCCAGACCTATTACGGTTTGGGGAGTTACCTGGGCAAGGCCTTCAGCATCGGCAAGGAGCTAAAAAAGCAGGGCTGACGACGGGCCGGGCTTCGGTAATTGGTCAGCGGAGACGCGGTCGAGGGCATCACGAATTCCTTCGCCTAAGCACGTTGTATCCGAGATAAGGTAAGCAGAATCGCCAAGCGGCGGTACCCTATATCTATTTTATGATGCATATTTATGATACACAACTAAACGATAATTGCCAATCCCTGTCAGTCAGTCACTCATCCCGGCGGCATGGTTAACCACCCGGAGGGATGTAAGGAAGGAAAAGATAAATGAAACCAATTGTTGCCATTATTGGGCGGTCCAATGTGGGAAAATCCACCCTTTTCAACCGTCTGTCAGAAAAGAAAAAAGCCATTGTCATTGACGAGCCCGGCGCCACCAGGGACCGCAATTACGCCGCTTGCACCTGGTACGGTAAATCCTTCCTCCTGATCGATACCGGTGGTTTTGAACCGGCGGCCACAACGGAAATCCTCATGCAGATGCGGGAGCAGACGCAGCTGGCCATCGAAGAAGCGGACGCCATTATTTTCCTGATGGACGGGCGGGCGGGGCTGTTGCCGGCGGACCGGGAAATCACCGCCCTGTTAAGAGGGGTCCCCAAGCCGGTCTTTATTGCCCCCAATAAAGTGGATGGTCCGCGCCACGAAGGTTTGGTGCCGGAATTTTACGAACTCGGGATAGATCAGGTCTATCCCTTGTCGGCCCTGCACGGGATCGGGATAGATGAACTTATGGATGCAGTGGCCGCCTCCCTCCCGGCCGTCGAGGAAAGGGAAGAAGAGGAAACGGCAATCATCAAGCTGGCCGTAGTCGGCAAGCCCAACGTCGGCAAGTCGTCCCTGGTCAATAAAATCCTCGGGTTCGAAAGGACCATCGTCAATCAACTCCCCGGCACCACCCGGGATGCGATCGACACTACCTTCACCTTCAATGGCAAGGACTATCTGCTGGTGGATACGGCCGGGATCAGACGGAAAAGCCGGGTCAGTCTCACCCTGGAAAAATACAGCGTCATCCAGGCCATGAAAACCATCGACCGCTGCGACATCGCGCTCATGATCATCGATGCGGAAGAAGGGATTACGGAACAGGACGCCAAAATCGCCGGCCTGGTCTTTGAAAAAGGGGCGGCCTGCATCATTGTGGTCAACAAATGGGACAGAGTGGAGAAGGATAACAGTACCGTAGGCAAGTATGTGGAAAATATCCATGATGTGCTGAAATTCATGGATTTTTCCCCGATCATTTTTGTGTCTGCTTTAAGCGGCCAGCGGGTAGTGAAGATCTTTGATCTGGTGGAAAAAGTCTACGAGCAGTACACCAAAAGGGTAAACACGGGCGAACTTAACCGCCTGCTGAGTGAAATAGTAGCGAAAAATCCCCCGGCCCGCTATCAGGGCCGGGAGCAAAAGCTTAATTACGCTACCCAGGTATCCATAAAACCACCGACCTTTATTTTTTTCGTCAAGGAACCCAAGGCCATGCATTTTTCCTATCACCGTTTCCTGCTCAATCAACTCCGGGAGACCTTCGGTTTTGACCAGGTGCCGTTGCGCATTTTCTTCCGGAAGAAGAACCCCAAGGAGAATAATTGACAATGAAACGCCATGGGGCTTTCCTTGCAAGAAAATGAGTTCCGTGATTTATTCCCCCATTCCTGTTACAATACCGGGAAACTGTTTTCTAACTTACTAATCGCAGGAGGGCCACCATCATGCCTGAATCTCCGGTCAGGAATCTCGGGATACCTATCGCCTTGCTATTCCTGAGCACCATGTTTCTCGGCTGTGCAAGGGACATTATGATAACCGGTTATCTGGATAAGTCCAGAAGCGGTCCCCCCCTTCAGCAGGGAAGCACTTTTGCCGTCCTGGAAAATACCGGAACCCCAAATCCTATTTTCGATAAAGAGATAAAGACCAAGATCGAAAAATTGCTGGCACAGTCCGGATATCGAACCGAACTCCCCGATAAAGCTCAATATTATCTGAACTACAATTACAATCTCAATGTCGGGCTACGTGTCGGGCAAGTCACGATGTACGGCCCGCCGCAAACGGAAATCATCACCGTCCCGGATCAAAAAGGGGGAGTAACTCATAGCACGGTCATGGTGCCCGGCAGTCCTTCCATTGTCTCCAGGATCTCTGAAGAATATACCAAGCAATTGATCTTAAAGGTCATTGATACCGCTGCCTTAAAAGGCGGCAGCAAGGACAGTGTCGTCTGGGTGGGAGAAGCGTTCAATACCGATCCTTCATCCGATCTCCGCTCCGTGATCGATCATCTCCTGACCGCCTTATTCAAATATTTCGGTCAGGACACGGGAAAACAGGTAACAGTAAAGGCGGAGTAACTTGATGCAGCGCCCCGGATCCCCCCAAGATCGCTGGGTGCAAATAATAACAAAGCGTGCGGTGCTTTTGTTCACGGCGAACAACATCGCATAAGAGGATTGTCAAGGAGGGGTTATGAAACCGGCAACGATGGTCGCCACGATATTTCTGGCTTTGATCTCCATTGCCCAATGCTTACGCTTTGTATTGCAGGTCGAGGTCAAGGCCAACGGCATCGTCATCCCCCTGTGGCCAAGTGCCGTGGCCTGCATTTTCACCGGTGCCCTGGCGGTCTGGCTCTGGCGGGAAAACCGCCGCCCATAACGGACCATCAACACCATAGGGACACACTAAAAGGAGGCTTTCGTGCAAGAATTCGCAAAGGTTGCCACCCTCGAGAACGAAATCGAGGCGCTCCGCCTGGAGAGCGAGCTGGATGGACGAGGCATTCCCTATGCGGTGCGGAGTTATCACGATACGGCCTATGATGGACTTTTCCAGCTGGCCGCCGGCTGGGGACACCTGGAAGCGCCGGCGCAGTACCGGGAGGAAATCCTGGTCATCCTGGCCGATATCCGTCGAGCAGACGATCAACTGAACGGAACCGGAGGCCAGCCCGGTCAAGATCAAGACTGACAAGGAACATTAAATGGCCAGCGTGAATAAGGTTTCACCCCGCACGACATTCATGGGCAAATTAAACGCTAACAGTCTTTTTGTAAATCAAGATCAGGCGCGGATCGCCGGTTATGGGCAGAATGAGGTCGTGGGAGGCAGACAGCGATAGGCCGGCGGCCGCAGCCGCCGG
>Ga0209514_10010300_pt1 | contig 10058 bp, 9 predicted proteins | sample Subgrocontami58m_FD_187452 | JGI IMG/M metagenome (GOLD analysis project Ga0209514, IMG submission 187452) | Subsurface groundwater microbial communities from S. Glens Falls, New York, USA - GMW37 contaminated, 5.8 m (SPAdes) (version 3) | ecosystem: Environmental > Aquatic > Deep subsurface >... | reverse complement strand
TCAGCGGAATTTATGACCTGATATTTAACTTTCCGCTCGGACTGCTTATAGGCTGGTTATTAGGATACGACCTCATACAATCACTTTTACTTGCAGGTATTATTTATGTAACCAGTTCTGTAATTGTAGCCAAATCTATTATTGATTTGAAACGTTCAGCAAACCCGGAAACTGAATATGTCCTTAATGTCCTGATTTTTGAGGATATGTTTATTGCAACATTCCTTGCATTCATCGTTGGTATTTCTAATTACGGACAAATAGACGCAAAGGGCATTTTTGTAGTCATCTTGAAGACATCAGCCTTCTTTGCATTTTTTATTGTGCTTGCCAAAACTTCAAAAAAATTTATAAATAAAATCATCGATATCGAACATACGGAATTATTTGTAATTTTGATCCTCTCGATTATTGTGATCTCGGCAGGCGCTGCGTCCTATGTAGGACTTTCTGAAGCTATCGGGGCATTTCTTGCAGGGCTTTTATTATCAGAAACGAAGCAAAGACACCGAATCTCAGAGGCAATAAAGCCCTTTCAACAATTTTCCACGGCAATTTTCTTCGTAGCATTTGGAATGTCAATTGATTACAAACATATCGGGGGCATGATTCCCGTTGGGATATTTATATTCATAATCTCTTCTTTTAGCAAGGTTTATGGGGGGTATTTCATTGGGGGAAAATATGCATTAAGCAAAAGGGCTGGGCTAAGACTTGGTTTAAGTCTGATTCCCAGGGGAGAGTTTTCAATTATCCTGGCAGGCGCTATTTCTATGAATCCAAGCGTGCCCTATCCCATAAAGTCTCTTACCGGTGTTTATGTATTACTGAGCGCCATTATCGGCAGCATCATAATGAAAGAATCGGACTGGTTCATCAAATGGTTTATTGAAAGGAAAGATACAGCCGTCAAGCAAACGAAAGACCCTTTGTAAAGCGAACTTCTCTGATACCGGAGAAACAACCCCTCAAATCCCTTTTCTTATAAAAGGCTTATCGCAGGATTTTCTTGCCCATCTTGCGTCTTACCAACATGAGAAGCTCCCGCATCATCAGCCACTTGTCTTCCAGCGCCCACATGTGAAAAGGAAGTACACATCCGCATCGCAGGCAATCGGCCTGCGGACCCATCATGCACGGTTTTTTAATTTGGCCCTGCGGATCGAGGCAAAAAGACACCTCCTTAAAAACGCAATTTCTTGTAACCTCCTTACACTTATCAGACTTCATAAGTTTCAGAACATGACTGGGTACGCCTATAAAATCACCGTGTTTTTCCTCTTTTAGTCTCAGCAGCGTATCCAATATTTCATCACGCAATTCCCAACCAGGCCAAAGATCATCGTTTTTCAACCCTCTTATGGGTGTGTAGATTTGGAATAAGCAACCCCGAACGCCTACGTCTTTCCATTCTTCGATAAAATATTCGATGTCCTGGTAATTCATTTTATTGATTACCATAGACACGCGTATTTTCAGCTCAGGTCTGTTTGCATTTTTTTTTATCCTTTCATGGCAGCCCTTTCCCCGAATGGCATCGTGCATGTCCTTCTTGCCATCAACCGATATGTAAAAATTAACGTCAGGCCAATGAGGCAGTTCTATCGTGCCGTTGGTAGCAACCAGGTTCGACTTGAAATATTTCATGCCTCGCTCTATTAACTCTTTTCTCAGCAGAGGTTCGCCACCGATCCAGGAGCATTGATAAAACGGGAAATCCATCTCTTTTAAACTCTCAAGCTTTTCTATCCACTCATCATCAGCGAGCTCTGGTTTTTCTTCGTAATCGTGCGCATAGAAATAGCAATGCTTGCAGCGTAAATTACAACGATTCGTAATATCAATTGCACCGATTGCACCTTTAGGCTGGCCGAAGAGATCGAATATAGTCAAATCGTACAATTTAAAGAAAACCTTTGTCCTGTCCGTCCCTATCTTGTGACAGGAATAATCAAATACTTTGTCTCTAAACGTTTTTTTTGGTCCAAATTGTTTGTTTTCTAACGTGTTAATCATTTTACATCAGAAAAATCGATAGTATATTTTTTCTGAACCTTTCTGGTCTTTACAATGATTGCAGCATGTGCCTTTGGATTTACTTTTTCATATGGGAAAGTACCTACGATACCTCGTAATTTATCCTTACGCTTCATCCCAAACTCTGTTTTTATTGGTAAAATATTGTTCGTTCCTTGCTTCAACATGATTTGTACGTCTTCCAGCGCTTCAGCATATTCTTGAGGAACAGTAACAACAACGTCGAAACTTGTCGATTCTTCAATTTTTTTTATATCCTCTTTGGTGAGTATCTTATCGTTTATAGCCATCATGGCCGATATTATTGCAGTTCTAACATATTTACTCATAATCAGCCCTCCCTCTCCATCCGGATACTTACCAAAGCAGGCTGATTTCACGACAGGGCTAGAAAATATTTCTTTCCCTTTATACTTTTTACCATATTCAGCTACTTCTGCAATTGTTTCCTGTTTTAATTTAATTTCGAACGCTTCCAACACCACCGCTGTTCCAAACAATGCAGCCCCCATAATACCGAGATGCCATTTAATAAACCGCATAAAAACTGCTCTCCGTGCAATAAATTTGCGCATATGTACGCTTTCTAAACTTGTATTACTCTTCACATAATTTAAGGTCTCTACCTGTTATCGTACTGATTTTTTTCCCGAGGTTTTTCATTTCCCTGAGCCCCCCACGGCTTGAGGATTCACCCACTTCATCCACCAATATCCTTTTCCCATCAGTTAAGTGCAACAACACTAAATATCTGATATAGTTATTCGGTATCGAATTTCGTATATCTCTTACAACTTCCACATTTTTTAACCTGGAAAACGGGAAACTGTCTTCGTTATCAAAAAAAAGCGTCCTTCTAACCCTTGTTGTTACCTGTTCTATCTTCCCGTCAATAGTAATCGTCTTGAAAAAGGAACTCAATACAAGCTTATTTGTGACTTTCTTTTTCAACTCCATAGATTTCACACCTCCTTTTTCAATAACCCCATATACAATTAAATAGATTATTTAGAATTGTCTGACTCAATTGCAGGAAATATAACATATACGATTTCCAGAGTCAAAATTATTATTCTAAAATTATCTCCCATCTACTTACATTAAAAGACCTTAATAAACTGCTACAGCGTGAAGTTAAGATAATATACTGAAAGTGAAAAATCAACTTAAATGTCACTGAAAATTAAAATAGGTATAAAAAATAAGCTCCCCATTCAGTAAGTAGGATGGGGAGCTTATCGTTAGAACAAAACAGCCAATCAAGATATTGTGGTGAAAGACATTGACTATTAGGTTTTATATTCTATCTTTGCCTTTTCCAGGAGTTGTTTTATTAATACTTGAGCTTTTTCTTCCATCAGGTTCTGTTTAATAACCTGTTTCACATCATCAAATTTAACGTCAGTACCCTTTTTTATTTCTGTAACTTTTATGATATGGTATCCAAACGGCGTCTTTACAGGATCACTCACCTGACCTACCTTTAGCGCAAATGCGGCTGCAGCAAAAGGCTCCACCATCTGTCCCTTTCTCTTAAAAAAGTTCAGGTCTCCTCCCTTGTCTTTCGAAGGACAATCAGAATACTGCTTTGCAACTTCGGCAAAATCCTTTCCAGAATCAACTTCTGCTTTTATCTTTTTGATCTTTTCCAATGCCTGTGCAAGTTCAGCATCAGCCTTCATTTGACGAGTATCAACCAGAATATGGCTGGCCCGTCTCTCTGTATTATCATAAGCAGCTTTATTCTCGTCAAAATATGCCTTTATTTTCTTATCATCTATGTCCTTCCCAAGATTCTTCTCTAAGGAAAGAGAGATAATAATATCGCTTTTCATAGTATCTATGCTGCTCCCATGGGTCTCTAATACCTGTTCCAATGTTTTGCCTTCCAAACCTGGATTTGTTTTAATGTCCTCCCGAACCTTATTTAATTCTCCCTCTATTTCAGCTGGACTTACCTCGATTTTGCTATCTCTGATAAACTGCATAATGAGTTTTTGTGTAATCAAGCCATCGAGTATTTGCTTTGTAACGGCCGGCATTTGCTCCTCAGGTACCTGCTTACCAAACCTGTTGAGCATTTGATTCACATCCTCCTGGCTGACATTCTCACCATTTACGGTTGCCAACACCTTCTTTGAATCGTCCTCCTGTTTAGCCGGTGCTTCTTCTTTTCCTTTTGCTACCGTGGTCTCTTTTTTTGGTGATTTTTCAGTAGTTTTTTTCGCTGGTGCTGAAGATTTCTTTGTTTCTTTCTCTGCAGCAAAGGCACTTAACTGTATACACAATATTCCACCCAATACTACACCCAACGGCTTATGCCATCCCTTTAACATTGACTTCTCCTATAAAAGAAATTAACTAAATAATCAAATTATTTTAATACATCTTAACTTATAAAGTCAAACGAGTTCTTTTTTTCTTTACTAAAATATTATTATCCATATCCACGGAAATTGCTGATGAGCCAATAAATGATTTTGTTGATTAATTCCCAGCCGAAGGATGAGGTAATAAGATTATAGCCTACGAGTATGCGTTTTATTAATGCTTTACCTTGTAGTCAAGAGCTAGGGTAATAGTTCAACACTGAAAATGCGGAGACCGTAGAGTAAAGCCAGCCCCCTAAACCTCCCTTTGTTAATGGGTACTTCTTCAAATATCCCACTTAAAAAAGGGGTTAAGGGTTGCTATACAATCTTGGCGATCTCTGCGGTAAACTGTTACAATTATTTTCATTTTCCAAAAGTAACGTTGTTGATACCTTCGTGAATTATTGGTATCATCTTTTTTATGAACGATACGTCTGAAACAGATTTTATAAAATTTCTCGGTACTGCCGGCGCAAGGATTGTCGTGTCCAAACAATTACGCGCCTCCGGAGGGATGTGGTATTCCTTAGACGGTTATAATGTGCTGGTGGATCCCGGTCCCGGGTGTCTGGTAAGGTGCATTTCGAGCAGGCCTAAAATGGACCCCATGAAATTGGACGCCATTATCCTCTCCCACAGACATCTTGATCATGCCGCCGATGTGAATGTAATGATTGAAGCGATGACTGAGGGGGGCTTTAAGAAACGCGGTGTACTCTTCACTCCTGAAGATGCTTTAACAGAAGACCCGGTTGTTTTCAAATATGTGAGAAACTACATATCCCGTATAGAAATTATAAAAGAAGGCGGAAGATATAAGCTGTCCGATACGGTTACTTTTGAAACGCCTTTAAAACATCACCATCCGAGTGAAACCTACGGCATAAATTTTTTTACTCCGAAGTACACGATTTCGCTGATTGTCGATACCCGTTATTTCCCGGAATTATTAAAGCACTATACAGGGGACGTAGTAATTATCAATGTCGTTCGCTATACGGTAGACAAAGACATGAAGGCATGGCTCTATCATTTGAGCATTAGAGATGTAAAAGAGATCGTAATGGCATTGAAACCAAAGGTAACGATCTTAAATCATTTCGGGATGACAATGATCAAGGCACAGCCTCGTGTGGTTGCAGAGCAATTATCGAAGGAAACGGGGTTGGAAATTATAGCAGCCGGAGATGGAATGAAATTTAGCCTTATTCCCGCCGCGTGACGATGTAGTCTGCTAATTCGCAGAGTGCTGTTTTATATTTGGAATCTGGCAGCGGGGCAATTTCTTCCTGCGCCTGTTTGACGATATTTTTGGCCGTGTTGAAGGCATATTCTACCGCATCATGCTTCGTCAAGAGTTCAATAATAGCATTCTTTGTCTCTTTCCCATTATGCTGAAAAATCAGTTCCCGCGCTGATTCAAGCTTATTGCTCGGAAGTTGATTAACCAGTCGGATAAGAGGTAACGTAAGCTTCCCCTTCTCTATATCAGAGTTTAGTGATTTACCAATCTCTTCTTCGGTACCCATTACGTCAAGGCAGTCATCCACGATTTGAAAAGCAATGCCAATTTTTAAACCATAATTGGATAACATGTCGGATACTTTGCGATTCGCTCCTGCAAAGGTTGCCCCCAGACGACAGCTTGCGGCACAGAGGGAAGCGGTTTTTCGCTCAATAATATCGAAATAGTCATTTTCGCTGAGTCCAATATCGTACCGCCTTTGGAGTTGAATGAGTTCGCCTTCTGACATGATATTAACGGTCTGAGAAAGCAGCAAAGTCGCAACTTGAGAGTCGAGGGCGGAAAGTATCGTAAACCCGCGAGAGAATAGATAATCACCAAATAGGATGGAAATTTCCCTGCCCCATTTTGAATTGACACTCTCAACGTGCCGTCTCATTGAGGCTTCATCGATAATATCATCGTGGACGAGGGTTGCGGTATGAACCATCTCCACAACGACTGCGATATCTATGTGTTGGGGCGCTATTTCTCCTACGCATTTACCGGCTAACAATACTAAAGCAGGGCGCAACCTTTTCCCTTTATACATACCAATATGGGAAATAAGGTCGGCTAATGAATTGGTTCTGGGTTTTAGTTCTTGATGGAAGCGGGTTTCTACCTCGTCCATAAGGGCTTTTATCGGGCCAAAGATATTTGCAGTTTCCACAATCAACCATATCCTCTTCAGTCATTGATGAAAATAAAGAGAAGTTATAATATCAAGCGATATTTAAAAAGTCAAACTTCTTTTTTAACTTGCAGACAGCGTTGAAGACATCATCCGGTGTGACTGATTGAATGCACGTAACATGGTCGCACGTCCGCTTTTCACAAGGGCTGCATGGGATGTCTTTTCTTACTACCACGGCATTATCATTGTAGGGAGCATAAATAACAGGATCTTTTGGCCCAAAAATCGCAACCGTGGGAATTCCGATGCATGAAGCAATGTGGGTAGGTCCGGTATCGCCGCCGATAAAAAGGTGTGCATGCTGTAATAATACTATCAATTGTTTTATTGACGCGGTCTTACAGGCGATCGTGGCCTGATTACGCAGGAAAGATACGATTTCCTCTACGATTTTGTATTCCTGATCACTCCAGGTAAAAATAACCGAATAGCCGAGTTCCTGTATTAATCTGTCAGCCAGATCGGCATAATTTTTAGGCGGCCATCGCTTATATTTTCCAAACAGACTTGTTCCCGGATGAATCATTGCAATGGACTTTTGGTTAAGATGTTTTTGGTGAATAAAATCTTCGATATAAAGGCGGTCAGTATCCGGGATAGAAAATACGGGTCTTTGATAAGGTGCTTCCATATCCAGCCCGTGTAAAAGGGTAAGATATTTATCAACCCTGTTCATCTTTTTCTGTTGCGGGGTAATCCGTAAATTGGTGAAAACAAAATTACATTCCTTGCAATATCCTTTGGAAAAACCAATCCTTGTACTTGCATTACTCAGGTAAGTTAACAAGCCGCTCTTAAAATTACCGTGAAAATCCAATGCGACGTCATATTTCTTATCCCTTAATTTTTTAAGGAACATTCGAGCTTCTGAAATTATCTTAAAATATTTTTGTGGATACTTTAGGGCACTTTGCCAGTGTCTTCTCGGGAAGACGATGACCTCGTCTATTCCGGGAAGACATTCGACCAAATCTTTATGTTTGTCCTCTACAAGCCAGGAAATACGGGCAGAAGGGAATGCCATTCTCAAATTTATTACTGCAGGCATAACATGGACGATATCGCCCATTGCGCCCAGTCGAACAACCAGGAGGTTCTTTGGATTATTGAATTGTTTTTCCATCTATAGTATTACTGTGTAAAAATTTCTTTTCCCCATTTTCATGAGGGCAAGTTTTGGTAAGTTTTTACCTCCCCTTTTGTCCCCTCCTTGCGAAGGATGGGAAACAGGGGTGGTTAATTGGTCGCGGCTCCGTTGCGCTATGGATTCGTTAAAAGAGTTTATACAAACGATTCGTTTGCTACTATAATCCTTATAAAACCCCATTTCAATAACAATTCGACTCAATTTGGGTTTGTATTCGTTTATATCTTCATATATAATTCCACTGATGCGTGTTTTCAAACAATTCCGTGAATATACGCGGTGAATTATTCCGGTGACCATTATGTCGCAAAAACAAAAAATACCAGCATCCTTTTCTGTGGTTAAAATGGGAGGTACAACCGTATTTGTAAAAGAGGGGTACAGAGAGGGTATACTCCGCATTATTTTGGATAAGGAATTTTTGCATAAGAGCGGCAATAATACTCAGGTAAAATTTGGCAGGGGAAGTTATTTGTCTGTGCCTATGACAGAGAACAGCTCGGAACGGTTTGTTATCAGGGACTACAGACACGGTGGTTTATTGGGTAATCTTTTTGGCGGAGTTTTCCTCAATGGAAACAGGCCTTTAAATGAGATACATATTAGTGAAATTGTATCTCAAAAAAACGTGCCATCTGCCGAAGTGATTGCTATAGCCAAGCGAAGACTATGGGGCATATTTTATAAGGCAAAGTTTATATCAAAGGAGATAGAGGGCGCTGTAGACATAATCGAATTCCTCGAAAAATCTTCACCAGAATTCATACAGAGGTACAAAAAGCCTGTAATCTTTGCTCTTGTAAAGCTGATAAGGAATATGCATGATGCGGGTATCTATCATGCAGATTTGCATCTAAAAAATATACTCCTGAAAAAGGATTCGAATGGTGAGTTTATTGCATATATCATAGACCTGGACAAATCAGTCGTTTTAAATGAGCTGAATATTCAGCAAAGGATCAGGAATTTGTTGCGTCTGGATCGCTCTCTTGAGAAACTGCGCTGGCTTTCTGGTAAAGATTGTAAATCCAATGTGCCAGTGTCCCTTGGCGATAAACCAGGCGAATCTTTGAACCAAAAAATAGCTATAATTTCTAAAACGGATAGGATGAGGCTTTTTAAAGCCTATATGGTATTTGATAGCGCGATTGACAAAAATTGGAAAATGTATATACGGCAATATCCTTCGCATCACTCTCTGCACAAGTTCTGGTGGCGTGTATCGGGTTTTTCAAGGAGTAATCCTGAGAAAGGCGAAATACGAGGGAAAAGGTTTTTAAAGTCTCTGTATGAAAATTTATAAAACCTTGCTTTTTTAGCAAAGATTTTTAATCTCTTTAATCTGCGTAATCTGTGTTCTGTTTTTGGTTGTGGCTTCGCCACGCTGTGAACTCAGCAATTTAAATTTTAGGAAATTTCAATGTTGCATAATAGTAGCGCGAGATTTATCTCGCCTGAAGCGACTAAAAGGTAATCAACAGAAATAGGCGACTTGAAAGTCGCGTTACAGCATTAATTTCAAATATTGTTCCTCCCATCGTTCGACTGAGCTCACGACGAAGTCAAGGGAGGGATTATCTTTAATTTAAGGTCATAACAATGCTCATACAAAATATTATAGGCCCAGTGATTGCATATTTCATAGGCAGTATCCCTTTTGGATTTTTACTCACGAAATTTATAAAAGACATCGATATCCGACAGGTTGGGAGCGGTAATCCTGGCGCAACGAATGTTGCGAGGGTCTTGGGGAAACCGTATGGCATATTGGTATTTTTCCTGGACATGCTCAAGGGTTTTTTGCCGGTTTATTTCTTTGATCGGTTGTTTTCCGGTTACGGACACAATCTGGCGTTGATATTGTGTGGGGTGGGGGTAATATGCGGCCATACCTTCCCAATTTCCCTGGGTTTCAAGGGAGGAAAAGCCGCAGCAACGGGCTGTGGCTTGTTTCTGTGGTTAGCCCCGGTGCCGCTCTTTATTACTATGGCAGTGTGGTCATTGACAGTTTTTATTTCCCGTTACATATCTCTGGGATCCATGATTAGTTCAATAGCGCTGGTGGCGAGTATAATACTCTTTGGCAACGAACCTTTTGGCCAAGGGCTCTACCTGACATTATTTTCAATATTCATATCGGTGCTTCTTATTGTTCGTCACAAATCCAATATAAAAAGAATCCTGAATGGCACCGAAAGCAAAATCGGCAAGAAGGTTAAATCCCCAGATCTCGCTGAAAAGTAGTAAATTTACCCACGAAAGACACGAAACATACGAAATCCCTTTCGCGTACTTTAGCGT
>Ga0209514_10010297_pt1 | contig 10059 bp, 7 predicted proteins | sample Subgrocontami58m_FD_187452 | JGI IMG/M metagenome (GOLD analysis project Ga0209514, IMG submission 187452) | Subsurface groundwater microbial communities from S. Glens Falls, New York, USA - GMW37 contaminated, 5.8 m (SPAdes) (version 3) | ecosystem: Environmental > Aquatic > Deep subsurface >... | reverse complement strand
AGTATATGTTTAAGAGGGGTTATTCCAAACTCTCAATTATAAATTACGAAATTATTGATTTAACATGAAAAAAGCGGGTATTTTAGTATTAGTTTTAAGTATGTTTTTAGTTTTAGTTTTTTCTTTTAGTTTTGCTTCTGCTGTCTGCGGTGATGGAGTTTACGAGCCCGCTAGCGAGGATTGTGACTATGGAACTGAACTTCAAGGCTATTGGGGCGCTAATGGATGTATTTATCCTGTAATATCCACAATGACTAATAAATGTAGATGCTTTGGATATCCTGATTTTAATAGCTGTGTGCAGAGTGATTATCAGGGTGGTTGTTATATTATGGGGAGTCCTGATGTAACTGGTGCTGAGATATATTCTTTTGGTATTGATTCTATTACTTCAACTGGTTCGAGCGCTACAGTAATATGCAATGCTGCGGTATCGAGAACAAGTAATACCTGCGATAATCAACGTTCTCCTACAGACAATCAGGTTAGTTATACTGGAACACTTAAAATTAAGGTAAATGGAGTTGTCGTTGCAACTAGGTCCTTAAGTGGCATACTTCCTTATACTGGCAGAGCAGATACTTATGATTTGTTTGCGAATATAAACTCGGGAACAGGCGATGCTAAATGTGAGTTAGATGTAACCGGAATGGTTCCAGTAGATTCAGGTAATCTAGGGATTCCTGGTCTTCCTGTAGAAGTAACTCTATGCGATTCTTCGCAACCCACTTGGTGGAGTTCTCAGCTTAATGCTTTTGTTGATAGTTGTTATAAATCTGTCTCTGATTTTGATATAGATGGAGAAACCAAAGATGGAGGAGATTGCGATGATTGGCCTTTTGATGATGGCGTTTCTGATGGAAGTTTTAAATGCGTGGATTCTAATAATCCTCCTCGTCAATCGCCTGCTCTTGCTTATGATGTTATTCGCGGTGAGATTCTTTTGAAGATGCAGAATTGCTCGATTTCACAGCAAAGAGGAGACTCTAATAATAATGGTATAGGCGATTATGCGAAATGCTCTTACTGTAGAAATCCAAGCATGGCAGAAGATGCAGATGATGTAGATAATAATTGCATGGGTTATTGCCAAGGAAATGCCAGCAGGTCTTGTTATGTGGATGAGGGTTATAGCGGAGATGGCGAAGACCAGGTTTTAAATCAATATGGTTATGAGGGTTGTGGCGGAGTTACAAATGATTTTGGACAATTGGATTCATTCTGCCAAATGGTTGATGATCATGTTTCTTATTTGAGCGATGAGAATTTTTTAAAGAACTGTTCTGGATACAATCGAGCCGTTAAGTGGGGTGAGAGAGCCTATGCTTATAACGATTTAGGTCAATTAGGTACCTATACAATTCCCCCAGGCATTTTGGCAATCCTAGGCGTAAAAGCAGAGAGTTATGCTTTATTAACTTACAAGCCTGGCGGGGTTCAGATTTCTAATGAAATACCTTCAGAGATTCCATTAAAGAGCGGGTATTTTACTCTGCAGGGAAGAATCATTAATAAAGATTCAGATGCCTCTAAGAAATTGATTAAGCTTTGTTATGCTGATTCTACTAACCCTGAAGATTCAAATACTGTTTCAGCTTGTGCTAAATTTTCTAGAAAGCCAATAGATATAACCGGAGATTGGTATCTTCCAACAACTGAGTCTAAAGGAAAAACAAGAGGAACATACAGCGCGTTTGAAACATTTCCGGACCAATTCATAGATAGTTTCAGAGGAGAGCTGAATTTCACAGAATTTTGGAATGCTCCGCGAGTTCGGGCTAAAATCCAAGAAAAAGATGCAAATGGTAATTTTATCTGGCAGTGGCAAACAGCCTGCGTTCCTAAAGATAAATGTGCAGACGATGCAAGCAATTCTGTTCCTAAAGATTTGTTTGTTACAGAGCCTTACGGATATTTTATAACAAAGCCTGACGTTTATTACAATGACCAGCTTATTAATTTTAATCAGAAATTTAATGTGCGCCTTGTAGATGTTGATAATCCCGAATGCAAGTTTAATACTCCATCTCCTGTTGTGGCGGGAGCAGTTCCCCCTACTTATTCTGCTCCTGAGCATAAAATAAATCCAATTAATAATCAGCCTTATTGCCTTGATGATGATGGAGATGGATTTTGTGGATGCGTTATGGTTAAGCAATGGAAAAGATGTCAGACTAGAGATACTGCTGGAGCTTGCATTGGCTGGAGTCTTGATTGGATAAACGGGATTCCTGCTTTAGCTGATGATGTTTATGCAAGGCAACAATTTTGTAATGATACTCTAAGCAGAAATTATGGAATGTCAAAGCAATTTCCTGACTGCGACGATAAACTTACTGATGATAACAGTGAATATGTGGACTTTCAGAATAATCGCATTAGAGTCGGACCTGCTTATGGATTTTCACCTGAAACTAATCGTCCATTATCTGCTTTTGATGTGCACCCTCTTGCTGCTACTACCAACTCGCAGAAAGTGTGTTCTCTTGGATTTGATTTAAACTGCAATAAAGATTATGAAGAAGGAGCAGACATAAGTTCTCTTCTTTATGGGGGCACGCCTTTTGATACCAATAAAGAAACTGGAAGTGAAAGGAGTGTCGCTTCAGATACTAGTTTATTATCTCTTCCCTTAGGCACTAGGCCTTCTAATATGGATATGACTTGTGCATTGCAAAATCCTTCTGCTGTTTTCTGGCAAATAGCAGGGCATGGAACAATGGTTGTAGGGGCAGTAGTTGTTGGCGGAGCATTGCTTATTACAGGAGTAGGAGCGGTTGCAGGAGCAGGAGCTGCATTAGGTGTAGCTAATTCTCTAATGGTTGTTGGAGTAGGAGCAAACAGTTATCAAATTGGAGGTTCGCTTACGGGCCTTCAAAATCAATGGACTCAAATGTTATCTGGTGAACCTATAACTGCCGAATTATCCAATGTTGATTGGCCTCAATTTGCTCTAGGTGCAGTAAACCTTGGCACTTGCATTATTGGCGGATATGCCGCAGGAAATCCTAGAATTGATATAAATCCTCTTTCATCTGGAAACAAGATTAGTGTTGCTTATACTAGAAAGTCTGTTGGCTGGACAGAAGAGCAGTGGAGGAATTATCTTAAGAAAAGATCTGGAGAGATAGAAACTCCTACAAAAAAAACAGGGCTTGGAAATGTATTAAAAGAAGAACTCCCTATTGAAGAAATAAAGATTATAAATAGTGAGGAGCATAGGTTTATTCTTAAAGAGAGAAGGTCTTCTACTTATGATGAAGCGACTCTTTCTGTATTTAAGAATCAAATAGTTAATAATCCTGAATCGGTTAATGCTATAGACGCGAATCAATGGCTGACAAGTATTGGACCTGGTTATGGCGAGGCTGCCGATAGAAATCCTGGACTTCTGTACCTTTTGGATAGAATTGACAAGCTTAAATTAAGAGGATGGTCTATCAAGCTAATTCCCCGGGAAATTCCTGGTACAGATGCTATTGGTCTAACTATACCTAGTAGAAAATTGATTATCGTCTCAGAGACGATAGGTCGGTCATCTACATCAAATATTCGATATGACATTACTTGGAATCTGGCTCATGAAACTTGGCATGCTTTAGACGATTTGCCTTCAAGTCTTGTTTTAAGTTCTGATGGTGTTCTTGTACAGACGGCTGGTCAGGCAATGATTGATGCGGCAACTTTAAATTCTCAATCACTTGCGCAACTTAGAACTATGAATTTATTACGTAATGCCGATTCTATTGATGTGATTCTTAAGGCTCCTTTAATTAGGGGCTTTACAAATGTCTTAACGCTAAATGAATTTAACGCAGAACTTTTTGCTTTTAAAGTTATGAAATCTATTCGAAGTGGAGCAAATTTTGAAACAGTTAAACTTACATCCTATGAAATTGACTCTGTGCTCTCTATTTGTAAGAGCCGTGGGAAATGTGCAACGGACACTGCTTGGGCCGGTACTAAAAATTTATATAGAGAAGTATTTGGTCAAGGTAAAGATAACTTTGTTGAGCCATCTGGAGAGACTAGGGATTATATTATAATGGGCGGACTTCTTGCTTTAGGATTAGAAATATACAAGATTAATTCTTACTTGGACGCCGAAAAGAAGCAAAAACAAGATTGCGAGTATCTTGCAACTGGAACAGCTATCAGCCAAGAAGATAAAGAGTATTATAATATTGCTCCTGGTGTTCATCCTTACTGGGATGAAAAAGTAAAATTATGCCGCAAGTTTGGAATATATCTGCCTGATAGTCCGCCATTAATATAAACATGACAAAGAAAACTGAAAATTCAATACATGAAAAAAAGATCATTGGTTTAGCAATAGCTACACTTTTCATCTTTTTTATCTATATCGGTCCTGTCTCTGCGAGCACAGAACCGCTTTACGATTCTCAGGGTAATCTTTTGGGATATAGAGATGGAACATCTATTTTGTATCAAGACATGAATGCAATGCCAGACGCTTTTAATTATTTAGAAATTATAGATGGTTACAGAATTCCTTTCAAATATAATTATGATTCTTATGGAAAGATAACAAAAGAAAATAGTGCTACGGGAATTGTAGACTATGGTTATACTAATGAGCTTCTCTCTTCTGTTGATGATAATGGGCTTACAACAACTATAGATTATAATTCTGTTGATGCTGTCTTACCGGGAGATATTCATACAAAATATGAAAAGGAAGAAGATTTTAAGTCAGCTTTTTATTCTGGAAATTTAAAGACAACTATTGATTTTGGCGGTGATAATGTTGAAGTTTGCACAAAGATGGAAGGAGAGGAAGAAAACTGCGCTGAAACAGGAGAGGTCTTTAATGATGCTGGAGCAGTAACCGAGGACCCTTATTGGACCCACGAATATAATTCAGATAATTCTCTTCAGTTGATAAAGAAAACTTCTAAATCAATTAAAGATGATGATGGAAACTTGATTTATTTTTCTTATGAATATAATGATGATGGGACTCTCGATAAAGTTATTTATCCTGGCGGTGAAAAGTGGGAGAAATATTATTATGACCCTATTGGTGACTTTGTAAAACTGGTTATTCATGATGATTCTGGGAGTCATATTCTTACAGGTTTTGCGATTAGAGACCTATTTTCTCTTCCATTAAGCTTGATAACCGGAAAAGCAGGCAGTGACGCATCTTCTGATGAGGAAGTATTCTATGCGACTATTCCGGGAGATATGAGCAGCGCTGTTTCAGAGGAAGAATTAGGAGAGCTCTTGAGTCAGAATAATCTGGACCCTGAACTTGAGCAAATATTAGATGATTACTCTGTAATTGAAACAGGAATGGCTATCTGTTCAGACAGAGACCAAAATGAAACTTCGAGTTTTGAGCAGTCGTTATTTATTTCTTCTGCTGTTTTTTATCGGGGTAATGCCTTCAGAGATACTTGCGAGAATAATTCTTTAAGGGAATATTACTGCGGTTTGCCTTGGTATTTGACGGATGGAAGAATCCGAAAGAGCACTGTAAGAAACTGCACACAATATGGCGCTGTTTGCTCTAATGGAGCATGTAAAATGGTGCCCACTCCTATAACAAACCAGACATGCACAGACAGCGATGGCGGGCGAGATTATTTTGTAAAAGGAACAGTAAATGCCACAAGAGTAGGAGAGGCGTCAAGATATTTTACAGATACATGCATAAACCCACCAAATACTGTTCTTGAATTTTCATGCGATGCCCAAAATGAGCCATATCCGGAACATCGTTTTTGCGCGGATGGCTGCTCAGATGGCACATGCATTATAGCCAAGAATGAAACACAACTAGAGCTTCCGCCTGAGCCTAAGAGACCTGGAGAATTTTAATTCTTAGAAAATTTATAAACATAAAGAACTTCCATCATTCCTATGTTTTCTTCTGTGAGTTTTTCTACTTGATACTTTAGCTTTTTAGCTTCTTTTAAAATTTCTTCAGGACGACTCAAACTGCTGAATAACAATAAAATAATTCCCTTCTCTTTTAGATGTTGCTTTGCTTCTTTTAAAAATCTAATTATAACTTCATTCCCGCGCTTGCCCGCGGTTGTATCTGGCTTTTTATCATATTTATTTTCAGGAAGATAGGGAGCATTGAATACGATGAGATTAAAATTATGGGATTTTGGAATCTTTGAGAATAAATCTGAATGAAGTGCTTTAAGTCCTTGTTTTTTAAGATAGGTTATGGCTTCTGGTTGAATATCAGCACATAAAATATTCTCTTTCTTTATACCTGAAGCGATTGCCGCAAGAGCTTGAATTCCGCTTCCGCTGCCCATGTCAAGAATTTTTATCTTTTTATCTTTTAAACTAGAAATATAATTTTTAACTTCGCTTGCAAGAAGAAATGAATCTTCGCTAGGCGGATAGACTGTCATTTTATTTTTTCATTGAATCCAGAATTTTTGGACCGAGAATTCCAAGCAGAACCACTCCTATTATGAGCAGGATAAGTATAATTAAAGTTATTATCAGCCATAATGGAACTTTTCTTTTTGGCTTAATCTGAGTTTGCTGAATCTGGCTTGGCATCTGCTCTGGATATTGCAATTGAGCAGGCATTATGGCCTGCATCGGAATTTGCTGTTCAGTAGTTGATGGAAGTTTTTGGTAAGTTATTGGCGCTTTAGGTGCTACGGAAATTGGAGGAACTTGGGGGATTACAGGGGCTGGCTTTATCTGCGGTAATTGCATTATAGGTTGTTGTGTTTGTATTGGTTGTTGTGTTTGTATTGGTTGTTGGAGGGGTTTTAGTTGAGGATTTATAGGATTAGGAGTTGGTTTAACCGTGCCTATGTTGCCTATTGCGCCCATATTTATCTGACGGCTTGCTTCTTGAACTTCTCCGGCATTGTAGCCAGAAAGAATAAGCGATTGCATTGCCTGCTGAAGGCTCTGGCCTCTTGAAATAGCGTTCTGCAATCCTGTTACAAGTTCATCTACAGCCATTTTATATTTGTAATCGCTCACCGTTCGCCATTAAGTGAACATCCTTGTCTGTTTTATATCCGAGCTCGTTGCAAAGCTCTACCATGGGAGCTGTTTTGTCTTTTCCACCATGAGCAGGAATTACGTGCTCTGCATTCATCATATTAACAAAGTCTCTTAAATCTTCGCGACCGGCATGTCCTGAAGTATGGACATTATTGAAAATTCTTATGCCGCGCTTTTTTAGTTTTTCTTCAAGCGCTTTTCTATTTTCTATGTTTACTGCTGTAGGAATAACTGATGAAGAAAAGATAACGTGGTCATCATGATTTAAAGTTAATGGAAGCTGGTTGCGGGAAATTCTTTCTAAAACACTACCTGGTTCTGCCTGATGTCCTGTGCAGACCAATACATATTTTGTCCTATCTTTGTTCACCATCTTAAGATAGCTTTCAACCTGATTTTTGAAACTAGCCATTTTTATTTCTTTTAAGAACGGGCATAGCTTGACATTTGCTGCTGCTGTCACGTATTTGCTTAAGCTCCTGCCAACAAAAATAGGAATTCTTTTTAGTCTTAGAGAATAATCGACTATGCTTTTTAGCCGCGCGATATGTGATGAGAAGGTGGTTACGACAACAGCCGCTTTTTCATTATGAGTAGTTAACATTGTATCTTCCAATAAAGCTCGAGCAACTTTTTCACTTGGTGTTTTTCTTTCATCTCCTGAATAAAGAGAGTCTACTATCATAACTTTTACGCCCTCTTTTGAAATTTCGTTTAACATTTCATAGTTTGGCTCTTTTCCTAAAATAGGATTATTGTCAAATTTAAAATCATTAGAATATAAAACTACGCCTTCATCTGTATGCAATGCCAGCATCGAAGTTTGGATTGTCGAATGTGTTATATTTACAAAATCTATTTTGTATTTTTTTCTTTTTCCCTGAATAGTAATATTTGAATTTGGATGAATAGTAATCAGTTCATTTTTAAGCGGCTGCTTACCATCTTCGTATAATTTTTTAAGGACTTCAATTGAAAAAGGTGTCCCGATAACAGGGCATTTATATCTGTAAGCCATATAGGGAATTGCTCCGATATGGTCAAGATGAGCATGCGAGCAGATTATTGCGCGGACTTTTTGCGTTATATTTTTCTGATCTAAGATATAATCATTTGGAAGGGCGCCTATTGTTCTTAAAATTTTTTCATCATAGCCTTTTTCCCGCTCTTCGAGCTCGACTATAGGCGGCAGAAAAAGCCCGCAGTCAAAAATAAATGCGTCTTCGCCTAAATCTACTGCAACCATGTTTTTTCCAACTTCATTGAATCCGCCTATTGTGTAGATTTCCATTTTAATTATGTGGCTTTACCCTCTTTTCTTTATTGGTGTTATATCGTTAAGTTGGTTTAAATATGTTTTGAGACGATTATTTTAAGTTTGGCTTGCGCCTATAGAGAAATCTTTATTAATATAATCTGTTCGTGGGTTGAAGTTTCAGCTCGAGTCTGCACTTTTGAGTTTCTGTTTGTATTTGCTAAAAGTGTAAACTCTCGGTAAGTAAAGCGAGGAAGGTTGAACTTGCGAGAAAATGCAGAACAACTCGCGTTGAGATTATCGACCTTATTAAGTATAGACAATTTGGATAATTGTGTTGATATAAAATCTAAATTCTCTATCTACACAATTCTAAAAGAAGTAACTTAATCAACCGAATTGTGTATAATCCAACAGTATCTCCGAACATGATTAACCACTCTTAAATTAATCCGTAAAGTTTAAATAGTTAACCTATCTTTTAGATAGGTTATGAAAAAAGTAAAGATAATAGAAAAATCAATTCTTACTCTAAAAGGAATTAAATGCTTTCTTGAACGAGAAGTAAAACCCTTTGGAACAAGTGGAAGAATAGATTTTCCAAAAGAATTCATCGGTAAGAAGGTTTATGTAATAGTTACAAATGAATGAAAAAACTTTATGTGTTAATTTAGAATTTTTAATGAAATTTATCGACGAAAGTTTAGGAATTGATAGAGCGACTAACAATCTAAATGGTTTTGATTTTATTGCACCTCTTATTGAGACTTCAGCCTATAATTCTTATATGGAAAATATAAGTAATAAAACCGATACTATTTATTTGAGAATGAAAGACTCTTTGATAAGCATGATGGAATATGCTTATCTGAATTATATTAAAGGTGTTTCAAAGAAATTTGAATTAAATAAAAAGGACGTTATTCTTGCATTTGATTATACTGAAGAAAATTTTTATGGTGATGTTCAAGGGTTTGATATCCATGGATGGACTGGAAAAGAGGGAATTACTGGACATTTTAAATTTCTTACTTGCAGCATTATTTCCGATGATATTCCTGAAAAGATTCCTCTTATTTCGGTTCCAATAAGAATGGGGCATTACAAAAGCCATGTGATTAAATACTGTCTATCTTTAATTGAAAAATTAGTTGGAGAAATCCAACTAATTATATTTGATCGGGGATTTTATGATAATGATTTGATGTATGAATTAGGCGAATTAAACTTGCCCTATCTAATTTTTGTTCCAAAACAAATTGATAAACAATCTATTCTTTATCCTATGAAAGAAGGTAAGCAAGTTATAATTTATAACGAATTTAAAGTAAAAAGAACAGGAAAGTCTGGAGAAAATTTGCTAACTTTTCTTAAGCAGATATATGATCCTAAATCTGATAAAAAATATGATTGGGTATTTGCTACAAATGTCGAGGATATTTTGCTTGATAACATAATTGCAATTTACAAAAAAAGATGGAGAATTGAAACTCAATTCAGAGTTCAAGATGAAGCAAGAATAAGATGTAAATCTACAGACATGAAAGTAAGATTTTTCTTTTTCCTATTTCAGCAAATGCTTCAAGTTCAGTGGATTTGCTTTCATAAAAATGATCTTCCGTTTAAAGAATTTATAATCGAAATGGCAAAAATGTCCAGAAAATGGACTAAAACAGACAAAATATAATCTTTTATGAACCGAGATATTCATTGAAAGGGAGCTCATTGTGTTTTTCTGATTTAAACAAGATAGGTTAACCTATCTTGTTTTTGTTGTAGGTTCGGAGATACTG
>Ga0209514_10010296_pt1 | contig 10059 bp, 6 predicted proteins | sample Subgrocontami58m_FD_187452 | JGI IMG/M metagenome (GOLD analysis project Ga0209514, IMG submission 187452) | Subsurface groundwater microbial communities from S. Glens Falls, New York, USA - GMW37 contaminated, 5.8 m (SPAdes) (version 3) | ecosystem: Environmental > Aquatic > Deep subsurface >... | reverse complement strand
CCGAAGATTCCCGTGGGACGAAGGACGAGGATGATCGCCATCGGCACGTACATGGCGAACAGGGCGAACTCGGGAAAAAACGCCTTGCCGAAATTGTCCAGCAGCCCGACGAGCAGACCGCCGACCAACGCGCCCTTGAGGCTGCCGAGCCCGCCGACGATGACCACGACGAAAGCCAGAAGCAGCACCTCGAAGTCCGCTCCCGGATAGACGCCGATGATCGGTCCGCCCAACACCCCGCCCAGTGCCGCGAGAAACGCGCCGAGCGAGAACACGAGCGTGAACAAAAGGGAAACATTGATCCCGAGGCCGCGGGCGATCTCCTCGTCGTCCACCCCGGCGCGCAGCATCGCGCCGACCCGTGTCCCCTCCTGGAACCACCACAGGGCGGCGCCGACGATCAGCCCGACCGCGATGAGAAACAGGCGGTAGGACGGGTACACGAGTTCGCCGACCCGGACGGAATGCTCAAAGGCTGCCGGTTTGGGCAGCGTCTGGGGATTGCCGCCCCAGATCCACAGGGCGAGGTCGGCGAAGATGAAAAGAAAACCGAAGGTGAGCAGCGTCTGCGGCAGCTCCTGGAGGTGGAAGCGCCGCAGGAAGAACCGCTCCATGAGTGCCCCGATCAGGGCGACCGCGAGAGTCGCGACCACCACGGCGAGCACGAAACTCCCCGTCATCCGGATGACCGTCAACCCGACGTAGGCGCCCAGGAGGTAATAAGACCCGTGGGTGAGGTTGAGAATCTTCATCAGGCCGTAGATGAGCGAAAGGCCGGCGGCGAGCAGGAACAGGAGCACCCCGAACGAAATGCCGTTTAGCGTATGCACGGCCCAGAGAGTCATTGCGCGATGGGGGGCGACGAAAAAGGGAGTGGATTTTATCGGATCTATTGGAATGCTGTCAATGCAAAGCGGCACATGCAAAGCGGCACAGCGGGCGGCGCGTGCTGTTTTGTTCCCCTCCGCGGCATCGACTATACTGCGGCGGCTTGGGGAAGTCCTGCACGGTTTGTCCGCGCGGTTCGCATCTCGACCGGTCGGCCAAAATTGGCGGGCACGGTGCCGCCGCAATGTCCTTTGACATGGAGTAAACATGGATATAGAGTATGTCGGGAGTGGAGCGCGGCGTCTAATCGGCGCCGCAATGCCCTTTTACATGGAGGAAACATGAATATTCGACGGTATCACGTGCTCGGTCAACTTCGAACGATCTGGCTGGGAGCGGCGCTTGCCGCCACTGCCCTACTGACATTGACCCCTGTGGGCGCCATAGCCCAGAAAGGTCCGGTCAAGATCGGAGTCATCCTGCCGCTCACCGGTGTGTTCGCCCCGAACGGGCAGGATGCGCTCGACGGCTTCCAGCTCTACATCGACGAGATCGGAGGGCAGGTGGCGGGCAGGAAGATCGAATTGATCGTCGAGGATGCCCAAGGCAAGCCGGACGTCGGACTCACCAAGGCGCGCAAGCTCGTGGAAGCGGACCGGGTCCAGGTGTTGACGGGCATCGTTTCGACGGGAGTAGCGCTAGCCGTGCAGGGCTACGTGCGCGAGAAGAAGATCCCGCTTGTCCTCTCCGCCGACGCCGGCGCCAACCAGATTACGATGCCGGGCAAGCTTCTCAATCCCTACATCTTCCGGGTGTCGCAGAACAGCCGGACGCCGGGGGCCGTAGCGGCCGACTGGGCCTACAAGCAGGGGTGGCGGAAAGTGTCCATGGTCACGTCGGATTACGCCGGCGGGATGGAAGTGTCGGGCGGGTTCGTCCGGGTGTTTTGCGCGCGCGGGGGCCAGGTGGTGCAGGAGCAATACCCGCCTTTGGGGAACCCCGACTTCAGCCCCTATATCGCCAACCTGCAGAAAAACGTCGACGGCGTGGTGATATTCACGCCCGGCGCGGACGGGCTGCGCCTCGCGCGTCAGTACATCGAAGCCGGCCTGAAGGAGAAAATCCCGTACATGGATGTCTTCGGCCAGACGAGCTTCGAGCCGAACCTGCCCCAGCTCGGCGACTCGGGCCTCGGCATCCTGTCCAGCCTGCACTACACCGCGGCGCTGAAGACGCCCGAGAACGAGCGCTTCGTGAAGGCGTTCCGCGCCAAGACCGGCCGGCTGCCGACCGACAACGGCCCCGACGGCTACGCCGGGGCGCGCGCCATCGTCGAAGCCGCCAAGGCGGTGGGCGGCAATGTCGAGGACACCGACAAGTTCATGGCGGCGCTGGCGCGCGTCCGGTTCCCGTCGCCCAAAGGCGAGATCGCGCTCGACCAGTACCACCAGGTGATCCAGAGCATGTACATCCGCAAGGTCGAGAAGGTCGGCGGCGACTACATGAACGTGCCGATCGCCTCCTACACGAAGATCGACCAGTTCTGGCCGTACACGGCCAAGGAGTACATGGCGTTCAAGTACGAGTACGGCCAGCTCAAGGGGAAGATGACGGACTGCGCGAAGTGGCTGGAGAAATAGCGCGGCGGGGAGCCGCCTCCGGTGCGTGGCGCCCGAGTCGCCTGCGCACCACGCGCACCGGATGTTAAAAAAAAGGGTTGTATATACTCGCCGCCCCCGGCTTGACGGCACGCACGTGAGCGCGGAGGGACAGCGGGAGTTCGATTACGTCGTCGTCGGCGCCGGCTCCGCCGGGTGCACGCTGGCGAACCGCCTTACGGAGAATCGCGGGGCAAAGGTGGTCGTGATCGAGGCCGGAGGCTGGGACCGCGGTTTCTGGATCAAGATTCCACTGGGATGGGGCAGGATTATGCAGCGCCGCCTGCACGACTGGATGTATTGCGCCGAGGCGGAGCCGCAGCTCGGCGGCCGCAGCATCGAGTGCGCGCGCGGCAAGGTCATCGGCGGGTCATCGACGATCAACGCGATGGCCTATGTGCGCGGTCATCGCGACGACTATGATCGCTGGGCGGCGTCGGGGCTCACGCAATGGTCCTATGCCCATGTGCTTCCGTACTTTCGCAAGCAGGAGACATGGGAGGGCGGGGCGGATTCCTACCGTGGCGGCGACGGTCCGCTGCGCACGCGCATGTCGCGCTATGCCGAGCACGACCCGATCGTCAACGCCTACATCGAGGCCGGTCGCGCGGCGGGTTACCCTTTCACGCGGGATTACAACGGCGCGCAGCAGGAAGGTTTCGCCCTGATGCAATCCACGATCCACCACGGACGGCGGGTGAGCGCGGCGGACGCGTACCTGCGGCCGGTGCTCGGACGGGACAACCTCACGATAGAGACCGACGCGCTCGCCACGCGCATCGTCTTCGACGGCGATCGTGCCGCCGGGGTGGAGTACCTGCAGCGCGGCCGTACCTGCACCGCACGCGCCACGCGCGAGGTGCTCTTGTGTGGCGGCACGATCAATTCGCCGCAGTTGCTGATGCTGTCGGGGATCGGGGACCCAGACGAACTCTCGGCGCACGGGATCGCGGTCAAGGCGCCGCTCAAGGGCGTCGGCAAGAACCTGCAGGATCATCTGTCGGTTGGCGTGGAGTACCGCCGCTGCGGGGCCGGGCCGTTCGTGAAGAACATGCGGCTCGATCGGATCGCGCTCGAGCTGGGACGCGCGTATTTCCTCGGCACCGGATTCGCGACCGATCTGCCGAGCGGCTTCATGGCTTTTCTGCGGAGCGGGCCGAACGCCGCGCTTGCCGACATTCAATTGCTTTTTCGCGCGGTGCCGCCGACGGGCGGGCCATACCTGCCGCCGTTCAAGCCCGCGTTCGCGGACGGCTTTTCGTGCCGCGCGGTGCTGCTGCGACCCGAGAGCCGCGGCACGGTGGAACTGTCCTCGGCCGACGCCGCGGCGCCCGCCCGTATCCGTCAGAACATGCTCGCCACCGAGGGCGACTGGAAGACCATACGCGCCGGCGTGCGGCTGGTGCAGGCACTCGGGCGCGAACGGGCACTGGCGCCGTACATCGCCGACGAACTGGGCCCCGGCGCGGCGACTCGATCCGATGCGGAACTGGATGCCTACATTCGCGAGGTCGCGGCGACCGCGCACCATCCGCTCGGCACCTGCAAAATGGGTATCGATGCCGATCCCATGGCGGTGGTCGATGCGGAGCTGCGGGTACGCGGGGTCAAGCATCTGCGGGTGGTCGACGCGTCCGTTATGCCGGATCTCGTCGGCGGGAACATCAACGCTCCGGTAGTCATGGTTGCAGAGAAGGCGGCGGATCTGATCCGGGGAAAGGCGCCGCTGGCGGCGGCCCGTGTCTGAATTCTTGCCATAAGCGCGATGAGGTGATCAAGGTGACGCTAATCCGCATAACCGAACATCTGGACATCGAGCTCGAGCACGAGCGCTGGCGCTGCAATCGCTGCGGCGCGGATCTGGGGTCGGCACGCGAACCGTGGAAATTGGGCACTCTGATACGCGATCGCGACCCGCGGGAGATTCACTTCCCGATCGGTCCGAGCAAGGAATTCAATTTCTCGTTCGACCCAAAATGGATGCGCATCGTGGAATTCTATTGCCCGCAATGCGCGGTGATGATCGATAACGAGTACTTGCCGCCCGGCCATCCCCTCACCTGGGACATTCAACTGGATATAGACCAGCTCAAGGCCAGGCGCGGCGCGGCCCCGGTCGCGAAACGTCCTGCGCGAAGCGTTGCTTCAAAGAAGAATTTGAAGCAGGGACAAACCCCTGGCACACCAGTGCGTTCGACGCGGAGATTGGGATGAGTATCAGGATCGGCGTCGACGTCGGCGGCACCTTCACCGATGTCGTAGTAATGAAGTCGGCCGAAATCCATCGCGGCAAGGCCGATACCACGCACTATGACCTGAAGGTCGGCTTCATGAACGCCGCGAGGGTGGCCGCCGAGCGCGCAGGGCTGGGTCTCGATGAAGCCCTGCGCTCGGCCGACGCGATCGCCTACTCGACCACGGTAGGCACCAACGCGCTGATCGAGCGCCGCGGCAGCAAACTCGGTCTCATCACCACCAAGGGATTCGAGCACACGATCATGGTGGGCCGGGCGCGCAATTGGGCCGATGGCCTGTCGCCCGAGAAAAAATATGACCGCGGGCGGGCAGTCCGGCCGGAGCAGATCATCCCGCAGGACCGCATCGTCGGCTTGCAGGAGCGCTTGGACAATCTCGGCAAAGTGATCATTCCGCTGCGGGACGACGATGTTCGCGCGCGGGTGCAGTACCTGGTCAACCAGGGAGTGCGCGGCTTCGTCGTGGTGCTGCTCAATTCCTTCGTCAATCCGGCCCACGAGCTTCGGGTCGGCGAGATCATCGCCGAGCAGTACCCGGAGTGTTATCTCGGGCATATGCCCGTGTACCTTTCGCACGCGATCTCGCCAAAGTCGGGGGAATACCGGCGTTCCATGACGGTGATCATCGACGCCTATCTGCGCGAAATCACCGAGGGCCACCTCGTCCGCTTGAGCGACGATCTGCGTGAGATCGGCTACAAGAAGCCTGTATTCGTGGCCAAGAACACCGGGGGCCTGTCCTCGCTGTCGCGCTCTCAGGCGCTGCATCTCTTGGGCAGCAGCCCGTCGGCGACCGTCATGGGGGCCGATCATATCGGCCGGCAATTGGGGGTAGGCAACATCATCGTCTCCGATGTCGGCGGCACCAGCTTCGACGTAGGTTTAGTCGTTGAAGGGCGGGACCATGTATACGAGTACGACCCGATCATCGACCGCTTCCGGGTACAGGTACCCTACGTGGCGCACTGGTCAATCGGGGCGGGAGGCGGCTCGATTGCGCGCGTCGTGAACGGCGAGTTGCGGGTGGGTCCGGACAGCGCCGGGTCGAACCCCGGTCCGGCTTGCTACGGCCGGGGCGGCGAGGAACCGACGGTGACGGACGCCGATGTGGTGCTCGGCTACATCGATCCGCGCTATTTTCTCGGCGGCAAGCTGCGCCTCGATGCCGAGCGGGCCGAACGGGCGATCGCCAGCAAGATCGCGGAGCCGCTGGGCCTGTCTACGGTCGACGCGGCGTGGCGGATCAAGAGCCTGATCGACGGCATCATGGGTCAGGAGATCTACCGCATCTGCGCTCTTACCTCGGGACAGGATCCGCGCGACTTCGTGCTCTTTGCCCTGGGTGGCGCCGGGCCGGTGCATGCGACAGGCTACGCGGACACGGCCGACGTGAGTCGCATCGCGACCTTTCCCTTCTCCAGCGTGTTCGGGGCGTTCAGCACGCTCAGCCTGGACATCCTGCAGAGCTACGAGCGCACGCTTGCGCTCAACTTTTACTCCAACAAGAGCGGCGCCTACTCCGTCGACTCGCTTTCGCGGCTGAACGAGGCCGTGGAGGCCCTGGTGTCCTTTGGCCGGCGCGACATGGAGGAGGAAGGCTTCGACATGGATGCGGTCGAACTGCAACTCGACCTGTACCTGTGCTATGGCCAGCAGCGCCAGACCCTGCCGGTGCGCTCGCCGAAGCTGACGCTCGAATCCGCCGACGATCTGCGCAATATTTGCGATCGTTTCAACGCCGCCTACGGGGAGAAATACGGTATCGGCGCCGTCTATCCTGAGGCCGGGATTGAAATGGTATCGATGCGGCTCAATGCGGTCGGACCGGTGGACAAGCACGCGATGCGCCGTATGCCGGCCGCCACGGGCGGCGAGCCGGCACCCGCCGGGATGCGCAGGGCCTATTGGGGACCGGAGCAGGGCTTTCTCGATACGCCGGTGCATCGGCTCGCCAGCTTAGGCAGCGGGGTGACGCTCGCGGGGCCGGTCCTGTGCGAGTCCGACGACACCGTGATCGTAACGCCGCCGAGCTGGCGCTTCAGGTCCGACGAATGGGGCGTCGGTTGGATCGAGCGCGGAGTCAAGGGCTAGGACATCAATTTAGCAGCAGGGGAGCGGGCTGGAATGGGTAAACTGTTTGACATGTACGCCCAGTTATCCGAGGGGCTGATCTACGAGACCGACGCCTATGCCAAGCGGGCGGGCTGCGACCCGGAACTGATCTCGCACGGACTGGAGCCGGTGACCGAGATCGAGCGCCGCGGCATGGCGCAGCTCTCCGACATAGATACCGAGCTCTTGACGCACAAGCTCACGGCGATCGTCGAGGAGGCGCGCGAGGTGTACATGGCGCTCTCTATCACCGAGAGCGTGATCACCGGCGACATGAATTGCGCCCTGTTTACGGCTTCGGGCGATCCGGTGGCCGTGGCGACCGGCATCTATTTCCACACGTTGCTCAACAACGCGCAGCTCAAGTACGTCAACAAGTACTACCGCAACGACCCGACCGTTGGCCTTTCCGATGGCGACATCTATTTCTTCAACGACGAGCTGGGCGGGGGCGTGCACACCTACGACATGTTCACTGCGATGCCCGTCTTCTGGAAAGGCGAGCTGGTAGCATGGGCCACCTGCGGCGGCCATCAGGGAGATTCGGGCTCACCCTCACCCGGCGGCTTCAACCCCAAGGCGCGCACGCGTTACGAGGAGGGCATCCACGTTCCCATGATGCGCATCGGCGAGAAGTTTCGCCTGCGCCAGGACATCTTGGATTTCCTCGCGGGTTCGGTGCGCAATCCGTTCGTGTTCTCTGCCGATCTCAAGTCGCGCGTCGCGACGCTAGACATACTGAGAAAGAGGCTGCTGCGGGAAATCGAGCGGCGCGGCGTCGAACCGGTGGTGGGCGGCATGCGGCGTATTCTGATCAAGTCGGAAGAGGCGGCGCGCGCGCGCCTCTCCGATCTCAACGATGGGGTCTTTCGGGCCGTGATGTTCAACGACGACGAGCTCGGCGGCGAGCTGGGGCTGACGCGCATTCCTGTGACGATGTTCAAGGAAGGCGACGGGATGACCGTCCTCGTCCAGGGCGTTTCGCCCGAAAATGGACTCGGGCCGATGCACTCGACCTGGCACCTGGTGCGAGCGGCGACGGCGGTCTACATGTTCTCCTATTTCTTCCGCGGGCTCGCGCCGAACGCCGGCCTCCTGCAGCCGATTCGCTACCTGGTCGAGGGCCCCTCCATAGCCAATTCGAGTGCCGAGTTGGCACACGGCATGGGCACGTCGATCGCTGCCTGCGTCGTGAACGGACTGCACGTGCTCGGTTCGAAGCTGATGTTCAACAGCCTGTATCGCGAGGCCGTTCAGGCGCCCCATTCGCGCAACATCATGCTGATGATCTTCGCCGGGGAGAACCGACTGGGTTATCAAACGGCGAATTTCACCGGAACCGCCAACGCATCGGGACAGGGAGGGCGAGTCGATGGCGACGGAGAGAGCGCCGTTGGCTTTTACTGGGGACCGTTTACCGACTCCGGCGAAACGGAGGACATCGACGCCCGGTTGCCGCACTTTGTCCTCTCCCGGCAGCTCGAGACGAACTATCACGGTTTTGGGAAATACCGCGGCGGCTCTCCGCTGGTCGAGATTTCCACCTGCGGGCACGCTGGCTGCTCGATGACCTCCTGGGGCAGCGCGGACAAGCTCAGCCAGAATCCGGGACTGATGGGTGGCTATTCCGGCCCACCCAACCCGCGGGTGGTGATCAAAGGGACCGACCTGTTCGCGCGCATCAAGCGCGGAGAAGACGTAGACATAAGCCAGTACGAGCTGCTGACGGAAAGAAAGCTGAAGGGGGAATATCGCGTGGAAGCCTCCGGGCAGTCGGTGCAGGCCTTCGAGCAGGGCGACCTGATGTGCTTCGGTTTGGGCGGCGGCGGCGGCTACGGCGACGTACTGGAGCGCGAGCCCGATGGGGTGCTCGCCGATCTCAAGGAGAAACTCATCACCGCGGAAGTTGCGTTGAAGATCTACGGCGTGGTCATCGACCCGTTGACCGGTCTGGCCGACGCCAAGGCAACGGAGCGTCGGCGCGGAACGATACGGCGCGAACGCTTGCGCAAGGGAAAACCCTTCTCGGCGTTCATGCAGGGATGGCAGCGCAGGAAGCCTCCCGCGGCGATACTGAAATACTACGGCGCGTGGCCTGAACCGCGCGTGCCAGGCTATGATAAGCCGTTCTGGGGACTCTATCGCTGATGGGTGTCAGCCTTCAAGCGCTTGCGGCCAAGCGAGGCGGGGATCTGTTCGTTCCCCTGATCTTCCGTCTTGCATTGCGCCTGGAGCAGGTGACCTGGGATGAAGCGCTCGAGGACGCGCCGCTCGCCGCTCACGCCCTCGGTTCTGCGCAGAAGCTGTTCGGCGCCGACGCTTGCGTTAACTGGTTCGATACCGGGCTCGAGGCGGAGGCGGCAGGCATTAATTTCACACGCGACCCCCTTGGCGAAATCTGCGCCAGGGCCGCGGCGCCGGTGGATATTCCTGATCCGGGCGCATTTGTCGCGACGCCGGCGATTTCCCATGTGCTGGCGGTTACCCGACAGTTGTGCGAGACGACCGGCCAGCACGCTTGCGTCCTCGGATGCCTTACGGGTCCGGCGACGCTGCTCCTCAGATTTTTTCGCGCAGCAAGCGCCAAGCGGCTGGTCGCGGCGCTCGACGCGGGCAAGCCGGCCGCGGCTGACAAGCAACGCTTGGACAAGCTGGCGTCGCTATCTGTTGTCTTGGCGCGCGCCTATTGCGAGCTCGGCGTAGGCGGTCTGGCTCTTCTCGAGGAAGCGGTGCCGCAGTCGCCGGCGCTTGCCGAGGCATTTGATGCCCTGTTCAACCTGGCCTCGTATTACGGCGTTCCGATCGTCGTTGTTTCGCGCGCGCCGATGTCCTCCGCAGTCTGTGACATGTACGCTAAGCTCGGCGCCGGCTACATCGTGGCACCGGGAGCGCAGGACGCCCGGGTCGAGGCCATTTCACCCGTAGCATTATCGGAGATGAACGCGGCTGTGCCTCAACACAAGGGAGCGGGACGCCTCGTCGCCACCACCTGGGAGGTTCCGGCCGATACCGCGCCCGAGCGTCTCGCGGACTTTGGCGCCCGATTGAAGCGGTAGCAGCGGACATGGCGGAGAAAGCGGTGTACAGCATCGACATCGACATCGGCGGCACGTTTACGGACGGGTTCTTCACCGACGGCGGGGAAGTGCACACCGAGAAGGTGATCACGACCCCGCACGACATCACCGAGTGCTTTATGAACTGCG
>Ga0209514_10010292_pt1 | contig 10061 bp, 12 predicted proteins | sample Subgrocontami58m_FD_187452 | JGI IMG/M metagenome (GOLD analysis project Ga0209514, IMG submission 187452) | Subsurface groundwater microbial communities from S. Glens Falls, New York, USA - GMW37 contaminated, 5.8 m (SPAdes) (version 3) | ecosystem: Environmental > Aquatic > Deep subsurface >... | reverse complement strand
CCGCGAGTCTGCGAGCGGGGCGAGCACCGAGGCTCTGCGAGGTGCGAGAGAGTTAGGGATGTTGGGCGAAATAGGTTCGAGCTTGGTTGTATAATGTCATCGGTCTTAATCATGGAATCAACATTGCTCACGCCTGAAGAATTTGACGCGCACATAGCGAACCGTACTCTCCGACTGTCCTTCGTCGGCATGGCGAGCTGTGGGAAGAGCTATCGTTCAAAAGTACTCGCCAAGAAATGCGGCTTTTTCTGGTACCAAGTTGACGGAGATATCCAGAAGGCGCTCTGGCTCGACGGTCAAGAAGCTGTGTCCTCGTGGCTCGGGTATCCGACGAGCCATACTTATATGGAACGCGAGCGCAAATATATAGAACTTGAAAATGAATTCACCGGGCGTGCGGCAATGCAATCCCCTGGGAAAAACTTCGTTTTTGACACGACCGGGAGCGTCATCCATCTAGACAGAGCGGTGCTTGAACTGGTGCGAGAAAATACGCTTGTCGTTCATCTAGATGTTGGCGAGGAATCTCTTGAGGATTTAATGAACATGTTTTTCTTGAAGCCGAAACCCGTCTGCTGGAGCGGTTATTTTGTGCAGGAAAAGGGCGAATCGGAAGAGTCGGCGCTCCGCCGGAGTTACCCTCTTCTCCTGAAAGAACGTCTTAAGAGGTATCGCGAGCTCGCTCACATCAATATGCACGCCCGCGATGTGCGCGATTTGTCGGGAAACGAGATGCTCGCGATAATCAGAGGCAAACTTAAAACGGACATGATATAGTCCGAGTTCGGGCGGTTAGCTCAGCTGGTAGAGCGTCTCGTTGACGTCGAGAAGGTTCACAGGTTCGACCCCTGTACCGCCCACATGAGACCAAAACGATTCAACAAACACGTTTCAAAACGCGAGGCTAAAGGAAAGATTTACATCTACGGCAGGCATGCGCTAATTGAGGCGCTCCAGAATACTCCGCGCGTTATACGCAAGGTGTTTCTCGCGCCAGACTTGCGCCTGTCCGGCCAGGGCGATACGGAACTGCGAATTTTATTGGAGAAAAACAACATACCTACTGCCGTGCTCGCGTCCGGTAAGGGTAAGGAGCTCGTGGGGAGAGACACCGCGCATCAGGGCGTCATCGCCACGATGGACCCGTCTTCTCTGCTTATCTCTCTGGACGATTTTTTGAAAACTATTGACATAAAAACAAATCTCTCGATCGCCGTCCTTGGCGAAGTGCAGGACCCTCACAATGTCGGCGCCATCATCCGCTCGGCGGCAGCATTCGGCCTCTCCGGCGTTCTTATCCCAGAACATAATCAAGCCGGCGTTACGGGCGCGGTGGTGAAGGCCTCTGCGGGGATGGTATTCCGCATCCCGCTCGTCTCCATAGGTAATGTGAACAATGCGCTAAAGGTGCTTAAGGAGAAAGGTTTTTGGATTTATGGTTTGGCGATGGACGGGAAGACAACTCTTGGCACAGAAATATTTGATGCGCCGAGCGCCTTCGTCGTCGGAAATGAAGGTGCGGGGATACGCGAGAAAACTCTCACTGCCTGCGATGTTACGCTCAAGATTCCAATGAACACACGGACGGAGTCGCTGAACGCCGCAGTCTCCGCCGCCATCGTCTTCTACGAGTGGTCGCGCAAACACCCTGAAGCATTATGACAAAAAAATTACATTGCGACCAACATCTAGTCTCTCTTCCATGGGACAACTACGAACTTATTGATTCCGGCGACAATATGAAGCTGGAGCGCTTTGGAGAGATTGTCGTCGTACGGCCGGAAACTCAAGCATTGTGGAAAAAACAAAAACCAGAACTTTGGGATCCGCCAGCTGGCGGAACGCATGCTGAATTCACTCCGCCAGCTGGCGGACAGGAAAAGAAAGGAGAATGGGTCCTGAAAAAACCAGTACCTGAATCATGGCAGCTTGCTTGGCGCGATGCGCGATTTCTCGCGCGCCTTACCGGATTCAAACACACCGGCATATTCCCCGAACAAGCGCCGAACTGGGAATGGCTCTCTGAACGATGTCGGGACGTAGTACGTCCCGACATTCCGAATGTGTTGAATCTCTTTGGATATACCGGCATCGCTTCGCTTGTTTCCGCACAGGCGGGTGCATTCGTTACGCACGTTGACTCGTCAAAACAATCGCTGGATTGGGCGCACGAGAACGCGCGACTCTCGGGAATCGGCGAAGATAAAATTCGCTGGATACTTGACGATGCTCTCGCATTCGTGAAGCGCGAAGCGCGTAGAGGCGCCAAATATGATGGAATAATTCTTGACCCGCCAGCTTTTGGGCGCGGCGCGAAAGGCGAGGTGTGGAAGATTGAAGAAGACTTACAAACTATTCTTGAATTACTTAAAAAAGTTTTTTCAGACACTCCAGGTTCTTTTTTCCTAGTGAGCGGCTACGCCGCCGGCTATGCGCCGCGTTCATTCGCACAGGCAGTAGAAAGTGTATTCGGAGATCCGCCAGCTGGCGGAGGCGAATGCGGGGAACTTCATATTAAAGAATCGACTAGCGAACGTGTCATCCCCGCCGGCATCTATGTGCGCTTTACGCGATAAACGGTACACTGAAACTATGCACGAGCACCACAAAGAAATAGCGGTCCTTTATCACGGCGGATGCCCCGACGGCTTCGGCGGAGCATATGCCGCCTGGAAAAAATTCGGTGATGCGGCAGATTACATACCAGTTCGATATCAACAACCAATACCATTACATCTCGAGGGTAAAGAAATATATCTGGTGGACGTTTGTTATGACCAAGCCACGATGGATGATCTTCTCAAAAAAGCTAAAACATTCACTGTGCTTGACCATCACGAGGGCATTCGCGAAGTTGTTGAATCAATGCCTAATCATATATATGACGCTGAGCGTTCTGGTGCGTCTATTTCTTGGAATTATTTTCATCCTGATACAACGGTCCCCACCTTTCTTAAATACGTAGAAGACGCTGATCTCTTTCGCATGATTCCAGACGACGAGAGAGCGATCATCACCTATGCCTATGCGCAACCTTGGCACTTTGACACATGGGATGGCTTTGTGCGCCAAGTTGAAGACACAGGCGAGCGCGCGAAAATGGTTGAACGCGGGAGTGCCTATCAGGAATATTTTCAGCTCTTGGCTTACCAACTCGCCGGCAGTGCCGAGCTCGTAACGTTTGAAGGATACACGTGCTACCTCGTTGCAGGAGAAAAGATGTTCATCACAGAACTCGGCAATCAATTAAGAAGTAAGCGCCCCCCTCTCGCGCTCATTGTCCGTGCAGGTGCGACTGGATTAAGGGTATCCATTCGCAGTGACAATACGGTGAATGCCGCGAAGTTGGCTCAAAAATATGGCGGAAATGGTCATCCGAACTCTGCAGCATTTTCGCTCACATGGGGAACGCCTATTCCGTGGACTCCGATCGAACACGACTCTAAATCTTAAAGAAGGTATCCATGTAGTACTTAAGCTCTTCAATTGAGTTAATGATGTCAGCCTTTGCACGGTGAGGTTTTATACCCTTGCGACGTTCAGCTTCCTTATAAATCTCCGGCGCCCAACGGCGTGCAAGCTCCTTAATACTGGAGACATCAATGCTGCGGTAAAATAAGTAATCGTTAACGGACTTCATTTGTATACGAAGAAAGTGGCGATCTGTATGAATAGTGTTTCCGCACAAAGGCGCTGATTCCGGCATGACATGCGCTTTCAGAAATGTGAGCACTTGCTGTTCAGCTTCAGCAAGCGTGATTGTACTTGCCTCTGATTCCTCTACCAAATCAGCCTGCGAGGGAACGTCTCGCATCTCAGGCCGTTTACGCGAATCATAAAAGGAACGGTCGGCATGAATGACAATACTGGGTAACTCAGCGACAATAGTGAGATCTTTGTTCGTAATAACAACGGCTATTTCAGTAATACGATCTATCAGGACATCTTGAATTGACGTCATTTCAAGGTCCATCCAGACGAGGAGGTCATTCCGTTGCATACACGTTATACTACTACAAATCATGAAAATTCTCGCAATAGAAACATCTTGCGACGAGACGGCGATTGCCATAGTTGAGTGCGAGGGAAATGAAACGAGTGCACAATTTACGGTGCTTGGGAACGCGCTTATGTCGCAGGCCGAGCTTCATGCGAGGTACGGCGGAGTCTTCCCCGCTCTCGCGAAGCGCGAGCACGCGAAAAATCTCGTGCCGATTCTAGAAGCGGCGCTTGAGGAGGCGGAATGTGTTCAAGAAGGGAAACAGGTGATGTCTGATGGTCTGTGTGCCGAAGTTGCGGCTATTTTGGCGCGCGAGCCCGGACTCACTGAAGCATTTTTTGAATTTATTTCCGAATGCGAACCGCCCGCCATTGACGCTATTGCTGTCACAGTGGGTCCAGGCCTAGAACCCGCTCTCTGGGTCGGCATCAATTTCGCCAAAGCGCTTTCACTCGTCTGGAACAAACCGCTTGTTGCAGTGAATCATATGGAAGGGCATATTCTCGCCGCACTTGCAAAAGAGATGCCCAACGGTCCAGCAAATACGCCACCGATTTTTACAAGGTTCAACCTTGTAATTTCGGACGTAAAAATGCAGGTGCTTGCGTTGCTTATTTCTGGCGGGCATACGGAACTTGTGCTGATGAAAAACTGGCTGGAATATGAACTTGTCGGGCAGACACGCGACGACGCGGTCGGCGAGGCATTTGACAAGGTCGCGCGAATGCTAGACCTGCCATACCCCGGCGGTCCCGAAATTTCAAAACTCGCTGAATCTGCAAGGTCCGACATTAATGCAAGTTCCCAAGGTCCGACCTTGGAATTCAAGCTCCCGCGGCCGATGATTGACTCCTTGACCTGTGACTTCTCGTTTGCCGGATTGAAAACTGCTGTGTTGTATCTCTTGAAAAAAATCCCTGACGTAGGTGAAGAAGAAAAACAGCACATCGCGCACGAGTTTGAAAATGCTGTTACTGATGTGCTATGGAAGAAGACTGCGATGGCGCTCGAACAGACTAGTGCTAAAACATTGGTGATTGGAGGTGGTGTATCTGCGAACACACACATTCGTCGTGTATTCAAAGAAAAAATGGCTCTTGATTTCCCAGCCGCCAGCCTCCAGATTCCAGACTCCAGTTTATCGACCGACAACGCCATCATGATCGCCCTCGCCGGCTTTTACCGCGCATCTCGTAAAGAATTCCAAACTGATTTCAAGGCAAGCGGCAATCTCTCCCTCGCACAAAACCCTTAATTTGCTATATTTTAGGCAATGCTTGAGAAGTTTTTAAAGCCATACGACTCATCTGCGACGGAGTCGCGGATATACGAGGCGTGGGAGAAGAGTGGTCTATTTAATCCTGATAACTTACCTAACGATGGTAAGCCTTACACCATCGTTATGCCTCCGCCGAATGCAAACGGGGACCTCCACGCCGGTCATGCACTCTTCATCACTCTCGAAGATATTCTTATACGCTTTAAACGAATGCAGGGTTACAAAGCGCTCTGGATTCCTGGAGCAGACCACGCAGGATTTGAAACCCAGGTTGTGTACGAGAAAAAGCTAGAGAAGGAAGGCCGTTCTAGGTTTAGTATGGACCCGAAACAGCTCTACGACGAGATTCTTGCCTTCACTCTAGAAAACAAAAAACACATGGAGCAACAGGTTCGAGAACTTGGCGCTTCATGCGATTGGTCGCGTGAGAAATTTACGCTTGACCAAGACGTGGTCGAAGAAGTTCAGAAGACGTTTGAAAAGATGTTCGTTGACGGTCTCGTCTATCGTGGGAAGCGCACTGTCAATTGGTGTTCAAAACATCAGACGTCTCTTTCGGATGTTGAGACTGAAAATATTGAAGAAAAATCGCCGTTCTATTATTTCAAATATGGTCCATTTGAGATAGGCACAGTACGCCCTGAAACGAAGTTTGGTGACAAATATGTCGTAATGCACCCGGATGACCCTCGATACAAAGACTGGAAGCACGGACAGAAGCTTGAGGTTGAGTGGATTAACGGGCCGATTACTGCAACAGTCATCAAAGATTCTGTAGTTGATATGACATTCGGCACGGGAGTTATGACAATAACTCCGTGGCACTCGCAGGTCGACTTTGAGATAGCAAAACGTCACGGGCTTGACGTAGAGCAGATTATAGACTGGCGCGGGAAACTTCTGCCGATTGCTGAAGAATTCACTGGGATAAAAATCACAGAAGCGCGGCAAAAAATAGTTGAAAAATTAGCTTCCAAGGGTCTTCTAATAAGAATTGACGACAATTACACGCATGTCGCGAAACGCTGTTACAAATGTAACACCATGATTGAGCCGCAGATGAAGGAACAGTGGTTCGTGAAAATGGCTCCACTCGCCAAGATGGCTCTCGAGTCGGTAAACAGTGGCGAAGTGAAGTTCGTACCTGATAACTACGAAAAAATCTTCCGGTACTGGATGGAAAACGCTCTCGATTGGAACATTTCTCGACAAATCGTATGGGGTATCCCGATTCCGGCATGGTTTAAAAATCGCGGAAGTGGAAACGAAGAAATAATTATCTCCCGCGAAAAACCTGCCGAAGATGGATGGGAGGCTGATGCTGATACTTTTGATACGTGGTTCTCGAGTGGACAGTGGCCACTTATCGTTACCGGCTTTCCAAATGGAAAAGACTACACAACTTATTATCCGACAGACGTGATGGAAACGGGTCATGACCTAATTTTCAAGTGGATTCCGCGCATGGTGATTTTCGGCCTCTATCTTGCAAAGAAAGCACCATTTCATACCGTCTATCTCCACGGACTTGTGAATGATGCTCATGGTAAAAAGATGAGTAAGAGCAAAGGTAATGTAGTTAGTCCGTTTAATCTTACTGGTAAGTACGGGACAGACGCTCTTCGTATGGCGCTCGTCGTCGGTAACACACCTGGCACTGACCTAGCGCTTCGCGAAGATAAGGTGAAAGGCTACAAGCACTTCGCGAACAAGCTGTGGAATGTTTCGCGGTTTGTTCTAATGAATACTGAAAACATCAAACTTTCGCCCAAGCCGATACTTACTTCTTCTGATCAAAAGTTTATTGATGATATAAACCAACTCGTTAGTGACGTAACACAGGATATTGAAGAGTATCGGATCTATATGGCGGCGGAAAAACTCTATCACTATTTCTGGCATACATTTGCCGATAAAATAATTGAGGAATCTAAAGAAAAAATAAAGAGCGGTGATGCCGCAATAAGTCTTTCGGCAAAATGGACTATTTTAGAAATTCTTGCAACTTCACTTCAGCTTCTCCACCCTTTTATGCCTTTCATTACAGAAGAGATTTATCAGTTCATGCCGACAAAAGATTCTGAATTCCTCATGGTCGCCAAATGGCCCCTACTTCGCCAAGGCTACGAAGGGCAGGCAGTCAAAGATGCGGTAGAATAGAAGAGTGACTATCACAACAATAGGATACGCATTTCTCGGCGGACTTCTACCCTCGTTCATCTGGCTCTATTTCCTTCTAAAGGAGGACGCGAGTCATCCGGAACCGCGTGCGCTCATCGCGCTTACCTTCGTCGCGGGCATGGCGGCCGTCCCGCTCGCGCTCCCCTTGGAGAGTTATGCAAGAGAACATTTGAGCGGCAATATGTCAATCATTACTGCATGGGCGCTTATAGAAGAAACGCTTAAGTACGGGGTGGCGGCAGCATTTATTTTCTGGCGTCGCGCGGTAGACGAGGCGCCGGATTACGTTATTTATATGATTACCGTTGCGCTCGGATTCGCTTCGGCGGAGAATATGCTTTTTCTCATTGCTCCGATATCGGACGGGAACTTCGCCACGGGTTTATTTACCGGCAATATACGTTTCCTAGGCTCCACACTTCTTCATGTCGTCGCATCTGCAGCTATAGGTTTCGCACTCGCTTTTTCTACGAAGTATAGTCCTCAGGGACGCGTCGGCGCAGCTGCGCTCGGACTTATCCTCGCCATCGCATTGCACACTGCCTTTAACATGCTTATTATACATGAAGGTGCCTCTACCGCGCTTGCCGCATTCTTCTTGGTCTGGGTAGTCGCTGTTATTTTCTTTGCGGCGTTTGAAGTGCTAAAATATTTTCAGTATCGAAATCTTTCTAACAACAATACATGCTAATTATGAATAAAAAACCATCGTTTTTTGAACGTCTTTCCGGAAGTTCCTCGTCCGGAGATACATTTGATGCATTTGATGAAGAATTGCCGATACCCGCGCCAACTACTCGCGAGAAGTCACGACCTCAGGCGAGCACCGCCTCAACACGCCCGGCGCCTCTTGATGACGATATGCCTGGGAATGAAGGTCAACTACCTGTGGACGTGCACCAGACTGCGGGCGATATAATAATTCGCGCATTTGTTGCCGGAGTACGCCCTGATGAGTTAAGCATTTCTATAAGCCGAGATATGGTGGAGATAGAGGGTTCCAGAATGGAACGCGAACAGGTCGCCGGTACGGATTATTTCACGCGCGAGCTCTTCTGGGGCTCGTTCTCGCGAACCATAATGCTCCCGCAAGAAGTGGATGTTGAGTCTTCTTCGGCGAGTGCAAAAGACGGGCTCCTCACCATCATTCTACCCAAGCTTGATAAAGCGAAGCAAACGAAACTGCGCGTGAAGGCCGGCTAATCAATCCAAGTGCCTGGGCCCAGAATCGAACTGGGGACCCTTTCCTCTTCAGGGAAATGCTCTACCAACTGAGCTACCCAGGCAATACGGTACTACTGTCCCGCTTTGAAAGAGTTTATCAGCTTTTCTATGTCAGCGGTAGTCGGGAGGCCGAGAGGCCCCGACGTTGGCGAACCGGTCGTCGCTTGGAACTTGGCGACGAGGGGCTTGAGATATTGCTGATAGAGATAGAACGGAGCGGCGAGGATGACGAGCCAGAATACGACGCTCGTCACGATACCGAACAACTGATGCCGGCGCACTGCGCGAATCAAGCGGTGATTATCCTTCGCAAGCGCGTGTATCTCCTCCAATTGCCGTTTTATTTCGGGGTCCATAATGTTTTATAGTATAGCATTTAGAAGTCATTCATCTCTTCGCTTAAATACCTTGCTTGAAAGTTTCTCGGCCTCGCTGATAAAAAAATCCTGCCATACTTTTTCATCAAGCTTTTCCAACATTCGAGGGTAGTCCTTCAACTCTTTCACCTTCATATATTGTGCACCGAGCTGAATGGGGTCAATATAGGTATCAAATTTTATTTGTGCGTTTTCAGACAGTAAATTGATTGTGAATTCTGCTTTATATTTTAGGATTAAATAGAGGTCAATGAAATCGCGAGAACGCGGATTTTGATAAATGGTAAATAGTTTATTTGTAGCGATATCAATAATACTATCTATAAAAAGCTCGCCTATCTTCTTTTTTTGCTCTATGCGAGTAAAGGGGAAATAAGTAAACTCCGTTTTAATAATATCAGTGTCCGTATGAAGGAAGAATAGATTCCGGTTGAAGCTCTGCTGGAATTCTATCTTCTTGACGCCGGCCGCTTTCTGAATTTTCTTTAAAACAACCGAAATACTTTGCGGGTCAAATTCTTGTTCGGAGAAAAAATCCAAATCTTCAGATAATCGATGGTGAAGATAAAACTCGGCAAGCGCGGTACCGCCAGTTAAATAGAAATGGGCACATATTGTTTTATCTTCTGAGAGAAGTTTTAGAAGCCTTTTTTGATTATCCGAAAGAATTGACTGTTGGCTCATACAAAGAGAGATAAAAACTTCCTCTTAAAAGGATCTATGCGTATTTCATCCCAATATTTTCGCAATTCATTGATATCGATTTTTTCTTTCCCCAGACCAAAATTAATAAGCTGTTCCAGGTGCCATGTTGAGAATTTTCTCGTATCTTTCTGCAGCTCGGACACATCAGTAGACCAGTTTTTCATGGTTTAATTATACTACAGAAACAGTAATTGTGCCACCAGCAGGAATCGGACCTGCATCTAGGGATTAGGAACCCCTCGTTCTATCCATTGAACTATGGCGGCTGAAACTATGCGGTTACGCCAAGAGTAGA
>Ga0209514_10010291_pt1 | contig 10061 bp, 11 predicted proteins | sample Subgrocontami58m_FD_187452 | JGI IMG/M metagenome (GOLD analysis project Ga0209514, IMG submission 187452) | Subsurface groundwater microbial communities from S. Glens Falls, New York, USA - GMW37 contaminated, 5.8 m (SPAdes) (version 3) | ecosystem: Environmental > Aquatic > Deep subsurface >... | reverse complement strand
TCCCGCACGGCGGGATCGATGACGCGGGCTTTCAAATTGGAAAACCTGTCGTATTGCTGCTCAAGCTCAAGCCATGCCTTGAAGTCTTTCAGCAACACGACCAGCCGCCCGGTTTTTTTGTATTGCATGAGGAATTCGAACAAACGGATGGAGTAGACCGAGCGCAGATTGGCGATCTGTTCCAATTGGTAGGAGGTGAAGCGTTCGTGCAGCAAGCTCAAATAGGGGGCGATGAAAGGGCTGAACCCCAATGACACCCGGCCTTCGCTACTGATGTATTTGACGTGGTAGACCCACCTGAAACGTTCGCGGGCTTTGCCATCGTAGATTGTGATATTCCGCTGGCCAAAGGAATTGGCGGCTTTTTCCAAATCCCGATAGGCATTCCTCGTGTCTACGGAAAACATCCCGGCGAAATCCGCCACGTTCACGACGAACAAATTATCCTTAGGCAAAGTGCCGCGTCCACTTAATTGCGCTATGCAGTACAACAACAACCGTTGTTCGTTCAGGCTTAAAAGATAGCAAGCTTGAGTAAAGGTGGCAGGGTTTACCGTGGAGAGCTTTATATTGTAAAGCGGCTTTTCCTGAATAATGGCAATGCGTTCCGCAGCTAAAACCTCTTCTTTAGTGGAAAACTGTTCGATTTCCACCCTCTTTATAGAAGCAAACCACGCGGAATTACTTTTATGCTTAGAAAGCCGATTTATGGCGCTAAGAGACATGCCAACATATAGCAGTATATCTTCACTATCAAAGTGTCTATACAGATAATACATTGCCTTAGAAGTAAAGAACCGCCATGAAAGCACGTCCTAATAAGATATCGACTTCGAATATTTCGTGGAATCCGGCGGGGGCGACAATCTCGCCGGTATCCTGGGAAACGATCAGCATTTTATCGCCTTTGCTGTTGCTGATACGCCGGGTTCCGGTCTTGCTGTTTTTGAGCCTTTATGGAACCAAAGTCGAGCCTTCAAGGTACGGGAGTTGAGCTTAGATGTCCTTATTTTATGGGGATTCCGGCAGGTTTCCCTTCTTACTTCTCTATTGGCGGCACCGAGGGCGCACGAACCAGCCAAGGTGCGCACCCAACCGCCACATTCCCAGCCACGCGCCGATTGGAAGCAGCGTGAAGCCCGGAACCCAGGTGCGACCCCGCACCCGCCAAGGTCATCAAGCCCCGCCGAATTGGGCTACAGTTTTTCCTGTCCTTCCGGCTTTGACTCCATCAGCCGGAAGCGGGATTTATCTATCACCGAATGAATGGAACAAAACGCTATGCGCAAGCACATCGAAACCAAAATGAAATCATGGGTGGGTCATTCGCTTATCTTGCTGCTCGGGGCGGCCTGGGGAATATCCAATGCCGCCGCCGAGGAAGCGCCCAGGCCCAGATGCAAAACCCCCGTGCGGACCACCGCCGAGAAACTACAAAGCGAAACGGTGTTCAATGCCGCCAGCAGGCAGGCGGGTAAAACTTTCCCACCGCCTAATTACCCTGTCGTCATACCGGTCCAGTTCCATGTCATCTATAAGGTTATCTCTGGGCAGACCCTGGGCAATCTTTCCGACGCGGCGATCAAACGCCAGATAACCGCCCTGAATTACGCCTACCAAGGCAGCGGGTTCAAATTTTCCCTGGCCGGTATCGAGCGGGTACAAAACGCCGAATGGTTCGACCAATGCCTGGATAACGAAGCGCTCGAAGCCGTCTATAAAAACCAATTGGCGGTCGATCCCGCCCACCAATTGAACGCCTATACCTGCGACAGCTCCGGTGGCTATCTCGGTTTCGCGACCTTCCCGGACGATTATCCAGAATCAAGCCCGATGCATGGGGTGGTGTTGAACTATGTGTCGTTTCCGGGCGGCCCCGCGCCCTATGGGGAGGGCGACACGGCGGTCCATGAAATCGGGCATTATCTCGGCCTTTACCATACCTTCGACGATTACCAGACCAGTTGCGTCGATAACGACCTGGTCGGCGACACGGCCATTGAACGCACGCCGAATTTCGGCTGCCCGATCCAAAGGGATAGCTGCACCGGCAAACTGGGCAAAGACCCTATCGCGAACTATATGGACTACAGCACCGACGCCTGCATGACCGGTTTCACCATCGGCCAGATCACCCGTATGCAAACCCAGGTCTTGGCGTTCAAGCCCGCCTTGGTGCCTTGAGTCACCGACGATCATATCGATAGCCAATTCATCCTCCCGCATAGCCCTCGTCGCGCCTCTTCAAACCGGAGCCGCGTGACGATCGCGAACGGTACTCCGTTCGCGTCGGCGCGTGGCTTGGAACGCGGGGGTCGGGTTAGCGCCGAATCCGACCGCTTACCGCTCTGCTCGTAGAATGGGCTGTGAGGCCACGAAGCCCATCCGAACGATGCGCCTCCCTCCGTTCGGCGCATCCTACGGCCCTGCCGCTTTTGGCAGAATCCCACGCAAGTCGCAACCTTCGATAGAATCCAAAGCCCTCCTTCCTTGGCCCACAACGGGAACATCCGCGATGAATACCGAAACGGGATACTGCTATGTCGTGCTGTTCAGCAATGGGTTCGTGAAGGGCGGCAAAAGTCGGGATGTTTTCAAGCGGTATAAAACGCACAAGGCCACAGCTGCGGCGCTGGGCATTTCGGTCAAAGGAGCTTTCTATACCGAGCCGCATGAGGACTACCACGCTAACGAAAAACGGCTTTTGTCCACCTTGTCCATGGTGTCCGAGAGCCGTGTTGGAGAGTTTTTTAGGGGTGTAGCCGAGAAATCCGCCGTCGAGGCCTTGAATTCCCTTGGGTTCGGGATGAACGTTATTGAGAATGGATGGTTTATGGCGTTTCAAGATTCATTCGAAGAACTGGCGAAAGACCGCGAATTATGGGGTCAGCCGATGGCGATATTATGTTATCTATTCAGCAAGCTGGATTTTGAAAACGATATTGCCATACAACAAGCGGATATCGCCAAAGCGCTGGAAATAGACAAGCATCAGACGAGCAAAGCCATGAAAAAGCTCGTGGATAAAGGCGTGATTATGAAAGGCCCGAAGATAGGCAGGGCATCGGCCTACAAGCTGAATATTAACTATGGCTGGAAAGGCAAGGTCGTGAATTTCAAGAAAGAGCAGAAGAAAAAGGCTTTCGATGTGATAAATGGCGGAGCTAAAAACCAGGAACCGGCTTAGCGGAAAATAAGTTTTATGTTCATCATGGCCCAAGACGCGCTTGTGATATTGGCGAAAGACAAAGACCTGACCTTGGAGCCCAAGAACGTCCTGCTGTACTTGTTATCGCAACTGGATTTCGAGAACTTCATGCACGTTCCACAGGTTGAAATAGCCGAAGCGCTGGGCATGGACAAGTCGAAAGTCTCGAAGGCCATCAAGCTTCTGACTGAAAAAGGAATCCTCATCCGCGGCCCGAAACAAGCCCGCTCCTCCTTCCGCCTCAACCCCAATTTCGGCTACAAGGGCAACCCCTCCGGCAAGGTCTACCGCACCAAGGACGGACGCCGCGAATTCCGCGTGGTGGACGACGAAGGCTATGTGGTCCCGGCCACCAGCGCCGAAGCGAAAGAAACCCCGGACCAAGAACCCGCCTGAACCCGCGCCGCTGGGATAGGGAAACGGAAAAGGCCGCTGATGCGGCCTTTTCCGTGTTTGGGGGAGTGGACCCTCAGGCATAGGAACACTACGCGCTTGCCTGCATTTCCAAAAAGCTAACGACCATTATCTCGGGCCGCGATTTCGTCCAGGCCCGGCCAACGCGCCGGGCTTGGGCCATGGACATGGCTTTGGGCATACTGCGCCGACCATCCACCAGCGCGAGAACGCCATGCCCCGCCGCCTCAACACCCTGCCCGAACGCCGCCCGCCCACCTTCGACCTCGCCCGCGACGCCTGCGAAGCCCTGTTCCGGGAAACCGGCCTGACCCCCAGCACCGACGCCGTCGTCGAGCGCATCGGCGTCAACAATCGCCCGTTGATCCGCAAGGCCATCGAGGCGTGGTTGCTGGACCTGCCCGCCCGCCTCTACCGCCGCGCCGACCTGCCGGACGTGCCGCCCGAGCTGGCCGAGCGCTTCCGGGGCCTGTGGGAAGAAGCGGTGAAAGCGGCGGGCGCGGCCTTCGCGGAGGAACGCGCCGGATTCCAAGCCGCGCTGAGCGGGCTGGAATCCGGGTTGGAAGCGGCCCACGCCGCCCGCGCCGAGGCCGAAGCCCAAACCCAGGCGGCGCGGGAAGAGCTTTCCCGTCGGCAAGCCGCCTCGGAGGCGCTGGAAGCGGCGATCACGGAACAGCGCGGGGTGACGGCGGCCACCGCCGCGCTCTTGCGCCAGGCGGAAGCGGAGGCGGCGCGGCGGGGGGCTTTGCTGGACACCGAACGCGGCCACGCCGCCGAGCGCATCGCCTTCCTGGAGGACCGCATCGAGAAGGACAACGCCTGGTACTTGCAGCGCATCGCCGAGGAACGCGCCGACGCCCGCAAGGAAGCCGGCCGGGAGTTGGCCAGGCGCGACGAGGAACTAGGGAGGCTCAGGCTGGACGCGGCCCGCCGCGATACCGAGCTACGGGCTTTGCGGGAGGAGGTGGCGGTGTTGAAGGACCGGGGCGCAACGCTGGCGCGGTCGTTGGCGGCCGCCCAGGCGGCGCTGGAAGAGAAAACCGCCGCCCTGGCCGCGCTGGCCGAGGAATCGGCGGTGTTGCGGGCCACCCAGGACGCGCGGCGGGAGGCGGTGGACGCCCTGCGCCGGGAGGCCGCGGCCAAAGCGGCGGCCCCCAAGCGCGGCCGGGCGAAGAAGGCCTCGAAGGATTAGAGCAGGGCCAGGATGGACTCGGCGTTGGAGACCTCGAACTTGCCCGGCCCCTCCACGGCGATGTGCGTCACCACGCCGTCGTCCACGACCATGGCGAAGCGCTGGCAGCGCACGCCCATGCCCTTGGCGACCAAATCGAATTCCAGCCCCAGCTTGCGGGCGTATTCGGCGCTGCCGTCGGCCATCATGCGGACCTTGCCGTCCACCTTCAAACCGCGGCCCCAGGCCGCCATCACGAAGCCGTCGTTGACGGCCATGCACCAAACCTCGTCGACGCCCTTGGCCTTGAGCGCGTCGTGGTGGGCGAGGTAGCCGGGCACGTGCTGGGCCGAGCAGGTCGGCGTGAACGCGCCGGGCAGGCCGAAGATCACGATCTTCTTACCCTTGGCGAGATCGGCCACGGAAAGCGCCTGGGGCTTCATCGGGCAGCCGGTGGCGGCGTCGAAATCGGTGGACTCGCTGAGCGTGCCCTCGGGCAGGTGTTCGCCTACTTGGATCGTCATGGGATTCCCTCCTCGGTATTGGGTTGGATGAAACGGGAACCGGGAGCATGGCCCAGGCACGGCGGGAAGTCAAAGCCGGGATGGCGGCGGTAAACCATTGTAATATCAGGGGTTTAGCGCCCCATGCCGGGCGTCCCGGGCCGCGGGGATTCCGTGGGCCACCCACGGGAAGATTTGCGGATGGGTCGGGCCGTTTAAGCCGGTTTTAAGGAAGCGCGGGATAACCTAAGCCCTCATCGTTCATTGATATCCCCTAGGCCTCTGTTGTGGGGCCGGTCCATCCCCTGGACCGGCCTTTCTTTTTTTGTGCCGGGACGTGCGGCGGGAATTCCGGGGGGTGCTAGAATAGGTATCGTAGGGTCGGGTTTCCCCCCCAAGAAACGGCGATAGCCACCGACCCCGCACTCCCCGCGCAGCCCCCCCTGCGCGGGTTTTTTTTGCCTAGCGTCCGCCGGTGAGGCGTTCGATCTCGGCGTCGATGGCGGGCAGGAGCGCGTCCAGGCAGAACCTCTGCATCGAGCCCGGCGTGTTCCCGGCGATGAACCTGAGCTTGAGCAAATAGGGCTCCGGCAGCCTCAGGTTGTAGACCTTGAGGACGTCGTCGCGCACCCTCGGGTGTTGCCAGGGGTGGGCTTCGGGATTGGATGATATGGTATTATTTTTTTGCGGGGCGGTTGTCGCGGCCACCGCCCGCTGCTCGGCACCCACGATGAAATCCTCCACGCCTGGCACGGGCTTGGGCTTGCGGCTGAACTTACTCACCGAACACCTCCACGTATAGCGCTTGCATCTCTTCCACGGCTTTCGCGTCCCTCGGTTTCAACTCGTCCACGCACAGCCCTTCGCGCGCCGCTTTCCGGTAGGCGATGCGGTCGCGGATCGCCGCGCCCGAAAGCCCCAGGTGCGCGAAGTCGGCCAATAGGTCGGCGGCGTCGCGGGCGTCGCTGACGGAGGGATTGGTGGAAGAGCGGCTGATCACCACCCGGGCGCTGAGTTCCGGGTTGAAGCCCTGGGCGCTGTGTACCAGTTCGTCCATCCGGTCCAGCGTCCAGATATCGAACTGAGAGGGTTGGATGGGGATATAGGCCTTGTCCGCCACCACCAGCCCCGCCCTCAGCTCGACCGAATCGCGCCCCCCGGCGTCGATGACGATATCTTCGTAGCGGTTGGCGAGGTCCATGACTTCGGCCCGCAGCCCTTTCCCGAATTTCTGCACGCAGGCGACCCGGCGGGGTTCCGCTTCGGATTCGTCGCGGTTCTGCGCCCAATAGCTGGCGCTGCCTTGCATGTCGGTGTCGATGAGCAGCACGTCCCGCCCGGCCAGCGCCCGCTTGGCGGCCAGGTTGGTGGCGAGCGTGGTCTTCCCGGTGCCGCCTTTTTCTCCGCCTATCAGCACGATCACGGTCGGCCTCCGGTCTCGAATGGATCGGTATCATACCATTTTAAAACAAGCTTCGATAAGGCCATAGCGCGCTCCATATTTGTTTATAAATCAGATGGTTATGAATTTTCGGGCAGGCCTGGCGCGGGCGTGTCCGGCGCCCATATGGGGATATGTCGATGCCGCCGGTGAAAGGGTACACTCGCCGTGCCTTTTGTTAAACCGGGCTTCGCGGCCCCCCAACCCAAGCAGGAGTCACCCATGAAAATCGGTATCGCATCGGACCACGCGGGCTTCAACCACAAGGAGGCGCTACGCGCCTGGCTGGCCGGGCTGGGCCATGAAGTCGTCGATTACGGCTGTTTCAGCGACGAGCGGACGGATTATCCGACCTGGATCCGGCCCTGCGCCGAGGCGGTGGTCAAGGGCGAGGTGGAGCGCGGCATCGTGCTGGGCGGCAGCGGCAACGGCGAGGCCATCGTGGCCAACCGGGTGAAGGGCTGCCGCTGCGGCTACGCCTTCAACGAGGAGACGGCGTTCCTGACCCGCTCGCACAACGACGCCAATTGCGTGGCGATGGGCGAGCGCATCGTGGATATCGACACCGCCAAGAAGATCGTCGCGGCCTTCCTGGCCACCCCGTTCGAGGGCGGGCGGCATATCCCGAGGATCGAGGCGATAGACGCCTGAGCGGCGGGCCCGGGGCGGGGCGCGGGGCTTCCCGCCCCGTTCCGCGCCGGATCAGCCCGCGGGCTTTTTCGCGGTGCCCAGGGTTTCCCGCATCAGCGCGATTTCCTTGGCGACGGCCTCCTCGGAAACCGGCTCGGGCGGAGCCTCCGGCGGCGGCGCGGCTTTCAGCTTCTTCGCCCGCTCCACGAGTTTTTCCGGGATTTCCGCGGGCGCCGCCTCCTTCGTGTACTTGAATTCGAGGGTGTGGACCGCCCGCTTCTTGCGGATCGGCCGCCAATCGACCTTCAAATCCGATTTCCCGTTGATCTCCTCGACCGCCGGGTCGATGACCCGTTGCTTGAGCTTGGCGAACTGCGGGTATTGGTCGGCGATGTCGAGCCGGTCCTTGAGTTGGTCGAGCGTGATCAGCCTGATCCCGGTGTCGTCGAAGCGGATCAGCAGTTCGTAGAGCCGGATGCTGTGGGCGCTCTTGAACGCCGCCACCTGGCCCAGCTTGTAGCTGGTGAAGTCGCGGTGCAGCGAGCAGAGGTAGGGCGCGACGGTCGGGGAGAAGCCAATCGCGACATAGCCCTCGCCGTGGGCGTATTTCTTCTCGTAGAGCCAGCGGGCCAGGTGGCGCCGGTCCCCGTCGATGACGATCCAGCGCTCGGCGAGCCGTTCCACGGCTTCCCGCATCTGGGCATAGGCGCTGTCGGGGTGGACGCCGAACAAATCCACGAACTCCTCGACCGTGACCTCGAAGCGGTTCTTTTCGGGCAGCGCCTGCCGGGAATCGATCTGGGCGATGCAGGCCAGGATCAGCCGTTGTTCGTTCAGGGTCAGCCGGTAGCTGGCCTCGATCAGGCTGTTGTGCTTGGTGACATTGTTGTTGTGCTTGGCGGGGAGGTTATCCATGGAATTATCCACATATTTTGTGAAATAAACGGAACTGATTTTATATTAGTTCCGCCATTCTGTGGATGGTCTGTGGACCACGCCGTAAATCTGTTCCGTGAAGACCGTAAATCTGTTCCGGTTGACCGTAAATCTGTTCCGCGGGAATCGCTGGAAGCCGCGCCAGCCGCGGCTTTCCGCATTCCTATAAACAGGATTACAAACAGGATTTACAAAAAAAAACAAAATACGCGCGCGCACGTGCGAAGTGGCTGGCTTTGGGCACAGCTTGAGCCGCAGGTCTTTTATCCGTCGCGCTCCCGCCCATCGGAAATCGACGGGCGCGAAAACCCGCGCAGACAGAGGTGGTAACTCCATCTGAATAAAGCGGGAATCCCCGCTTTTTATAAACGCGGTCGCCGATGCCGCGCCCGTCCTTGCCGCCGTGGGCGGCGGGGCATAGGATTCCGCCGGACATGAAAAAGGGCGCCAGACCCCGCCAAGAGTCGCGCCCTTCTTCTCGATCTCTAACCAACCCAGCCCACACGAGGGAGGCCCGGCTATGCCCGTTTTTCCAGGAAGCGACAGCGGGAGTAGCAGACCCCCTCCGAACTTAGGAACAACAGACAATGGCCGATAATACACCAGAAAACCCGACCCGCCGCAATCGCGCCGCTAGCCCATCCGAGCCGGAACCACCGGCGGCGGACGATGCCGTCAGCTTCCTCGAAAAACAACTCGCGCAGGAAGCGCCCGACATGGACCCCGGCCTACGCAAAAGCTTGGCCCGGCTCGGTTCGGCCATCGCCAAGAAGGCGGCGGAAAAGACCGTGGAACCCGCCGCGACGGAAGAGCCCCCATCCGCCGAAGTCATCCAACTCGCCTTCTGGGGCGAGGATTACCGCGCCGCGCCGAACGCCATCTTCCGTTCGGCCTTGTTCCCGGCCTTGCGGGCCAACGACAAGGAAGTCCGCCGCTACCTCGAAGAAGAGGAAATCTTCTGTGTGGCCGGCCTGAAAATCTTCTTCACCGGCAAGCAGTTCGACCAGAACGACCTCGACGTATACCTGGAAATCCTCAACCGGGCGCAATCCTTCCCGTTGGGGACGCCGATCCGGTTCTCGGCCCACGCGCTGCTCAAGGCTTTGGATTTGCACACGGGCGGTAAAGAACATGCCTATTTGCATTCCGTGCTGATCCGGCTGTGCGGCGGGGTGGTCGACGCCACCGACCATGGGAAACGGTATTTCGGGCAATTGCTGCATGGCGGTATCCGCGACGAACTCACCCAGAACTACATCGTCAATATCAACCCCGATTTCGCGCTGTTGTTTGGCCAGAGCATGTGGGGCAAGGTGGATCTGGCCCAGCGCCGCGCCCTGGGTAGGAACCCGACCGCGAAAGCCCTGCACGCCTACTATTCCAGCCATATCAACCCCGCCGCCCACCATATCGAAACCCTCGCCAAGCTCGCCGGATTGACCAATAGCAATCCAAGGCAGGCCAAAGCCACCATCATCAAAGCGCACGAGGCGATGAAAGAGGCGGGCTTCCTGAACGGCTACGAAGTCCGGGGCAATACCATCAAGATCGATCCCAATCCCTCGCCCAGCCAACAACGCGCCATCGCTTTGCAAGCCGCCAAGGACAAGCCACGCCGCCGCAACGCCCCAACCCCGGTGGGTGAATTACTCCCCGGTCCGCCGCGGCCTAAAGGCAAGAAATAGGCACGGGTTTGCATGGACGGAGGCACGGGTTTGCATGGACGGAGGCACGGGTTTGCATGGACGGAGGCACGGG
>Ga0209514_10010288_pt1 | contig 10063 bp, 5 predicted proteins | sample Subgrocontami58m_FD_187452 | JGI IMG/M metagenome (GOLD analysis project Ga0209514, IMG submission 187452) | Subsurface groundwater microbial communities from S. Glens Falls, New York, USA - GMW37 contaminated, 5.8 m (SPAdes) (version 3) | ecosystem: Environmental > Aquatic > Deep subsurface >... | reverse complement strand
GCGGCACCGTTCCGATGGGCCGCGCGAGCGACGCGCACGCAGCCACCGACGGGCGAGGGCGTGTGCGCGGCGTCGACGGGCTCGTCGTCGCCGACGCGAGCCTGATGCCGACGATTCCGACGGCGAACACCAATCTCACGGTGCTGATGATGGGCGAGCGTTTCGGCGCGTGGCTGCGGGACGGCGCTCTGTGAGCCGCGGGCGTAGCCACCGCGTGGGTGTCACCCTTCGGTAACGTTTCCCGGACGGCCGTTCCCCGGGAGTGTCACGGGGGGCGACAATCCACGCGAATTGCGTGGCATGCGAGGTGCACGATTGGTAACGCCTGACACCGCACCCAGTCACACACGCACTCACGCAGCGTCGGTCGCTCGCTCGCTCGAGTCCCAGGCGGGCGACTCTTGATCGCGATTCGACGATTCCTATACTCGACTTCGTCAGCCTCGATCGGGCGCCGTCGCCCGTGCGCGGGGCGGCGTAGGGGGGCCTTCGCTGGTGACGATGCCGAGCACGACCGCAGCGACCGAGGTAGAGAGCGCGTTCCGAATCCTGCTCGTCGAGGACGACCCGACGATCGCGGACATTCTGTCGGATGCGTTGCGCGAGCAAGGCCACGTCATCTACCTCGCTCGCGACGGCGATGCCGCCATGCGATTCGCAGACGAGCGCACGTACGACCTGGTGATCTCGGACGTCCGCTTGCCAGGCGTCGACGGGCTCACGCTCCTTCGACACCTGCAGTCCGTGGCGCCGATCACGCCGGTCGTGCTCATGAGCGCGTACGGGACCGTGCGCGAGGCCGTGTCGGCGATTCGCGAGAGCGCGCTCCACTACCTGTCCAAGCCTTTCGACCTCGACGAGCTGCTCAGCCTCGTTCGCGAAGTGGCGCAGCGCTCCGCGGCACGCCGTTCGGTCGTTCCCGGAGCCGGTGACAGCCCCGCGTTCGCGCGGCTCATCGGCGACAGCACGCACATGCGCAACGTGCGGCGTCTGCTGCTCGCGGCCTCCGAGAGCGACGTCCCGGTCGTGATCCACGGCGAGAGCGGTACCGGCAAGGAGCTGGCGGCGCGCGCGATCCACGAGCTCGGCGCCCGCCGCGCGCGCCCCTTCGTCGCGGTCAACTGCGCGTCGATTCCAGAGACCTTGTTCGAGGCGGAGCTCTTCGGGCACGAGCGCGGCGCGTTCACCGGTGCCGTCCAGCGTCGCGAGGGCATGTTTCGCGCGGCCGAGGGCGGCACGATCTTCCTCGACGAGATCGCGGACATCCCGCTGACGCTCCAATCGAAGCTCCTCCGCGTGCTCCAGGAGCGCGTGGTTCAACCGCTTGGGACCGACAAGACCGTGCGCGTCGACGTGCGCGTCGTGTCGGCGACCAATCTCGACCTGCGCACGCTCGTCGCCGAGCGGAAGTTCCGCGAGGACCTCTACTACCGGCTGCGCGTGCTCGACATCAGGCTCCCCGCGCTGCGCGAGCGGGGCGGAGATCTGCCGTTTCTGGTCGGCCACTTCCTCGCGCGCTTCGGCGTCGAGTCGCGCGCGAAGCGTGTCGAGATCACGCCGCGCGTCTGGGCCGCGCTCTCCGCGCACGCGTTTCCCGGCAACGTGCGCGAGCTCGAGCACGCGCTCCAGCATGCGCTGGCGCTCTGCGGTGACGGGCCGATCGACCTGCAGCACCTGCCCGACGAGCTCAGCGGTCGGCAAGTCGGCGACATGCGCGAGTGCGACGAGCCTATCGCTTCGCTCGCGGAGGCGAGGACGCAGTTCGAGCGCGAGTACCTGGCTCGAGCGCTCGAGCGCGCGAACGGCTCGAAGACGCGCGCGGCAGAGATGCTGCGCATTTCCCGCAAGAGCATGTGGGAACGCCTCAAACGTCACGGCATGGGCTGACTCGCACCGCGCTCGCGTATCGCGCTCTCGCTCGGGCGAGTCAACCGTGGTTGACGCCGTGCGAGACGTACATCTCTACCGTCGCGTTCGGGCCGTGGATGTACGACACGAGGTCGGTCACGAAGCCCTCGAGCTCGTTCGCGACGAAGTGCAGCAGGTCCCCGAGCGAGACGATTCCGACGGGACGTCCTCCGGCGAGCACCGGAAGGTGGCGGCGCTTGCTCCGCTCCATCAACGCGATCGCGTCGCGCACCGTCGTGTCGATCTGCGCGACGACCGTCTCGCTCGGCAGGGCATCGATGAGCAGGATCTCGTCGAGGCGCTTGCTGGAGGTCAGCCACTTGAGGACGTCACGGTCGCTCAGCACGCCGACGAAGCCGTCGCCCGAGAGCACGATCATCGCCCCGATCTCGAGGCGGTTCATTCGAGCGACGGCCTCCTCGAGCGTGTCGTTCGCGTCCATGACCGCCACGACCGCGCTCTTGCGACTGAGCACGTCCTGAAGTGTGTGATGGTGCATGGCTCGTCCTCCTCGCCGAGAATCGAAGCAAGCGATGTGCCGCGATGCACGCCGACGAAAGCGCGCGGATGTGCCATCGCGCGTGCTACCGGATGGGGGCTCGCCCGGGCACCTGGTTACCAGTCGGTAGCACCGCACCCCGCGATCGCCCTCTTTCCAGTGCGCGGACTTGGTACGGAAGCTGAACCGGCTTCGGCGCAAGAAGGTGTCCCATGGGCGAACGCAGTTCCCGGTTGCCACCCGGGCGTACATCGACCCCGTCGGAGCTACCGACGGTCGAGCGTGCGAGCCACATCCGCATCTCGGAGATCTCGAACATCGACGTGATCCTCGTCGACGCCGACGACCGGCTGAGCGAGGCGGTAGACGAGATCGCCGATCACGGGCGGTCGTTCGCGGTCGCGGTCGATGGCGAGGGCCGGCCGATCGGCATCGCGACTCTCGCCGACGCTGCAGGCGCGCTGAGCGACGAAGACGAAGGGTCGGCCAGCTCGCGACCGGTCCTCGCCGCTCCGCGCAGGCGCGGGCTCGCGGAGGTGCTCGGGCGGGGCTTCCACCTCGAGCCGACCGACGGGCCGCGGGTGCGCGACGTCGTTCGCGCGGCGTTGTCCATTCCTGCGGAGACGTCGATCGCACAGGCCGCGGCCGCGCTCGCGTACGAGGGGATCGATCGGGCCGTGATCACCGAGCACGGCGTCGTGTACGGCGTGGTCTCGTGGGTGGACGTGCTGCGGTGGCTCGCGCAGCAGTCGGACTACGTCGTCCCCGACCGCGCCGGCCACCTCGAGCGCGAGGACATGCGGGCGCGCGCCGTGAAGCCCAAGGGGATGGTCATCGTCATCGAGGACGATGCCGACGTCGCCACGACGATGGCCGAGGTGCTCCACGACGAGGGCTACGGCGTGATCACGACGCCAAACGGGCGAGAAGCGCTCGAGGTCCTTCGCGCGCTGCCGGCACCACCCGGGCTCATCTTGCTCGACTTGATGATGCCCGAGATGAACGGCTGGGAGTTCCGCGACGCTCAGATCCGCGACCGGTCCCTCGCGTCGATTCCCGTCGTGATCATGACGGCGCACGCCGATAGGTTCGACCGGGACGAGCTGCATCGTCCGTCGGCGCTGCTCCGCAAACCGCTCTCGACGGATGTGCTGATCGACACCGTCGGGCGCCACTACCATTCCGTGAATTGAAGACGACCGATGACCTCGACGGCGACGACACCGCGCTCCGTTGGCGACGTCGTCATCATCGAGGACGACGACGACACGCGCGATGCCATTCGAGAGGTTCTCGAAGCGGAGGGTTACCGAGTGAGGGGTTACTGCGAGGGAGGAACGGCGCTCGATGCCTTGGAGGGCGGCGCGTTGCCGAGCCTGATCGTGCTCGATCTGATGATGCCGGGCCTCAACGGCTGGCAGTTTCTCGAGGAACGCCGACGGCGTGAGCGCCTCGCCGGGATCCCCGTGCTCGTGATCAGCGCCGACGGGCGGGCGGCGCGCGACCCGCAATCCGTGCCGTGCGCGGTCTTCTTGCCCAAGCCGGTTTGCTTGGACGATCTCATCTTCTTCGTACAACGACTCACACGGTCTGTTACATGAGCGATCGACGCGACGACAAGAACGATGAACGTGGCATTCGCCCGGAGCCCGCGACCGGCACACGACGTTCGCTCGATGACCAGCTCAGACGCAACTCGCGAAGCGGCGTGTACGCGTCGTGGTCGATGCTGCTCGCGCGCGAGGCCGACCCGAGCCGGCTCGTGGCAGACGCCTGCGCGAGCGCGCGGAGTCTGCTGAAATTCAGCCGCTTCGGCCTGCTCTGGCCTTCACCGCGGAGCTTCCAGACGGCCACCTTCTACGAGGCCGACGCGGCGGCGGCCGACGGTCGGGTGACCTCGCGCGAGGTCGACATCCGCAAGAGCCGCTTGCGCGACCTCATCTCGAACCGAGGCATCTGGACATTCGCGGCGCACGAGCTCGACGACTTCATGCGCTCGCTGTTCACGACCGAGAGCCCACCGCAGGCGCTGCTCACCGCACCGCTCGAGTTCTCCGGCCGAGTTCTCGGCGTCGTCGTCATCGCATCGGAAGAAGCCGCTTCCTACACACAAGGCGACATCGAGGCCGTGCGCGTCCTCGCCGTGCACCTCGGCTCCGCCATCGAAGTGGCGCGCTCGACGGACGAGGTCAGGCACCTCGCAGCGATCGTCCGTTCGACCGACCTCGCCGTCGTCGCGTACGACCTCGGCGGACGCATCACGAGCTGGAACGCGGCGGCCGAGCGCCTCTTCGAGCTCGACGTAGAGGCTGCCGTCGGTCAGCCGTCGACCGTCATCGTCCCGGCGGATCGGTACTCCGAGCACGACGCGGCGATCGCCGCCGCGAAGCGGGGCGACCATCGAGGGCAGCGCGACACGGTGCGGCAGACGCGACGCGGTGCGCGAATCGACGTTGCGCTCTCCACCTCGCCCGTTCGCGACGAGCGCGGACGCATCGTCGGCGTCGTCGACGTCGCGCGTGACATCACCGACAAGCGCCGCGCTGCAGAGCTGTTTCGGCTGGCGGTGGAGTCGGCGCCGAACGCCATGGTGGTGGTGAACCAGGACGGCAACATCGTCCTGGTCAACGGAGAGGCGGAGCGCCTCTTCGGGTACACGCGGACGGAGCTCGTCGGCAACGCGGTGGAACGCTTACTCCCGCGCGACCGAGCCGGGCAGCACGCCCTCGACCGCCATGCGTTTCTCGCGCACTCGACGCGCCGCGCGATGGGGGCCGGCCGTGATCTCTACGCGCGCCGCAGCGACGGGTCCGAGGTGCCCGTCGAGATCGGCCTCACCCCGATCCAGACCCCCGACGGCCCGATGGTGCTCGCCGCCGTCGTGGACATCACCGAGCGCAAGCGCTTCGAATCGGCGCAACGAGATCTCCTGCGCCGGCTCCAGGAAGCCGTCGAAGCGCGCGACGCGTTCCTGTCGATCGCGTCGCACGAGCTGAAGACGCCGCTCACCGCGCTTCAGCTCAGCATCCAGTCGCTCTTGCGGCGAAACCCGACGAACGGGCACGACCCGGAGCGAGATCGCGCGAGGCTCGAGGCCGCGCACCGTCAGGTGCGCCGGTTGACAGCGCTCGTGGAGCAGCTCCTCGACGTGTCGCGCATCGCGGGCGATCGCCTCGCTCTCGAGCGCCAAAGCGTGGACCTCGTCGAGATCATCCACGAGGTGGTCGAGCGTTTTGCCGACGCGAGCGAGCAGACTCGAGCGCGTCTGTCCGTCGAGGTCACCGAGCCTCTGGTCGGCGAGTGGGACCGCGACCGCATCGACCAGATCCTCACGAACTTGATCGGCAACGCGATCAAATACGGCGAAGACCGTCCGGTCGTCGTCACGGCGGTCGACGAAGGGGAGTGCGTGCGCATCGGTGTACGCGACCAAGGGATCGGCATTCCGCGCGCACAACAGGAGCGCATCTTCGAGCGCTTCGAGCGCTTGATCCCCGATCGGCACTTCGGCGGTCTCGGGCTCGGGCTCTGGATCGTCCGGCGGTTGGTCGAGGCGCACGGCGGCACCATCGAAGTGCAGAGCGAGCTCGGCGCGGGGGCGATGTTCGTGGTGACCCTCCCCAAGCGCTCTGCACAGACGGCCCGCGCGAGCGCTGGGGCCGGCGACCGTGCAGACGGAACCTAGGAGGCGGAGTGGAGACGACGCGGGCAGGCAACGGAAAGACCGTCAAACGAAAGGCCGAGCCACGGTCGGCCGCCGCCGCGACTCCCGCTGCTCAGCGTGGCGCGCGTCCCGTCCCCAAGCGGCCGGCCGAGCCAGATGCGTACACCCTGCATCTGGAGCGGCAGCTCGAGGTCCTGCTCGAGTCGATGCGAGCGGCACGCGACGGCGACCTGAGCGTCCGCGTGCCCACCGACGGCACGACCGCCGTCGTCGAGCGCGTCGCGGCGGCCTTCAACGGGCTCGTGAAGCGAAGCGACGCGGTCGTGCGCGAGGTCGGGCGCGTGAGCCGTGTGGTGGGGCGCCAGGGTCGCGTCGCCGACCGGGCATCGATCGTGAGCAACGCCGGCGACTGGACCGGGTGCATCGACGCCGTGAACTCGATGATCACCGAGGTCGCGTGGCGCTCCCAGGAGGTGGCGCGGATCATCAACGACGTCTCCGAGGGCGACCTGGCTCACAAGATGGCGCTCGCATACGAGGGGCGCCCGCTCGAGGGCGATGCGCTCAGGACGGCCACCGCCGTCAATCAGCTCGTCGACCGGTTGCGGCTGGTGTCCTCCGAGGTCACGCGCGTCGCGCGCGAGGTCGGAACCGAGGGCAAGCTCGGAGGCCAGGCGGACGTCGAAGGCGTCTCGGGCACGTGGAAGGACCTGACGGACAACGTCAATCTGCTCGCCGGCAACCTCACGACGCAGGTCCGCAACATCGCGCTCGTCACGACGGCCGTCGCGAACGGCGATCTCTCCCAGAAGATCACGGTCGATGCCCGCGGCGAGATCCTCGAGCTGAAGAGCACGGTCAACACGATGGTCGAGCAGCTCCGCGCATTCGCCGCGGAGGTCACCCGCGTCGCCAAGGAGGTCGGCACGGAGGGCAAGCTCGGCGGTCAGGCCGAGGTGCGCGGGGTCTCGGGCACGTGGAAGGACCTGACCGACAGCGTCAACCTGATGGCGACCAACCTGACCAATCAGGTGCGCAACATCGCCGTCGTGACGACGGCCGTCGCCAACGGCGACCTGTCCCAGAAGATCACGGTCGACGTTCGCGGCGAGGTGCTCGAGCTCAAGAACACGATCAACACGATGGTCGAGCAGCTTCGCGCGTTCGCCGCAGAGGTGACGCGCGTCGCGAAGGAGGTCGGCACGGAGGGCAAGCTCGGCGGTCAGGCGGAGGTCAAGGGCGTCTCCGGCACCTGGCGTGACCTCACGGACAACGTGAACATGCTGGCCGGCAACCTGACGAATCAGGTGCGAAACGTCGCGTTCGTCACCACGGCGGTCGCGAACGGCGACCTGTCCCAGAAGATCACCGTCGATGCCCGCGGCGAAGTGCTCGAGCTCAAGAACACCATCAACTCGATGGTGGACCAGCTCCGAACGTTCGCCGCCGAGGTCACGCGCGTCGCGAAGGAAGTCGGCGTCGAGGGCGAGCTCGGTGCGCAGGCCAAGATCAAGGGCGTCTCGGGGACGTGGAAGGACCTGACGGACAACGTCAACCTGCTCGCGGGCAACCTCACCTCGCAAGTGCGCAACATCGCGCTCGTGACGACCGCCGTCGCGAACGGCGATCTTTCCAGGAAGATCACGGTCGACGCGAAGGGCGAGATCCTCGAGCTCAAGAACACGATCAACGTCATGGTCGATCAGCTCCGCGCGTTCGCCGCCGAGGTCACGCGCGTCGCCCGCGAGGTCGGCACCGAGGGCAATCTCGGCGGGCAAGCCCAGGTGCCCGGCGTCGCCGGAACGTGGAAAGACCTCACCGACAACGTGAACCTGATGGCGAGCAACCTGACCAACCAGGTGCGCGGCATCGTGAAGGTCGTGACGGCGGTCGCCAAGGGCGACCTGTCGCAGACGTTCGTCATCGAGGCGAAGGGCGAGATCGCGGCCCTCGCCGACACGATCAACGGCATGACGAACACGCTTCGCACGTTCGCCGAGCAGGTCACGACGGTCGCGCGCGAGGTCGGTACGGAGGGCAAGCTCGGCGGGCAAGCGAAGGTGCCCGGCGCGGCAGGTACGTGGCGAGATCTCACCGACAACGTGAACATGCTCGCGGGCAACCTGACGAATCAGGTGCGCAACATCGCCGCCGTCACGACCGCCGTTGCGACGGGTGACCTCTCGCAGAAGATCACGGTCGACGCGAAGGGCGAGATCCTCGAGCTGAAGAACACCATCAACGCGATGGTCGAGCAGCTGCGCACGTTCGCACGCGAGGTCACGCGCGTCGCGCGCGAGGTCGGCACCGAGGGCCGCCTCGGCGGACAGGCCACCGTGCCGGGCGTCGCCGGCACTTGGCAGGACCTCACCGACAACGTCAACCAGATGGCGAGCAACCTCACGGGCCAGGTCCGCGGCATCGTCAAAGTCGTCACCGCCGTCGCGGAGGGCGACCTCTCCCAGAAGCTCGTCGTCGAGGCGAAGGGCGAGATCGCGGCGCTCGCCGACACCATCAACAACATGACCGGAACGCTTCGCGTGTTCGCGGATCAGGTCACGACCGTCGCGAGCGAGGTCGGCATCGAGGGCAAGCTCGGCGGTCAGGCGTACGTGCCGGGCGCGGCCGGGACATGGCGCGACCTCACCGACAACGTGAACATGCTCGCCAGCAACCTGACGTCGCAGGTTCGCAACATCGCCAAGGTGACGACCGCGATCGCGAACGGGGACCTGTCGCAACAGATCACGGTCGACGCGAAAGGCGAGATCCTCGAGCTGAAGAGCACGATCAACGTCACCGTCGAGAAGCTACGCACGTTCGCGGCGGAGGTGACGCGCGTCGCTCGCGAGGTCGGTACCGAGGGCAAGCTCGGTGGTCAGGCGCAGGTCCCCGGTGTCGGGGGAACGTGGAAGGACCTGACCGACAACGTCAATCTGATGGCGAGCAACCTGACCGATCAGGTCCGCGGCATCGTCAAAGTCGTCACGGCCGTCGCGAATGGCGACCTGAAAAGGAAGTTCATCGTCGAGGCGAAGGGCGAGATCGCAGCCCTCGCCGACACGATCAACGACATGACGGAAACGCTTCGCACGTTTGCCGAGCAGGTCACGACCGTCGCGCGCGAGGTCGGCATCGAGGGAGAGCTCGGTGGGCAGGCCAAGGTCCCCGGCGCCGCCGGAACGTGGCGAGACCTCACCGACAACGTCAACCAGCTCGCGGGCAACCTCACCACGCAGGTGCGTGCCATCTCGGAGGTCGCCACGGCCGTCACGAAGGGCGACCTCACGCGCACCATCGACGTCGAGGCGCAGGGAGAAGTGCTCGCGCTCAAAGACACGATCAACCAGATGATCGCGAACCTCAAGGACACGACCCAGACCAACACGGAACAGGACTGGCTCAAGACGAATCTCGCCAAGTTCTCCCAGATGATGCAGGGGCAGCGCAGTCTCGAGTCGCTCGCGCAGTCGATCATGTCGGAGCTGACGCCGCTCGTGTCGGCGCAGCACGGGACGTTCTTCGTGGCCGAGGCGGAGCGTGCGGGCGAGCGGCCCGTGCTCAAGCTCCTCAGCACGTACGCTCTCACCCACCGGCGCGGGCTCGCGACCCGGTTCGGCCTGGGCGAAGGCCTCGTCGGGCAGTGCGCGCTCGAGAAGAAGGCGATCCTCGTCGAGGGCGTGCCGCCGGACTACGCCATCATCCGATCGAGCATCGGCGAAGCGGCGCCGCGCAACATCCTCGTGCTTCCGATCCTGTTCGAGGGCCAGGTCAAGGGCGTCATCGAGCTCGCGTCGTTTCAGCAGTTCAGCCCCATCCACATCACGTTCCTCGAACAGCTCATGCTGAGCATCGGCGTCGTGTTCAACATGATCGCCGCCAGCATGCGTACCGAGGAGCTGCTCGCCGAGCTCAAGGGCTCCAACGTCGAGCTGGAGAAGCGGACCGACGAGCTCGAGGAGAAGGCTTCGCTGCTCGAGGTGAAGAACCGC
>Ga0209514_10010283_pt1 | contig 10067 bp, 9 predicted proteins | sample Subgrocontami58m_FD_187452 | JGI IMG/M metagenome (GOLD analysis project Ga0209514, IMG submission 187452) | Subsurface groundwater microbial communities from S. Glens Falls, New York, USA - GMW37 contaminated, 5.8 m (SPAdes) (version 3) | ecosystem: Environmental > Aquatic > Deep subsurface >... | reverse complement strand
CTCGGGAGCCCCGGCAAGCCGACCCGGCCGGAGAGCGTCCCGCTCGAGCTCGCCGCCGGCGAGCTGTGGATCTCCATCGCCGCGGTCGGCTACGAAGAGGGCACCGTCTACGCCTTCCGCGACCTGACCGAGGAGCGCGCGCTCGAGTCGATGCGCCAGGACCTCGTCGCGACGGTGTCGCACGAGCTGCGTACGCCGCTCGCGGCGATCTACGGTGCCGCGCTGACGCTGCGACGCGACGACGTAAGGCTCGAGGCTCAGATGCGCGACAAGCTCCTCGAGGTCGTCGTCGAGGAGTCCGGCCGACTCTCGGAGATCGTGAACGACCTCTTGCTCGCGAGCCAACTCGACTCCGGCAAGCTGCGGGTGAACATCGAGCAATGCGACCCTCTCGAGATCGCGCAGCTCGAGATCGCCGCGGCGAAGACGCACCTGCCGAAGAACGTCGAGCTCGTGCTGGCCGCGCCGCAGTCGCTACCGCCCGTCGCCGCCGATGCAGGTCAGCTACGCCAGGTGCTCTCGAACCTGATCGACAACGCGATCAAGTACTCCCCGGACGGTGGCACGGTGACGCTCGCCCTCGGCGCGCGCGACCACCACATCCGGTTCGCCGTGACCGATTCCGGGCTGGGCATCCCCCCGGTCGAGCAGCGCCGTATCTTCGAGAAGTTCTACCGCCTCGACCCGGACATGACCCGGGGCATCGGCGGCACGGGTCTCGGCCTCTACATCTGCCGGGAGCTGGTACGCCGCGTGAACGGGCGCATCTGGGTGGAGTCGGAGAGCGGCAGGGGATCGACGTTCTTCGTCGAGGTCCCGCAGGAGCAGGCCGCGACGACACGCGGCACGGGCGGCGGGCGCCGCCGCGCAGCCACCCGCGCGGCCTAGGCCCGACCGCACCTCAGGGTCGGTTCGGGGAGAACCCCTATTTCCAGGCCCGATGCGGGCAGGCATATTGATCCGATTCGTCACACGCGATCGGGAGTAGGCGCATGAACGGGAGGCAGAATCTGGCCGCGCGCGCGGGGCGTTGGAGCGCCGCGCACTGGAAGACCGCGACACTCGCCTGGGTGGCGTTCATCGTCGCCGCGGTCGTCGTCGGGAAGGTGGTCGGGACCGTCACGCTCACGGATGCCGAGCAGGGGACCGGCGAGACCGCCCGCGCCCAGGCGATCCTCCAGGGCGCCGGCTTCTCGCAGCCGGCCGCCGAGAACGTGCTCGTACAGAGCCGCTCGCTGACGGTGGCCGATCCGGCGTTCCGCGCGACGATCGCGCGGGTCACCGCGAAGCTGCGCACCCTCCCCGAGGTGCAGAACGTCCGCTCGCCGCTCGACGCAGGCGGTACAGGAGCGATCTCGAAGGACCGCCATTCGGTGCTCGTCCAGTTCTCGATCGCCGGCACGTCGGCGAAGGCCGACAAGAAGGTCCAGCCGGTGCTCGACACCGTCGCCGCACTGCAGCAGCAGAGCCCCGGCTTCACGGTCGGCGAGTTCGGCTTCGCGAGCGCGAACAAGGAGCTGAGCGACACGCTCGGCCAGGACTTCAGGAAGGCCGAGCAGCTCTCGGTGCCGATCACGTTCCTCATCCTGCTCTTCGCCTTCGGCGCGTTCGTCGCCGCAGGTGTGCCCGTGCTGCTCGCATTTACGGCCGTTCTCGGCTCGATCGGGCTCGCGGGGCTGATCAGCCACATCTCGCACGCATCGGATTCGACGAACTCCGTGATGCTGCTGATGGGCATGGCCGTCGGCGTCGACTACTCGCTCTTCTACTTGAAGCGCGAGCGCGAAGAACGCCTCGCCGGGGCAGGTGACGAGGCGATCCCGCGTGCGGCCGCGACCTCCGGTCAGGCTGTGCTCATCTCAGGCGGCACCGTGTTGATCGCGATGGCGGGCATGCTGCTCGCCGGCTCGAAGATCTTCACGTCGATCGGCGTCGGAACGATGATCGTCGTGTTCTCCTCGATGATCGGGTCGGTCACCGTGCTGCCGGCGCTCCTCGGGAAGCTCGGCGATCGGGTGGAGCGCGGCGTGCTGGCGGTCTCGGCCGCCGGCGTGCTCCGGCTGATGCGGCCGCTACGGAAGCAGCCGGCCTGGCTCGTCGGGCTGCGCGACCGGCAGACGTTCCTCCGGCGCGTCAAGGGAGATCGCACCGAGTCACGAGTCTGGGGCCGGATCCTCCGGCCGGTCCTGCGCTTCCCGGCGGTCGCCGCGGCGCTCGCGGTCGCCGCCCTCGTGGTGCTCGCCCTGCCCGTGCGCGGGATCCACACGAAGCTCCTGAGCTTCACCGATCTACCGCGCGACATCCCGATCGTCACGACGTACATCGAGATCCAGAAGGCATTCCCGGGCGCCCAGACCCCCGCGCAGGTCGTCGTGCAGGCGCCGGACGTGCGGACGCCGGCGGTACGGGCCGCGCTTGGGTTGCTCGGGCAGCGGGCAGTCGCGACCGGCCAGATGTTCCAGCCGATCCGGCAGTTCGTGAACCCGTCGGGGACGGTCGTGCGCGTCGAGGTCCCGCTCGCCGGAAACGGTGACGACGCGAAAGCGGTGGCCGCGCTCCACACCCTGCGCAGCGTCGTGCTGCCGTCGACGATCGGGAGACTCGGCAACGCGACGTATGCGGTGACCGGGGAGACGGCAGGCACGCACGACTTCAACGAGACGATGAAGTCGCGGTTCCCGCTCGTGTTCGCGTTCGTGCTCGGGCTCGCGTTCCTGCTGCTGCTGATCACCTTCAGGTCGGTCGTCGTGCCGCTCGCGGCGATCGTGCTCAACCTGCTCTCGGTGGGAGCTGCATACGGCGTACTCGTCTGGATCTTCCAGGAAGGTCACCTGCAGGGGCTGCTCAACTTCCACTCGAACGGCGCCGTCGTGACCTGGCTGCCGCTCTTCCTGTTCACGGTGCTCTTCGGGCTCTCGATGGACTACCACGTGTTCATCGTCGCGCGCATCAAGGAGCTCGTGGATCAAGGCGAGACGACCGCGGACGCCGTCGAGCACGGCATCAGGAAAACGGCGAGCACCGTCACGTCGGCCGCCGTCGTGATGGTCGCCGTGTTCGCGATCTTCGCCTCCCTGCGCACGCTCGACGTGAAGCAGCTCGGTGTCGGGCTCGCGGTCGCGGTGCTGATCGACGCGACGATCATCCGCGGCGTGCTGCTGCCCGCGACGATGAAGCTGCTCGGCGACTGGAACTGGTATCTGCCCCGCCGGCTCGAGTGGCTGCCCCGGCTCTCGCCGGAGGCTGCGCCTGCGGGGAGCCCGCCGGCCGCGGCGCCCGTGCTCGACTAGGGCCGGCCGCCGTTCGCCGAGCGAAAAGATCCTCTTTTGCAGGTCTTTCGAGCGATTCCGACCGCGTCCACGGAGCGAGCCGAAAGGCGCTAGCCTGGGACAACAGGTGGGGTCAATCCAGTATCGAGTCATTCTCGCCGAGGACGACGACGAGTTCCTCGAGGCGCTCGCCGGCGTGCTGGAGAACGACGGCCGTTTCGAGGTCGTGGGGCGCGCCCGCAACGGCCGCGAGGCGGTCGAGCTGGCCGCGCGCCTGGACGTCGACGTCGTCGTAATGGACATCGAGATGCCCGTGTGCGACGGCGTCGAGGCGACGCGGCAGCTGCAGGAGCAGGCGCCCGAGCTGCCGGTCGTGGCGATCAGCGGCCACGACTACGAGGAACGCGTCTTCGAGATGCGCGAGGCCGGGGCGGCCGACTATGTGCGCAAGTCGCGGGTCGAGGACGACCTGGTTGCGGTACTCGAGTCGCTCGTTGCCGCGCTCGACAGGCGCTAGACGCTTCGGTCGGCCGAGCGGGGCCTCTGTCTGCCAAGAGCCGGAGGTGGGACTCGAACCCACGACCTATTCATTACAAGTGAATTGCTCTTCCAGCTGAGCTACTCCGGCGCGCCGAGAGCGTAGCGCGAAGCTCAAAGACACCGTCGCCGACGGAATGGAGCCCTGGTGCGCCCCGCTCCTTTACAGCGTGACTTCGCGCGCCTTCTGGTGCGTGATGATCTTGCGCTTCACGCGCTGGAGGGCGTTGTCGATCGTCTTCGTGTCGCACTCGAGCCGCTCCGCCATGTCCTCGTAGGACGAGCCCTCCAGATAGAGGCGTAGCGCGTCGGCCTCGAGCGAGGAGAGGCCGGTGCCGAGGCAGAGGACGAGGCTCTGCAGCTCCTCGGTGGAGATCACCATCACCGACGGCTCGTGCACGGCCGAGCCCGGGAGCGCGTCTCCGAGCGAGCACTCGCCGTCCGAGTCCTGGCCGGCGGGCGTGTGGCTGAACGAGACGTAGGTGTTCAGCGGCGCGTGCTTGAAGCGGGTGGCGGTCTTGATCGCCGTGATGATCTGCCGGGTGACGCAGAGCTCCGCGAAGCTCCGGAACGACGTCTCCTTGTCGGTGCGGAAGTCGCGTACCGCCTTGTAGAGCCCCACGAGGCCCTCCTGGATCAGGTCCTCCGCGTCGCCTCCGGCGAGGAAGTACGAGCTCGCCTTCAGCCGGACGAACCCGGTGTAGCGGCGCATGAGCTGGTCCATCGCGACGCTGTCGCCGTTGCGGGCCTTCAGGACGAGCTGAAGATCCTCAAGCTCTCGTTGAGCCTTCTGTGGCGAATACGCTGGTGCGGTGCGAGCGGACACGAAGCCTCCCCCGGGTTCTCATGGGCGGTTCCGGGAACGGCTCTTTGACACCGCTCCCAAAGTCTCACCCTGAAGTTGAGGGCGAAGATAGCAAGTGGTCGAGGTTTTTACAAGTTAAGTTGCAATGGACCCAACATGATACGAACAGGTGTTCGTCCCTCGTCCGGGAAGAGGAGACCGCCGCCGACCGTCTCGTAGCCGAGATGAAGGCCACCGCCGCCGGCCTCGCCGCCACCGTCGCCACGCTTGCCTTCGCCGGTGGCGCCCCTACACCGCGCGCCTTCGCCGGCGGCGGGCGGACCGCCTTCGACGGCGGCACCCCGAACGAGCAGGCGCAGGTGCGCGCCGCGCTCGAGGCGAGCGCCTTCGACTGGAACGCCGTTCCCGTCACGGTCACGGTGCACATCGCGCGCGGCATCGACTCGAGCGCGGCTCCCGGGCAGGTCTGGCTCGACGCAGACCTGCTCGATGCCGGCACGTATGCGTGGGGGATCGTGCAGCACGAGTACGCGCACCAGGTCGACTTCTTCCTCCTCACGAGCGCGGCGCGCGTCCAGCTGCTCGGCTCGCTCGGCGGCGTGTCCTGGTGGCAGGCGACACCGGCTGCCCGTGCACCCGACCGGACGCTCCAGCATGCGCAGCTCGCATCGGAGCGCTTCGCGTCGACGCTCGCGTGGAGCTACTGGCCGTCGCCCGCGAACGCGCTGCGGCCGCAGAGCCGCAACGACGAAGCGGGCGCGCTGGCGCCGGCCACGTTCCGCCGGCTGCTCGCCGGGCTGCTCGGCGCTACCGCAGGGCGGCCGCAGTAGTCACTCGCCGCGGCGCGGTCACTCGCCGCGGCGCGGTCATCCGCCGCGGCGCAGGCGCTCGAGCTCGGCGAGCGTCGCCGGGTCGAGCTTGTCGCGCAGGTCGCCGCGCGTGCGGTCGACGTGGCTCGGCGGGATCAGCTCGGCGAGGAACGCCGACGAGGAGAGCTTCCTGACCTCCACGCCCGACGTCCCGCGCACGGCGGCGTCGGAGGAGACGACCGCCACCTGCTCGCGGCCCCGGTTGTCGGCCGCGAGGCGCTCGATCAGCGTGTCCGCGTCGACGGCCCAGCGCACCTCGAGCCGCCCGTGGCTCTCGTCGGGCCCGTGGCCGTCGAAGACGAGGACGCCCTTCGCCCCCTTGCCCGCGACCCAGCTCGCGAGCAGGTCGCGCAGCTCGACAGGCGACTCGAAGCCGCCCGCGTGCAGCAGGTTGAAGCCGTCGAAGAGGTAGAGCGTCGGCTCGGCCACCGCGTTCAGCCGCCTCTCTGGCGCCGCGCCTCGTAGAGGAGCAGCGCGGCGGCGACGCTGACGTTCAGGGACTCGACGTGCCCGAGCTGGGGGATCGAGACGGCGAGGTCGCACGTCCGGCGCACGAGCGGGCGCAGGCCTTTCCCCTCCGCCCCGAACACGAATGCGAGCCCGCCCGAGAGGTCGGCCTGCCACATCGGCGTCGCGTTCTCGGCGTCCGCAGCGGCAACCCACAGGTCGGCGCCCTTGATCTCCTCGAGATAGCGCGCGAGGTTCGTGACCACGGCGACCGGCAGGTGCTCGACCGCGCCGGCTGACGCGCGGCAGACGGTCGGCGTCACGAGCGCCGAGCCGTGCGAAGGCACGACGACGCCGGTGGCGCCCGCGCCCTCGGCGCTGCGGATGACGGCGCCGAAGTTGCGCGGATCGCTCACCTGGTCGAGGCATGCGAGCAGCGGGCGCTCCGCAGCGGCGAGCTCGTACGCGTCGGCGTACGCGAACGGCTCGCACCAGGCGAGCACGCCCTGATGGTCGCGTGTGCCGGCTGCCTCGCCGATGTCCTTGTCGAGCTTCACCTGCACGCGCGGCTGCTTCGTCTCGCGCAGCCAGGGCTCCGCCTTGACGGCGCGCTCGGTCGCCCAGAGCTCGAGCACCTCGCGCGGACCGCGGAGCGCCTCGCGCACCGGGCGGCGGCCGTAGACCTGCTCGCGCGTCATGACCGCGGCACGAGGCGGAAGCCGGGCGGCTCGGCGATGTCCTGTACCTCCCAATCGCCATCTTCGATCTCCGTACGAAGCTGATCTGCGCGTTCGTAGTCGCCCTGCTTGCGCACGACTTGCCGCTCTTCCGCAAGCTGGACTAGGCGTGGTGGCGGATTCTCGAACTGCGCCAGGGTGTGGAGGCCGAAGACACGCAGTCCTTCGCGCACGCGATCCATCTGACCGTCTGCGCGCCAGCGATGAAGGATCGCCAATGCCTCCGGGGTGTTGAAGTCGTCGTCGAGCGCCGCCTCGAAGGCGCTCCACGGAAGCGACTCGTCGCGAACGACGCCAAGGTGCCCGGCGAACGCGGCCCGGAGCGAGCGCCGTTGAGCCTCAGCCTGCTGGAGCGTCTCGTCGGTGAAGTCGATCGGCTTGCGCCAGTGGCCGGTCATGAAGAAGAGGAGCACGACCTCTCTCCCCCACGTGTCGAGCACGTTGCGGAGCGAGACGTCGTTGCCGAGCGACTTCGACATCTTCTCGCCGCCGAACTCGAGCATGCCGTTGTGCGTCCAGATGCGTGCGAACTCGTGACCGAGCGCGCGCGACTGCGCGAGCTCGTTCTCGTGGTGCGGGAAGACGAGGTCGAGCCCGCCGCCGTGGATCTCGAAGACCGGTCCGAACGCGGCCTCGGCCATCGCCGAGCACTCGATGTGCCAGCCCGGACGACCGCGGCCCCACGGTGACTCCCACGACGTGTCCTCACCCGGCTTGTTCGCCTTCCAGAGCGCGAAGTCGCGTGGATCCTCCTTGAGCGCGCTCGGCTCCTCCCCCTGCTCGACCTGGTCGGGCCGCTGCCCGGAGAGACGGCCGTACCCGGGATCGCTCGCGACGCGGAAGTAGACGTCGCCGCCCGCGGCGTAGGCGTGGCCGACCGCGACGAGCTCCTCGATGAAGTGGACGATGCCGGGCATGCTCTCCGTCGCCAGCGGCAGCCCGTCCGGCATGCCGAGCCCGAGGTCGCGGGTGTCCTTGAGGTACCACTCGGTCGCACGCGCCGCGAGCTCGGCGCTCGCGCCCGGAGCGGCGTCGTAGATCTTGTCGTTGACGTCGGTGATGTTGTGGACGAGCGTCGCGTCGTAGCCGCGATGCCGCAGCCAGCTCCGCAGCCACATGCCGAGCACGAACGGGCGCGCGTTGCCGATGTGCGCACGCTGGTAGACCGTCGGACCGCAGAAGTACATGCGGACGGGACCGGCCTCCGGCGGCGGGAGCTCGACGAGGCCGCGCTGCAACGTGCTGTAAAGACGCATGACGCCTAGCCTAGAGCGCGGCGCAGCAGCTCGTCCCGCGGCAGCGCTGCGATCACGGCCCAGAGCTCCGGGCCGCGCTCGCGTCCGGTCAGCGCCAGCCGCACCGCCTTCAGGTCGCCGCCGACGGCCTTCAGCTCGCGGACGACCGAGCGCGCGTCGAGCCCTCCCTCGACGAGCTCGCCGAAGCGGGCGAGCGTCTCGGGCGAGTCGACGGTCACGTCGGGCGCCTCGAGCACCTGCGCCGCATAGTCGCGCGCCTCGGCGAGGTCGCGCGCGCCGCGCAGCACCGGAGCGACCGAGACGGGAGCGCCGACACGCGCCGCGAGCTCCTCGTCCGACAGGGCAGCGAGCGCCTCGATCGAGAGCCGCCGCAGCCTCGGTAGGTCGAGGTGGACGTCGTGCCGTGGCAGACCGAGCTCCTCGAGGTAGGCGCGGACGGCTTCGGCAGGGATCCCCGCGTCGCGCAGATCGGCGAGCGACGACGCACCGTGGCGCTTCGACAGCTTGTGGCCGTCCTCCCCGAGCAGCAGGCCGTGATGGATGTACTCCGGCGGCTCGCCGCCGAGCGCACGGATCAGCTCCGCCTGCAGCTCGGCGTTGGCGCGATGGTCGGAGCCGCGGATGACGTGCGAGATCTCGAAGTCGTGGTCGTCGACCGCGCTCGCAAGCTGGTAGGTCGGCGTGCCGTCGGCGCGCAGCAGCGTCGTCTGCCCGTAGCGCAAGGCGCCCTCGGAGTCGGGCTCGCCGATCGTGTGGGCGGCCTCCCGGTGGCGCACGTACCGCTCGCTCTGACGCACCGGCCCTTCGTCCCAGCCGACGCCGAGCCAACCGAGGTCCGTCTCGATCGCCTCGGCCCCTCCGTCGACGTTGCGGGCGGCGTCCGTGTCGTCGATCCGCAGCAGGAACCGACCGCCGCGCTCGTCGGCGAACCGCCGGTTCGCGACCGCGCTGAGCGCCCCGCCGAGGTGAAGCGATCCGGTGGGGCTCGGCGCGAAGCGGACTCTGACCACAGGGCGAGTCTAAGGTCACCGCCGCGAGAACGGTCCCGCCGCCCTCGTCAGGCTGCGTCGCGGTAGCGCTCGCTGCGCAGCGCGAGCCAGAGCTGCCTCAGCCGCTCACGTTCGAGCGGAGCGAGCTCCTGCCCCGCCTTGCGCTCGTGGAGCGAGAGCTCTTCGTCGACCATCTCGATCGTGAAGGTCTCGTCCCAGGCGACGCCGCGCACCCAGTTCTCGCAGGCGCGGACGACGTCGACGCGGGGCTTCCTGCCTGCGCCCGGTGCGGGCGTCGCGGCGCGCCGCGCGAGCTCCTCGGCCACGCGGACGGCCTCCATCCGGAGCTCGTCGATCGACCACTCCTCCAGCGGTTTGGCCATGTCCGAACGGTACGCGCAGGCTCGGACGGTCTCGGGTCAGGCCGCGTCGACGATCCGCTCGGCGAGCGCCGAGTACCGCCGACGCCGCTCGCTGCGCGCGAGCGCGATCGCCACGGCCTTGCGCTCGCCGACGAGCACGCACAGGCGCTGCGCGCGCGTGACCGCCGTGTAGAGGAGCGCCTGCGAGAGCATGATCGCGTAGGCCGTCGACCAGGGGGCGACCACCGCCGGGAACTGCGAGCCCTGCGACCGGTGCACCGTGAGCGCCCACGCGAGGTCGTACGTCTCGAGCGAGGACACCGGCACGACGATCTCCCGCTCGCCGTCGTCGAGCGACAGGCGCGCCTCGGCCTCCTCGTCGTCCCATTCGACGATGAACGCGACCTCGCCGTTCATCACCTCGCGGTTGGGCGTGTAGTCGTTCTTCGTCTGCACGATGCGCGAGCCGAGGCGCAGTCCGGAGCGGGCGAGCACGACGGGGCGGCTTCCCGGGTTGAGCCGCTGCTCGAGCTCCACGTTCAGTGCTTCCAGCCCGACGGGCCCGCGGCGCATCGGCACGAGCGTCATGACGTCGGTGCGCGGGTCGAGTCCGAACCGCGCCGGGATTCGCTCGCAGACGACCTCGACTACCGCCTCGCGCATCGACTCCGGCCCGTGCCGCGCGATGAAGAAGAAGTCCTCGTCGAGCTCCGCGTCGGGGCCGAGCGTCGCGCGTGCCTCCTCGAAGGAGAGGAACGGCGGCTCGCCTGCGTTGATGCGGCGCGCGCTCTGGATG
>Ga0209514_10010281_pt1 | contig 10068 bp, 8 predicted proteins | sample Subgrocontami58m_FD_187452 | JGI IMG/M metagenome (GOLD analysis project Ga0209514, IMG submission 187452) | Subsurface groundwater microbial communities from S. Glens Falls, New York, USA - GMW37 contaminated, 5.8 m (SPAdes) (version 3) | ecosystem: Environmental > Aquatic > Deep subsurface >... | reverse complement strand
CTATGGGCAGCTTGATTACCGGCTGCGCCAGGACCCCCGCGTCGTCGTACTGGACCGGGTGAACGCCCATCACCCCTTCGCCCTGCCAGAGGCCGTCGATCTTGCCACCGTAGACGTCTCCTTTATCTCGGCCGCGAAGGTAGTGCCCAACGTCCTGCCACACCTCAAAGAGGGCGGTCGGTTGATCGTGCTGCTGAAGCCCCAGTTCGAGGCTGGCCGCGAGCAGGTGGGCGGCGGCGGAATCGTGCGTGACCCCCAGGTGCACGCCCAGGTGCTGGGCCGCTTCATCGTCTGGGCGGTGGAGCGGGGGCTGCGGCTGCGGGGCCTCATCGCCTCTCCCCTCCGGGGCGCGAAGGGGAACCGAGAGTTCCTCCTGCTGCTCCAAGACAGTGCCCCAGGCCGTGGCTCGGTAGACCTCCCTACGCCTTGAGGCTGGGGTGGCAATTTGACCCCGCTTCAAGGGCAAGACTATAATAAGGTGCTCCTCTGACTTTGGTGGATAAGGCGCGCCTTACGGAGCGTAGGTGACCGAACAGCCCCGGGAGGCCTGCGGCATCTTCGGCGTCTTCGCTCCGGGCGAAGATGTGGCTCGCCTCAGCTTTTTCGGCCTTTACGCCCTCCAGCACCGCGGCCAGGAAAGCGCGGGCATCGCCACCGGTGATGGGCAGGAGATCCGCCGCCATCTTGACATGGGCCTGGTCTCCCAGGTCTTCGACGAGGTCTCCCTGTCAGGGTTGCGGGGCACCCACGCCGTAGGCCACACCCGCTACTCCACCACCGGCTCCACCAGGATCGAGAACGCCCAGCCGCTGTTGGCTACCGGCCCCGACGGTGAATTGGCCCTGGCCCATAACGGCAACGTCATCAACGCCCGGCCCCTGCGGGAGGAGCTGGAGTCCCAGGGCTACCGCTTCACCAGCTTCACCGATTCCGAGGTCATCGCCGCCCTGCTAGCGACGGCGCCAGGACGAGACTTCGAGGAGCGGGTACGCTACACCATGGGGCGGCTCCAGGGGGCCTACTGCCTGGCGGTGCTCACCAAGGATGCCATCATCGGCATCCGCGACCCCCTGGGCGTGCGCCCGCTCTGTCTGGGGCGGCTCAACGGGGGCTGGGTCATCGCCTCGGAGAGCTGCGCCCTGGACCACATCGGGGCCACCTTTGCGCGCGACGTGGCGCCGGGCGAGGTGGTGGTTATCGATGGCCAGGGGTTGCGCAGCTTCATCGGGCGGCCTGCGGAGCGCAGCGCCCTCTGCATCTTCGAGTATATCTACTTCGCGCGGCCCGACAGCAGGCTCATGGGCAAGCTCCTCTACCCCCTGCGGGAGGCCATGGGCGCCGAGCTGGCCCGCGAAAACCCGGTGGAGGCCGACCTGGTCATCGGGGTCCCCGACTCCGCCACGGCGGCGGGCATCGGCTACTCCCGGGCCTCGGGAATCCCCTACACCGAGGGCCTGGTGAAGAACCGCTATGTGGGCCGTACCTTCATCCAGCCCGACCAGCGGCTGCGGGAGCTGGGCGTCCAGCTCAAGTTCAACCCTCTGCCCGAGGTTATCGGCGGCAAGCGCCTGGTGGTGGTGGACGACTCCATCGTCCGGGGGACCACCACCCCGCGGGTGGTGCATCTGCTGCGCCAAGCCGGGGCGAAAGAGGTCCACATGCGCATCTGCGCGCCGCCCATCCAGTGGCCCTGCCACTTCGGGGTGGATATGGCCACCCGGCGGGAGCTCATCGCTGCCCACCTCTCCGTGGAGGAGATCCGCTGCACCATCGGCGCCGATTCCCTCTCCTACTTGACTATGGAGGGGCTGCTGCGGGCCGTGGGCCTGGCGCGCGGCAAATTCTGCACCGCCTGCTTCACCGGCGAGTACCCGATACCGGTGCAACTGGAGATGGACAAGCTGGCCCTGGAGCCCGTGAGGGCGCGGCTGCGCCTGGAGGAGCACCCCTAGCCCAGTTGGGGTGAGCGGTGAGGCCGGGACATCACCGGGACAGGGCCCTCACACGACCCGGCGCGCCGAGCCCGCTTTTTTGGAGGACACCGTGAGCCCAGCCAAGACCACCGGCAGCCGCAGCTATAGGGCCGCGGGCGTGGACCGCGGCGCGGCCGCCCGCGCCAAGGCCATGATCAAGGAGCTAGCCCGGCCCACCTTCGGTCCCCACGTGCTGAGCGAGATTGGCCTTTTCGGAGGCTTCTTCGAGCTCCCCTCCGGCTACCGCCAGCCGGTCCTGGTATCCAGCGTGGACGGTGTGGGCACCAAGCTAAAGGTAGCCGCCGCCCTGGACCAGCATGGCACCATTGGCCACGACCTGGTGAACCACTGCGTCAACGACATCTTCACGTCCGGGGCGCGGCCCCTCTTTTTCCTGGACTACATCGCCGCCGGTACCCTGCGGCCGGAGCACGTGGCTGCGGTGGTCAAGGGCCTGGCCGAGGCCTGCCAGGCCGTGGGCTGCGCCCTCATCGGAGGCGAGACCGCTGAGATGCCGGGCCTCTATCAGGCGGACGACTACGACCTGGCGGGCACCATCGTCGGCATTATCGAGAAAGACCAGCTCATCAGGGGCCAGGGTATTCAGGCCGGCGACGTGCTACTAGGGGTGCCCTCCAACGGCCTCCACACCAACGGCTATTCCCTGGCGCGCAAGGTCTTCCGCATCGGCGTTACGCCGCCGTCCGCCTGGAACGCCCACTATCAGGAGCTGGGATGCCGCCTGGGCGAGGCCTTGCTGGTGCCCCACCGCTGCTACTATCCCCTGCTGGTGCCGGCGTTGCCCCTAATCAGGGGAATGGCCCACATCACCGGCGGGGGGCTGATCGAGAACACGCCACGCATACTCCCCCAAGGGCTGCGGGCGCAGTTCCGGCGCGGGAGCTGGCCGGTGCTGCCCATCTTCCAGCTCATCCAGCGCGAGGGCGGGGTGTCCGACGAGGAGATGCACCACGTTTTCAACATGGGGCTGGGCATGGTGCTGGTGGTGGCGCCAGAGCGGGTGGACGAGGTCCGGCGCCTGCTCCCTGAAGCGCTACTGGTGGGCGAGGTGGTGGCCGGGGAGGGCGAGCCCTCGGCCGTGGTGGTGTGAGCCTAGCTAGGTCTGCCTAGCGTTGGGGGACGGACACGGCGGCGGGTTGCCCCAGGTCGAGCGCGGTCTCGGGGACGGGCTCAGCGCGCAGGGCCTCTCGCACCGCCTCGTCGGCGTGGGAGATGAAGACGAACTGCATCTCCTTGCGGACCTGGGCGGGCACGTCCTCCAGGCTGGGCTCGTTCTCCGCTGGCAACAGGATCCGCTTCAGTCCCGCCCGGTGCGCGGCCAGCATCTTCTCCTTGATGCCGCCCACGGGCAAGACCTTGCCCCGCAGGGTGATCTCGCCCGTCATCCCCACGTCCTTGGCCACCGGCCGCCGCGCGAGGGCGGACACCAGCGCCACCGCCATGGCCACCCCGGCCGAGGGGCCGTCCTTGGGGATGGCCCCGGCGGGGATGTGGATGTGGACGTCCAGCTTGCTGTAGAAGTCCTCGGGCAGGCCGAGGGAGCGGGCCCGCGAGCGGGCGTAGGTGAAGGCGGCGGTGGCCGATTCCTTCATGACATCGCCCAGCTGGCCGGTGAGGATCAGGTTGCCCTTCCCAGGGACCAGCGCCACCTCGATGTGCAGTATCTCGCCGCCGGCGGGGGTCCAGGCCAGGCCGGTGACGACCCCCACCTCGTCCCGCTCCTCCGCGGCCTCGGGCCGCAGGCGCTCGCGGCCCAGGTATTCCGCGACCTGCCCGGCGTCTACCGCCACGGACGCGGTGTCGCCCTCGGCCTGGCGGCGCCCCACCTTGCGACAGATTGTACCGATCTCCCGCTCCAGGTTCCGCACCCCGGCTTCCCGGGTGTAGCGCTCGATGATCTCCAGCAGGGCCTCAGGGGTGAAGGTGAGCTGTGCGGGCGCCAGGCCGCTGGCGCTTAGCTGGCGGGGAACCAGGTAGCGCGTTGCGATATGCAGCTTCTCCTCGCTCGTATAGCCGGGGAGCTCCAGCGCCTCCATCCTGTCCCGCAGCGGTGGAGGTATGGTGTCCAGGACGTTGGCGGTGGTGATGAAAAGGACGTGGGAGAGGTCGAAAGGGACCTCCAGATAATGGTCGGAGAAGGCGTGGTTCTGCTCGGGGTCCAGCACCTCCAGGAGGGCGGCTGAGGGGTCTCCCCGGAAGTCGGCGCCCAGCTTGTCGATCTCGTCCAGCATGAAGACCGGGTTGTTGGACTCGGCGCGGCGCAGGCCCTGGATGATGCTCCCCGGCAGCGCCCCGATGTAGGTGCGACGGTGGCCCCTGATCTCGGCCTCGTCGCGCACCCCGCCCAGGGACATGCGGACGAACTTGCGGCCCAGGGCCCGGGCTATGGACTGGCCCATGCTGGTCTTGCCCACTCCGGGAGGGCCGATGAAGCAGAGGATGGTACCCTTCATCTCTCCCTTCAACTTGGCGATGGCCAGGAACTCCAGGATGCGGTCCTTGACTTTCTCCAGCCCGTAGTGGTCCTCGTCCAGCACCGCCGCCGCCTGGGGTATATCGAGGGAGTCCGTCGTGCTCACGGACCAGGGCAGGCCCAGGAGCCAGTCGACATAGGTGCGCGTCATGGAGTAGTCGGCGGCCGCGGGGTTCATGGTGGCCAGGCGCTCCAGCTCCCGCTCGGCCTGCTTGCGGGCCTCCTCGGGTAACCCTGCCTTCTCCAGCCGCGCCCGCAGCTCGTTTATCTCGGTGGTCTGCTGGTCAGCCTCCCCCAGCTCCTTCTGGATGGCCTTGAGCTGCTGCCGCAGGTAGTACTCCCGCTCGGCCTTGGAGGCCTGCTCTTTGATCTGGCCCTGTATCTTGGAGCCGATCTCCAGTATCTCCAGCTCCCTCTCCATGAAGGCGGCCACCTTGTGCAGCCGCTCCCCGAGGGCGATGGTCTCCAGCACCTCCTGGCGCTCCGGCAAGCTCAGGTTGATGTGAGGCGCCACGAAGTCGGCCACGGCGCCGGGGTCGCCCAGGTTGAGAGCGGCGATGGCCAGCTCCTGGGGGAGGTTGGGGGCCAGGGCCACGATCTTCTGGAACTGGTCCAGGACGCGGCGCGAGAGGGCCTCGATCTCCGTCGTCCTCTCCTTGGGCTCTGGTATAACCTCCACCCGGGCCCGCAGGAAAGGCTCCTGCTGCGTTACCTTTCCCAGGCGGACGCGGCGCAGGCCTTGGAGCAGCGCTCGTACCGAGCCATCGGGCATCCGGACCATGCGCGCGATGACGGCGGCGCAGCCCACCTCGTACAGCTCCTCCGGCGTGGCCGGACGGCGCTCCTGCTCGCCCTGGGGCTGTTCCTGTTCCTCGACGGGGCGTTCGGCGAAGACCCCCACGATCTTCTCCCTGGCCATGGCCTCATCGATGATGCGGATAGCGCCAGCGTCAGCGGTGGCCAGGGGGACCACGATTGATGGGTAGAGCACGGCGTCGCCGCTGGGCAGGATGGGGAGCTCCGCGGGTATGGGTATGTCCCGCGGGGTGGCGATCAGCGGCTCCTGGTTCAGCATGGTGCTCCCCGGGCGAGTGTCACGGGCGGATGTGGATGTGGATCTGCAGCCGGTGGGACGGCTGGGCCGCGGGTTTCTTCAGCATGATCCGCAGCACGCCGTCGGCATAGGTACCCTCGGCTTGCTCGCGGTCAATGGGACAGGGGAGCTGCAACCGGCGCTCGAAGGGCCCTCGCTGGATCTCCATCTGGCAGTAAGAGCCCTGGCGGCAGGAGTCATCTTCGGGGCGGATCCCCCTGACCAGCAGGGCGGCGCCCTCGATCACGACCTCTATGCTCTGCCGCGGGACGCCGGGGAGCTCCATCAAGACGATGATCTCCTCCGGGGTCTCATAGATGTCCGCGGCCGGTTCCCAGGCGTTGGCGGAGAAGTACAAGGGCGGCGGCTTGGAGCCATGGAAGTGGGTGAAGAACCTCTCCATCTCCCTCTGCAGGGAGTCAACGGTCTGCCACTGGTGCTCCGGGGTGTCGCTCATGTAGCCCTCCCGGCGAAGCGAGCCAACGAGTCCGCTTCAATTATAACCACGCCCTCGCCGTAGCCATTCCCGCCTGCCCTTGCCCGCAGGCGACCAAGGCGGCTTTGCACAGCCCTGCGGGTGGAAACCCGCGGCACGCCTCCCGCGACGTCTTCCTAGGAGGCATGCTGTAGGTGCGTTTCCTTCTACCGTCCTTACCCGCTCTTCCCCAGCAGCGCGTTCCGCACGCGGACGGCCACCTGGGCCGCCGTGGGCTCCGGGGGCACCGCGATAAAAGGTTCGAGCTCCGAGCAGTCCAGACGCGCGAAGATGGGCCCCACACTACCCAGGAGGCGGTCGAGCTGCCCTGCGAAATGGGAGCTATCGGAGAAGGAGTAGGTGCGGCTGATGCCGGCCCCCTTGGCCACGGCCAGCAGGTCCAGCTTGCCCGCTCCGGGCAGGGGCTGCCCGCCCGTGGTTGCGTACGCGCCGTTGTCCATCAGCAGGACCAGCAGGTTCTCCGGCGCTTGGGCGCCGATGGTGGCCAGCACTCCTAGGTTCATCAGCAGGCTGCCGTCGCCTTCGCAAACGATGACTCGGCGCTGGGGCTGCGCCAGGGCCAGCCCCAGGCCGATGGGCGAGGCCACGCCCATGCAGCCGATGAGCTTGAAATCCAGGTCCGAGCCAGCGAAGCGGGGCCAGTAGGCGGCGGCCTGCATCGTCACCACCACCAACTGGTCAGTCCGCTGCCGGGCCAGGGCGCGCAGGTAGTCGGAGAGCCGCCGGCTCACTTGACCTGCTCCCCGATGAGGATGGCGTGGGGACGGCCCTCCCGCCAGGCCTCGTCCACCGCGGCGCCGACCAGGCCTACCTGGGCGTCATCCTCCAGCAAGTCATGGGGTATCTTCAGCAGGTCCAGCTGCGGCCCCGTGAGCCGCACCAGGGGATTGGCGGAGTCTCGCGGCGCCACTTGCGGCTCCCTGCCCAGCAGCCCCACCAGCAGGAGCACCGGCACCTGGTAGCCCAGGCCCAGCGCCCGCAGGGAGTTGACGGCCGCGAAGACGCCGGTGTTCTGGATCAGCAGGGCCGGACGGCGGCCTCCCACATAGAGCCCCGCACACACCCCCATACCCTCCTCCTCCCTGGCTACAGGGATGAGCCTGACCTCCTTGTGAACCGCCAGAGCGGCGTACAGACCTTTTGTCATGCTGTCCGGCACCGAGACCACGAAGTCGATGCCAGCGCGTTGCAGCTCCTGGAGCACTGCCTGAGCGGTGAGAGGCATGTCTATGACCTCCATAAAGTAGTAATGGGCACGGCCGGGCGAGTAATGGCCAGGGCCGGACCATCCTTGGGTCGGCGCCATGATAGCGCGGGGCGTGAGCCTGTCAACGGCTGAGCGGGGTCGGCGGGTCGCTCTGCTAGTATGAGACTAGTCCATGAGAAATTACTGAGGGGGTGCCTATGGTGAAGCCGTTGTCCCGCGCCCTGGGCGCAGTGCTCGGTCACCTTCGCCGCCAGCTCCTGGCGGGCATGATCATCGCCGCGCCCCTGGTGGTTACCTACCTGCTGCTGCACTTCATCTTCGTGAACCTGGACAATCTCCTGGAGCCAGTCTTCAGCCAGGCGCTGGGCCGCACCATTCCAGGTCTAGGCCTGATCGCCCTGGTCGTCATCCTCTACGCGCTGGGCTTGCTGGCCACCAACATCATCGGCCGCTCCCTCATCCGTAGAAGCGAAGGTATCCTGCTGAGGCTCCCCGTTTTCAAGGAGATATACGGCCCTGCTCGCCAGACGGTACAGGCCATGTCCCAGGTCGGGCAAGCCGCTCTCCGTCGGGTGGTGTTGGTAGAATACCCTCGCAAAGGCATCAAGAGCATGGGCTTTGCCACCGGCAGCTTCCACGACCGCCAGGGTCAGGAGCTTACCATCGTTTATTTCCCGAGCACGCCACTGCCCACCACTGGCTTCATCGTCTTTTTCCCCCCGGCGGAGGTGGAGGACGCGGGTATCCCGGTGGATGCCGCCATCCGGCTCTTCGTTTCGGGAGGGATAGTGCCGGCCAAAGAGCAGCCCGCAGCGTCCGTAGCCGTCCCGAGCTAAAGGAGATAGCCATGGAGTTCGGCTTCTTCATCCCCGCCCGCATCGACAGCGCCGAGGTCGTGGTGGCCGGCGAGGCGGCCGGCTTCACCCACGCCTGGCTCTACGACTCGCCCCTGCTCTACGGCGATGTGTACGTCGCCCTGGCGCTATGCGCCCAGCGTACCTCGCGTATCGTGCTGGGCCCGGGGGTTACCGTCCCCAGCCTGCGGATGCCCCCGGTGACGGCGGGGGCCATCGCCACCATCAACGCCCTGGCTCCAGGCCGCACCGTGCTGGGCCTGGGCACGGGGAACACGGCGCGGCGGACGATGGAGCTGCCGCGGGTGACCTGGGATGAGACCGCCGAGGAGCTGCGGGCGCTGAACTCCCTGCTCAGGGGGCGGGACGCCACCTTCGCAGTGGACGGCAAGCGCGGCCACGCCCGTTTCATCCATCAGCAGGAAGGCTTCATCCAACTGGCGCCGCGGGTGCCCATCTATCTCTCCGCCTTCGGGCCCAGGGGCCAAGAGCTGGCGGGGGAGCTGGCCGATGGTGTTTTCCTGCGCGGCGGCGTGAAGGCCGTCCAGGGGGCGTTGCCCCATCTGGAGCGGGGCGCGGCCCGGGCTGGCCGGCGGCTGGCAGACCTGGCCCTGGCGGCCATGGCCACCATCTATATACCCGAGGGCAACGAGGGCCCCGACTCCGACTCTGTCCGCAGCGCCCTGGTCCCGCTCCTGCTGGGCTCCCTGCGCTACCAGGCCTGGACGGTGCGGGACCTCTCCCAACTCTCGCCCCCTTACGCCCGGGCCGTGGCCCAGTACGCGCGTCTCGCGGAGACGCTGCCGGGGACTCATGCCTGGCACCTGGACGCCTTCTGGGGATATCTCTGGGGCGCGGGCCCCGACCTGGCGGAGCTGGTGACGCCGGAGCTGATCGAGGCCTCGGGCGCGCTGATGACGGCGGAGCGGGCGCGCGCCTATGTGGAGGAGCTAGCGGGCCTGGGCGTGCGCCAGCTGGCGCTGCAGGTGGCCGGGGACGTGCCGGGCTACCTGCAGCGCTTCGCTCGCCAGGTTATCGCCCGGGTTTAGGATAGCGCGAGGGCTGGCTTGCGCCCGCTTGGGGGCGTAGCCTACAATGGGCCTGCTCGCCAGGTGCGAACCTGGTGTGCCGAGGGCGAAGCGGGAGTAACTCAGCGGTAGAGTGGCTGCTTCCCAAGCAGCAAGTCGCGGGTTCAAATCCCGTCTCCCGCTCCATTATCCGCCTCCTTCGCTACCTTGGACTCACCCGGTACAGGCGCTAGCGTACTGGCTAGTGTAAAAGGCGAAAGTGTCCATGTCCTCCGTTGACATAGTCGTTCCGGTCTATAACGAGGAGCAGGCGCTGGCCCTCTCCATCGGCCAGCTCCGCGACTTCTGCCTGCGCGCCCTGGACTACGAGTGGAGCATCGTCATCGCCGACAACGCCTCCACCGATGGCACCGGCCAGATCGGCCAGGAGTTGGCCCGGGAGCTGCGAGACGTCCGCTATCTCTATCTGCCCCAGAAGGGGCGGGGCCGCGCCCTCAAGAAGGCCTGGCTGGAGAGCGCCGCCGACATCGTCTGCTACATGGACGTGGACCTCTCGACGCGCCTGGACGCCCTGCCGCGCCTGCTGGACGCCATCGCCAAGGAGGGCTACGACCTGGCCTCGGGCTCCCGGGTGGCCCGGGGCTCCCAGACCACCCGCGCCCTCAAGCGGGAGGTGATCTCGCGCGGGTACATCGCCCTCACCAAGGCGCTCTTTCGGAACCGCTTCAGCGACGCCCAGTGCGGCTTCAAGGGCGCCAGCCGGCGCGCCGTCCAGGCCCTGCTCCCCCTGACCCAGGACAACGCCTGGTTTTTCGATACCGAGCTGCTGTTGCTGGCGGAGATGGCTGGCCTGCGTGTCAAGGACATCCCTGTCACCTGGGTGGACGACCCCACGAGCACCGTCAGGATCTGGCGGACGGCGT
>Ga0209514_10010270_pt1 | contig 10079 bp, 11 predicted proteins | sample Subgrocontami58m_FD_187452 | JGI IMG/M metagenome (GOLD analysis project Ga0209514, IMG submission 187452) | Subsurface groundwater microbial communities from S. Glens Falls, New York, USA - GMW37 contaminated, 5.8 m (SPAdes) (version 3) | ecosystem: Environmental > Aquatic > Deep subsurface >... | reverse complement strand
ACCTTGTCGAGCGCGACCTCCTTCACACGCACCTCGTCGGCGATCTCGCCGGCGTGCGCACGCGCTCCCGACGCACCCTCGACGACGAGCTTGTGCAACGGCTGGCGCAGCTTCAAGCCCGACGCGGAGCGCGCCTGATGCGCGAGCGTGACGACCCGGCGCACGTCGCTCATCTCGTCGAGCAGCGCGCGGTCGGGCTCCGCAACCTCGGGCCACGGCGCGAGATGCACCGACTCGGGCCCGTCGAGCACGAGATTCCGCCAGAGATGATCGGTGAGGAACGGCATCACGGGAGCGAGCATGCGCAACGTCTGCACGAGCGCGTACCAGAGCGTCCGAAGCGCCGCCTCTTCGCCGTCCCAGAAGCGCGGCCGCGACCGCCGGATGTACCAGTTCGACAGATCGTCGGCGTACGCCTCGTACAGCTCGATCACGTCGTCGGTGCGGAACCGCTCGTACGCTGCCGTCGCGTCGGCGACGAACGCGTGCGTGCGCTCGACCAGCCAGCAGTCGAGCGGCTCCAGCTCGCCGGACGGCTCGAGCTCCGACCATGACGGCCGGAAGTCCTGGATGTTCGCGTACGCGACGAAGAACGAGACCGAGTTCCAGAACGTCAGCAGCTCGCGGCGAATCTCCTCCGCCCGTCCGAAGCCGAACAGCAGGTTCCGGTCCGGCGGCTGCGCGCAGTACTGCCAGCGCATCACGTCGGCGCCCATGCGCGCGAACGCATCCTCCGCCGGGATCGTATTTCCCCAGGACGCGTGCATCTCGCGTCCGGTCTCGTCGAGCATCTTCTCGTAGCCGAGCACGCGCTTGAACGGCGCACGGCCAGTCAGCACGACCGACATGAAGAGCTGCGAGTAGAACCACAGCCGGATCTGCTCGCGCATCTCCGAGACCCAGTCGGCCGGGAACCACTTTTCCCAGTACGCGTGGTCCGGCAGGTCGGCGTGCGTCAGGCCCTTCGCGGCCCCGGTGGCGTAGCCCTCGGGAACCGACTCCTCGTTCTCCCAGCCGAGCGTCGAGAACGGGACGATGCCCGCGTCGAGCCAGACGTCGCCGACCTCCTTCACGCGCTCGACCGGCTCACCGCATTTCTCGCACGACACGGGCACACGGTCGATCCACGGGCGCCGTAGCTCTTCGAGCTGCTCGAGCCCTTCCACCGCGCGCACTTCGAGCTCCGCCTTCGAGCCGATCACGTTCAGATGACCGCACGCGCACGGATAGAACGGCAGCGGCAGCCCGTAGTAGCGGCGCCGCGAGATGTTCCAGTCGCCCATGTTGTTCAGCCAGTCGTCCATGCGCTTGCCCATGTACTCGGGTGTCCACTCCACGGTCGCGTTCGCGTCGAGCATCGGTTGCCGCAGATCCTTCACCGAGATGAACCAGTCGTCCGCAAGGCGGAAGATGAGCGGCGTGTGACAGCGCCAGCACTCGGGATAGCGGTGCTCGTGCAGCCCCGCCTCGAGGAGCACACCCTTCTCCCCCAGGTGGCCGATGATCTGGTCGGCCGCCTCCACGGTCGAGAGCCCGTGCAGCCAGCCGTAGTCGTCGTAGAAACGGCCCGACTCGTCGACCGGCGTCAGCACCGGCAGGTCGTTGACGCGCGAGAGCTCGAAGTCCTCGGCGCCGCAGCCCGGCGCGATGTGCACGACGCCGGTGCCGTCGTCGAGCGACACCTCGTCCCAGGCGATTACTCGATGCTCCACCGATGCGCCCGGCGCGAGCTCGTCAAACGGGCCGCGGTATCGCCAGCCGACGAGCTCCGATCCGGGCTTCTGCTCCGCGAACGTCTCGTCCGGATAGCGCGCCACGGCGACCCACTCGCCGTTCGCTCGACGTCCGTACTGCGCCTCCGGATTCACGGCGGCGGCGACGTTTGCCGGCAGCGTCCACGGGGTCGTCGTCCAGATCACGACCGCCTCGCCCTTGCGGTCGAGCAGCGGGAAGCGGACGTAGAGCGACGGGTCTGCACGGTCGACGTACGAGCCGATCAACTCGTGCTGCGAGATCGAGGTGCCGCAGCGCGGGCACCACTCGGTCGAGCGGTGGCCCATGTAGAGCCAGTCGCGTTCGTGAACGACCTTGAGCATCCGCCAGACGTATTCGATGTTCGTGTCGCTGAACGTGAAGTAGTCGTTCCCCCAGTCCATCCACTGGCCGAGCCGGATCGAGCCGCGGGTGAGCGCCTCCGACGACCGGACGACGACCTCGCGGCACTTGCGCGCGAACGCCTCCAGGCCGTACTCCTCGATCTCGCGCTTTGAGTTGAGCCCGAGCTCGTGCTCGACGCCGACCTCGATCCAGAGGCCCTGGCAGTCGAAGCCGTTCTGGTAGCGCTGGTCGTAGCCCTGCAGCGCCTTGTAGCGCTGGAAGACGTCCTTCAGCGTGCGCCCCCAGGCGGTGTGGACGCCGAGCGAGAACCTGTTGGCCGTCACCGGGCCGTCGAAGAACGAGAACCGGGGCCCGCCGCGGTTGCGCTCGCGGAGCGTGGCGAAGGTACCCTGGGTCTCCCACCAGGCGAGAACCTCCTCTTCGAGGGCGGCGTGGTCGGGCACCGTCGGCAGCGGCTGGAAGACTTGGTCGGCCATCGGGAAGCGAAGTGTAGAGAGCGACGTTCTCTCCTATGGAGGATCGGGTATCGACCCTCCTTGGTCACACGAAAGGAAGAACATGGCAACTGACGTCACCGACGCGACGTTCGAGAACGAGGTCCTTCAGAGCGGCGAGCCCGTGCTCGTCGACTTCTGGGCGGAGTGGTGCGGCCCGTGTCATGCGGTCGCCCCCGTGCTCGAGAAGATCGCAGAGGAGCGGAACCTGAAGCTCGTCAAGGTCAACATCGACGAGAACCAGGACCTTGCGATGCGCTACGGGATCCAGTCGATCCCGAACATGGTTCTCTTCGAAGGCGGACAGCCGAAGGCCTCGGCCGTCGGCGCGATGCCGAAGGGGATGCTCGAGCGCTCGCTCGGCCTGGGCGAGGGAGCACCCGCCGCCTAGCGCGAGCTTGCGGGCAGGGGCCGGGAAGCCGGCCTCTGCCGTTCCTCTACGTTCTAGCTCTCCTCGGGCTCCAGGAAGCTCAGGAACGCGGCGTGCTTGGAGAGGAAGTCCTCGATCTCCGCCACGCCGGCACCCACCCAGTCCTCGAGCCAGGTCTCGGCGAGGTCGTCCTCGATGCGATGGAGGCCGCGTTCGCTCATGGGGGCATGATCGACGGCATCCACCCGAGCGGCCATGGGCCGTTCGGCTCAACTTGACGGCCGCGAGGGCCTACGACCGCGGGTAGCGTAGGCCCGGCGTGCGGTGTTTCCTTTTGATCAATCCGCGCTCGGGTAGTGACGACCCGAGCCCGGCCGAGCTCGTCCGGGCGGCGCAGGAGCGCGGCGTCGAGACCCACCTCCTGGAGGCGGGCGACGACCCCGCGGAGCTCGCGCGGGCGTCCGGAGCGGCGGTGCTCGGCGCGGCGGGCGGCGACGGCTCGCTCGCAGCGGTCGCGGCGGTCGCGCTGGAGACGGACGCGGCGTTCGTCTGTATCCCGTTCGGGACCCGGAACCACTTCGCCCGCGACGTGGGCCTCGACCGCGACGACCCGCTCGGCGCGCTGGCGGCCTTCGACGACGACGCGGTCGAGCGCAGGATCGACGTCGGCCGGGCCGGCGACCGGCTCTTCCTCAACAACATCTCCTTCGGCGCGTACGCCGGGCTCGTGCACCGTCGCGAGCGCCACCGGCGCCGCGACGAGGCCCTCGCCCGCCCCCGGGCGCTCCTCCAGACAGCCCGCCGGCGCCATCGGCTGCACGTCCGGGTGAACGGCGAGCCGCTGGTCGCACGCGTGCTCCTCATCGGGAACAACCGCTACGAGCTCGACCTCTTCACCCTCGGCGAGCGCGCGCGCCTCGACGCCGGCGAGCTCCACCTCTGGTCGGCCGCCGGCTGGCTTCCCCACACGTGGGACGAGCAGGTCGCGGCGAGCTTCACCGTCGAGCTCGACAGCGCGCATGTCCGGGCGGCGATCGACGGCGAGCCGGTGCTGCTCGAGCCCCCGCTCGCGCTCGAGTCGCTGCCGCGCGCGTTACGGGTGCTCATACCGGTCAGGCACGACGACGACGGCGAGGACTAGGTGCCTCGTTCGTCCGCCACGCAGCACGAGCTTGCCCGGGTCGAGCTGCTGGCCGGCCTTCCCGGCCAGACGCTCGCCACTCTCGCGAAGCAGATGACACGCGAGGAACTCGCACCCGGAACCAGGGTGATCCGCGAGGGCGATGCGGGCGACCGCTTCTACGTCGTGTTCGCAGGCATGCTCAGCGTGACGAACCGCGACATGGGCGAGCGGAAGATCCTGCGGCCGGGCGACTACTTCGGCGAGGTCGCCCTGGCAATGCACATGCCGCGCACGGCGACCGTGACCGCGATCACGCCGGCGGTCGTCGCAAGCTGCGACCGCGCCACGTTCGACGAGCTGCTGCGCCCGCTCTTCGCGGACGACTAGCCGAGGAGGGCTTCCGCGAGCACCGCGTCGTTAAAGCGCGGCCACGCCTCCTTCGCCCAGTCGCCGAACTCGCGGTCACTGAGCACGGCGCACGCGAGCCCCGCGTCCGGGTCGACCCAGAGGAACGTGCCGGCCGCGCCGAAATGGCCGAAGGTACGCGGCGAGTTGCGCAGGCTCGTCCAGTGAGGCTCCTTGGCGTCGCGCAGCTCGAAGGCGAGACCCCAGTCGTTCGGGTCCATCCGGCCCCAGCTCGGCAGGACGCCTGCGAGCCCGGCGAACTGCACCGACGTCGCCTCGGCGAGCGTCTCGGCGGCGACGAGCGTCGGCGCGAGCAGCTCGCGGCCGAGCTTCAGCAGGTCGTCGAGGGGCCCCGAATACCCCCACGCGGGCGAGCTGCGCAGCTCGCCCGCGAGCGACAGCGGCTCGAGCACCGAGCCGCGGAGGTAGTCGGCGAACGGCATCTCCGCGCGGGAGGCGACGAGCTCCGCCGCCGCCTCGATGCCCGCGTTCGAGTAGATGCGACGCTGCGCGGGCTTCATCAGCGGCGGCCCGTCCTCGGGCGGCAGGCCCGACGCGTGCGACAGCAGATGGCGCAGCGTCGACCCCGGAGGGCCCGCGGGCTCGTCGAGGTCGACCGTCCCCTCCTCCACGGCGACGAGCGTCGAGAGACCCGTGAGGAGCTTCGTCACCGACGCCCAGCGGAACGGGTGCTCGCGCGGCCCGTGCGTGCCGACCTCGCCGCCGGCCCGCGTCACCCCGGCGGCCGCCGTGCGCGCACCCCACGTCTCGATCGTTCTCAGCGCCTCCACGGCGGGTGATACTAGGCGCATGGAGCGGCGCCTCATCTCGTCCGGCTCGTCCTGGGAGGAGCGGTACGGCTACAGCCGTGCCGTCGTCGCCGGGTCGCACGTCCATGTGGCCGGCACGGCGCCGATCATGCCGGGCGACGCGGACCCCCCGTCGGAGCCGTACGCGCAGATGCGCCGCTGCCTCGAGATCGCCGAGGCCGCGCTACGGGAGGCCGGCGCGAGCCTGGCGGACGTCGTGAGAACGCGTGTGCTGATGACCGATGCCGGGCATGCGCCGGAGGTGATGCGAGCGCACGGAGAGGTCTTCGCGGCGATCCGGCCCGCCTGCACGGGCCTCGTCGTCGAGCTGCTCGATCCACGCTGGCTCGTCGAGGTCGAGCTCGACGCCGTGATCGGCCGGGACGAGGGGGCAGCGTGAAGCAGATCCATCCCCCGTCGATCACCGGCAAGGGCAGCGGCTTCGCCGAGGGTGGCAGCGTCCTCGATCACGCCTTCGGGCAGAGCGACGCGTACACGCTCGGCGTGGAGGAGGAGTACATGCTGCTCGACAGTGAGACGTTCGACCTCGTCCAGCACGTCGACACGGTCCTCGCCGCGGTGCAGGGACACGAGCTCGAGCCCCGCATCAACGCCGAGCTGATGCAGTCGGTGCTCGAGATCGCGACGCCGGTGTGCCATACGCCCGCCGACGTGAGAGCGCAGCTCGTCCAGCTCCGCACGTACGTGAGCGGCATCGCGCGCGAGGAAGGCCTGCGCGTCGGCTCCGCGGGCACGCATCCCTTCTCGCTGTTCGAGCGGCAGCGCATTACCGCAAAGGATCGCTACCGGGCGCTCGTCGACCAGTTGCAGTACATCGCGCGCCGCGAACTGATCTTCGGGCTGCACGTGCACGTCGCCGTCGACGACCCCGAGAAGGCGATCCGGGTTGTCAACGCGCTGATCGGCCATCTTGCGGAGCTGGTCGCACTCTCGTCGAACTCGCCCTTCTGGCGCGGCGAGGCAACCGGTCTCGCGTCGTCGCGGCACATGGTGTTCGCGGCGTTCCCCCGCTCCGGGCCGCCGCCGCGCTTCAAGGACTACGCCGACTACGCGGAGGTCGTCGGACAGCTCGAGCGCACCGGCTGCATCGCCGACTACACACACATCTGGTGGGACATCCGCCTGCACCCGCGTCTCGGCACGATCGAAATCCGCATCTGCGACGCGGTGACGCAACTCGAGGACGTCGTCGCAATCACCGCATACTGCCAGGCGCTCGTGAAGCACTACTCGGAACGCTTCGACGCCGGCGACGAGATCCCGTCGTTCCACCGCATCCTGACGACGGAGAACAAGTGGCTCGCCGCGCGCTACGGGCTCGAGGCGCCGGTGATGGATCTCGTCACCGGGAGGCGGAACCGGATGTCGGTCGCGCAGGTCGTGCGGGGGACTCTGAAGCTGATCGCTCCGCATGCGAAGGAGCTCGGCTCGGAGGCGGAGCTCGCCGGCGTCGAGCAGATCCTGCGCCGGGGCAACGGCGCCGACCGTCAGCTGCGCGTCTTCAACGCGAACCGCGACATCGTCGAGGTCGTGCGGGAGATCGCGAACCTCACCGAGATCGACCAGGTCACAGAGACCGCCGCGACCGCGTAGGCTGCGCCGATGCTCACCGTCGGCGAACGGATTCCGGAGGCGCGCGTCTGGACGACCCCGCAGGAGACGGCGGCCGTCGAGCAGCTCGTCGCCGAGGGGCCGATCCTGCTCCTCTTCTACCTCTTCGACTGGTCCTCCACCTGAACGAACGAGCTGGAGCTCCTGCGTGACAGGAGCGACGAGTTCCGCGCCGCGGGCGTGCAGCCCTATGCGGCCTCACGCGACTCGGCCTGGACGCACGTGGCGTGGATGCAGGCGCTCGACCTCGACATCCCGCTGCTCTCCGACTGGAACGCCGAGGCGACGAAGGGGTTCGGGGTCTCGTTCGACTACAGGGGCATGCGGGACGTCTCCGAGCGGTCGGCGTTCCTGATCGACCGGGACGGCATCGTGCGCGGAGCCTGGAGGTACGGGACGTCCGAGGTGCCCGACTTCGACGTGCTGCTGGCCGCCGCGCAGGCCTTGTAGCCGTCCTGGCGATCCCCTTTACTGCGGGCCATGGACACTCCCGCAGCAGCCACAACCGGCGCCACCGCTCCACAGGCGCGCGCAGCGAGCCCGGTCACCGCGATCGCCGGGGCGGCCGTGCTCGTCGTCTCCATCGTCTTCATCAGCCAGGCCGGCTGGTCGAGCGCCTGGTACTCGGCGTTCAAGACGATTCACGTGCTTGCCGCGGTCATCTGGATCGGCGGCGGCGCGTTCCTCACGATCCTCGGGATCGTGGCCCAACGCAAGAACGACCCGGTGGAGCTCGCGACCGTCGCGCGGCAGGCGGCAATGGTCGGCGAAAAGCTCTTCGCACCGGCCGGCCTCGTCGTCGTCGCCATGGGCGTGGCGATGATGGTCAACACGAACTGGGGCTGGGGCAAGTTCTGGGTCGTCGCCGGGCTCGCCGGCTACGCGATCACGTTCGTCACCGGCATCGCCGTCCTGGCGCCGCTGACGAAGAAGGTCGCCGCCACCACCGAGGAGAAGGGGCCGCTGCACCCGGAGACGATCGCCCTGGTGCAGCGCATCCTGCTGATCGCCCGGGTCGACGTCGCGATGCTCTTGCTCGTCGTCGTCGACATGGTGACCAAACCGTTCGCATAGCCCGAAAGCGTCGCGGAGCCGAGCTTGCTCGGCGCAGCAGTGACGCGCCGGCCGCGAGCACAGGAAGAAGAGGGCTCACGGGGGAAACATGGTTTCCCCCGTGAAGCGAGCGAAGCGAAGCGTTACATGCCCATCGCGTGGTAGCCGCTGTCGACGTACAGCGTCGTCGCGGTGACGTTCTTCGCGCCGTCACCGAGCAGGTAGCCCGCCGCAGCCGCGACGTCCTCCGCCTCGATATGACGGTGCAACGGCGCGCGCTCCTCGACGATTGCTTCCATCGTCGGGAACCCGGCGATCGACCGCGCGGCGAGGGTGCGCACCGGCCCGGCCGAGATCGCGTTGACGCGAATGTTCTTTCCGCCGAGATCGGAGGCCAGATACCGCATCGAGGCGTCGAGCGTCGCCTTCGCCACTCCCATGATGTTGTAGTGCGGCACGACGCGCTCGCCGCCGAGATAGGTCATGGTGACGATCGATCCGCCCCCCGCTTTCTCCATCAGCGGCTCGGCGGCCTTCGCGCACGCGACGAGCGAGTAGGCGCTGATGTCGATCGCCATCCAGAAACGATCACGCGGCGTGTCGGTGAAACGTCCTTCGAGATCCTCTGCCGCGGCGAACGCGACCGAGTGCACGAGGATGTCGAGCTCACCGTCGAACGCCCGGCCGACCTCGCCGAAGACGCGTGCCAGGTCGTCGTCCGAGCGCACGTCGCATTCGGTCACGAGCGCCGTGTCGACGGTGCCCGCGAGGTCGCGCACGCTCTTCTCGATCCGCTCGCCCTGGTAGGTGAACGCGAGCCGGGCGCCGCCCTCCGCGAGCACCTGGGCGATTCCCCACGCGATCGACCGCTTGTTCGCGACGCCCATCACGAGCGCGCGCTTGCCTGCGAAGGGGTCTGCCATCCGCGCGATCCTACCCCGGCCGGCCCAGTCCTCGGATACCCTCCGCTCCCTTGCGCCGGACCCTCCCGCTTCTCGCCTGCTGCGCGGCGCTCGTCGTCGCGCTGCCGGCCGCGGCGCAACTCCTCCCGGTGCAGCGCACCTTCGGCGAGCGTTCGGTGCCGCGCGTCCGGGCCGGCGTGCTGCCGGCGCTCTCGCGCTCCGGCCGGGTGCGGGTGATCGCCCGGCTCTCGCTGCCGCCCCTCGCGCAGGTCGCCGGACGCGCGCTCTCCGCCTCGGGGTCGCGCCGCCGGCTGAGCGTCCAGAGCGCCGGCTCGCGTGCGTACCTGCGGCTGCTGGCGGCGGCACAGGCGCGGGAGAAGGCGCTGCTGCGCCGTGCGATACCCGAGGCCCGCGTCGGCCGGCGCTTCCAGATCGTGCTCGACGCGCTCACGGTGTCGCTGCCGGCGTCGATGCTGCCCGCCCTCGTCCGGCTCCGCTCGATCGCCGCCGTCTATCCGAACGTCACGTACACGCTGGCCCTCGATCGCTCGCCGTCGGTGATCGGCGCGGACGTGCTCCGGCAGCAACAGGGAGCCGACGGCACGGGCATGAAGATCGCCGTCGTCGACGACGGGATCGACCAGTCGAACGCGTTCTTCGACCCGACGGGCTTCGCCTACCCCGCGGGGTTCCCGAGGGGCGGCACGAAGTGGACGACCCCGAAGGTGATCGTCGCCCGTGTGTTCCCCGGCCCGAACGCGGGGACGCCGGGACGGCTCGCGGTCGATCCCGATGCGTCGTTCCACGGCACGCACGTCGCCGGCATCGCGGCCGGGGACTCCGGCACGACCGCGCCCGCCGGCACGGATCACCCGAAGGTGACGGGGCTGAGCGGCGTCGCTCCGCGCGCGTGGCTCGGCAACTACCGCGTCTTCACCGTGCCGACGCCGATCGGGCACGTTGCGAACACACCGGAGATCATCGCGGCCTTCGAAGCCGCGGTGCGGGACGGCATGGACGTGATCAACTTCTCCGGCGGCGGGCCTCAGGTCGACCCGGCGAACGACGCGCTCGTCGAGGCGATCCACAACGTCGCCGCCGCGGGAGTCGTGCCCGTGATCGCGGCGGGCAACGACCGCGACGACTTCGGCTTCGGCTCGGCGGGCTCGCCGG
>Ga0209514_10010265_pt1 | contig 10082 bp, 8 predicted proteins | sample Subgrocontami58m_FD_187452 | JGI IMG/M metagenome (GOLD analysis project Ga0209514, IMG submission 187452) | Subsurface groundwater microbial communities from S. Glens Falls, New York, USA - GMW37 contaminated, 5.8 m (SPAdes) (version 3) | ecosystem: Environmental > Aquatic > Deep subsurface >... | reverse complement strand
CCTTCCCAACACGCTCCTGCTTGTACAATACCGGTCCCGAAGACTCAAGCCGAATGATCAACACAAGAAGGAGCCAGACGGGCATACCCAACACAAGAACACAAGCTGAGAAGCCGACATCCAGCATCCTTTTTATCGACTCTTCCCACGGCGTCATAAGCTGCGGACTAATCTCGATGAGCGGGAAGCCGTAAATCTGGTTTGTTCTTGCTTGTCCGCTAATGATGTCGTACAGGTCGGGAATGATCTTCAGCCCGACATTGTGCGGATTGCAGCTTGTTATGATCTCTAACAAATGGTTATGGTCTGAAGAGTCGAGCGCAATCAACACTTCACGCACAGCGTGTTTGCCGATGATATCGTGAAGATCTTTCACCGAACCAAGGGCGGGAATGTTCCGATAAGGGCTTGTCTCGCATTCATTCACACTCGCAAATCCGACCACCTTATATCCCAAAGCGGGATATTGCACAACCTCATCGTACAGTTCGCGGGACTTTGTTTCGCTGCCGACGATGATTGTATTGTGAACGCCCACTCCTGCAATGAGCATTCTGCGTTGAAGGCTTCTGATGGTTAGTCTGCCAATGGAGACGAAGGTAAATAGAATCCCCCAATAAATGGCAATGAGCAAACGAGAGTTCACCTGAACGTTCGTGCCTTGGTCGTCAATAAAGACAGCAAAGAAAAGAAAAAGGCATCCGAACACCGTAATCTTAAAGATCAAAGCCAGTTCATCAAATCGTGACGCGGCATACCAGGAGCGATAGAGCCCGACCATAAAAAAGAGAAGAACCCAGAAAAGGTACACCGCAATCATCGGTACGAGTAATTCGGGTTCGACCGTTACATCGAGCCACCCGCTTCGGACACGCACAAGGTAATAGACGGCCCATGACAAACAGATGGTCAATAGATCGGTTGTAACTAAAACAAGTTGTTCTCTTCTAGGTCCTATCATCACTCTTGCGCACGCATGCTAATCTAACTTCCAACCATATTTTCGGTACAGATGGAGTACCCCCTTCAAATGTAACAGAGAGAGCTTTGAAAACAGCTTCTTCTTCGTTACCCTCTGCTCATAATGTACGATTTTTGTATGAGGATAATAATAGGTTTTCCATCCTGCACGCTTCATTCTCATACAGTAGTCCACATCTTCTGGCCCGTAGAAAATCTCTTCGTCGAGTAAACCAATCTGATCAATGGCGGCTTTGCGGATAAACTGACATGCCCCGATTACATAATCAACTTCGCGAGTATCACAACGATCCCACTCCGCCATTTCGTGATGGCGAAGCGTTTTGCTGTTGCGGACAAATTCAATCCGTTGAAGCCGCCGCAATACCTGGGCAAAGAGGGTCGGAAAACGGCGACTGCTGGGCTGAACAGTACCGTCGGGAAAGGTTAACTTACACCCGCAGATGCCTGCGTCTGGATTGCTGTCCATAAACTCCGCCATCTTCCTTAGCGAGTTCTCGACGAGTACCATATCTGCATCCAATGTGACAATGTACCGGCCTTGTGCAATCCGGAAAGCCTGGTTCCGGGCCGGAGCAACGCCGCGGTTTTCTGGATTCTTGAGCAGACGGGCTTGTGGGTATTCTTGTACCACAACTTCCGCGGTGCCGTCCATAGAGGCGTTATCAACTACGATCAATTCATAAGAAACACCGTGTGTATGGTGTTGTACCGACGCAAGCATGGCTGTCAGCAGTTCCTTCATCTTCCATGAGATGATAACAACGGATACGTCAACCATGGCAGTCTAAGCCGTCTTTTGTTGGCTTCTCAGAAGATCTATCATATCACGAATTGTATCTTTGAACGTTAGAAATGTGGAGTGCCTTCTGTTTCTAATTACTCAAGAATGGTCCGGAAAATATCATCAAAGCGGCGCTGAAGGGTATGTTCTCTCAGAGCACGTTCATGCCCAGCCCGACGTATCGCTTCGCGTTGCGAATCATATGTGAGAAAGTAATGAATCTTGTCGCGTAAGTCAGCCGGTGAAGTGAATGTCGCGATTTCTTTCCCCGGTACGAAATAGTCTTCAATACCGTCGGCATGTTGAGTAAGCAGAAATCCTCCTGCTGCCGGGATTTCAAAATTCCGTCCTTTTATCTGGCTGCGTCGCTTGCCGAACAACGTCTTGAGATGCGCTGCGATTTCTCGCGGCATCTTCAACCTCAATGTATCATCTGCACGACGACTCAGAAATGATTTCATGATTTGCTTTTGGTTGAAGGCAACTGAGCTGTCAGTGAAATTCAAATTGATTTTGCTTTGGGAGTACAGCAGAATCATCTCATCCTGGTTCAGGCGACCATTATGCCATCCTCTCCCCCAACATTCGACCTGAATGCCGGCACGCTGAAGCTCGCTCACGACACTCTTTCGATTCGAATGAACTTGGCCAACAAATGTCACTTCGTATTTTGGCGGAACGTCGAAGTGCTTGTAAAGAAAATGATTGGCACCCCATTGGGAAAGAATCACATTGCGGCAACCGATCCGATGATATTTCTCGAGTGCATCTCGATCTGTTGTCACAACCCAATCAAAAGCAGGAGCCCAGTATTGCGAGAACTCTTCGAATCGCCAGTGATCATCCGCGAACCAATTGATGGTGATCGTGTCACCGCGATCAGTTATGGCTTGGATGGTTTGTTTTTTGATCTCATCAGTGAACAGGAAAAAGAAGCAGATATCCGGTTCCACCGTGTTCACAGTTTCGAGCAATTGCTTGTTCATCCCCTCTCTTCCGTGCTTATGCATGATCTCGTCGAACGGGAACAGGGTCACGTCGACATTCTCCATATGTGCCAGCGTGTTAAAGAAATTCGTGTACTCAAAACTATAGCCTCGTTCAGAGACGCCATAGTCATGTTTCAATCCGACAAACAAGACACGCGCGTGACGGTCACTTGTGGTCTGTTGCAAGATCATCCTCGACTCCGTCTTCCACGATGATTCCGACCTTGGCGTTGTTATCCGCAGTTGCCGTCATCTAAGCACAACAAGTCTTCTGGTCCCGACAAATGTACCTGCGGTCAATCGATAAAAGTAAGTCCCGCTCGCAAAACCGATTACATCCCACTTCGCTTCATATGTGCCCGCAGCAAGCTCTTGCGACAATACTGTAGCAACTACTTGACCAAGGATGTTGAATACTTGGAGCGCTACATACCCCGCAACTGGAATGGAGAACCCGATCGTGGTGCTTGGATTGAACGGGTTTGGGTAGTTCTGATAAAGGGCATATCTCTCCGTCAAGTTAGTGGAAGTTTGTTCGACTGATGTAATCATTTCTGATAAGGGCCGACTCCAAACTCCATTGGTCCCAATCCCCGCAAAGAGTCTCGTGCCGTGCAAGGCCAACGCTCGAACATCAAGACTCGGCAAGCCGGTGTTGACTGCGGTCCAATTTATCCCGTTGTTGGTCGAACAAAAGGCGCCTCCACTACTTGTCCCCGCGAAAAGGGTAGAACCAGTGACAGCAAGAGCCTGAATTCGGATACTCATCAAGCCAGTACCTGTCCAAGTTGTCCCGTCGTAACGAAAGACTCCGCGCTCCGTACCTGCGAAGACATCTGTGTCGCCAACGGCGAGGGTGTAAACATAAGGATTCGGATATGTGTAACTTGTTCTGGTGTTGATCCAGGTTTCGCCGTTGTTCGTGGAAAGAAAAACACTGGTAGCATATTCTCCTGCAAAGAGCTTGCCGCCACCTATCCCATCAGACTTGGCGACGAGAGCAGTTACATAACCAAGGATCGCATTGATTGGCGTCCAGTTCGTGCCATTGTTGGCCGAACGAAAAATGCCGCCCAAGGTTCCTGCAAAGAGACTCGTGCCATTCATTGCAAGAGATGAAACCCAAGCATTCGTTAAACCAGCACTGACCGTAGTCCAGGATGCACCGTCGTTAGTGGAGCGGTAAACCCCGGCACCACCAGTACCAACAAATAGGTTCGTGTCGCTCGCCGCAAAGGACAGGGCACCCCCCCCGAAGACCGAAGTCCAGTTAGCGCCGCTGTTCGTTGAACGAAGAACACCTGTGATAGACGTTCCCACAAAGAGATTGGCCCCCCTTTCGATAAAGCAAGTGACACTACTACTAGATAGTCCAGAAGGGCCCCAACTAATGCCGTTATTCCATGAGCGTATCACGCCGCCTCCATTAGTCCCGGCGAACAGATTTGTTCCGCTGTGGACAAAAGCGCGGATGTCGAGGCTTATACCGGGAGCTGCATGGACTCCAATCCAGCCATTGCCGTTGCTGTAGGAAAACAATGGACTTGTACCATATCTAGCGGCAGAAATATTTGCGCCACTAACGGCAACAGCTGGTACATAGTAGTTCAACACGTTTGTCCATATGTTTCCATTGTGGAGAAAAAGACCGGATTCTGTTCCTGCGAAGAGATTTGTACCACCTGATCCATTCGGGCTGGCGACAATTGTCCAAACATATGGATTTGGATAGGTCGGGCTTGTTCGGATCTCAGTCCAGTTATCACCATCATTTGTGGAGAGAAAGACGCCGACACCATAGACCCCTGCGTAGAGATTAGTACCGCCTGCTCCATTCGGACTGACGGCAAGAGCATGGACATAACTAATCGTCAGGCCGTTGTTAACCGACAGCCAGCTTGTGCCGTTGTCTGTGGACCGAAAGACCCCTCCGTCTCTTGTCCCTGCAAAGACCTTAGCCCCGCCAGCACCACCAGGGACCACGGCAAGAGAATAGATAACAGTACTCGTCAAACCAGAGTTGACAGCTGTCCAATTTGTACCGTTGTTGGTTGAAAGAAAGACGCCGCCCAAAGTCCCGGCAAAGACATTCGTGTCACCTCCACCACTGGAACTCGCAGCAAGAGCTCGAATGCTGGTATTGGTTAGACCTGTGTTTATGGTACTCCAATTTGTGCCGTTGTCGCTGGAAAAGAAGACGCCGTCTTCACGCCCTCCGGCAAAGAGATTCGCACCACTCGATGCGAGGCAGGATACATATCTCGGCCCGATGGGTCCGTTGGTTTGTACCCATTGGGCCGCTGTAGTATATGGCAATAAGGTGGGTAACAAAAATAACACCACAAATTGGAAACTAGTCGTTTTCATACGAGACCTCCTCTCGGAAGACAAATCGCATCGACTGACGTCATAGGTGAGCATAGGAGCGATCAAGTGGATTCACATTTCTCACACGAACGAGTCTTAATATGATGATCATCCAGGCAATGATGTAGATGAACCAGAGATAACCCAGAAGATTGATAAAGAAGGACAGTCCCATCACAAAGACGATGATGCTGTAGAATGATACGAGCCCAACCGTTGGATTGCGGCGCATTGCATGGTACACGGAACCAACAACCAGTCCGAGAGCCAAGGGAACAAATGAGATCCCTAACACACCAAAATCACGATAGAACGTCCAGAAAAGCGTGTATGTATTATAGCCACTAAATACATAAGGAGTATCCACAATTCCAAAGTATTCTTCAATCCAGTGCTTCAACCCCGTCAACGCCAAAGTGAAATTGAACGTGTAATAACCGAACGTATGGTGATCGAGCTTGCTGACCGAATGAACAAAATTCTCAACATTCATGACGAGATACATATAGGGCTCCGTGAAGATCGCATACTTATGGTCGAACTTCATCAAAGAGTCTTTATAGAGAGCCAACTGGATGATCTTCCCCGCCCGCAGCGTTGAAATTGAATAAATGATAATGATCCCCACCGTAACGAATGACATGACTGTTCTGAAACGGAGATACCGAGTAACATAGTAAATGAGTGTAAACATCGTGACAGACGCCATGATGAGTTGATAGCGTTGAAGAAGAAAGAGGTATGTGAGAATCGTAATGAAAACTATGGCCTTGAGAATCCGCTTTCTAAAAAGGTTGTCACGGGCAAGCAAGTGATACACGATTGAAAAAAACACGATAACCGGCATAGTATGAGGGAGCAATCCAAATCCAAAGATAAAGAAGCTTGTGCGAGCTGCTGACGGATTCGGGGCAAAGAGCGGAACCGGGCCTTTGACAATACTAATGACAATGTATCCGATTAAGTATGCGACAAACGCAGTGATGATAAGATTGAACAATCTTGAGTCATCAATCTTTTGGTTTCTCAGTGTTTGCCGTATCTCGTTTATGGATTGCATCCGGGAACCCACATACATCATATGAATAACAAAAAGACCAAGGAGGAACGAGATCGGGCCCATCAGTACATAACCCCAATCCGACAGGGTCCAGTCAAGCTGAAGTCTACTGAGTTTAAGGTTTGCCAGTCCGAAAACAATGCTCCATGCAAACCCAAACACCCGAGCAGGCGAAATGAAGTCGGCATCTCTCTTGAGCATCGTACAGCAAACGAGGAATGCAATTGCAAAAAAAGTAATGGAAATCCAATTCATCGTAAGTCCGTTTTACAAGAACTTCTTCGCTTTACCCTTTCAAGATCTGCGAATAAAGATTTACGTGTTCCTTGGCGACATAATCATAAGAATAGACCGATAGATCTCCGTAGTCTAATCGGGAAGCGACATCTGCAAAGTTTTTGTCGAGATGCGACATTAATTCAACAAACGTTTCTTTGTGCCCCAATTCAAAGACAAAACACTGATTATTGTGTTTGCGATTGCGCTCGAGGCTCGGCGGTATGTTAGAAATCAGAATTGGCACTCTTTGGCTCATTGCTTCCACAATCGGTATCCCAAAACCCTCATACAAAGAAGGAAATACAAATGCCTTACAGAACTTGTAGAGTATGACCAGTTGTTCAACGCTTATGCCTCTACCTTCCAGATGGATGATCTGATCTTGTTCAGAAATCAGATGCTTGAAATCCTCATATCCAATTCCCTTTTTCCCTACAAGAACCAACTTCGTATCTTTCGCGATGAGAGAGTGTTTCCGGGCGGCAGCGAACTGAGAGAGAAAAAATGGAATGTTTTTCCTTCTTTCCAGATTTCCGATATACAGAAAGTATGAGTATGGCCTGAGATTGAATTGAGCGAGATCCTTTTCGGTAGGATGAGACTCAAAAAAAACTGAACGAATCCCATAATGACAAACATGCACTCGAGATTCATCAACCCCCGGAAAATGACTCAGGAGCTCTTCCTTAATTGCTTGCGTCGACAAAATGATTGCATCTGATCGTTTGACGGCATCACGAATTACTCTTCCAAGATACGCGTTATACCAGCCCGGATACAACTCGGGAGACTTCAGTCCACCCAGATCGTGAATGGTTGGTACTCCCTTAGCTCTCCCCAAGTAGCAGGGAACATAATAATTCTGATAGTGAACAAGATCGTACTTCTTTCGAAACGGTTCGAGATTGGCGAGACCGACGTAGACTGCCCGTTTCACAGCCCGTGGGAGTTTTTTTAGATAATGGAAATCAGTGATATCACACTCAACTATTTTCGCAAGATGTTTCCAGAGATAAAAACTATTATCACCGATTCCACCAGGTCGCTGAAGTGTGGACAGCCCGTCGTCGATTAGCACTTTCATTGCAGTGATTCATTTGTATTGAAAACAATGGAGGGCTGCTTTGTCACCATGAAACCAATTGTTCGCTCGACGAATTACGTTTTGCTGGATATAGGTCCCACGCTCCCGACCCTCGATCCGGTTTTGCTGCGTTATGCTCCTCTTGGCTTTTTGCGAATTAGGACGATGAGATAGTCTCGCGTATGGGTTTCAATGAGTTCAAGATCAAGGTCCTTTGTCATGGTGCGTATGATCTCCTCGGTAACAAAGTGCACTCTCATATGTGGTGGAAAACGTCTTTGGGCGTGGAATTTGAGGCTCATTTCTTTGAACAAATCAAAATGAAGCAGAATACTGAAGAATGAAATTATGCAAAGGCCTCCATCTCGAAGAACGCGCTTGATCTCTTCCAAGTAAGGATACACTTGGAGAGAAGAGAAGTGAACGAAAACATCGTGCGAATAAACGATGTCCACCGATGAGTCTGCAAACTCGTTCAGGGTGAAGCCATCGAGTTTGTGGTAGCTAACATTAGTGTCAGGAAGCGAGCGACGACACTGGGCCAGCATTTCATTTGAGACGTCAGTAGCGTAGACGTGCCGAAAGAGCTTGCTGGCTATAGAAGTTATTCGCCCCCCGCCGCAGCCAATTTCAAGGGCAGTGTGGTTGGGGGTTGAATGCTTCTTGAGCAAAGCGACAAATGTCTCTTCGTTCTTCCATTCGTTTCCGAGATATAAGAGGCCCTTGGCCCTAGCCGAGTTTCGCCAATCTTGAGCGTAGGCATCCCAGTAGACTTCATCGTTGATGATGTATGAAAGAGACTGAAATATTTTTTTGGGAGAGCGGAGAACGCGTAGAATATAAGTCAACTTTCGCATATTAGATTATTTGGTATCAGGGTCTATGAGCCACTAGGTCTGGTCTCAACGGGATCAGGGTTAATTACAATGTCAAAACGGCCATTCGCTCCAGGCTTAGGTTCTGTTAAGTATTCTTGTATAGATGCCAAGGTGCGTTGCTGCTACACTGGAATAATCATATTCAGCAAGGCTACCATAGTTCAAGGCCGCGCGTATGGATTGGGATTCACTCTCGATTTGTTCGAAAAGTCTAATCAGTCCTTCTCGATCTCCAAGTTCAAAGCTAAACATTTGATTATTATGAGCTTTGTTCAATTCCATACTCGTGGGAATATTCGAGATAATAATAGGTGCATTTTGAGACATCGCTTCGACGATAGGAATGCCAAACCCTTCATAAATCGAAGGATATACAAATGCTTTTGTATATCGGTAGAGTGCAGCGAGTTGATGGTCATCCAAGTAACCGAGTGCTTTCACCGAAGGGGTCCCATTGAGAAGCTCTTCCACTTCAGAATAACCCCACGACTTTTTTCCAACAATAACAAACTTGGTTTGATCATCAAGGAGTTTCTGTCGTCTTGCCTGCAAGAATGCCTCCAATGCAAATCTCAGGTTTTTCCTCTTGGTCACTTCACCGATGAACAGAAAGTAAGAGAAAGGTTCTATATTGAGACTGATTACATCCTTTTCCTCTGGCTTCGAATTGAGAATGGAGGTTCGAGTTCCTGGATAGCACATAAACACTCGACTCTTATCAAGCCAAGGGAAAGCAACAAGAACCTCATTCTGAAGGGATTTCGAGATCGTGATGAGCGCATCAGCCCGCTCAATGCTCTTCCTTAGAGAGTAGGCGTTATAATGCCGCCAAGCCAAGGAGATGGTTCCAGGATAGTGAAACACGCTTAGATCGTAGATGGTCAATACATGTCTGTTCTTGCCTCGGACTCGTGGAACGTAGTTTGCCAGGTGATGCACCAAGTCGTAGCCGCCATACAAGGCTGGTATGTTACAGACTCCAATATATGACCACTTCCTGAAGTAGCGAGGTATTTTCCGAAGAGCTTCATAGCGGGTCATCTCACATTCTGTGATCTCTCTTAAGTGCTGTGCTAGGTTGATCATGTGATGGCCTATGCCACTCACGTTGCCGTAGCTTGTTAAGCCTTCGTCAATGAGAATCCTGATCATTAATTAGTCACCACCATCTTTCTTTTGGAGACACCAAATTTGAGTTCATCCTGCGTCACCAACGAACCAGAATATTAAGAGCCCTGCTAACGCAAGGAATTAGCTTCCCTCACATTCATCCTCGTAAGACGCAGAGCCGCGAAAGTCATAAACTCTCTTTCTGTGTTATCTAACACGAAACGCCATGATGCAAACGAGAAGAGGATTAGTGTCACGGCAGCAATGACTGACTTGACAACGATGCTCACATGCAGCAAAAGTGGGACACACAACACGCACATGAGCACAGCAACCACATTGATACTTCTCTTGAAACCCTGCTCAAAGAGGGACCGAAGACTCACAAACCGGCCCGCTGCGGCAAAGAGCAACAGCGTGTCAAGCATAATTCGAATGGTCCAAGCCAATGCCCCCCCGACAATTCCCATATTCTTGACCAGAAGCCACACCAGTGGAACGTACAACAACAACTCAAGAACGTGAAGTTTCGCCGTGAGATCCGGACGCC
>Ga0209514_10010263_pt1 | contig 10082 bp, 11 predicted proteins | sample Subgrocontami58m_FD_187452 | JGI IMG/M metagenome (GOLD analysis project Ga0209514, IMG submission 187452) | Subsurface groundwater microbial communities from S. Glens Falls, New York, USA - GMW37 contaminated, 5.8 m (SPAdes) (version 3) | ecosystem: Environmental > Aquatic > Deep subsurface >... | reverse complement strand
CGCAATAAATATCCGATCTACTCCCGTAGGCATACTGGGGGAGATTCACCCCCGGGTGGCCGAGACCTTTTCGGTAGAGGGTGTTGCATACTGGTTAGAGATTGACTTGCAGACACTGAAGTCCCTTACTACCGGGTCCCCCACCTTTAAATCCATACCCCGATTCCCTTCAGTTCTGCGGGACATAGCCCTGGTACTGGACCATACCATTCCGGCCAAAAAGGTTGAACAGATTGTTCGGGCAGAGCCTCTGGTAACCCAGTTTACCCCTTTCGATGTTTACACAGGGGCGCCAATCCCGCCGGGGAAGAAGTCGCTGGCTTACCGCCTCGTATATCAGTCTCCCGACCGAACCCTCACCGATGAAGAGGTGGACAGAGTGCAGGAAAAAATACTGAGCCGGTTGCAGAAGGAATTGGAGGCGTCGCTTCGCACTTAATCGCACCCGGTTATGACCAGGTGCTTGATTACCTATAACAGCCAAAATGTATTAGTCTAACGGCAACCGTAGATTCACGGCTGCCTATTTTTAAATAATAAAATTAATAACTTGACAAATTAAAACTGGTATGCTATATTTCCCATGTTAGTTTATATAAATATTGATAGGAATATGAAATGATATCAACTGTAACGACGACGACTATAACGACTGTAACGACTGTAACTTCTATGGCAGCAACGAATCCTATTGGGGCGTTTGGATTGGTGTCTACGTTGGCCTTGGTAGGTTATCTGTGCACCAAGGAAATTATAGGGGCCAAAGGTAGTAAAGTTGACAAGATTGGCAAACACCTGTATATAGGTGTACTACCCTTGGGTATTGCTTTTGTAATTATGGCCTTGGAAAAGGTATTATCACAGGTTAGGCTGTAACCAGCGCTGGAATAACAACATACAGGAATACGTTAGATAGTCCATGAGACAGGCTCACTCCCAGGAGTGAGCCTGATTTTTTTGCTACCCAACTAAACAATACTGCCACTGCGAACACGTATAGCACGTCAGCGATGGTTAAAAATCCAAGGTGAAGAACAGCGAACAAGAAGGAAACATATATCCATCCCCAGGAACCCAATACCTCTTTGGATAATTTCTGCAGGATACCCCTGAAAATAAGTTCCTCTCCAAACCCGGTTGTGGCAATAATTATAAACGCCGGTAACCAGGCGTTTTTAAATGTAAGCGGCAGTGCAACTAAACCAGCCGGGGCCAATATTAAATATTCTATTGTTCCTAAAATCGGCGCTACCAGAACCACCAATATTTGGATAGGGATCTTTCCCCATTTAAAACCTATTTCGCCAAGCGGGATACGCAAATTGAATATGACTAAGAACGAAGCTAACATCAGTGGACCGTAAATAAGTGGAAACCAGAATATCTGGGGGAACATCGTCACCGGTGTAGCCAGGCTGAGTATACGGGTTAGTGGTGCAAGTGTGAGTGCAAGTAGTAGCCTATGGCCAGGGTCATTCAACTTAAGGGATGCATGTACCAGAAGAGCAGTCAACACGAAAAGATGGGCGATGATGCCTGCTAAAGGCTGGCTAAAAACTACTATAATCTCTGCAATGGTTATCGCTATTAAATAGACTACTGTAATAAAAATCCTGTAATTTGGGAAAAAGATACTGCGCAATTAAATACTCACCATATTAATATAATATTCTATTACTTGATTGGACCAATGAACGTTGTCTGTAAAATGATACGTTCGAGACCGGGCAACCTGATTTATGTAACTCAATTAATATGTCCCGTTTTTAAAGCATATTGGAAACGTCTATTTCGGAACACTCTGATAGCCGCTAGAGCGAGGATTATTATTCCTACCAATTCAGGGATGAATACGTCAGGCTCCGTTATGATAGCTTGAAATATACCAGATAGCCATGCATTGAGGTCTTCTTTCGGGAAAGACCATCCCTTTAATGGCCACAAGAGCACCTGGGGCCACCGCCATGACTGGTCTTCCATATCATGCATGAAAGAACCAAAGGATATAATAAGCAGCCATCCCTTACCCCATTTTTTGAATACCCACATTCCTAGTATACCGGTAATTAACACAAAAACGAGCGTGTGCCCATAGATACGCCCGTAATTAAAGGTATCTTTTAGAAATACTTGACCCATCGGTTTATCAATTATATCGGGCAACATGCTTGCTAACACAAGTAATCTGTAGTCCAGCCACTTCCCTATTGGGGAAATATTCGGTTTATATACCCTGGAGTTTGTTCCTTTTTTTACTATTTGTCCTGTTGAATAGTCGCTTTCAGATTCTTGAATTCTCTCTTTTGTATGTTGATGATTTGTTATAGCTTCTATAAGCATTCCAACGCCGATAGTTATACCTATGTGGCCAAAAATAAACATAATACCTCAAAATCTGGGTAGGCAGTTATTAGTATCACCGGGGAGGTCAATAAGATTAGAGCCACTTAATTTAGTAGTTGCCTTTAAAAAACCCTACTGTTTGAGCTATCCCATTCTTTACAGAGGTTAATGGTTCCCAACCAAGCTCCGCTTTAGCTTTGGAAAAATCAAGGCAAATCCGATAGATTTCTCCTTTGCGCACCGGTGAGTGTTTTGGTTCCCCCTTATAGCCCACATTTTGAGCAACGATATCGAATATTTGTCGGTCAGAGGTTTCTACCCCTGTGCCAATGTTGTATATTCCTGTTTTGCCGGCTGGCATGGCCAACAGATTAGCCCGCGCTATGTCGGCAACATAGGTATAGTCCCTGGTTTTATCTCCTTTGCCAAATATGGTCGGTTGTTCCGACCGTAACATTTGCCCGGTAAAAATAGCTATAACACCAGCTTCTCCTGACGGGTTTTGCCGTGGGCCATAAATGTTCGAATATCTCAGGGAAACGTATTCAAGGCCATGCTGTAGCCAGTAAAGATGGAGGTAATGTTCTACGGTATGTTTCGAGGCGCCGTACTGTGATAAAGGATTAACCGGGTATTGTTCTGTTGCAGGTAAGTGTTCAGGCTCTCCGTACACCGCCCCCCCGGAGGAAGCATAAATAAGTTTTTTTACTCCATATCGCAGACAATTGGATATCAGATTTACACTTCCGAGTATATTCACATTGGCATCAAAAAGGGGGTCCTCCACAGAGCGGCTGATTACAGTCTGCGCTGCCTGGTGACACACAATCTGTGGCCTTTCGGATTCAAAAACATGCGCTATATCAGAAGAACATATGTTAACTTCGTAAAACCGCGCTCCGGGGTTAATGTTTTTTCTGGAGCCGGTGCTCAAGTTATCTACTATGACAACGTCATGTTTTTCGTTTAACAGTGCGTCTACTATATGTGAGCCTATAAAACCAGCCCCACCGGTAACCATCACTTTTACCAAACCAAATCCCCTTTCGTAAAGTAAAGTAATTGTGTTTACGCTAGATATGTTACAATATTACCAAATGGAAAGCAAAAAGGTAATAGTAATAACTCCTCGTAAGGAGCTTATTATCGTAAGTTCAATTGTGGGTTTACTTGCAATTAGCCTTATCGTCCCCTGGAACATCCCGAGGGCCATCCTGGGGATTCCCTTCGTTTTGTTTTTGCCTGGATATGCCTTCCTGAGCGTCATTTTCCCTGGCAAAGGCAAGATTGATCTGTTGGAACGCCTTATTATCAGTGCCGGTTTTTCATTGGTAATCGTATCTTTGCTGGCTTTTGTGATTAACTACACGCCCTGGGGACTTCGTTTGGTGCCCCTATTCATCGGATATTCTCTGTTTACGATGGGATCAAGCATTACGTCTTATCACATTCGTAAACGGATGGCCGAACAAGAACGCTTCGAGATAGAGATACCGCTGAGAGTACCTATGTGGAAAAAGGCCCGCCGTGTAGAAAAAATAATTTCGCTGGTGTTGGCTTGTTCAATTGTGATAGCTATAGGTAGTATAGGATTTGCAATAATCAATCCAAAACTTGGGGAGAAATTTACTGAATTATATGTTCTCGGCAAAGACGATAAAGCTTCTAACTATCCTGTAACCATTAGATTAGGAGAACCGGCTACTGTCAAAGTTGGAGTTGTGAATCAGGAACAAAGATCAATACCCTATCGTTTGGAGATTACAATTGGCGGTACTCCAACGTTCACCAGAAATCCTATATTGCTGGAAGGAGGGCAAAGATGGGAAGAACCTGTTCCTTTAGATCCAGTGAAATTGGGGAAACAACAGAAAGTAGAGATAAATATTTACCGGCCTGAAGACACCCGCCCTTATCAGTACCTGATCCTGTGGGTTGATGTAATTGAGAAAGGTTCATAGCTTTAACACTTGCCGTATGGGGGCAAATTGGAACGCCTTTAGCATAGATTCGTATTTTCTCAGCGTTGAATTGATACCATAATACAAAACAAAATTGTCGAGTAGTGAGATACCTTTTATCCTTGGTGTTTCCCGGTATGTTTCCCAGGGATGGATATACACTGTTCCCGGACGTTCCCTGTTTACCCTCTTCAGCGCCCATCTGGAGAACCACAATGGCGTTGTCCTCAACCAGAATCCCCCCGCCACAGGAAATTTTACACCCATGTTCAATACAGTCATCGGTAATTCCAAAATGGGGCTCTCTTTATCCTCTATGGTCAAATCATTCAGGGAGGGCCGATAGCAATACAGGGGCGCCCCCGGAACACCATATTGGGGAGTCCAGACAGGGCAGACGCTGGCCTCGTATTTAAAGCCATGTTTAGCCAGGATTTCCATTGCCCAAATAGTATTATTATTAATCGAAGATGTCGGCGCCCTGAAGCCAATCGGGCTTTCCCCCGTGATAGATTTAAGGAGAGACACCGATTTTTCTATCTCTTCTTCAAACCCTTGCCTCCCTAAAACATGTACCGGCTTGTGAGAATAGGCATGAGAGGCAATTTCATGTCCCTTGTTATATATTAGTTTAATAAAATCAGGATGCTTTTCAGCTACTGTCCCCTGGACGGCAAATGTAGCCCTCATACGGTATTTATCTAATAACTCTAAGATAGGTGTGGTAGACCCGATTATCTGGTCATCGGTGATATCTGCCGCCAGTTCTCTGATTTCCTCGGCGCAAAACCAGTATTCCAGGTCTATTACTAAAGCGTTTAACATATATTTTTCTTGATTATTAGGGAATCATCCATCCCGACATGTCGGGACCACGAAGAATGAAAATAGCTTATAAACCTCTCGCCCCTTTGGGGAGAGAATTAAAGAGATGGGGATTTTCCAGTCCAGACACACGCACCCTCTCCCTTACCTCTCCCTTTTAGGGCGAGGGGAATATAGCCTATTTTCTAGGGAATACGAGTATCATGTAATTTATTTAATCAACACCATGAAATTGAACTTCTGATACTGACCTACATATAGAAACCACCGTTAACGTGGATAATCTGGCCGGTGATATAATTGGCGCCTTCCGAGGCCAAAAAGGCGGCTGTTTTACCTACCTCTTCTTCTTTGCCGAAACGGCCCATAGGTATCTGCTGCAATATGTTTTGCTGGATCTGAGAGGGTAACCGCACGAGCATTCCCGTTTCGAAGTACCCCAGGGCAAGGGTATTTACATTTATTCCTTTGCGGGCAAGCTCCTTGGCCAATGCCTTGGTAAAACCGAATATTCCTGATTTGGCAGCAGCATAGTTGGATGTACCGAAAACCCCTACCTGTCCTACTACCGAAGACACATTGAGTATCTTACCGCTACCCCGCCCCAGCATATGTCCCACCACAGCATGGGAACAATTGAATACGCTGGTAAGAGTTACATCAATCACCTTGTGCCACAACTCCGGTGTCATTTTAACCAGGGTTGAGTCCAGGTTAATGCCTGCATTATTCACCAGAATATCTATACGGCCAAATTTCTTCAGAGCGCCTTCTATCAGCATCTCAGCCTGGTTATAATCAGAGACATCTCCCTGGATAGCACTGGCCTTCATTCCCAGAGCTTCAACTTCTTTCACCACTGCTTCAGCTTTCTCTTTTTCCTGAAGGTAGTTTACAACAATATTGGCCCCTTCCCGCGCAAAACCCAGGGCAATAGCCCTGCCTATGCCTCTGGAGCTACCCGTGATAAGGGCAACCTTTCCTTCAAGTATCATCAGGGCCTGGCCTCCTGCTGAGATGCCTCTTTATAAGCTGATAGACGTTTAATAAATTTAGCAGGTACACCGCCTACCATCGTGTATGGCGGCACATCCTTTGTAACTAATGAACCTGCGGCTACAACAGCGCCCTCACCTATAGTAACACCCGGCATAATATTAGCCGCAACTGCTATCCAGGCATCTTTTTTTATTACGACAGGAGCTACATAACTCTCAAAATCCTTCTGGTGAAATTCCAGGGGAGTCACATGAGTTAAGATGTAATTCCAGCCGGCTATAGAGACGCCTTCTTCAATTGTAACAAAACTGGGAAAAACATAGTCCAGTACCACGTTAGGGCCAATCTGAACATTTTTGCCTATTCTGGCCCCCCGCCTGCGATGGCACCACACTACAGCCCCTGGCGACATACTAAAGGGACTATACTGAGCTATGGAGAGTAGCAAATAATCTATCACTGCCCAAAAGGAGAACCAGAGTACATTCCAGAAACCTCTGTAGCCATGTTGCCGTGCGGAACGTTGTAGAGTATCCCACATGGGAGAAAATTTATAACACTCGAGTGGCTGTTTTTCAATCTTTATGCGGCACTTCATTATAATCCAGGCCCCCCGGGTAGTTGGATCACCACAGGTTCCTGCCGAAGGTGCGTATAAGGTCCCACGGAAATTTGAACAGTTGCCGGGGGGAATAGCATTTTGTGTCACCAACCTCACGGCTGAGCATTATTACAGGCATTTCCATAATGCGGAATCGTTGCTTTGAAGCCAGGAGACATTCCTCGATATCGTTGGTGTTGGTAAGGTGGATTTTTGATGAGGTATCGTACGCCGTTTTAAAAAAACCGGTAACCTTCCTTACCTCTCCTTTGAAACCGGAGGTCGGGTCTGTTATCCACCGTCTTACTTTTAATGATACCAGAATGGAGCAAATAACACGGGGATAACGCAAATGGAAAGGTTCTTTCCACGCATATTGTCCTAACTCACGGGACCCCCGGACAATATCGGCTTCACCTTTTAATAAGGGGTCCAGTATCCGTTTTATGTCAGCGGGTCGGTGTTGCCCATCTGCATCTGCGAAAAGGACAAATTCGTATCCGTTGCTCCAGGCATAGCTTCGGCCTGATTGGATAGCTGCGGTATAGCCTTGATTGCCATTATGGTTCCAAACTAAAGCGCCTTCTTCTTTAGCTATGAAACCAGTGCGGTCGGTCGAGCCATCATTTACCACCAGGATTTCTATATCGTTATATTGAACCTTTATCTCGTGAAGAACCCTGCCAATGCTTTCTTGCTCATTCCAGGCTGGCATTATCAGAAGTATTTTTTGCTGGGTTTCCTTCCTGGCTTCAGGATTTGGGCTTGTTAATAATGTTCTCTTTGTACCACGCAATGTATCGTCTAACCCCTTCCTCAAAGTCTATTTTTGGTTCCCAGCCCAGTTCCCTTTTTGCTTTATCAGAGTTGGCGATTTTACCTGCCTGATCGCCGGGACGAGCCTCTTTATATTCGATCTTCACGTTGCTGACATGTTTCTTTACTTCTTCAGCTACTTCTTTCACAGATACCGGCCGCATGCCTTCAAGGTTGTACACCTTGTTTACGGCTATATCCTTAAGAGCAGCTACATTGCCCTCGGCCAGGTCCTCGACATAGATAAAATTACGATACTGATTGCCGTCGCCCATGATAGTCAGAGGTTCACCCTTAAAGGCTCTTTGAACGAACGTTGCCAGAACAGTCCCACCCCGGGCACGGGGACCGTAAGGAATACCATATCGTAAGATAGTAAAATTCTGGTTATATAGCTTGCGGTAGCTATGGCAGTACATCTCGGCAGCAACCTTGGAGGCAGTGTAAACGTGGTCGGCTTTTTCTATCTGCAACGGTGTTTGCTCATTTACTGTTTGTGGTTCCGCCAGGCCGTATACCCAGATGGTGCTGGATAGTATTACCCGTCCTATGTTGTTGCGTTTAGCTGCTTCCAGCACTGTGGCCACACCAAGGATATTTATCTGAGTTGCCTCGATAGGATTACGGAAGACATCATTAACGTCCGCCATAGCTGCCAGCATATAGATAGCGTCGTAGTACCCGGTTAGAGCAACAACGGTTTTCTGCGGGTCCATGATATCAATATAAACGTGGGATACATCCGGGCGATGAGGCTTTTTTATATCAAAAACCGTAACCTCATGTCCATGTGCCAGCAACTTATCCACAACGTGCGAGCCGATATATCCTGAGCCGCCGATAACCCCTATATTCATTTCAACACCTGCTTCAGGGAGTCTATCACATAATTAGCCTCAGCCCCGGTCATGACAGCCGAGACAGGCAGGCAGATCATGCGGCGGCAAAGGTCTTCGGAAACAGGGAAATCACCCTCTTTGCACCCCATACTGTCTTTGAATACAGGTTGCAGGTGACAGGGTAGCTCATAAACCTCACCACTCAAGCTAACACCACATTTTTCCTTGAGTTCTTTTTTTAGTTCTGTCCGGTCAATACCTTTAGCTAAGTAAGCGACATATTTGTAATAGTTAGATTTTACATTGATGGGTATCTTGAGTGGGATGATTGAAGATATTTCGGGTAGGCGTTTATCAAAAATACTGGCCACCTGGCGGCGCACTTTAATAAACTCATTCAGGCGTTCGAATTGCGCAAGGCCGATGGCAGCATGGATTTCGGATAGGCGCCAGTTGTAACCCATCTCCGTATGAATATTTCCAAAGAAACCGGCTTTCCCCTGGTCGCGAAAGACCAGCGCCCGCTGATAAAGCTTTTCATCGTTAGTGGTGATAATACCGCCCTCTCCGGACGTGATAACTTTTGTAGGGTAAAAAGAAAAAGCAGCCGCATTTCCAAAACTGCCAGCCATTTGACCGTTCAGCGTGCTGCCGTGGGCATGAGCTGCATCCTCCAAAAGGAACAATCCCCGTTCCTGGCATATTTGCTGAATCTCTTTTATCTGGGGTGGGACCACCCCGCCTATGTGAACTAAGATAACACCTTTGGTATCCTTTTTTATCGCCCGTTTTACACTGGCCGGATCAAGACACAGGTTATCTGTGCAGTCTGCAAAAATGGCTTTTCCTCCGGCATGTATAACAGATGCAGGAGTTGCGAAAAAGGTGTTAGTGGGCACGATAACGGAGGAGTTCTCGATATTCAGGCACCGCAGCGGCACCTCTAAAGCGCTGGTTCCGCTGTTTACAGCTATTGCATATTTTACGCCTACATAAGCTGCAAAGCTTTGCTCCAATTTTTTACCGAGGTTACCCAGTGTCAGTTGCCCGCTCTCTAAAATCTGGTCTATCTGGCTTAGGATTTTCTTACGGTCTTCCGGAGGAAAATATATTTTTGCGGCAGGTATTTGCATTAATCCCCTTTACTAACAAAAATAGGCGGTTTTCTTAAATATTACGAGTATATTTCAAGTAAGTATACACCGTGGGAGTAAATTACACTCCAACAATGCAGATTTTAATCCTATTTAAGCTATGGTGTCAAGTTTGCATTCTTTTTTTACACAATTGTTTATCAACTGTCGGGTATTAACTTATTATTAGCTGTAACCTCAGCCTGACTATGACACTCACCACTGAGGGGTAATGACCCAATTGCACTATAGGATGACGTGGCCATTCTTGAACCGGGATATTTCCTCCCACGTATAGCCCAAATCCAGGAGTACCTCTTCGTTATGTTGACCCAGTTCCGAAGTGCCGGATTGAACCTTAAACGGGGTACGGCTAAATTGCAAAGAATTCGTCCATGTCTTAAAAGGTCCAAACTGGGGATGTACAACCTCCTCAACATATCCATTCTCCCATGCCTGCGGATCACGGGCTACCTGACCGTAGGTAAGAGACGGTGACCAGTGTACATTCCGCCCCTTAAAGCGCTCTTCCCATTCGGCAAGTGTATAATTGGCAAAAATGGGG
>Ga0209514_10010262_pt1 | contig 10083 bp, 10 predicted proteins | sample Subgrocontami58m_FD_187452 | JGI IMG/M metagenome (GOLD analysis project Ga0209514, IMG submission 187452) | Subsurface groundwater microbial communities from S. Glens Falls, New York, USA - GMW37 contaminated, 5.8 m (SPAdes) (version 3) | ecosystem: Environmental > Aquatic > Deep subsurface >... | reverse complement strand
TGGCGTGACGTACCATCCGTGGCAAGCTCCACCCTCGCTTCTGCGTCAACCCGCGGCGTGCGCGGGCGGGTCATGCTCATGTAGGAGAACTGGCGCGGTCCAACCGCCAGCCTGCCTGAAGCAATAGCATTTTCCTGCTGAACCTGCTCATCACATTCACGTGAACAAATGCTTGCAGTGCAAGCACTCTTCTAGCGGCTGCAGGTACCGGCGAAATAGGCGGCGGCATCACAGGCCTTGCCGCCCGACAGCGCGCAGTCCCCCTGCTCGTCAGCCGCCCCACTCTTCGCCACCACCGCATAGCGCCCGCCGGTGATGGCGCAGTAGCGCGCCGCGGGCGTGATGTAGCCCGTGACGCGCAGGCCGCCGGCCGGACACTCGCCACGGAACAATGCCCATTCCTCGCATTGGTAGTTGTCGACGAAGACGCAGACACCGTATTGGCCGCCATCGGGACGCTGCTCGATCTGCAGCGTCCCACCCTTCTGTGTGCAGTTCACGGAGGCCGGGTTGGCAAGCTGCGGCGGCGACTGGGCCAGTGCGCCGATGCCGATGCCAAAGGCTGCCATTACTCCGCACGCCACGGCCACCATGCGGCTCACCGCCGACCACGCTCACGGAGCTGCTGCTCGATCATCTGGTTGATGCTGCCGCGGATCCGGTCATGGTCCAACCCGTCCTTCAGCCGCTTGTCTTCCTTCATGCCGTTCAGCACGCTTTCCATGACGTTCGCCGGGTTGAAGCTCGGCGGGAAGGAGCGCGGCGGGAACTCCTTGAACGTCGCCACGAACTGGAGCATCTCGTCCATCATCCCATAGCCGTTTCCGATGTGATTGAGCTGCCAGTCCCAAAAGGTGTTGGAGGTAATGTCAGCCCGCTCGAACGGGTCCTGCATCACGTTGAAGATCTTCTGCAGGCGCAACGTGGTGAAAGGTTCAGCCCACAGTCCCATCGTGCCCTGCATGCGCTGCTCGGAGAAGACGTACTTGTAGTCGCCCTGGCGCATGGCCACGAGCAGGCCGTCGTCGTCCGAATAGAAGAACTTGTCGCGGGCGCTCTTCGTGCCGTTGTTGTTGGCAGCACTTCCGCTCACGTTGCGCAGGAAGGTCGACTGGTCGTAGCCGTCGAGGTGAACCTTGTAGGTAATGCCGTTGGCCGTGTAGCCGGCCTTGCACTTGGCCACGATGTCCGGCTCGCCCGCGATCGCGCACAGAGTCGGGATCCAGTCGTTGTGGCTCATCAGCTCGTTGCTCACCGTGCCGGCCTTGATGCCGGCCGGCCAGCGCACCAGGCACGGCACGCGGAAGGCTCCCTCCCAGTTCGTGTTCTTCTCGCTGCGGAACCAGGTCATGGCGCCGTCCGGCCAGGTGTTCATGTGCGGGCCGTTGTCGCTCGAGTAAATGACGATGGTGTCGTTGGCGAGGCCCATGTCGTCGAGCGCCCTGAGCAGGGTGCCGACCGTATCGTCGTGCTCCTGCATGCCGTCGATGTACTCGCTGTCGCCATGCTTGTAGCGGCCACGATGCTCGGCGCGGACATGCGTCCTGAGATGCATGCGCGTCGCGTTGAACCAGGTAAAGAACGGCTTGCCCGCCACCTGCTGGCGCTTCATGAAGTCGATCGCCGCGGCCGACGTCTCGTCGTCGATAGTCTCCATGCGCTTCTTCGTCAGCGCGCCCGTATCCTCGATGGTCTGCTTGCCGATCTTGCCGAACCTCGGATCGACCGTCGGATCATCACGGTCGGTCGCCTTGCACTTCAGCACGCCGCGCGGACCGAACCTGGCGCGATAGGCCGGGTCCTTCGGATAGTCCGGCAGCTCCGGCTCTTCCTCGGCATTGAGGTGGTAGAGATTGCCGAAGAACTCGTCGAAGCCGTTCACCGTCGGCAGCGATTCGTTGCGATCGCCGACATGGTTCTTGCCGAACTGCCCCGTGGCATAGCCGAGGTTCTTGAGCAGGCCGCCGATCGAGGGATCGAGCTGGCTCATGCCCATCGGCGCACCGGGGAAGCCCACCTTGGTGAGGCCCGTGCGGATACCATGCTGGCCGGTGAGGAAGGAGGCTCGGCCCGCGGTGCAGGATTGCTCGCCGTAATAGTGCTGGAGCTTGATGCCTTCGCGGGCGATACGGTCGATGTTCGGCGTCTCGTAGCCCATCAGGCCGCTGGAATAGGCGCTGATGTTCGCGATACCGATATCGTCGCCCCAGATGACGAGGATGTTGGGTTTGCGGCCGCCCACTGCCGGCGGCATCGGTGTCTGCTGCGCTTGCGCGAGTTGCACCGGCGCTCCAAGTCCGACAGTCGAGAGCCCGGCGAGCGCGGTGCCGGCCAGCAGCATCCTGCGGCGGCTTGAAACCTGGCGGTCATCCCTGTTCGACTCGTCGCTCATTTTACTCTCCTCCTCTGACAACGCAGCGAAACCCGACATGGCTGGTCGAGGTGTCGACCGCCTCGGCGTGGCGCGCGGCGGGACGATAGCGCCGGCAATAGTTGGGCGCGCAAAGGTGCGAGCCGCCCTTCAGCACCTTGCGCGGGATACGCACGGCGGGCTGGCGCGGATCGTAGCTCGCCTCCTGAGCGCCGCCGCGCGGGTTCTCCGGCACGCAACATGCCTTGGGCGCGTCGCCTTCGTGGCGCGCCGAATACCAGTCGGTCGTCCATTCCCACACATTGCCGATCATGTCGTGCACGCCATAACCGTTCGGCGAAAAGGCGCGCACCGGCGAGGTGCGCGCCCAACCATCGTCGCGCGTGTTTTCATGCGGGAAGTTGCCCTGCCAGGTGTTGGCCATGTGCCGGCCGCCGGGAGTCAGCTGGTCGCCCCAGGCGAATTCCGCACCGTCGAGCCCGCCACGCGCGGCGAACTCCCATTCGGCCTCGGTCGGCAGTTCCTTGCCCGCCCATTTGGCGTAGGCTTCGGCGTCGCGGTAGGCGATCTGCACCACGGGATGATCGTCGAGCCCGCCGATGTGGCTGCCCTTGCCATAGGGTCGGCGCCAAGTCGCGCCGAAGGTGAAGCGCCACCACTGGCTCCAGTCGCGCAGATCGACCAGGTGCGACGGCGGCGTGAAGACGAGTCCGCCGGCCTTCAGCATGTGGGGCAAGGCCCCAGGATAGTCCTTGGCGTCGGGCGCGATCTCGGCCCAAGTCACATGGCCGGTCGCCTCGACGAACCTGCGGAACTGGCCGTTGGTGACCGGCGTCGGATCGATCCAGAAGCCATCGACAGCGACCGTGTGAGCCGGTGCCTCTTCCACGTAATGTTTGTCCGAGCCCATGCGGAATGTGCCGCCGGAAATCCGGATCATGTCCGCCGTCGAGGCGGCCATTTCTTCCAGTGCGTCCGTCATTTGGCCTCGGACGGATAGATGACGTCCCCATCGTTCGAAGGCATCAAGCCCCGCGGCAGTGGTTCTACGGCGCATGAGCGCCTCCCGACAACCAACTCTACCGCGCCTGCCCCCCACCCCGCATCAATTGCGATTGAACAGCCAGATATGCATGGCCACAGTGCCCCGCATGACAACGACACCGTCAGACAGGCCAGACGATGCCATTAAGCGATTGCTGCCATGGCTGGTCGCTGTGGCGTTCTTCATGCAGTCGCTCGACACCACGATCCTGAACACCGCCGTGCCCGCGATTGCCCGGGCGATGGACGTGACGCCGCTCAGCGTGAAATCGGTGCTGGCGAGTTATACATTGAGCCTCGCCGTCTTCATTCCCGTCAGCGGCTGGATGGCTGATCGGTTCGGCACCCGCGCCGTCTTCGCCACGGCGATCGGACTGTTCACTCTGGGCTCGGTGCTGTGCGGCCTGGCGACGAACATCGACACGCTGGTCGCCTGCCGTGTCCTGCAGGGCGCCGGTGGCGCCATGATGACACCGGTCGGCCGCATGACGCTGGCCCGCACCTACGACAAGGCCGACCTGGTGAAAGCCATGAGCTTCGTCGCCATTCCCAGCCTGATCGGTCCCATGGTCGGGCCCGTCGCCGGCGGCCTCATCGTCACCTATCTGCATTGGAGCGTGGTGTTCTTCGTCAATATTCCGGTCGGCCTGCTCGGCCTCTACTTCGTCCGACGCCATCTGCCCGACTACCGCGAATCGCAGACCCATCCGCTCGATGTCGCGGGGCTGGTGATGTTCGGCGGCGGCATCGCGTTGCTGTCCTACGTCCTGGAAGTCTTCGGCGAAAACACGCTGAATAGTGCGCAGATGCTGGGCCTGCTCGCCCTCGCCGCGATGCTGCTGGCGGGCTACGGCTTTCGCGCGACCCGGACCGCCTTTCCGCTGTTGACCCTCGGCCTGTTCCGGGTGCGCACCTTCCGGGCGGCGGTCTCCGGCGGCTTCTTCACGCGCCTCGGCCTCGGCGGCATCCCGTTCCTCTTCCCGCTGCTCTACCAGGTCGGCCTCGGCTTCTCGCCGGTCCAGTCGGGCCTGCTGGTGTTGCCGCAGGCGGTGGCCTCGATCGGCCTTAAAACCCTCATGCCGGCAATCCTGGCGCGGCTGGGCTACCGCAACGTGCTGATCGGCAACACGATCGTCGTCGGCGTGCTCATCGCGTCGTTCGCCACCGTCGGCGCAGACACGCCGGTCTGGCGCATCGTCGTCCAGGCCTTCATCCTCGGCTTCTTCACGTCGATGCAATACACCAGCATGAACACGCTGGTTTATGCTGATGTCTCGGGGCCTCAAACCAGCGGCGCCAGCACGATCGCCGCCACCGGCCAGCAACTGGCGATCAGCTTCGGCGTCGCCGGCGCCTCCCTGATCGCCGCGGTGTTCGTGCCGCCGGGTCTGCATTCCCATCCGACAGCTTTGATCCACGGCGTGCAGCAGGCCTTCCTCGTCCTGGGCGCCATGACGATCGTGTCGTCGGTGGTCTTCATGGAGCTGAAGAAAGACGATGGCGCCGCCATCAGCCGGCACGATGGGGCGCCACATGAGGCCGAAAGCTAGTGGTTGAAATCAGACACAAGAGTCCCATGAGCGCGCAAGATGCGCGCGGTCCAGAAGACTCATGATCTTTTGGACCGCGCGCATCTTGCGCGCTCATCGTCTCGCCCACCATAAGGTAGATGCTTCGAGACACGGTACCTTCTGTTAGACGCGATCCACTAGTTCAGGCGCCAGATCGCTATGTTGAGCACGGTGGCGAAGCCCACCCACAGGGCGTAGGGCACCATCAGCAGCGCGGCCAGCCGGTCGATCGGGCGGAACGCGAGCGCCGTGGAGACCACGGCAAGTTCGAGCACCAGGATGACGGCGACCGCCGACCCGGTCCTCTCGAGGCCGAAGAAGGCCACGCTCCAGCCGAGATTGAGCGCGAGCTGCAGGGCGAACAGGGTGAGAGGCCCCTGCGCTGTCTCGCGATCCACCGCACGCCAGACCCGCCAGGCGGCGATGCCCATCATGACATAGAGCACCGTCCACACCGGCCCGAATACCTCGTCGGGCGGGGTGAACGGCGGCTTGTTCAGGTCGACATACCAGGTCTTTACGCTGCTTGCCGTAACAGCGGCGCCCAGTGCCCCGATACCGAGGCAGAGGACCAGGAACAGGACAAGCCCGACAATCTCGGCGGTCCGACTGCGCTTCATGGGCTTCAGGACATCAGGCTGGCGCCGACGTTGATCGTCAACGCGAGGATGGCGGTGTTGAAGGTGAAGGCTACGACGCCCTGCACGAGGCTGAGCTGGCGCATGGCGCGCGACGTCGTGGCGACGTCGCCGGTCTGCGCCGCGCACCCGATGACGAAGGAGTAATATAGGAAGTCATGGTAATCGGGTTCCCGATCACCCGGAAACTTCAGGCCGCCGGGACCCTCATCGTCCGGCTTGTAGTAGACGTTGGCATAGTGAAGCATGAAGACCAGGTGGGTGAAGGTCCAGGACGCAGCCACGGTGACGCCGGCAATGATCAGGCATTCGAGCAGACCGTCCTTGTTGGACCTCGCTGTCGCCAGTTCCGAGAAGATGGCGGCAAAACTGGCAGCCACACTCACGACCACGACCAGCAGGATGAACTGCTCGCCTTCGTCGTAGAGCGCCGCCCGCTCCCGGCAGGACTCGACCGTCGATCGCGAGATCATGCGGAACGTCGCGGCAATGTAGAGCAGCGTGGCGAAATCCCAGGCCACCAGAAGCCGGGTCACTTCGCGCATCGAAGTGGGCAGGAAAGCCAGCAAAACCAGCCCGGCCGCCATCGACGTCAGGAGCCGCCGACGGCCCGTGACGAAGCGGAACAGGCGCCCTCCACGGGCTGATGTATCGATCATGCGAACTCCCCCGCCGTACTCTGCCATCTCGGCGGGCAACGGTAATCAATGTATTGTCGTCGCAAATGCTGTTCAACGCGATGGACCTGGGCGCCACATTCGTGTTCGCCATCAGCGGCGCCACCCGTGGCGTTCACCGCCGGCTCGACCTTTTCGGCGTGCTTGTGGTTGCCTGGGTGGCTGCAGTCGCGGGTGGTATCGCCCGCGACTTGCTGATCGGCGCAATCCCGCCCGTCGCCATTGCCGACTGGCGCTATTTGGCGACAGCTGTCGTGGCCGGACTGCTGGGCTTCTTCGCCTCGGGCGCGATTGCTCGCCTGAGGACGCCGGTTCTGCTGTTCGATGCGGCCGGGCTCTGCCTGTTCGCCGTCACCGGAACGCAGAAGGCATTGGCCTTTGGCCTCACGCCCGTCATGGCGGCGATGATGGGCATGATCACCTGCATCGGTGGCGGGGTGGCCCGCGACCTGCTCACCCTGCAGGTGCCGACCGTGCTTCGGTCGGAACTCTACGCGGTCGCTGCTTTGGCGGGAGCCGGCTCGATTTCCTTGGGATTCTGGGCCGGGCTGCCCGTCCTGCCGACCGCAGCTTTCGGAGCGGCCGTGTGCCTATTTCTGCGCCTGATGTCGATTTGCCGCGGCTGGAGGTTGCCGATCGCCAGGGCCCCAGTTGAGTCCTCTAAAGAAACTGACTAGATTCGAACGGACCCAAGGACGATTCGCTGCCACCGCCCTTGCCGCTCCTGTGGATGAACGCTAAACACACGGCCGTCATTTTGTCGCAAGCGGCGGGGGGAAAAGCAGCATGGCGACGAAGAAAAAAGCCAAGTCGTCCGGATCTTCTACAGTAGAAAAGACGGTTAGTCATTTGAACGGAAAGACTATTTTGTCAAAGGTCAGCGGCACGCCAGAAGCGCGGGATACTGCACGGCTGCTGCTGGAAATCGAGGCGATCCATTGTCGTCCCGACAACCCGTACATCTTCACGTCGGGCCGTGCGAGCCCGGTCTACATCGACTGCCGCAAGCTGATCTCCTTTCCCGAAGCGCGCTCCAAGATCATGAACTACGCGCTGAAGTCGATCGACAAGGCGATCGGCTGGAACAAAATCGACGTGGTTGCCGGCGGCGAGACCGCCGGCATCCCGTTCGCCGCTTTTCTGGCGGCGCTGGCCAAGAAGCCGATGATCTACGTGCGCAAGCAGCCCAAGGGCTTCGGGCGCATGGCCCAGATCGAAGGCGACCTGAAACCCGGCAAGCGCGTCCTGCTGGTCGAGGATCTCGCCACCGACGGCGGCAGCAAGCTGGTCTTCATCGAGGCGCTGAAGAAGGCCGAGGCCAAGGTTACCGACTGCTTCGTCATCTTCCACTACGGCATCTTTCCGCAGAGCATCGAGATGCTGGCCGCCGGCGGGGTCAAGCTGCACGCGCTCGCCACCTGGTGGGATGCCCTGGAAGCGGCACAGAAGCACAAATACTTCGACGAGAAGGGCCTCACCGAGACGCGCGCCTTCCTCGAGGCGCCGGAGCAATGGTCGGCCAATCACGGCGGCCGCCCCCCCGCACCGCGGTCGATGCTCGGTCGCTAAAGAATACTCGGCCTCTAAAGCTGGGCCAGCGAGGCGGTTGCCTCTTTTCATAACGGATGCGACGGTGCGGCGGACATGATCCGCCGCCTGTTGTCGCTCGGTTTTGCGCTTTGTGCGCTCGCCGCCCCCGCCCATGCCAAGGACGAGCTGGTGCTCGCCATGACGCAGACGCCGGGCACCTGGAATCCGCTCATCAGCTCGATGCTGGCCAAGTCGCTGATCGCCAACATGACCGCGCGGCCCATCACCGCCTACGACGCGGACTGGAAGCTGGTCTGCCTCGCCTGCACCGAGCTGCCGACCCTGCAGAATGGCCGGGCGCGGGTGATCGACCTGCCGGAGGGTGGCGGCAAGAAGGGCATGGAGGTCGACGTCGAGCTGCGCGACCTGCGTTGGGGCGATGGCACGCCGGTTTCGTCGAGGGACGTCGCCTTCACCCTCGAGGTCGGCAAACACCCCTTGTCGGGTGTCGCCTCATCCGAGGGCTATAAGCGCGTGATCAAACTCGACGTGAAGGACGACCGTCGCTTCACCATGACGATCGATCGCGTCACCTTCGATTACAACAGCATCGGCTTCCTGCTGCTGCCGGCGCATATCGAGAAGCCGATCTTCGACGCCAACCCGGCCGAGTACCGCAACAAGACGGCCTACGACACCAACTCGACCAATCCCGGCCTCGCGTTCGGCCCCTACCGCATGGTCGAGGTCGTGCCGGGCAGCCGCATCGCCCTCGAACAGAACCCGACCTGGACCGGGCAGAAGCCGCATTTCAAGCGCATCGTCGTCAGGATCATCGAGAACACGGCGGCGCTCGAGGCCAACCTCCTGTCGGGCAGCGTCGACTACGTGCTGGGCGAACTCGGCCTCTCGCTCGATCAGGCCATCGCGTTCGAGAAGCGCCACGGCACCAAGTACAATGTCGTCTACAAGCCGGCGCTGATCTGGGAACACATCGACGCCAACCTCGACAACAAGCTGCTGGCCGACCGGCGCGTGCGCCAGGCGCTGCTGCTCGCGATCGATCGCAAGGCGATCTCCGAGAAGCTGTTCGACGGCAAGCAGCCGATCGCGCATGGCGGCATCAGCGAGCTCGACCCGATGTTCAGCCCATCGGCCCGGCAATACGGCTACGACCCTGCTGCAGCGAGGAAGCTGTTGGACGATGCCGGGTTCGCCACCACCCGCAACAATGTCCGCCAGAATGCCGCAGGCGACCGGCTGTCGATCGAGCTCGGCACGACGGCCGGCAACCGGGTTCGCGAACTGGTAGCGCAGGTGATCCAGAGCCAGCTTCGTCAGGTCGGCGTCGAAGTCCGCATCAAGGCTGAGCCGCCGCGCATTTTCTTCGAGGCGATGGGCCGCCGGACTTATAGCGGTCTCGGCATGTATGCCTGGGTGCAGCGCCCCGAGGGCGTGCCCCGCTCGTCCCTGCATTCGAAGGAAATTCCATCGGCCGAGAATGCCTGGAGCGGCCAGAACTATCCCGGCTACGCCAATCCCGAGATGGACAACGCTCTCGACGCAGCCGAACGCGAGCTCGACGTCGACAAGCGGCGCACCCTGTTCGCCGAGATCCAGCGCCTGGCCGCCGACGACCTGCCGTCCCTGCCGCTGTTCTTCCGAGTCGACCCTTTCGTCATCCCCAAACAGCTCAAGGGCGTGGTGCCGACGGGCACCCTCAACAGCTCGACACTGTGGGTCGAGCAATGGCGCTGGGAGAAATAGGTGGCGCTCGAAAAGGTCGCGCTAGACGGCATTACGGTCACGACCTCGGCGCTGGGTCCGCTCTTCGATCCCTACATCGACACCGACTGGCCGGCGGCGAAGGCGGGCCTGGAGAAGCGGCTCGCCGGATGACGCGCTATCTCGTCCAGCGCGCGGTCGGCATGCTCGTCACCCTGACGCTCATGAGCTTCGTGGTCTATGTGCTGATCGGCCTGATGCCGGGCGACCCGATCGACATGATGATCGCGGGCGATCCCAAGATGACCAGCGCCGACGCCGCCCGCCTACGGGCGCTCTACGGTCTCGACAAGCCGCTGGTCGAACGCTACCTCGCCTGGGCGCTGCAGGCCGTGCAGGGCAATTTCGGCTACTCGCGCTCCTTCGGCCAGCCGGTGCTCGCGGTGCTCGGGCCGCGCCTGCTGAACACGCTCGCTCTCGCGGGCCTCGCCTTCGTGCTGTCGGCCGGCATCGCCCTGCCCCTCGGG
>Ga0209514_10010256_pt1 | contig 10088 bp, 10 predicted proteins | sample Subgrocontami58m_FD_187452 | JGI IMG/M metagenome (GOLD analysis project Ga0209514, IMG submission 187452) | Subsurface groundwater microbial communities from S. Glens Falls, New York, USA - GMW37 contaminated, 5.8 m (SPAdes) (version 3) | ecosystem: Environmental > Aquatic > Deep subsurface >... | reverse complement strand
ATGTAAAACCTAAAGGATGAGGTGCCGGAATGCACTAAAAAGATATATTACGGGAATTTTTAGACCTAATACAAAATAAAGTATCGAAAAAAATTTATTCTATGCTTTTTAAGCCAAATATATACCATCACTGTACCTTTCATTTGACCCAGTCTGTGCGCTTAACCCATCCTTATTGGCATTACCTTGAGTCGTTCACTATAATTTAGGTTTTTGAGAGTAACGTTATTGATACCTTCGGGAATTCTTGGTATCATCTTTTTTATGGAAAATACGTCTGAAACGGATTTTATAAAATTTCTCGGTACTGCGGGCGCCAGGATTGTCGTGTCCAAGCAACTACGCGCCTCCGGAGGGATGTGGTATTCCTTAGACGGTTATAATGTGCTGGTGGATCCCGGTCCCGGGTGTCTGGTAAGGTGTATTTCAAGCAGACCAAAGATGGATCCAATGAAATTGGACGCCATTATCCTCACCCACAGACATCTTGATCATGCCGCCGATGTGAATGTAATGATTGAGGCAATGACTGAAGGGGGATTCAAGAAGCGCGGTGTACTTTTTACACCTGAAGATGCTTTAACAGAGGACCCGGTTGTTTTCAAATATGTGAGAAACTACATATCCCGTATAGAAATTATAAAAGAAGGCGGAAGATATAAACTGTCCGATACTGTTACTTTTGAAACTCCGTTAAAACACCACCATCCGAGCGAGACATACGGCATAAATTTTTTTACTCCGAAGTACACGATTTCGCTGATTGTCGATACTCGTTATTTCCCGGAATTATTAAAGCACTATACAGGGGACGTAGTAATTATCAATGTCGTTCGCTATACGGTAGACAAAGACATGAAGACATGGCTCTATCATTTGAGCATTAGAGATGTAAAAGAGATCGTAACGACACTGAAACCGAAGGTAACGATCTTAAATCATTTTGGTATGACAATGATCAAGGCACAGCCGCGTGTGGTTGCAGAACAATTATCGAAGGAAACAGGGTTGAAAATTATAGCTGCCGGAGATGGAATGAAATTTAATCTTATTTCCGCCTCGTGACTATATAATCTGCTAATTCGTGGAGGGCTGTTTTATATTTGGAATCCGGTAGTGGGGCGATCTCTTCCTGCGCCTGTTTGACGATATTTTTGGCCGTGTTGAAGGCATATTCTACCGCATCATGTTTCGTTAAGAGTTCAATAATAGCACTCTTGGTCTCTTTTCCATTATGCTGGAAAATCAGTTCCCGCGCTGATTCAAGCTTATTTCTCGGAAGTTGATTAACCAGTCGGATAAGCGGTAACGTAAGCTTCCCCTTCTCTATATCAGAGTTGAGTGATTTACCAATCTCTTCTTCAGTGCCCATCACGTCAAGGCAATCATCCACAATTTGAAAAGCAATGCCAATTTTTAAACCATAATTGGATAACATATCCGATACCTTTCGATTCGCTCCGGCAAATGTTGCCCCTAGACGACAGCTTGCGGCACAGAGGGAAGCTGTTTTTCGCTCAATAATATCGAAATAATCACTTTCGCTGAGTCCAATATCGTACCGCCTTTGGAGTTGAATGAGTTCGCCTTCTGACATGATATTAACGGTCTGAGAAAGCAACAGGGTTGCAACCTGTGAGTCGAGGGCAGAAAGTATTGTAAACCCGCGAGAGAACAGATAATCACCAAATAGAATGGATATCTCCCTTCCCCATTTTGAATTTATACTTTCAACGTGCCGCCTCATTGAGGCTTCATCGATAATATCATCGTGAACAAGGGTTGCGGTATGAACCATTTCCACAACGACTGCGATATCGATGTGTTGGGGTGCTATTTCTCCTACGCATTTACCGGCTAACAATACTAAAGCCGGGCGTAACCTTTTTCCTTTGTACTTACCAATATGGGAAATAAGGTCGGCTAATGAATTGGTTCTGGGTTTTAGTTCTTGATGGTATCGAGTTTCGACCTCGTCCATAAGGGCTTTTATCGGGCCAAATATATTTGCAGTTTCCACAATAAACCATATCCTTTTCAGTCATTGATGAAAATAAAGAGAAGTTATAATATCAAGCGATATTTGAAAAGTCAAACTTCTTTTTTAACTTGCAGACAGCATCGAAGACATCATCCGGTGTGACTGATTGAATGCACGTAACGTGGTCGCACGTCCGCTTTTCGCAAGGGCTGCAGGGGATGTCTTTTCTTACTACCACGGCATTATCATTGTAGGGAGCATAAACAACAGGATCTTTTGGTCCAAAAATCGCAACCGTGGGAATTCCGATGCATGAAGCAATGTGGGTAGGTCCGGTATCGCCACCGATAAAAAGATGCGCATGCTGTGACAATGCTATCAATTGTTTTACCGATGTCTTGCAGGCTATTGTGGCCTGATAACGCATAAAAGATACGATTTCCTCTACGATTTTGTATTCCTGATTACTCCAGGTAAAAATAACCGAATAGCCGAGTTCCTGTATTAATTGATCTGCAATATCGGCATAATTTTTAGGCGGCCATCGCTTATATTTACCAAACAGGCTTGTTCCCGGATGAATTAATGCAATAGACTTTTGGTTAAGATGATTTTGATGAATAAAATTTTCGATATAAAGGCGGTCAGTATCCGGGATAGAAAATACGGGTCTTTGATAGTGTGCTTCTATACTCAGACCACGTAAAAGATTGAGATATTTATCAACCCTGTTCATCTTCTTCTGGTGCGGGGTAATCCGGAAATTGGTGAAAACAAAATTACATTCCTTGCAATATCCCTTGGAAAAACCAATTCTTGTACGTGCGTTACTCAAATAGGTTAACAAACCGCTTTTAAAATTACCGTGGAAATCCAATGCAACGTCATATTTCTTATCCCTTAATTTTTTAAGGAACATTCGGGCTTCTGAAATTATCTTAAAATATTTTTGTGGATACTTTAAAGAGCTTTGCCATTGTCTTCTCGGAAAGACAATGACCTCGTCTATTCCGTGAAGACATTCGACCAAATCTTTATGTTTGTCCTCTACAAGCCAGGAAATACGGGCAGAAGGAAACGCCATCCTCAAATTTATTACTGCAGGCATAACATGGACGATATCGCCCATTGCGCCCAATCGAACAACCAGGATGCTCTTTGGATTATTGAACTGTTTTTTCATTTATAGTATTAGTGTGTAAAAACTTCTTTTCCCCATTTTCATGAGGACAAGTTTTGGCAAGTTTTTACCTCCCCTTTTGTCCCCTCCTTGCGAAGGAGGGGAAACAGGGGTGGTAAATTGGTTGCGGCTCCGTTGCGCTATGGATACGTTAAAAGAGTTTATATAAAACGATTCGTTTGCTACTATAATCCTTATAAAACCCCATTTCAATAACAATTCGACTCAATTTAGGTTTGTATTCATTTATATCTTCATATATAATTTTTGTAATATGTGTTTTCAAACAATTCCGTGAATATGCGCGGTGAATTATTCTGGTGACCATTATGTCACAAAAACTAAAAATACCAGCATCCTTTGTAATAGTCAAGAGAGGGGATACCACCTTATTTGTAAAGGAAAAGTACAAAGAGAGTATCCTCCGCATTGTTTTGGATAAAGAATTTCTGCATAAGAGTGGCAATAATACTCAGGTAAAATTTGGAAGGGGAAGTTATTTGTCCGTGCCCATTACGGAAGACGGCACGGAACGGTTCGTTATCAGGGACTACAGACACGGTGGTTTATTGGGCAAGCTTTTTGGCGGAGTTTTCCTCAATGGAGACAGGCCTTTAAACGAGATATGTATTAGCGAAGTCGCCTCTCAAAGGGGCGTGCCATCCGCCGAAGTGATTGCTATAGCCAAGCGAAGACTATGGGGCATATTTTATAAGGCAAAGTTTATATCAAAGGAGATAACTGGTGCTGTAGACATAATCGAATTCCTCAAAAAATTTTCGGCAGAATTCATACAGACTTACAAAAAGCCAGTAATCTTTGCCCTCGTAAAACTGATAAGGAATATGCACGATGCAGGTATCTATCATGCAGATTTGCATCTAAAAAACATACTCCTGGAAAAAGATTCAAATGGGGAGTTTACTGCATATATCATAGACCTGGATAAATCAGTCGTTTTAAATAAGCTTGGTATTGACCAAAGGATCAGGAATTTGTTGCGTCTGGATCGCTCTCTTGAGAAACTGCGCTGGCTATCAGGGAAGACACACTCATATCAAAAAAACAGGAAGGACGATGGAAGTAACCACGCCTCACCCCTCCCTCGATGGGAGGGGACAAAGGGGAGGGCGAAACAAGGATTTCCTAATATGGATTATCAATATAACGTACCAGCTTCCCATGTCAACGAATCAGGAGAATTTTTTGGACAAAAAATAGCTTCCATTTCCAGGACGGATAGACTCAGGTTTTTTAAGGCTTACATGTTATTTGGTACTGCGATTGACAGAGATTGGAAAAAGTATATTCGTCAATATCAGACGCATTACTCCCTGCATAAGTTCTGGTGGCGTGTATCAGGTCTTTCAAGGAGCAATCCGGAGAAAGGTAAAATACTAGGGAAAAGGTTTTTAGAGTTCCTCTTTGTGAAATCAGTAATTTAATTGTTTAGAAATTATCATTTTATTTATGCGTGTTATACGATGTATGGCATAGAGAGTCCCCCTTAGAAAAGGGGGCTAGGGGGTTGTAAAATAGCCCAGAAAAAACACAACCCCCTGAATCCCCCTTTGCTAAGGGGGACTTAAACGGAATATCTTGAACTTTAGGAAATTTCAATGTTGCATAATAGTAGCGCGAGATTTATCTCGCCTGAAGCGACTAAAAGGTAATCAACAGAAATAGGCGACTTGAAAGTCGCGTTACAGCATTAATTTCAAACTATTGTTCCTCCCATCGTTCGACTGAGCTCACGACGAAGTCAGGGGAGGGATTATCTTTAATTTAAGGTCATAACTATGCTCATACAAAATATTATATGTCCAATCATTGCATATTTCATAGGCAGCATCCCCTTTGGATTTTTACTAACGAAGTTCATAAAAAACATCGATATCCGTCAGGTTGGGAGCGGCAATCCTGGTGCAACAAATGTTGCGAGGGTCTTGGGGAAACCGTATGGTATATTGGTGTTTTTCTTAGATATGCTCAAAGGTTTTCTCCCGGTGTACTTTTTTGATTGGTTGTTTTCAGGTTACGGACACAATCTGGCGTTGATATTATGCGGGGTGGGGGTAATATGTGGTCATACTTTCCCAATTTTTCTGGGTTTCAAGGGAGGAAAAGCCGCAGCAACGGGCTGTGGATTGTTTCTGTGGTTAGCTCCGGTGCCGCTCTTTATTACTATGGCAGTGTGGTCATTGACAGTTTTTATTTCCCGTTACATATCTCTGGGATCCATGATTAGTTCAATAGCGCTGGTGGCGAGTATAATACTATTTGGCAACGAACCTTTTGGCCATGGACTCTACCTGACATTATTTTCAATATTCATCTCGGTACTCCTTATTATTCGTCACAAATCCAATATAAAAAGAATCCTGAATGGCACCGAAAACAAAATCGGCAAGAAGGTTAAATCCCCAGATCTCGCTGAAAAGTAGTAAATTTACCCACGAAAGACACGAAACAGACGAAATCCCTTTCGCGTACTTTAGCGTCATTCGCGGGTTTCTGCTTTTTGTTACTTTAATGTCTTTTAGCGTATTTCGTGGGCATCTCTATTAATAAAAATATCCTTGACCTTTGAAAGGCGTGGGGTATAGTATTTTCCGGTGTAGATGGTCACCGGTCCAAGTACCGAGGAAGAGGTTGAAAAACCCTGGGGCGTCAGGACAACGGCCATGAGCCTCATTCAATCCCATTTTGGGAGCGCCGACCTCCTTGTGACATCCACCCTTTAAATACTCTCATTTCTTTAACGATTTGAATCGTTGGGTTTTGCCCACAGACTGTGCCAAATGAACTTTTTTATTCTAAAAGTGGGGACGAACCACTAAATATTGCCAATTACATTCTCGTTTTGTGGCAATTTGAGCCATTTTGACCATCGAAGTGGGGATGGAATTTCTCAAAAGAGGGGAAATCGCTCATTTGACCCAGTCTGCCAGTTCAACCCAACCTTATTTAAGCATCTCCTGAAGACGATTAAGGTTACCCTGGCGGACAGGACTATTGATGTGAAAGAATCGAACCGGCTGGTCGATAGCCCATGTTGTCTTGTAAACCCAGACGGCGTGCCCAGTGTTCACGTCCAGAAATTAATACAAATGGTAGATACTAATTACAAAATATCCAAAAAGATTATGGAGATTAACAGGAAACATCGGATGATCCAGAACCTTGCCAGGATGAACGAGACCCCCAGCTATCAGCCCTTAATTGAAAAGATCATAAACCAGCTCTTTGAAAATGCATTAATGCAGGACGGGGTCGTCTATGACCCCACGTCTATGGCGCCCCGCCTGAATGAGCTTTTGGAAGAATTGACAAAGGCAACGCTTGGGGAAGGGAAGAGGATTATTATTTAGCGTTACGAGAATAATTTTGCTTTCATGAAGGGGGGGATAAGGCAAAATGGGACAAATCTTTATCGATAACAAATTAGCAAAACATATATAAAGTTTGACTTGTCTAATATTTGTCCATAAAATAAGGCTCAGATTCACCAAAATAAGAATTCTTATTTTAGATGTTGAAACCGATAAACACTGATCGTCGGGATTGCAAACATAGATTTAAGCATGAATAAGGAGATTTTGTGAAATTACGTGTGATAGTTGAACAGGATGAAGCAGGATATTATGTGGCGGATGTTCCCGCACTTCCAGGCTGTCTTTCTCAAGGGAAAACCCAGGAAGAAGCCATTGCCAACATTAAGGAGGCTATTGAAGGATGGCTTGAAGTGATGGAGTCCAAGCAGTCGTTTGACTCTGACCATCTTGTTGAAGTTGCCGTATAATGAGTAAGCGTCTGAAACTCTGTTCAGGAGCAGAAGCTGTCCAAAAGTTAAAAAAAACAGGATGGGCTGCGGTTCGGCAAAAAGGTTCTCATGTAATGTTAACAAAACCCGGCTATCAATGGACATTATCCATACCTCAACATAGTGAACTCGGTCCCGGCATGCTTCGCAAACTGATACGTCAGACAGGCCTTACTATAGAAGAATTTAACGAACTGTGATTTATTCTCATATTTGTTTCTGAATATCCCTTACCCCATCTTTTGAAATACTTGCAAAGGTTGTCTTCCGTGGCCCGCGATAGGAAAATGTTGTGTTTCGTCTCCTCAACCCAACCTTACGAAACTTGTGAACCCAGACGGCGTGCCCAGTGTTCACGTCCAGAAACTGATACAGATGGTAGATACGAACTATAAGGTATCCAAAAAGATCATGGAGATTAACCGGAAACACCGGATGGTACAGAACCTGGCCCGGATGAACGAGAATCCAAGCCAGCAACCCTTAATTGAAAAGATCGTAAATCAGCTCTTCGAAAATGCATTGATGCAGGACGGCGTCGTCTACGACCCCACGTCCATGGCGCCCCGGCTGAATGAGCTTCTGGAAGAATTAACAAAGGCAACGCTTGGGGAAGGGAAGAGGATTATTGTTTAGCGTTACGAGAATAATTTTGCTTTCGTGAAAGGGGGGGTAAGTTATAGTATCAGCAAAATAAATGGAGATGGGTCTACTGGCGCTTGACCCATCCTATGTGTGCTGATGCTGATAAAAAACTGAGTGGTAAGATAGCAGATTTGAAGAAACCATTATCAAGAAATATGGGATGTGTCCCTATTTATTTCTACTAAAAATCTCATGCAAGTCAATTTGGGGACACATTGTATAGTTTTCTTTTGCAAGATCGTAATACCCTTCAAGAAAATGCCAAGAACCACTGCTAATAACACTGGAACTTGAATCTGGTTTTGGAGCCTCTTTGTTGAAAGTAATGGTTTCGCCTTGTGAGTTTTTTAACGTAAGCTCTATTTCTAGAATATCAGGTAATTGGTCTCTTAAGACAGGCGGAAGTTCAAAAAACATCCACCCCATAATGGACTCACCAGGCTGTAGTTGTTTTTCACGAGCAAGCACGTCGAAACTGTTGGCACTAAAATCAAGGCGCTTACATTGTGTCCAATCATTATCTTTAACCCAATATACCTGGTCGTGGAGCATGCCTAAGCTATGCAATGAATGCCATTTCTCAACTATATTTCCACTTGGCTTGTACTTGAAATTTCTGCCTCCTTTTCCATCCTCGGATATTATTAGCTGACCCCCTTCGTCATAACGAAATAGAATTTTTACGCTGTAACTATAAATCCTTGATATTATTTTTTTGTTGTTACTTGCTTCGACGTATAAGGCAATGCTTACAGGCGATATCGTTTTGCCAAATTTCGAATTATAGAAATAAAGAAGTGGTCCTGGAAATTTGAAACGCATGACATTAATGATGGTTGCCCTGAAAATGTCTTCATTTTCTTGGGATTGGTTTTCAGAGACAGCTGAGGCAGGCGAATAAAGTTTCTTCCACCCATCTGAAGCTAGATGGCCACCAAACCACATGAATACACCACCAAGAGATATCAAGATTATTCCGAAAATTAATTGCCACATGTGTTTATTTATCTTTTATGCCAAACGCTGGGCGTCAGGTGCGGCTGGAAGCTGTCGCCTGCACGCCTTTGTTAGGTCGCGCCGCCCGACGGTGACGAACCGGATGCCTCCTTTTCACTGAAGAATCGCATAGCTCTGCCGACAAGCCCTACAAGTTCGTCCGAGTTGGCAAGATGAAAAATATCATTCCACTGGCCAGCAACTGCTAAATAGTACCGAGAGGCAAAGATTAGTATCGTGGGCACAAAGGTGTCAGAGCGAAGCGGGACCACCAGTTGAGCGTAGTCTTGCACCAGACTGGGTGGGGCGCCATGTGCAATCCTTGAGAGGAGAGAGTAATCCCTTTCGTAAGTGCTCACGTGGCCAATCGCTTGGAACATCGACCTAAAATCGGGACCCCAGGATCTACGCTTTGCTGGGAGTAGATGTCGGTGAGATTGGTAGTAGGTCTCCCATGCGGTGCGTTCCTCAATTGGCATCTTTGTGCGCCATTCATCAGGGATTAAAGCCCAGAGATGGGCAAGATAGCGGACCAGCCCGTTGTTTGCATACCTCTGGGTCGCTGTCTCCTGTGATGTAAATGGCCTGTACGGCGATTTCCAGAAGTCGCCGTGTTATCGTAGCAGCGTCTTCGATTTGGGCGCGCACGGCGAGGAAGTAGACACTCGCATGAGCCTTATAAGCTTGGACCATCAGCATGTCAGCGACACGCGCAACCTCGTTGACCAGACGACGCGGTTGTTTTACCGCCTGTTCGAGGATAGCCGCCACATCTTGGCAGAGCAAAAACTCCTCAGGATATTTTGCTCGAATAGCAGCTCTGAATTCCTCAGGCGATTGCATAGGTTTTGAACTCTGAAAGCGACCTAACATGGATTATACCGCCTAAATGGGGTATTATTTTACGGTTATTTATAAAATTCACGTTGTAGATATATAGAAGTAAATGTATTATGTCAACATAAAAATATGAAAGAATAAATTACTGAAAGTGAGCTACTCCATGGAATTACTCGATCAGGCGCGTGAGATGATTCGAAAAAAACATTATTCGATTCGTGCTGAACAGGCTATGTAGACTGGATTAGAAGATATGTTTTATTTCACAAAAACGTCATCCGAAAGACATGAGCGAAGTGGTGTGGCGCTCCTGGGACTATCACACGAGCTATCCTGGCCAGAGGGGAATCTTAACCGTTTTTCAACACTGAGTCAATAATTAAGTATGGTGTTCCCGGCATCCCCTGGATTACAAAAAGACCTAACTGTTACCATTGGAAAGTAATAACATTCCGACCCAATATTCTGAAAGAAATATGGGGGATTGGAGAATTTAAGCATGTTCAGTTTTAAACGGCAACGGCGTGATCGTTTGCGCGCTATTCCATTACCCCAATCGTGGCTCAAAATCATCGGGCGTAATGTTCCCTTCTATCGTTGCTTGCCTGAAGCTGATCAGCGGG
>Ga0209514_10010251_pt1 | contig 10091 bp, 5 predicted proteins | sample Subgrocontami58m_FD_187452 | JGI IMG/M metagenome (GOLD analysis project Ga0209514, IMG submission 187452) | Subsurface groundwater microbial communities from S. Glens Falls, New York, USA - GMW37 contaminated, 5.8 m (SPAdes) (version 3) | ecosystem: Environmental > Aquatic > Deep subsurface >... | reverse complement strand
CGGTGCCGCGGCCGGATCAGCTACCCAGGACTCGGGCAAGGACCTGACTTCCAGGTCAAAAATGCTCACTACGATCCGTCAAAAGTGCTCAACCGTTAGATTTCGCTGATTTCACAGGGTGATCAGCATTTTCTTTTTTTCAAAAAGAACTTGCGCTTTCGCTAGCGTAGTGAGTATATTACTCACTACATGAGCTTTATTCGAAAGTACAGAAAAGGCGACAAAGTCTACCTCGCAGAGGTCGAGACCCGTCGCGTGAAAGGCAAAGTCGTCCAACGCTTCATCCGGTACGTCGGCAGGGAAGCCGATGGTCGGACCATCCTGTCCACCTCGATGTCCGATATCCAAGTCGAGGAGGTCAAACTCTATGGCCCGCTCTTGGTTCTGCACCATCTCTGCGAGGAGATTGGATTGCGCGATCATCTCGGCCCCTATGCCAACGAGATTATGAGCATGGTCTACGCGCATTGTCTGGACTATCAAAGTGTAAATCACATGGAAACGTGGTTCGCGCGAACGGATCTGAGTCTGATGTTGGGCCTCGAGCATTTGACGGAAAGCCGATTGTTGAGCGGAATGGACTTCTTGCAGCAATCCGACTCCGAGGCGTTACAGCGAGCAATCTTCCGCTCCGTGCAGGCCCACTATTCGCTACAGAACACGGGGGTGATCTATGATGTAACCAACACCTATCTCTATGGTGGGAAATGCAGCCTGGGGAAGGCGGGGCATGACAAGGAAGGCGTGGCTGGGCGTCCGTTGGTTCAAATTGGCCTTGGTGTCACCCAGACTGAAGGCATCCCCGTGTTCCATAAGGCATTCGACGGCAACATCGCCGACGCCCGAACGCTGCAGGATTTGATGACCATGTTTCGTCGATACGACCTGAAAGCCGGTACGATTATTTACGATAGAGGTATTACGTCTGGTCGAAATGTGGCTGATATTCAAGCACTTAAGTGGGATACAATTTGTGGCCTCCCGCTCACTGAGCCTGTGAAAACATTTTGGCGGCCCGTTCTGCAGCGGAGTTCACGGCTGCCTTTGGCGGATCGGGTTCCCTTAAACAGAACCACCTTTTATGTCACCAAACGCGCCTACACACTCGGCCAAGTCGCGGGGACGTTATACCTGTGTTTTAACGCCCGGCAGCAGGTCAACTTGCGGGACTGGCGTCGTGAAGAGATCGTGCAGGCGCAGCAACGGTTGGAGGAGGGCAAGACCTTGAAGCCTGGCCTGGAGAAGTATTTTAACCCGCACGGTAAACTCAAAACAAAGGTGCTTGATCAAGCCGAGGAATTCGACGGCTATTCCTGCATTTTCTCGACGCATCCCCTGGACAAAGCGGAACTAGTCCGCCTCTACTTTGACAAGGATCTGGTCGAGAAAGCCTTTCACGCTCTCAAGGGCGTGATCAAACTCCAACCGGTCCGTCACTGGCTGGCGCACCGGGTCATCGCCCATGTATTCATCTGTTATCTCTCGTATCTCGTGCTCTCATTACTCAAGTTTCGCCTAAAAGCCTTGAATCTCTCGCCTGAGGCTGCACTCGATGAACTTGATACGATGTACAAGGTTTACCTTCGTGATACTAAGAACGTGTTCAGAATCTCGCGCGTGGTGACGCTGACCAAAAGACAAGAATCGATCCTCAAGGCCATCGACCGAAAACTTCTGGACTCAGAAAACTGATGTAGTGAGCATTTTTGACCTGGAATTCAGGTCCCGGTCTTAAGGGCTCGATTCCAGGCTGCAGGTGAGAATTGAAAACGGACATCCTGCCGCTGCCGCTCCAAGAAAACTCGGCACTTGTTTGGGCGCGTTCCCAGTGGCACAAATCTCCCATGAGCAAACGCCAGATCGTTCTGACCGATGCGGTCGCCCAACTCGTCGAGACCCAGGTCGCTTCCGTCCGGTATGCCGATTTCTCTTCCGCCATGCAGGATGCCGCCTGGCATTTCTTCGTCGGGTCACCCTCCCCTTTTGAGGAATATCGCGTGACCCCCAAGGAAGTCGAAAGCTCCGCCCGGAAAGACCTCGCCCGCATTCGCCGCGCGCGCAAGATTGGGGCGCTCAAGCCTTGGAAACCGTGATTTTCCGGCTCCCCTCTTTTGATCGCGTGTTCCGCCGGTTGGCGGCGCCGCAACAGGCATCTGTAGATGCGGCGTCGCAGGACCTGCCCGGTGCGTTTGGCCATCCGCATCGTCATGTGGGCCTCGGTCTGCGGCCCTTCGGGCGCTACTTCGAGTGCCGGGGAGGGATTTCGGTGCAAAGCAGTTCGTTCGCGCCGGGTGCGGGAGAGCAACTCGCGCAAAAGGCGGTGCGCATGTTGAAGGAGTTGTAGTGAAGACCCTTTATTCCAAGGTCAATACTTTGGATCGCTGCTCAGGGGCGACGAGGGTCAGAAATGTCAAACCGATGCCGGAGATGCCCCCCATGAGCTCGGGCAGGATGGACCGTTCGGAGCAGGACTGCATCAGCCAGAATCCCTGGGTCTCGTAAGACTTGGCCAGACACAGGCCGGCCTCTTTGGCACGTGCGGCCAAGGACGGGGAATGCAGTCGGGCAGAGGCTTCCAAGAGAAACAGGATGCGACCGCTTTCGCCACAACAAAGGTGGTGCGCGTCCTTGCCTAAGTGACGGAGGGTCGCTGCCACGGCGCACTCGATCTCTTTATCGAGCGTGTCGTCGTCCGGCCAAGCGGGTGTGAGATTGAGCCTCGCCAGACCCGCTCCGGGCGCTCCCGCGCACCAGCCGGTCATGAAGGAAGGTTCCGCGGACGGACGTTGCAGATTGGGCCAATCGCCGTGGGAGGCGGAGAAATGAAGACGTTCGAATTGGATCCCCTTTTGCGCGGCCCGGCGGAATCTCTCCAAGCCGGTGACGCCATACAAACGAACCAAGGCATTCACAATGCCCGCCGCGCCATGGCCCATGCCCAATAAGGTTTTATCCAAGCCCGGGACCCACCATCCTGCGGCGGTGTCACCCGTGCTCTGAAGAGCCACAAGGCGATCGCCGATGGCGATCAACTCCGTCAGGATTTCGGACGCAGGAGCCACTTTATAAAGATGGATCAAGGCCCAGAGCAAGCCCGCCAAGCCACCGACGACGTCGGGGTTTTCCTCTCTTTCAATCCGTTCTTTGGAGATGGCGGCCCGCAGCTCCAGCGCGCGGGCCAGCCACCGGTCATCGTTCAAGAGGCGTCCCCCTTCGACAAAAGCGTAGATCAGCGAGCCTTGACCGCAATAACCCGAGAGGGGGGGCGGATCGCCAAAGGGATGTTCCACCATGAAACGATGCTGCCAAGCCGCGTAATTCAAGGCGGCCTGAGCCAGTTCGGCGAAGCGGCGTTGGTGGGTTACCACGGCCAGATTTGCGAGAAATAAGCCCACGCCGGCGGCACCGGCATAGAGCCAAGGATCGGTCACGCCGTAGAAGACTTGGCTGGCAAAAGAAGGGTGGCGCATCAACGTGAGCCAGCGGCATCCCCGCTCATCCCGCAAGGCCAGCCGTTCAAGGCCTTCACCCAAAGCCACCGCGTGCCGCAATAATGGGTCCCGGGGGGCGTCGGCTGCGGTTTCTGGGGAATGAAAAGGAGAGACCGAAATTGTGTTCGCTGGTTCGAAGGACATGCCAAAGGAGCCGCGAATGAGTTCGATCTGCCAGTTCATGTCCTCTTCGCAGAAATGGGCCAGCCGCTCTTTCATTAGACCGAAAGGCGTTCGGACGGGAAACGGTCCGAACTGGGCGCCGGTGCTCGAGCACAGAAGGCGGGAGACGGGCCGGTTGTAGAAGATCGGAATATCCGCCTCCCAGAGACTTCGTTTCTCAAGCGCGACAATCGGGGCCTCCTCAAACGGCGGTCCCAAAGGGTTTTCATGCAGCCGTTCGAGGGCGATGTCGCGGGCGGTTCCGGAGGTCAACAGATCTGGAGACGTGCTCCAGAACAGCAGATCACTGTATTGACGGGTGTCGCGCATGATCCGGCGGTTCTTGACCGAACGGAACGGCCGCAAAGGGCTTTCCGCGCTCAAGAGGAATTCACGCGTTTTTTGAAGGGTTTGGTACGCCAGCCGGAAGCCCTGAATGACGCCAGGCAGATGCGATTCCACGCTCACAGGCTCTCCGCGAAACCGTGGACGGCTGGCGGTTGTGTCCCGCACGCGAAACTCACGGACAAGCTGGAATTGATCGGTTCCCAGATGAATCCAGCCAGGCTCTGGAAACGGTGAAACGCGATCCCCGCCTCCGTTGATTCCGGAAGTAAACACCAACGGGTGATCATACTTACCTCCGCGCCAGGCGGGGAGCATCAGGGTGGACAGGACGGAAGTTGACAAGGGCTCGAGGCAGGGGGGGACCGGGCCGACCGGGGGATAGGGATCAAAAATCCCCAAAGCCAACAATCCCTCCAGGTCAATGGGAACGGGCCATTCGCCAAACGCGATGAAATTCTCATGATGAAAATCCGTGCCGCCCAGCAAATAGAAGAGGGCCAGATGGACTCCTTGGCGTTGATAATAACGCGACACTTCCTCCGCAGATTGGCACTCCCGCTGCGGCAGCCATTCACACCAACCATAATCACGGCGAAGTAGCAGTTTCACCGGGCGCAGGGGCAAAGCCGGTTGCTGTTGATTCCACCAACTCAAGAGGCGGTTGTGCGTGGCGTCCACCGCCAGGCTTCTGGGTTTATAAATCACCTGCACTCCGGATTCGAAGGTCAACCGACACACCGTTTGTCCGTGACGATGCGGATCGGAGAGTCCCGCTGTTAGCCCGGTGAGGCGGCCCAGTTTCCCGTCGTGGCCGAAACACCGGGATATCTCCTGATAATCTCGTTTGAGGCGTCGGAGAACCAGCACCGCGGCCTCGATCATATTCAGCGATACGGTTCCAAGCAACCGTCCTAAAACCGGATACGTAAGCAACCAGCGGCTAAGCCCTTCGCTGTGGCCCAGCACCTCCGATACCCAATACTGGTATCGCTGCGCGGATGTCTCGCCTCGCAACTCATGGCGAGCCGCGCGGTTTTTCACATCATAGGCCACCGTCCGAGCCGCTTGCGCCGAAAGCCGCTCGAGGAAATAACCGGCCAGGTCGCGCACGACGCTCGCGGACATGAATTGGTCGTCATCGCCCGCCTGACGGCGTATCCGAGTCAAAATGATCCGGACGAAACGGCCCAGGAATTCAGGGAAGACCGGTACGCCCGTTCCGGGGATGCTGGAGGGCGAGTTTTCTCCGGGGCCAGCCTTGGGGCCGGAGGATGCCACCGGGTCGGGAGATGGAGATTCGGCCCCTACCGGGCTGTCTGGACCGTGGTCATCCAGGAGAACTTCCTCAAGCAGCTTCGCCCACATTGGCCAGGGGACATCATCCGGCAAAGCCCGTCCTTTCAACCGGTCCAACGCTTGCTCGCGACCCATCCCCAGCGTCTTCAAATGGGCCTCAAAGCGGCCGGGTTGAGGATCCCCCTGGGTCACGATTTTTTCCCAGAGGGCGAGCAAACGTTGAGCCTCGTTGTCATCGGGAAAGGCGTTCTCTCCCGGATCGGGACAGTCGCTCTTTTCTTCGAGGGACAGCGAGCGATTCAGGACCAAACGCAGGATGGCTTTCGTTTCTGGGGGAGGCACAATGGAGCGGTGAGCCAAGTCGCAATAGCCACTAAATCAATTGATTGGATGCCATGATCGAGCGAAAGACCTGATCGAGGCGGCTGACGCCATCCTCGGCGGCGAAGGCTTCGAGGGTGCCATGGGCTAAGGCGATCAACACCGCGGTTCGGCTGACTGGGGTGCGCGGTTTGGCAACACAACGTCGATCAAAGGATGCAAGGTTTTCCGCCGCTCGGCGCACCAATCCCGCCAAGAGATGGAAGGACTGGTCGGATAGTGACGCGCGATAGATGGCCAAACGACCGCTCGATCGCATACGGTCGGTTTGCTCGAGTCCCATGAAACGCAGGAACCAATCGGCCCGGAAACTCCCCTCGGCTGCGGTAATCCCCATGTAATCGGCCATGATTTCATCCAGCAGGTTATTGCGCATGGACCGAAACAACCGCCGTGTAAAATAGTGAGTCGCTTCATGTTCCTGGCGGAGGATCCAAGACGACTCCAGCCAGGCCGCTGTCTCGAGCCCCAAGTCGGAGGCCTGCACCCCGCTGTACGGACCGGAACTGAGCAGAATAAAACGATCCTGATAAAGCTCCTTGCGCGGGATAATGCGTTGAAACTCGGCATCCCAACTGCCGTTGGCCTCCCCGGCAGCTCGTTTTTGTTCCCAGGCCTGTTGGAGGGACCGGACACGCCCCCAATTGTTGTAGCCCGCCACCATGCAGGCGCCCTTTGAGTCTGGGATGGGCACGGGCTCATTCCGATGCAAGAGGGCCTGCATGAGCGCCACAAAGTCCTCCCGCTTCTTCACGGTTAAAATGGGAATAGAGCCTGCCGCGGTGGGGTAGATATCCAACCGGAGTTCATCCGGGGCGATCAAGCGCAAGCCAGGAGTCTCGTTCATGTTTTCCGGGAGGCCACCCTGCCGAGTGACATGGCGATAGGTCTCGGATTGGCTCATGCCGGGCTGGATGGGGAAATGGAGTTGAACCAGGTTTTGGCACAGGGTGCGGAATAATCCTTGAGTAGCGGCCGCTTCGGCATAACCGCGCCAGGCTTGAACGAAGGGTTCATCCGGCAAAGGCAGTTCGCGCAGCGCAGGCAGGAGGGTGTGATCGAACGGATTCCGGTTATATTCGAGCAATTCGGCGATTTCGGCATCTCGTGCGCCCGCGTCAGCCAATAGGCCGCGCCGCTCGTCATCGGTGATCATTTCACGATTCACGCTGCTGGGTCGAAGGACAGCATGTGCGATCTCCGACGGGCGGCGCTCGGGCAAGGAGTTCGACATTGCGTAAACTTCGCAAGTGGGCCGCCCATGTTGATGGATTTTGTCCGCACACGCTCGCTCCTGATCGCAGAATCACCCCATCAACCTTTTGAGCATGCGATCAAAGCGGTTGCCGGCCATCGAGATGGTGTCGAGCACGCTGCTGTCGAGTTCGTCGAACTCTTCTTTCTGCTCGGGCGGCAGTTCAGTTTTGCCGTAATATGCCAGAAACCCGGTGGTGGTGCGGAGGCGATCGGCGAGGAACATAGCCACCGCCCGATAAAACCGGGCGGCGAATCCAGTGTCTTGCTTTAGTTTATCGAGCAACTTCTGACGTCCCACCGAGAAGACGGTGCTGTCTTCGATGGCCGTCACACTGGCCAAGGGGGGTTTGGCATCGACAAAGGAAACCTCGCCGATGATTTCCCCTGTGCCCAGGCGGGCAATTTCGAGGTTGTTTTTGGACGGCACAGAGACCATGAACAAACCCTTCAGCACGAATTGCAGGGCATCGACGGGCTGGCCTTGCTGGACAAGCACCGTGCCTCGGGGAATGACATGCTTGGAACCGTTGTTGATGAGCCAATCCATGTCCAGATCGCTCAATTCGCTAAGGATGGAGAGTACTTTTCTCATAGAGTTGTGATCGGGGAGGTCCTAAACCAATTGTCGTTTGGCCAGGTCGGCAAACAGGCCCGGTTGGTGGAGCAAGGTTGGATAATCGCCATTCTGTACCAGTTTGCCGTTCTGCAAGACCAGGATGCGATTCGCGTGGACGATGGTGCTGAGCCGGTGCGCGATGACCACGCGGGTGGCTTGAAGCTGCACCAGACTTTGGCTGACCACCGCCTGGGTCGGATTGTCCAGGGCGCTGGTGGCTTCGTCGAAGAGGACGATGCGCGGACGGGAAACAATGGCGCGAGCAATCATCAAACGCTGGCGCTGCCCGCCGGAAATGGTGCCCGCGCCCTCGCTCAGGACTGTGTGCATGCCCATGGGCATGCGCTCGATGTCGTCGGCCAGTCCCGCCTTGCGCGCCGCATCCCAGGCATCATCCAAGGTCAACGTGCTGGCACCGACGATATTGTCAAAAATCGTGCCGGGAATGAGTTTGCCGTTTTGCAGGACGACGCCCAGTTGTTTGCGCACGGCGGCGATGTCCAGGCCCGCTTGATCCAGGCGGTCAAAGAAAAGCGCCCCCGACTCGGGCGCCTCGAATCCGAGCAACAAACGCAAAAGCGTGGATTTGCCCGACCCGGAAGGTCCGACAACGGCGACAAACTCACCGGGATGAATCTCAAAAGACAAGTCGTTGAGCACGAGCGGGCCATCTTCGGTGTAACGGAACATGACATGACTGAACTCAATCCTTCCGGTCAAAATCCCCGGATCGACTTTGGTATTGTCAATTTCCGGAGTGCTTTCCAGGATCGGTTTTGTCCTTTGGTAAAGGGGAATGATCTCCAAAGTTGACATCAGCGAGGCGGTCATCCCGAGCATAGAAGCGACAAAGGCGCCCCAGGCCGCATTGAAAGCCAAAAACGCGCCGGTGGGAATCTGATCCTTCAAATAGAATGCGATGGTGCCAAAGAGACAGATCGAAGTCAGCGTGGGGAAGATCGCGTTGAAAACCCCAAAACCATTGGCGATGATCTGGGACTTCAGGTGCAGCCGCTTTTCCACCGCGAAGGACTGGGCCCATTGGGCATAAGCCTGGGGCTCGGCCCCGGCGACGCGCAATTTGGATATACCCGTAACGAGCTGTAGCACCAGTCCTGAAATCTTGCCTTGCACATCGAGATATTGCCGGGTGTATTTCAAAGTCAACAGGCTCGAGATGCCCGTCACGACGACGCTCAAGAGCACCAATCCGGTAGCCACCAGAGCGAGCATGCTGCTGTAATAAAAGAGCAGGGCCAGGTTGAACAAAGAGAACACGCCGCTCAGGAGCGAGCCCAACACGACCTGGGAGAGATGCTGCCTGATGTTGTTGATCCCGTTGGCACGCGCCGCCAGATCCCCGGCCGAAAACTTGCGGAAAAACGGGATTGGGAGCAGCAATAGACGGTCCCACATCGCCGCTTCTATAGCCGCGTTGCTGCGGCTTTCCGCCCTTAGCATCGCCACCGATCGGGTGATCTCAAAGGTGAGCCCGGCCAGGGCGGCCACGAACAAGCCCAGCGTCATTTGCATCAGTTGCGACCGCTGGGCGGCCGGCACGATGGAATCGAAAATCACTCCTGTGGCCACCGGAGTCAGTAGATTCAACAGGGCTCCGGCGATGCCGACGAGGACAATAACCGTAATGTCGGGCCAAACTCCGCACAGGCCGAACCGGATGAGATCCGGCGTTTTCAGCACCCGGTCGGGGAAGGAGCGGAAAAAACTGAAAGCCATGGGTTTTAGCCGTTCGGCTCCCTCCTTGGTCACTCGAGCGCGGGATCCATCCGCGGGATCACAGATTTCGTAGGCGCGCACGCCCGCTGGCAAGAGGGCCACGGGCCGACCATCGGCCTCCAAATACCCGAGCAGGGGACCATTGTCCTGCTCCCACCAGTTCCCCGCCAAAACGACACGGCGGAGGCGGGTGCGGGAAGCATCGGCCAGACGCAGGAGCGGATCCTTGGCCCCAGCAGCGCCGGAGGCTTTGTGAAGCGGTTTCAAGGCAATGCCCATGGCCCGCCCCACCATCTGACAGGCGGCAAACAGCGGGTCCGGCTCGGCGTCAGGATGGCCAGCCCCCCAGTCGGCACCGCCGAGAAGGCCTCGCAATACCCGGATGGCGGAGGAGATCGCGTATTGTTTGTCGGCTTCCTTGGCCTGGACTCGCGAGCTCTCCGCGTCTTCGAACCGCCGCACGTTGACGGTCACCCAAGGGGCGAGAAAACCGCCACAGTCTGTCAGAGCGGATTCGATCGTCTCTTCCTGCAACAGCGCCTGAGTATTGGAGACCTGCACGACCGCTTCCTCCGTAGCCTCGATCCAAGATACCGGCGTCACCGGGATCCACCGGTGGGCGGCGGGCAAGACGAGCTCATTCAGGCCCGCCATACGAACCGAGCCCTGACGCACCTGGATCCAGGTCACCTCGTCGAGAGGACACCCAATCGCACCCGGTTGAATCTGCGCCTCCTGGCCGGGGGTGAGGGGAATAAAACGTTGCGGCGGCAAGTGATTCGAGACCCCGGCAAACAGCCCCC
>Ga0209514_10010249_pt1 | contig 10092 bp, 9 predicted proteins | sample Subgrocontami58m_FD_187452 | JGI IMG/M metagenome (GOLD analysis project Ga0209514, IMG submission 187452) | Subsurface groundwater microbial communities from S. Glens Falls, New York, USA - GMW37 contaminated, 5.8 m (SPAdes) (version 3) | ecosystem: Environmental > Aquatic > Deep subsurface >... | reverse complement strand
ATGATTTAATCCATATTTCTGAAGTTTAAATGTCTCTTCTTCTAAAGAATTTCTTGAATAAGCACTTCTTCCCCGATTATTTCTAATGGCTTCTAAACAAGATGAAGAAATTGATTCTAATAATCTTTGATTATCTCCTTCTACAAATACAACTGTCTTTGTAGGCATTTTATGATAAAAGTCTACAATTATTCCAGATTTGCTTGAATCTCTTGTTTCTCCAAAAACAGCAAAAGAATCTAATGTAGAAAATCTATCGGCAAAACGTACTCCTTCTCCATAAGGATAAACTTCTAAGTCCCTGATCAAATTTTTTTTAAAATTGAACACTTTATGAAATATTTTATGACCATTAACAAATGGATTGGTATCCTTTTTACCAGGAATATCTAACTCTTCCAAAGCATCTAACATTAGAAAAAAATCTTTATGTTTTGATAATGGATGTTTTTTATCAACAAAAGCAATATGAGCTAATCTAGCTAGATAATCAGATCTTGTTGCTTTAGGCATTTTTTGTGGTGAAAGCATTATTAGGCTCATAAGTTATCTAATTTTTCATAGTTTTTAAGTATTATTATACCAATCCAAACCAAATCTTTATTAACATAATTCTCTAATATTTTAGTATGTTTTTTATGAGTAAAAAAGGAGTAAGTGATGTTATAACAACTGTTCTTATGATTTTAATTGTATTAGCAGCTATTGGAATTGTATGGGCTGTTGTTTCAAGTTTTTTAAATAATAGTACTGAACAGATTGATTTAGGAGCTGGATTTTCACAAATAGATATTGTTGATAACTCAATAAAATATCTTCCAAGTGATGTTCTTGAGTTGAAAGTAAAAAGAGATTCAAATCCTGGAAATATTAGTGGTTTGAGAGTTATTGTTGAAAGTGTTGAAGGAAATGTGCAGAGTTATGATATTGAAACTTCTGTTAAAGAATTAGAAACTAAAACAATTGATGTTCAATTGCAGGGAAAAATAACAAATATAAGCAAAGTTTCAATTGCTCCAAGAACTCCAATTAAAAATAAAATTAAAACTGGGCAAACTGCTGATGAACAGAGTTTGGGAAAGAGTGTTGTTGGTAATGAAGGGTTGGTCTTGTATTTACCTTTTGATAATGATTTTCAAGATCATTCTGGAAGTAATCTTTTAGTAAATAATTCTGGTGCTAAATCTGCTGGTGGAAAAATAGGCAATGCTTATGATTTTAATGGTATTTATGGTATGACAACTGGTAGTTATATGAATGTACAAGATGACTCTAAGTTAGATATTACAGGAGAGTTAACTGTTAGTGCATGGATTTATCCTAAATCTATTTCTGGTCCTGAAGGAAGAACTGTTTTAAGTAAATATGATTTTGGAGGTGGAAATGAAAAAGGTTGGAATTTTGGGCTTGATTGGGTTGGAAATTGGTTTCATTTTCAGATTAATCAACCTAATGGAACAAGATTATATGCATCAAATGGAACTTTTTTCATAGGTGGATTAAATAAATGGACCAATGTTGTTGGAGTTTACAAGCCGAATACTTATATAAGACTATATCAAAATGGTGTGTTAATTAATGAACAAACAATTAGCGTACCTGCTTTAATAACTTACAGTGCAGCAAGTGATCCAGTAATAATTGGAAGAAGAAGTGTTCAACCTCAATCTCATTTTAATGGAACTATAGACGAAGTTAGAATCTACAATCGAAGTTTAAGTCCTCAGGAAGTTTATTATTTATATAAGTATAACTAAGTCAGTATTTCTACTTCACCTTTATTAATTATTATTGTTGCTTCGCTTTGTGCTACTGGAGATTTTGATTTTTCGACTAAATGACTGAATTGATGAATTATACCTGCTTGTTCTAAGAAGTTTAAAGACACTAAAGCACGAGTTCCAAATTTTTTAACTAGCCATCTTGAGCAGAATGGAAGAGAATTATATTCTTCTAATATATATTTTAAAATTTCTCTAGCATTAGAGTCCCTAACACTTCCTGATTTTTTTAGCTCATATATTCCTGAAGCTTTTCCATCAAATACCTTTCCTTCTCCTGTTGTTATAAATGGCTCAATTGCATATATTCCATCTTCTAAAATAATACTAGAGTTGTTGTTATAATTAGGTATTGTTAAACCAGAATGCAATTCCCATTGACTAATTCCATGTCCTGATAAATTTTGAATTGCACTAAAACCAGCATCTGAAGCTGTTTTTTGAATTTTTGTTCCAATTTCTCCAAGCGTTTCATTATTTTTTACAGATTCTATTGCATTTTCTAAAGCTAACTCACTTGTTTCTATTAGTTTTTTATTTTTGCTGGAGTTACCTAAATCTATTGAAAATGCATTGTCTGCAACATAACCATTTATCTGAACACCAAAATCAACTTTTAATAATCCATATGCAATTGTTTTGTCATCATTTGAAGGAGTGTAGTGTGCAGCATACTCATTTATACCTAAATTTACAGGGAAAGCTGGTTTTCCACCTAGTTTAACAATTTGTGTTTCTATTTTTTCAGCTATTTCTATTAGTGGCATACCTTGTTTTATCCAAATTCTTGCTTCTTTTTTTATTTTTTTAACTATTTCGCCTGCTTTTCTTGCCGATTCTACTTCTTCTTTATTCATTTTATTCTCCTTTCTTTTGGAACATAATTTTGTATATATGTTTTTCTATTTTTTGCTACTCCTAATAAATCTTCATTATTCTTTATGACAACTAGATCATTTTTTGTTAATTCTTCTGTGTTTATTTCAATTGATTTCCCTTTAAGCCATTCTAATACATCTGAATTTGAAATTTCAATTATATTTTTATTTATTTGAGATTTTATTTCTGGTAAATTTAATATATCAAAATTAATTCTTAAATTATCTTCTTCTATTTTTCCTAAAGATGCACCAATTAATTCTAATCTTAAGTTCTTACCAAATAAGTTTAGTTCTTCTAAAGACAATCCTCCAGAATAAATTCTTATTTTGTCATTTCCAGAACGAATAAACAAATGATGTAAACTTTCAATTCCATAATTCTCATTAAGATTTCCAATCATTTTTTTCTTTTTTGTTTTGTCAAGAAATTCTATTTTACTCATTCTATTAATCTCCTTATCATATCTTTTGGTTCAGGTATATTTGTCTGAGTTAAACCTGGAATGTCTCTACATAAAGGAGTTATTTTTTCTATAGCCCTATTTTGAGAACTTACTTTTTCTTCCGAATAATACTCACTGTCTGGTGAAGGGTGTTGCCCATAATACTCTTTTAACCATTCAAAAGGCATTATTCTAAAGCATGTACTATTTATATGCACAAATCTTTGAGGACTAAATACTTTTTTTGGTATGTGATCTTCTGATATATTTCCTCTTAATGTATATTTATCTTCTTTATCTTGTAAAAATAACACATCTATTTTATGTATAGTCTCAAGTTCTTTTCTATAATCATGTTTTCTACCTAGTCTATAAGTAGTATACCCTAAATCTCTGAAAATCTCTAAAGCTTTTTGTTCTTCTGAGTTTAGTACTAAATCTAAATCGCCATGAGTTCTTTTTTCTCCATTTAGCCCATCGTAACAAAAACCTCCAAAAACATAGTATTCTAATCCAGAAGATTCTATTCCTTGTATAATTCTTTTAAATTCTTCAGTAGAATATACTTTCACTTTTTTTCCAGTTCCAATCATTCTATTTCACCTGTTTTTTTAAGATGTGCAATAAAAAAACCTTCTGTATTATTATCTTGAGGGTATATCCTAACACATTGAGATACATCTTTATTATACTCCTGATTTTTCCATCTTGTAATTCCTGGTCTTGTTTTTAGTGGTAATTCTATTTTTTGGATTTCAACTGGAAAGTTTTCCAATAAATATGAGACAATTGCCTCATTTTCTTCAGGAGCATGAGTACATGTGCTATAGATTAAAATACCATCTTTTTTAAGAACTTTTAAAGCATTTATTGCAAGGTATTTTTGAGTGTTTGAAAGGTTTTTTATCAAATTTTCAGAAAACATCTGCACTGTTTTTGGTGAACTTCTAATTGTCCCTTCACCAGAACATGGAACATCTGCGAGAACTTTATCAACTTTTATATTCAGTTTAACCAATTTTTTACATAAACTTTCACCAGTTTGTCTTATAACAAGAGTATTTGTAACTCCACATCTTTGTAAATTAGTTGACAAAATACTTATTCTTCCAAGAGATACTTCGTTTGCTATAAGAACACCTTTATTATTCATTATCGAAGCAATCTGAGTAGTTTTTGATCCTGGAGCTGCAGCTAAATCAATTATTGATTCAGTTTCTTTAGGATTTAATACAAGTGCCGGCATCATACTTGAAATTTCTTGAATATAATAATATCCTAATATGTGTTCTATAGCTTTTCCTAATTCTCCTGGCAAAAGCTTAGATTCTACTATCATAATTTCAGGAAATTTTGGAAATGGTTGTTTAATTTCCCATTTTTTCTCAAGACGTTTTTTTAACTCAACTGGAGAGATTTTAATTGTGTTACATCTTACTGAATTAACTGGATGAATAACTGAAATTTTACAAAATTCTTCATAATCTTTTTCATCGTTTAACTGAAGCCGGATTCTTTCTAAGAATATAGGATTTGCTTTTTCAATAGGATTTATTAATCTTGACATATTAATTATAAAAATAGTATGTTTTTAACTATTATTCTTTTATAGGAATAGAAGCCTTAAAGTAAAATGAAGGTAATGGAGGCACATGTTGTTCTGGTGGAATAATTCCGTACGTTTTTCTTTTCATCCCCCTTGAGTCTTCTTCCCTTAGTTTAAAAGAGTCTCCACTTGATAATTCATATTCTCCGCCTAGTTTTCCTAGTATGTTTATTACACTTTCTAATCCTATTCCTTGATTTGACTCAAAAAATACTCTATCTTCAATTTCTTCTGCAGTATAACCATCTCTGATTTTTCTTAGAGCATCTTGGATATTTACTGGACGATTAACCATATTTTCTATTTCAAAAACATATCTTTCTTCACTAGAATCAAAATGTGAGACTAGTTTTATTACAGAACCATCAATAGCATATTTCACAGCATTTGAAAGGGTGTTTGATAACGTAGCTGCAAAAGCATACTGATTCATTGAAACTTCTTTTTCAGAATCATCTTTATTATACTGAAATGATAAACCAAGGTTTCTTGAAATTATTAAATGATTATGGGCTTCTATTATTTTTCCAGTTCTTTTTATTGGTTTTGTTTTTTGCCAACCCCTCTCTAATTCATATTTTGAAGCACTTTCATAAGCTATACCTTCAACTATATCATTTCCTAATTGCACTCCAGTTTGAATTAGTGTGGAGTATTTCCTCATTAAAAATACTAATTCAGCTGTAGCTTTTTCAATTTCCTCATTATGAGGGTGTTTTTCCCTTAGTTTTAGCATCTCTCTTTCTTTTTGCTCTAAATCATGCAGCATTCTTTTGACATTTGAATCTATTGAGCTTAGTGGTGATTTAAGATGATGAGTTATTACTCTTCTTCTTGCTTCTTCATTTAAAACTACATGTTCTAACTGTTTTCTTAATTCTTCTTGAGTTTGTTTTTCTGTCATTTTAATGGAGAATTGGCTAATTAAGTTAGCTTATAAATGTTATTAATTAAAAAAATTAAATCAAAAAAGAGTTTTCTGTTTGTTTTTTTCTTTAATATTAAGAAGTTTTTCAATTTGTTTATCAATTCTTTCTTCAGAAAAATCTCTTTTTGTTAAAATATCTTTTATTTTGTCGGGATTTATTTTAGGAAATTTTATATCTATATTTTTTTTAACATCTGGTTTTTTGAATAATTCAAAAACTTCTTTCCAATCAAAATCTGTTTCATAATTTTTGAATATATCTATAGGATTTTTATATTTTTGAACAATTTCTAGAGCTTTTTTTTGACCTATTCCTTTTATACCCCCAGGATTGTAATCAGTTCCAGTTAAGATGCCTATACATATAAGCTGGTCATGGTCAATATGTAAATGATTAAGCACTTTTTCCAGTTCAATTATCTCTGGATTTATTTCAATTATACCTGAAGCAGTTTTTCTTTTTCTAGCAAGAGTTAGATTTTGAATGAGCAGTGGTGCTCCAAACAACAAACAATCGTAGTCTTGAGAAGCAACTGCATAAATACCTTTTTCTTTTGATAATTCTGAAGCTTGAGCTTCTCCTTCTCCAGGAGCTTGGATAACTGCAATACCCATTGCCTCTAAAAGTTCTTTACTTTCTTCAATCATTGTGCTATTTATAATTGAAAGTTGTTTGCTGTATTTCCTCATATCATCAAAGTCTTCTTTTTCTTTAGCTTCTTTATACCTTGCTTTAGCTAAATCTTTTATTTCTTTTCTTTTCTCTTTAAGAGAATTTTTTAAATCTGGAGCTTTTCCATCAAAAACATAAACTAGCTTTACACCTTCACTAAGAAGAGCAATATTTCTGTAAAATAAACCAGACAAATGGCTGGTTATATTTCCCTTTGAATCCATTAGTGGAGTTCCATCATACTGTCTTATACTACTTAGAAATTGATAGAGGGCATTGAATGCATCAACTGCTACTATTTTTCCTCTTAATTCGTTAGTATCCAATTCTTTTCTTGGAACAATATCTCTTATGTTAAGACCCATTAAAAAAACAAGAAATTGCAATATAAATAATTAATTATATGAGTATTAATCTATTCAGCTTTATCATAACCAAAAATTCCACCATAATTTCCTATAAAATCAATACCACCTCTGTGACAAGCTGATCTTACTGCATCTTCATCTAGCCTTGCTAAAGCTTCTTCTAATTTAATCCTTGGAGTTAATTTGTGAGCTTGTGGAGGTAATATTGAAAGATTACTATATTCTGATGTAGCATATTTTTCTCTTAATTTTAAAGCTAATTCTGCATTTCTCATTTCTTTTTGCCAGTATCTTCTAACTTGTTCTTCAGAAGCATCTGTAATAGGGATTAATCTTCCATCTCCAAATTCTATTGTAGGTATAGCAGGAATATGGTAAATTCTTCTTAGTATTTCTTTTGCTTTTGGCAAGTTTCCAGCATCAACTCCATTAGAAAAATCTGTTCCTGAGTTAGTTACAGCATCAACTAGACTTCTATATCTAGTAATATCTGTTTGAGTTGGCCATTCCATAATATGACTTATTTTAGAGTATTTTTAAACCTTTCTCTAATAGTTACTATATAGTGGTTACATATAGAAAGGTTTAAAAATATTAACAAATTAGTTTAGAAGATATAAAAATGGCAAGAAAAAAACGGAGAAGCCGATGTCACTTGTATGTGGAAAGATTTACAGATTTAGATGAATTATGTAGATTTTATTATGAACATACTGGAAATCAAATTCCAGATGAAACTATTAAACATGAAATGGCCCATTATAATAAAGCTCTTGAGTTAGGCTATGAAACTGAATTTGAATTAAGATTTGGTAGAAATTGTTTTACAAGAATAACAATTGAATTTAAAGATAGAGACAAAGTTTCTGATGAAGATTTAATAGCAATTGCAGAAGCTCCAGAAAATCCTTCTTGGGAAGATAGGATGACTGCAAGATCAAAAAGAGAAAAAATATACAGATCAGATTAATTCAATCAGAACCTTTTAATATTCTTATTTCTTTCTTACTATTATGGATAATTATACAATGAATGCTGGATGCATAGAAACCTGCAGGAGGTTTTTATTATGGAAGTTGATTTTATACCTTTAAGCTACGAAGATTTTGAGCTTAATGGTAGAAGTTATATGAAGATTTTTGGAAAAACTAAGAGCCATAAAAATATTTGCATAATTGATACTTGCGATTCTTATTTTTGGGCAATTTTAAAGCCAAAACTTAGTGATAGTTCTATAAAAAAAATCCAGGAAAAAATTGATGGCATTAAGGCTGAAAAAGGTAAGGTGATAAAGACAAGAGTTGAAAACAAGAAGTTCTTAGGTGAGGATGTAAAAGCTATAAAGATTTTTGTTGATAATACAAGATATTCGAATGATATTTCTGAAAAATTAAAGGTTAAAGAAATAGCTAGTATAAAAGAAAATGATATAAACTTTACCACAAGATATATTATTGAAAAAAAACTAACTCCTTTATCTTGGTACAAAGTTTCAGGAGATATTATTACTTCTGAGGAATTTGACGGAATTAATAAAATACTTGAAGTTGATCTTGTGATAAAAGCTGATTTAATTAGTTTATTAAAAGAACAGCCAAAATTTGAACCAAAGGTTTTAGCATTTGATATAGAAACCGATGAATTGGAAATTGGTAAAGGTGAAATACTTATGCTTTCTGTTTATGGCAAGGGTATTAAAAAGGTTATAACACATAAGCCAAATGACTCGAAGGATTTTATTTTAAAAGTAAAAAATGAAAAAGAAGTTTTAGAGAAGTTTATTGAAATAATAAAAAAAGAAAATCCGGATATAATAACCGGGTATTATTCTGACTCTTTTGATTTACCTTATCTTAAATCGAGAGCTGAAAAAAATAAAGTTAAATTATCTATAGGTCTTGATGGTTCTCAGCCAAAAACTTCTGGAGGAATAAATCCTAAAGTAAAAATTTCAGGAAGAGTCCATGTTGATCTACTTAAATTTATTTCTTCAGCTTATTCTCAATATTTACAAAGTGAAACCCTTGGTTTAGGTGATGTGTCTAGTGAATTGTTAGGAGAGAATAAAAAACTACACGAATTCAAACACTCTTCTAAACTTTCAAAAAATGAATGGGAAACTTTCTTTGAGTATAATCTTCATGACTCTTATTTAACATATGAACTTTTTATGAAAGTTTGGCCAGATATGATGGAATTTTCAAAAATTATGGAAGAGCCTTTATTTCATACTTCAAGAGATGGTATGTCTAATAATGTTGAAAATTATATTATTCATAATTTAAGTAAATATGATGAAATAATAGAACAAAAACCATCTCATGAAGAGATATCTAAAAGGAGGTCCTTGGGCAAATATGAAGGAGCTTTTGTTTTAGAACCTATTCCAAATCTTTACAAAGATGTTGTTATGTTTGATTTCACAAGTATGTATGCTAGTGTTATAGTGTCTTATAATCTATCAAAATCAACATTTTTAGAGAGAAAATCAAGTAATTCTATTGATGTAGAAATTAGTAAAAATAAAAAAGTTTATTTTTCTAAAGCTAAGGGTTTTTTCCCAGACATTCTTGAAAATATAATAAAACTAAGGAGGCAATATAAAGAGGAATATAAGAAAAATCCATCACCAATATTAAAAGCTAGAAGTAATGCTTTTAAGTTACTTGCTAATGCTGCTTATGGTTACCAGGGTTTTTTTGGAGCAAGGTATTATTGCAGAGAGGCTGCTGCAGCAACAGCTGCACTTGCTAGGAAATCAATAAAAGATACAATAAAGAAAATTGAATCAAAAGGATATAAGGTAATTTACTCAGATACTGATAGTATTGCTTTTTTGCAAGGTAAAAGTTCAAAAAGTGAAATTATGAAAGTTCTTGATAAAATAAATAAAGAGCTCCCAGGTATAATGGGGTTAGAATTAGAAGATTTTTATAAAAGAGGTATTTGGGTCACAACTCGTGGTGGAGAAATTGGAGCAAAGAAAAAATATGCCCTAATAAATGAAAAGGGTAAACTAAAAATTAGAGGTTTTGAAACAGTGAGAAGAGACTGGTGTAATTTAGCACGTGAACTCCAAAATAAAGTTTTGGAAAAAATACTTAATGAGGGAAATGAAAAGTCTGCTCTAGTATATACCAAGGAAGTAATAAATAAAATTAAAGATCGTAAAGTAAACAAAGGAAGCATAATGATAAAAACACAGCTTAAAAAATCCCTTTCTGACTATAAAGCTGTAACTCCTCACGTGACAATTGCAAGGAAAATGTTAGCTAAAGGAATGCCTGTAAATGCAGGCATGTTAATTCAGTATTATATAGCAGAATCAAGTGATAAAAAAGCTTTGACTAGAGATAGAGCTGTTTTTCCAGATGAGAATAAAAATTATGATATTGACTATTATTTGAGCAAA
>Ga0209514_10010246_pt1 | contig 10096 bp, 8 predicted proteins | sample Subgrocontami58m_FD_187452 | JGI IMG/M metagenome (GOLD analysis project Ga0209514, IMG submission 187452) | Subsurface groundwater microbial communities from S. Glens Falls, New York, USA - GMW37 contaminated, 5.8 m (SPAdes) (version 3) | ecosystem: Environmental > Aquatic > Deep subsurface >... | reverse complement strand
GGCATCCCCGTCGTCGTGTCGGTCTCCTATGACCTGCTCCGCGGCAAGCCCCAGAGCAGGGCGGGAGACGGACACCTGGTCGTGTGCGTCGGGTTCACTTGCGAAGGGAACGTCCTGGTAAATGATCCTGGCGTGAGCAAGGACAACCTCCGAATGTTCCCACGCCAGGACTTCACCGCCGGGTGGGCCCACTCGCACAACACCGTCTATCTCATCTACCCTGAGGGCGTCACGGCGCCCATTGACCGGTTCCAACATTGGGCGAGTTCCAAGCCGTAACCATGAAGCGATCCGCTCACGTTTTTTGTTTCTCGCTTCACATCCCCGTCATCCTTGGAAGACTTGACAGGTTTCGCAGGATCGGCGAGGCTGAATTATACCGCAAGTAACAAAGGCTTTAGTTGCTATGAAACGTCTGGCTGCGCCTCCTCAAAGCCTGCTTGGGCTTGGCTCGGTCAGCGCGCGTGCCGGCTCGACCCTTGGCACACTCCCAATCTCACCATGAAACCTCGAACGAACGCTCCTCCCTCCGCTCCCGGCCGGCTTTGCTCCGGCGGCTTCACTCTAATAGAACTGCTGGTGGTCATCGCCATCATCGCCATCCTGGCAAGCATGCTGCTTCCCGCGCTTGCCAAGGCAAAAACCAAGGCTCAGGGCATCAAGTGCATGGCCAACCTCAAACAGTTGCAACTGGTCTGGCAGTTGTACGCCGACGATACCAATGACAAAGTGACCTCGTCCGGTTACGTGAAGCCGGTGGAGCCAACCGCCTGGGTGGATGGCTGGCTCGATTTTGATAACAACAACCCGGACAACACCAACACCGCGGCGCTCAAGGACCCCAAACGATCGAAGTTCGCCACCTATCTGACAGCGGTCGAAGTCTATAAATGCCCCGCGGATACCAGTACGGTCAAGCCCGGCGGAAAGGTCATGTCGCGGGTGCGGAGCATGAGCATGAGCCAGGCCTTCGGCGGGCCGGGAGACTGGCTGGATCCGGCCGGGTTCCAAGCGAACGTAAGTTCGAAGAAATACCGCGTTTACTACAAGACCTCGGACATCATCAACCCAGGCCCGGCCTCGTGCTATGTCATGCTGGACGAGCACCCCGACAGTCTTAACGCCGGCGGTTTCGCCAACAGCATGGTGGAGAGCCCGGCGGCGGCGAGGATTGTCGATTTCCCCGCCAGCTATCACAACGGCGCGGCCGGGATTTCCTTCGCCGACTCTCACGCGGAGATCAAGAAATGGCAGGACTCGCGCACGAGGCCGGCGGCAAAGTACAACGGCCAACTGGCCCTCAACGTCACCTCGCCGAACAACAAGGACATGATCTGGCTCTCCGAGCGCACCTCCAGCCTCAACAAGTAAGATCAAGGAGTTCATCGTCGGCCCGGCTTTTCTACCGTTCGGCTGGATGGGATGTCTTGACGGCTGGGGTGGACCACTGCCCGACTCCTGGATTCAGAAACATGCCGCGCTGGAACGTAAGATCCTCGCCCGCGAACGTGAGCTCGGTATGACCCCTGTGCTCCAAGGCTTCACCGGCCACGTACCTGCAGCGCTCACGAACCGCTTTCCCGAGTCAAAGCTCCAGCGGTTGCCCAAGTGGTGCGAGTTCCCGGCCACGTATTTCGTCGATCCACAGGACCCGCTCTTCGTGAAGCTGGGCAAGTTGTTCGTCCAGGAGCAGACGCGTCTATTTGGCACCGACCACCTCTACGCCGCCGACACGTTCATCGAGATGCCGCCGCCAAACCGTGACCCCGTATTTCTGGACGCGATGGGCAAATCCGTCTATGAAGCCATGCACGCCGCCGACCCGGCAGCCGTGTGGGTGCTGCAAGGCTGGCTGTTCGTCAATGCACCCGACTTCTGGCAGCCAGCCCAGGGTCGGGCGCTCTTCGGCGCCGTGCCAGACGATCGTCTCCTCGCGCTCGATCTCTACTGCGAGAATACGCCCGTTTGGTCAAAGACCGAGGCCTTCTACGGTAAGCCGTGGATCTGGTCTGTCATCCAGAACTTCGGCGGCACGGTAAGCCTTCACGGGGATTTACCCAGGATGGCGGAGGACTTGTCGAGGGCCCTCACCAGTCCCCAACGAGGCAAGCTCAGCGGCATCGGCCTCATCTTCGAAGGCCGCGACTATAATCCCATCGTCCAGGACTTCGTCACCGATATGACCTGGCGCGGCGAAGTGCCAAATGTCGAGACATGGGGGCGTGACTTTGTCCGGCGCCGCTATGGCCAACTCCCGCCTGCGAGCGAGGAGGGCTGGCGGATTCTCCGGAAGACCGCCTACACCCAGGTCGGACGCAGCGACACGCTGCTTTGCTCGCGCCCAAGCGGCACGGTCTCGGGTGGCTCCACACCTTACGACCCTGCATTGTTGTTTGAGGCGGCGGAAAGGCTGCTCGCCAACGCCGATGCCTTAGCCAGGCTCGATACCTACCAGTTTGACCTTGTTAACGTGACGCGTGAGGCGCTCGCGGCTGTAGCTCCGCGTCTCCAGGCTCCTCTCGCAGACGCCGTAAAACGTCGGGACCCCGCCGCGCTCGAACGAGCCGGCAAAGACCTGCTCGGCCTGATCAACGATCTCGACGAACTGCTCGCCACCCGTGAGGAATTCCTGCTGGGTCGCTGGCTGGAGGACGCCAAACGGTGGGCAACAAACGATCGCGAGCGCCGTCTTTACGAGTTCAACGCGCGCAACCTCATCACGCTCTGGGGACCGCGCGACAGCATCCTTCACGAATATGCGGTGCGCCAGTGGTCCGGCATGTTCAGCGGATTCTACGGCAAACGCTGGGAAAGATTCATCGATGCGCAACGCGCTGCCATCAACGCCGGGAAGCCGTTCGACACAGGAGCGTTCGACGCCGATTTGCGAGCGTGGGAGGAGCAGTGGTGTCATCAAACCGAGGTGTATCGCACTCGCACTCGCGGCGATCCCGTCACCGTCGCTCGCCATCTTTTGGCCAAGTACAACCGTCTGGGTCTATAAGCGGTTGCGCTTAGTTCGGCGCGGTGTCCCCTCGCCCCGCCTTGGATGTTCGAGGCATGCCCGTACTCTCTTATTGTGCGACGCCCCCGCTTGGTCCATCTTGGTCCGCCGGAACTCCGGCCCGAGCCTTGGCTCACTGAAATCGAAATCCGAATCGCGACTCATGCTTACTCAGGACACCATTCTTAACGCGCTCAAGACGGTCAAATACCCCGGCTACTCCCGCGACGTTGTCTCCTTCGGCCTGGTCAAAGAAGCCACCTGCAGCCAGGACGCTGTCACGGTTCTGCTGCAACTGACCTCGGCGAACGCCCAGGCCGCCCAACAGATCAAGGCCGATTGCGAGACCATCCTCAAAACACTGCCAGGCGTCCTTCATGTTCACGTCGAGGTCCGACAGCCAACGGGCCCGGCCGCCCCGGGTGCCGCCGGGGCTCCAAGCCCGTGGGCGAATCAGAATCGGGTGCCCGGTGTCCACCATGTGATAGCCGTGGCCAGTGGTAAGGGCGGCGTTGGCAAATCGACCGTCTCCGTCAACCTGGGATGCGCCCTCACCCAACTCGGTGCCCGGGTGGGCCTGCTCGATTGCGATATCTACGGACCCAGCATCCCTCTCATGATGGGTCTCCACCAGCGCCCGACCGTGAGTGCAAACGAGAAACTGGTTCCCCCAGCCAACTACGGCGTCAAGCTGATGAGCATCGGCTTCCTCCTGGATGGCGACCAACCGGTCATCTGGCGCGGCCCGATGATCACCAAGACCATTCAGCAGTTCCTGTTCGCCGTCGAGTGGGGCGATCTCGATTATTTGTTGGTGGACCTGCCGCCCGGGACGGGCGACGCCCAGCTTTCTCTCTGCCAGAGCGTGCCCCTGGATGGGGGTGTTGTGGTAACGACACCGCAGGAAGCCTCCCTCGGCGTTGTGCGCAAAGGGATAGCCATGTTCGAGAAGGTGAACGTCCCGATTCTCGGCATCGTCGAAAACATGAGCTACTTCACTACTCCCGGTGGAGAGCGGGTCGAGATTTTCGGCCACGGCGGAGGCAAGGCTGAAGCCGCGCGCCAAAACATCCATTTTCTGGGAGAAGTCCCCATTTTCACCGAGATTCGCATCGGGGGTGACGCTGGCCTGCCGGTGGTGGTCTCGGCGCCACAATCGGCGCCTGGCCAGGCTTTCATTCAGGTTGCTGAGAGCCTGCGACGACGCCTGGCTTGAGGGCATCCTGCGCATCATCGCGCCCGAGGAAGGGGAGGTGCCGCTCGCGGTGGAACTTCAGCCTGCCCAAACCACAACCATCACCGCGCTGCTGCCGGATGGCCGGCCTGTGCGCGATCTCTCTACGCTTGAACTGTAGAACACCCACGCGTCATAGTCTCTCCATGAAACCGGCAAAGAGTCGTTGTTCCGTCAAGCAAACCGCCCTTTGTTGCGTGCTGACGCTCGCTACGAGCGTTGCCAGCGCCGAGAACTGGCCTTGTTGGCGCGGCACGCGGGGCGATGGCACAAGTCTTGAGAAAGAGGCCCCAACCCGCTGGAGCAGCACCGAAAACATCGTCTGGAAAACAGCGGTAGCCGGCTCGGGCCATTCCTCCCCGATCATCTGGAACGACCGTATCTTCCTGACCACCGCTTTGGAGGAGACTCAGGAACGCGTTCTCCTCTCGTTCGACCGCAAGACGGGTGGCCTTCTATGGCAACAAACTGTGGTGCGATCGCCTCTGGAGGCCAAAAACAACGAGAACAGCTACGCTTCGGCCACCCCCACCACCGATGGCCAAAGGGTGTACGTCACTTTTCTCGACGAGGAGGGAGTGGTGGTAGCGGCTTACGATTTCAGCGGAAAGCGGCTCTGGCTTGTTCACCCCGGCCGGTTCAAAAGCCAGTGGGGCTTCAGCCATACGCCGACGCTGTTTGAGGACAAGGTGATCGTCGTCTGTTACAGCAAGGGCGAGAACTTCGTCGTCGCGGTCAGCCAGTCCGACGGTCACACCGCCTGGAAAACGGCCTGCGAGAATCCCACCCAGAGCTACAGTGCGCCGCTCGTCCGGGAGATGGCCGGCCGCGCCCAGATGGTCACACCCGGCAACAAGGGGGTGACGAGCTACGATCCGCGCACCGGCAAGGTGTTGTGGTTCGTGGACGGCTTGGCGGACGATTCCGTGATTACGCCGGTTTACCATGCCAAAGCGGGCTTGGTCCTCAGTTGCACCAGTTGGCCGGCCAAGGTGCTCGTGGCCATCAAGCCGGACGGGGAGGGAAACGTCACGTCGAGCAAGGTCGCTTGGAAAACGTCCGAAGGAGCGCCGTATGTTCCTTCGCCGATCGCCGTGGGCGACTGGTTCTTCACTTCGTCCTTTGCGGGCAAGTCAGCGTATTGCTATGAGGCCGCCACAGGCGAGGTCCTCTGGAAGGAACCCATGGGGCTGCACCACGCCTCGCCGGTAACCGCAAACGGATTGGTGTACTTTTTGAACGACGAGGGCGTCATGCACGTGGTCCGGGCCGGCCCGAAATTCGATTTGGTGGCCAAGAACGAACTCGGCGAGAAAACCTACGCCTCGCCCGCCTTGAGCGGAGGCCAGATGTTCCTGCGCAGCTTCAAGTACCTCTACTGCATCGGGAAACCGACGAATTAGTGGGGCGTGGGCGAACTCGCGCGGACAGGTGCTTGCCTGCCGGCACACAGGACAAAGCTCTTCGCGCGGAGCCACGCCAAAGAAGTGTCGATCCTCGCGCATGTCATAGCCCAGGCATTGCCGGGTCCTCTTTGGGAGCAGGTGGCGGTTCGCTGGAGTTCCCTTTCAGAGCAGCGGCCTCGCATGTCGGTGTCTCCGCCAGTTGGTATAGGACCAGAGGAAGAAGATCACCGAGCCAGTAAGCACAATCGGCGACACCCCGAAGACAAAGAAGCACCAAAGAGGATCCCTCCCGCCGTCGAATACCCCCCGTAGCATAACAACCGCTGGTAAGACGACGATAAACTCAAAAATAGGCACGAACGAGGGAGCAATGGTGGCTCCGACCAACATGCAAAACACCGCGCGCCACGGCCTCGATCGCTCAAGCAATCTCCTGGTGCAATACCAAGTCGCGCCGCAGATGCTCCCGCCAATCGCGTACAGCAGAAGAAAACCTCTCAGAGGAACAAAGTCGAAAGTAATCATGTGATGTGCTGTAATGCTTCTAATCTAGTTCCTCCCTCGCATCGATGCCCAACTGACCGATCGTAGGCGGCAGAGGGAACCCATTGGGCTGGGAGCGAGCAGGCAAATGCGCGGCCGAACGTCATCGCGGCCGAGTGGGGTTGGGAGGATCGAAGGCTCTTCATGGTTTGTTAGTTGTGCTTCGGTGGAGATCGGGCTTGGGGTTTACACCCGCGGTTTGTCCGGGCTGGAAGCCTGAAGACCCAGCAGCACCGCACCTCGCTCGAGGACCGCCTGCGGAATGCCAAGGGCGCGCTTCAGTTGCACGTCACGTTCCAGAAGGTTCTTCTCTTGAATCAGCTTCGCGGTCATTCGCGGCGAGAGGCGGTTCCAGAACACCAAGCCGTTCGGTGGAAACGGGTAGTCGCTGCCGTGCACCATCCGGTCCACCACACCGGCGTTCCTCAGCATGTCGGGCACGTTGCGCCAACGCAGCATGGTCGCCATCACAGAGTTGTCGCAATAGAGGTTGGCGTGCCGCTTGATCAGTTGGCAAAAGTTCTGAAAATACCGCTCCCGGTCGTAGAACTGCCCGGTGCCGGCATGAGCCGCGATGACCGTGCATCCTTCCTCGAGGGCCAGTTCGAGCTTGATCGGATCGCAGTTGTGAAGGCCCACAATATCCGCCGCGTGCTCATTCCCAGTGTGGACCATGAGGATCACGCGGCGTTGCTGGCAGAGCCGATAGAACGCCTTCAGGCACGGCTTGCTGGGATCCGCATCCATGGTGGGCGGGTGAATCTTCACCATGCGGGCACCCTGGTCGGCGCAGCGGGCGAGCTCCTCCACCGCGTCGCTGCGATACGGATTGATCGAGGCGCACGGGATGAACAGGTCCCGGAATCGTCGCACGATCTTGAACAGGTAGTCGTTCGACACCAGCAGTGAGGTGGTTTGGTTCCGGTCCACCACGCCCTGGGCGTTGATCCGGCCATCCCAAGCCTGGAGCACGACGCGGTTCAGGGACGACTGTCGCACCGCGCCCGCGAGACGCTGCACGTAGGTTTCATCCAGGTCGTCGGCGCGGTCGAGATCCAGCAAGCGCAGGAAATACGCATGCGTCCAATGCGCCTTCTGGGTCGGAGAGATCCAACAACCGTTCTTCTCCTGCACCGCAAAAAGATGAACGTGCATGTCCACGACGGGACGGTTGGATTCGAGCTTGGGGTAGTCCACCGGGCACCACAGAGGCGCGGTCACACCCGCGGCCGTGGCCGCACCGAGGCTGGCGATGAAATGGCGTCTGCTAACATTCATGAACTTTTCCTCGTGAAATGGTTGATTGCGCGGACCGCCGCAAACTGGGCCAGCCAGGCAAGGGTTGCCGCCACGACAATGAAGGGGAAGAAGCCAAGGAAGGGAGACGGCAGTCCCCATACAGAGGCGGTGAGGATGACCGCGAGAGTTGTCGGCAGGCCGAGGGTGAGAAGCCAGAGCAACAACGGCGCGAACACCCAGGGCGCGGCGCCAAAATCGGCCGCGAGCAGAGCGGCCGTGCCTGCCCCCATCGAAATCACGGCGAGCAGGACGCCGGCCGTCTTCGGATACCGAACTGGAAGGATCTTTGTCATGGCCTTCCTTATCGCATGAGCCGTGCCACACGCGGGTCCTGGCGCAATACGCCGTGTTTACAGGGGAACCGCGGAAGCGGCACCCATCGGGAATCAATGGCGATTGACATAAAATGCCAGGCACCTTACAATAAATGCCAGCCACCTATGAAAAACCTGATGCGGCCAGACGATCGCGCGTTTGCCGGGGCCATGACCCGGATTGTGACGTGCAACCACTTTCTTCCCGAGCGCATTGCGCTCGAGCGGGAGGCGTTGGGGTCTGCCTTCGTGGACGGTCCTTTCGCGGTCTGGAACCTCAACACCGACTCCGGGGCCAGGAACCCGAATATCCTGCGCCTGGCCGAGAGAACCAGCGCGATTGTGGAACGGCTCCACCAATTGCTTAAGCGCGGGGGCCGCTTGACGGCTGATGAACGGGAGGGATACGAGAATCTGGTCTATTATCACTTATACCAGCGCTATCGGAGCGATTTCCAGGCGATGACGGTTTCCGCCGAGGTGCTCCCCAGGGTGGCTAGGTGCTTCAATGCCTTTGCGGGAAACCTGCAGGAGTACGTTGAGCCAGCCAGGAAAGAGCCGCTCTCGGGCCTGGAGGTAGCGCAGTTGTTCGCCGGGCTCTGCCAACTGGAACGGGCCTTTATCAACATCTTCACCAACATTGTCGGCAGTTCCGCACCTGTAGCACGTCTGCGGGCAGCCGTTTGGGAGTCGATCTTCACCTGCAACCTCAGTCGTTACCGTCGGGGCCTTTTCCAGCGGATGCGCGAAATCACCACGCTCATTTCTGGTCCTTCCGGGACGGGCAAGGAGTTGGTGGCGCAGGCGATCGCCTGCTCGGGTTTCATCCCTTTTGATCCGATCGCGCAACGATTCGCGCAAGACCATCGTGAACTGTTTCGGCCCCTGAACATCTCGGCTCTGTCCGTCAACCTGGTCGAAGCCGAGTTGTTCGGCCACAAGCGCGGCGCATTCACCGGGGCCCTGCAGGATCGCGCGGGCTGGCTCGAGGTGTGCCCCGAGGGAGGGGCGGTGTTTCTGGACGAGGTTGGCGAGATGGACGTTTCGCTTCAGGTCAAGCTGCTGCGTGTCCTGCAAACGCGAACCTTTCATCGACTGGGCGAGAGCCGGTCGCGGTCATTCTCCGGCAAAATCATCGCGGCGACGAATCGGGATCTCGTGGAAGAGATGGAGGCCGGGCGTTTCCGCCGGGATTTCTACTACCGTCTCTGCTCGGATGTCATCATCACCCCTTCCTTGCGGGAGCAACTGGCCGATTCTCCCCATGAGTTGCCACGTTTGGTGGGGTTCATCGCCCGCCGGCTGGTCGGGGACGAACAAGGCGAGGAACTGGCCGGGGAGGTCATCGATGTGGTGGAAAAGCAACTGAGTCCCACCTATCCCTGGCCGGGCAACTTTCGCGAATTGGAGCAGTGCGTGCGAAACGTGATGGTGCGCCGCCGCTATGAGCCTGTTCGGCTGGCGCCCGGCCGTCCCGCGGCGGCTCTAGCGGCGGACATGGAAAGGGGTCAACTAACTGCGGACCAACTGCTACGGCGCTATTGTTCGATCGTGTACGCACAAACTCGGAATATCGAGGAAACGGCTCGGCGCCTGGACCTCGACCGCCGTACGGTCAAAGCCAAACTCGAGACGCTGGTCGAGGGTTAAGACGCGTCCTGTTCTCATCGCTTTTCCGGGCTGGACAAAAGGACCCTTTCACGCTCTACTCTTGCCATAGCCTAAGATCCACACTGCCGCAACGGGATTTCCTCATGAGTCTTTCCGATCCAGGGGGCTCGAGCGTGACGCAACCGGCGCCGCAGTTTACCACTACCCACTGGAGCCTGATTCAAGCGGCGGGACAGGGAGAGGACCCGCAAAAGGCGGAGGCTTTGGCTGAGCTGTGTCAGCGCTATTGGGCTCCCCTCTACGCATTCGTTCGGCGTCGGGGCTATGGCGTGCACGACGCCGAGGACCTGACCCAGGAGTTTTTCCGGCGCTTGCTGGAGAGGAACTACGCGGGGGAAGCGGACCAAACCCGAGGACGGTTTCGTTCATTTCTGCTTGGGGCGTTGAAGCACTTCCTTGCGGATGCGTGGGACAAGGCCCGAGCCCAGAAACGCGGAGGAGGCCACCTTCTCGTCGCCTTGGACACGCGCGTGTTGGAGAATCAGAATGAACTGGAGTTGGCCGACCGCCTCACACCGGAGCAGGTGTTTGACCGGCGCTGGGCGCTGACACTGCTCGACCGGGTGCTCAAGCGGCTGGAGGCCGAGCACCAAGCGGCGGGCAAGGGAGCCTCGTTCAGGGCGCT
>Ga0209514_10010241_pt1 | contig 10105 bp, 12 predicted proteins | sample Subgrocontami58m_FD_187452 | JGI IMG/M metagenome (GOLD analysis project Ga0209514, IMG submission 187452) | Subsurface groundwater microbial communities from S. Glens Falls, New York, USA - GMW37 contaminated, 5.8 m (SPAdes) (version 3) | ecosystem: Environmental > Aquatic > Deep subsurface >... | reverse complement strand
AAGCACTCCTGCGCTCATGTTACAACCTGGGGCGCCTTTCTTGTCGAAGCATTTTTTTTCAAATATCGTTACTGATACTTTAATGCCAAGTTGTTTTGCATGCATTAAAGCAAAATGCGCAAAGAAACTTCCGGCTGGGCCACCACCAATGATGGCTATTTTTGCCCCATTTTTCAGATGCATGTGTATATGAAACCCTGATTTCAAACACCATAGGGAAGCAAAGCCTCAACCAAGGCAGTGACGACAAGGCAAGTGGCGTATGGCGTATGGCGTATGACGTTTTACTCGTCACACGTCATTCGACACACGTCACTTTTCCGTTTACACGAGGACATGATTTCTAAAAACTTGCATAAACTTGTCCTCATGGAAATGGGGAAAGAAATTTTTACAGGGTAATGCTGTGGTGAGGCTTACACAACGATTATTTTTGACCTTCTAAATATTTCTTAATCGCCAATTGTGCAATGGCAAACTCCTCGATCTTTCTTACCCTTTGTAATACATGGTGCCAGTCCTCATCAGTACCATAGGGGCCTTCTTTCTTGATCTTTTGTTCCAGTTTTTTTAAATCCATTTCTAACAAATCGAGCCTGTTTTTGAGGTCTTTCACGTTTTTCTCCATTAGTATAAATGTTTAACTCACCGCAAAGACGCAAAGAGCGCAAAGATTTAAATATCAAAAAAGAGGCATCGATCAAGGGTTATTGTCTATGTTCTATGAACCACAACCCTTTGACAAGTCTCTTTATCAGTTTAGGTTTTTCTTTGCGTCCTCTGCGCCTTTGCGGTGAACTGTATTTTACGGGATTTTTTTTATGGGTTTGTCTTGCTCGTGATATAGTGTAAACTCATCCTTTGCCTTATCCGTCCAACCCTTTGCAGTATAAGCAATGCCGAGCTTCTGGTGTATTTCCTTATCTTTGGGTTTGTAGGCCAGCGCCTTTTTGAATTGGCCGATTGCATCATCAATCATCCCACTTGAAAAATAAGAAAATCCGAGATTGAAATGAATATAAGACTTTTGTTTCGTTTTGTTTTCATGGATGAGGTCCAAAGACTTTTGGTATTCCGGAATTGCCTCATTATGCAGCCCCTTGCATCGATAGGCATAACCAAGATTATAATGCGCCTCCACTGAATCAGGGTTCTGGGTAATAGCCGTTTGAAAGGCACAGATGGCCTCGTCCATCATTCCCATGTCCCGGTATAACAAACCCTGATAATAATAGAGGTCGGGATAGTTTTTATCCGTTTCCAATATTTTATTATAGGCAGCGAGGGCCTCTGAACAATTGCCTTGATTTCCGCAAGTCAGCGCAAATTGGAACAGGTCGTCATTGCTCATTGATTTTAATTTATCATCGATCTGTTGGGGGGTGTGCAGGGGCGAACGTCCGTTAGCCACCGCCGTATGATTTTTATCATCAATATCCCCTGATTTATAAATAACGCCTACCTTCGGGGACGTAGTATCATCCTTACTGCAACCCAGCAGGGAAGCTATAAGGAAAAAACCCAGAGAAATAACAATGTAATTTTTCATAATAAAAAAACCTTTCTAAAAGGATAAAATATGCTCAAGTGCTGTCTCATCAGGTTAAAAGAATTACACAAATTTTGCAAGAAAAATAAGATATGAAATAGATTTTGTGGGAAGTTATTGTTTTTAAAGAAACGAGGAAATAGGGTATAGTCACTTTATGATTAGTGATACTGTAAAAGATATCATCGCGCCTTGCCTCTGGGGGGGCGTCTGTCAATTTGCTTGATCTTGAAGCTGATAAGTTCCTCATTATAGAACGAGTCCTTGAACATGGCGGTGACAGGCAAGTTGTGATTGTTTTAGCAATATTCGAGCATGACGATATCATCCATGTTGTGCAACAGAGTTTTTATCTGAGTCCCAGGAGTGTCAATTACTGGTGTTTGTATTTTAACCTGAAAAGAGAGGATACGAGGTGCTTCCAGAAGCAATATCAACATCTGTTGCCACCCTGTTAAATGACAATCTCGCCGGTTTTCGTTCAGGTTCTATTTGAGAAGTGATATCGCATGCTTTTTGCTTAGCCAGCTAAAGGCGCCTACTACGATAAAATTACGCTTCCCGGGCACGAAAATTTCGGAAATAACGTTGTGCACATCTTCTAATTTAATATCGTGGATTTTCTGTGCCTGTTTTTCAGGGGTATCTGGTGTTTTTGGGGTGATTAAAAGTTCCTCGATACCGAACCAGTTGGCCATGGCGAGCGGGCTGTCCATGACGAGCTGCATCTGGCTAAATACCCGTTCTTCCGTCCTGCTGAGTTCCTGTTCGGTTATCCCTTCGTGAAAAAGCTTGTGTACCTCATCAATAACTGCCTGAGCTGTCTTTTCAAAATTTTCTTTTTTCGTAGAGGTGTAAATGTCAAGAGAACCCACATCGGAAAACATAGTAGGATAGCAGGCGATTTCATAGACTAGTCCCAGTTTCTCACGCACATTTAGTGATAGTCTGGAACTGATTCCACCTCCCAGAACGTCTGCAAGCAGGAGCATAATAATGACGTTTTTATGTCTGTACGGGTATGCCTTGTGGCAGAGCTTGAAACTGGTGGTTTGAGAGGGAGATTTTTTAAACAAATATCTCGGTTCTGTCTGTGTCGTTTTCAGCAATGGTTTCTGGGCAGAAAACTTTCCCTGTAAATTTCCGAATAAATCTTTTATGTGGCGAGCGACCGACTCTTTTTCGAAGTTTCCACTGATGCAGAGGACGATATTCTCCGGGACAAAGAATTTTTTGTAGTGGGTGTTAAGGTCTTCCTCGGTTACGGCTGCGATGGTTTTTTCGTCTCCAAATAAAGGCGCTTCCGTTGAGCCGTCCTTCCACATCAGGGAAAAAGACATGTCTTCAATACCTACGTAATCCCCTTTGACGTCCACAAATTGTTTCATTTCTTCCTGGATGATGCGTCTTTCAACCTCGATGTCATCTGGTTTAAAGTTTCCCCCAAGAATGATGTCGCCCAGGATATGCAGTCCTTTTTCGGTGTGTTTGTTGTGTACCTGGATTATAACGGCGGAATGTTCTGGCGAGGTATAGGCATCGCTGTCACCGCCGATATTGTCTATAGCCTGTAGTAATTCGAAAGAATTTTCAAACTGTTTCGTTCCCCGAAAGAGCATGTGTTCAAGGAAGTGTGAAATGCCAAGCTTCTTTTCGTCTTCATACCGTGAACCCAGGCCGATATACGCAGCCATTACCACGGAATGGATATGGGGCATTTCTATATAAATTACGCGTAGTCCATTTGGTAATATTTCTTTGCCGTACGTGTACATTGTTTGATTTAAGGATGAAAGGCAATCACCATTTGCAGGGTGGATTGCCAGATATTCATTATTTCTTTCCGAAGCAACAGTGATACGTGCATAGTCATTCAACAGGTATACCTTTATAAGGGCATGTAATATCATGGTCAACAAAAAAATATAAAAATATTTATCCCAGATTATTCTATACGTGTAAATTTTGAGTTTTTGAGAAGAACATTTTTGATGTAGAATTTACAATTCATGAATTATTTGTGAAGGGGCTTTAATTGTGCAGTCAGATGTTGTTTTTGGTTATTTACGCCTTGGTAATAGAGCATATTGAAAAATAAATTTCACATATGAAATTTTGGATATCATTTCAGTGTAACGATTAACCCTGTTCAATTGACCATTACTTAGCCAAACCTTTGATTTCAAAGGAGTACATTGTGTTTTACGAGGATAGTTTTTTTTCGGGAACACTATTTGCTCTAATTTTGGTAATACAAATTCATGTCCATAATTTTCCGCTATAAAGCAACCGCAGTAATTGGCCATTGAGTGGCGAATACTGCTGGATTTTTTAAATCAAGGGCAAAAAAATGAACACCGACCTTATTATTAGTAATCTGGTACATCCTCCGGTGCTCTTTTTTTTTCTAGGAATGATTGCTGTCTTCTGTAAATCAGATTTGAAAATTCCCGAACCATTGCCCAAGCTCTTTTCCCTTTACTTATTACTTGCCATAGGATTTCATGGCGGGGTTGAACTGCGGAAAACAGGGCTTACCCATGAGGTGGTTTTTGCATTGTCTGCCGCTATGTTTATGGCTGTTATTGTACCAATTTATGCATTTTTTATCTTGAGACTTAAATTGGATGTATATAATGCTGCAGCGATTGCCGCAACGTATGGTTCTATAAGCGCGGTAACATTTATTACCGCTGTAACCTTTCTTCAAACCCTTGGTCTTGAGCCTGCAGGATACTTGGTAGCGGCATTGGCGCTTATGGAGTCGCCAGCAATTGTTATCGCTATTATTTTGGCAAGGATATACGCCCCAAAGAAAAAGCATGAAGAAAACGAGTTTTCCTGGCCTGCAGTTTTTAGAGAAGCCTTTTTGAATGGTTCTGTATTACTAATAACAGGCAGTCTTTTGATAGGCTTAATTTCAGGGGAAGAAGGATGGGACACTTTGAAACCCTTCACGAAAGACATATTTAAAGGCATGCTCAGCTTCTTTCTCCTTGACATGGGACTTTTGGCGGCAAAAAGGATTGGCGATCTAAAAAGTGCTGGATTTTTCTTACCACCTTTTGCTATATTAATGCCCGTTCTCAATGGATGTATAGGGATTGTTTTGTCAAAACTTATAGGATTACAGCCAGAAAATGCCCTTATGTTTTCAATACTTTGTGCGAGCGCATCATACATTGCAGTCCCGGCGGCCATGAGGTTATCGCTTCCTGAGGCAAATCCAAGCTTGTATGTTCCTATGGCTTTGGCTATTACTTTTCCATTCAATATCATTGTAGGAATACCTTTGTTTTATTATCTAATTAATAAAGCCGACGAATTAATTCCCTTATTTTGGAAATAAAAAAATGAAACTAGTGATGAAAATTGAAATAATAACAGATTCTCTTGAAGTTGAAAGTATAGCTAAACTTCTCGATGAGATTGGGGTTTCTGGTTATTCTATCATAAATGATGTGGTCGGGAAAGGGAGTAGAGGTGTAAGGTCTGGTTACGAATTAACCGAACTTTTTAAAAATAGTTACATAATGGTTGTATGTGATGAAAAGGAAATGCACAAGATCGTAGAAGCTATAAGACCAATTATCAAGAAGTTTGGCGGGGTTTGTATCGTTTCTGACGTTGTAATGAGGATAAGTAAAAAATAAATACTGGTTATAGCATTATAAATGATGTGGACGGTCGGAATTATTTCTCCAAATTTCTTTCACGAATCCGTGCCAACATCACGCGGATGATCTAAAAGCGGGACGTCATCCAATGGTTTGAGTATTCGTACCTTCCTGCCCTCGATTTTTAGCCTGCCCTCCGCAAAGAGGCGTATCGCCTCTGGATATGCCTCACACTCTTCCTTGAAAACCCGTACGGCAAGGCTTTCTGGTGTGTCGTCCTCAAGAACAGGGACAGCCCTTTGAATGATAATGGGTCCATTATCATAAACATTATCAGCAAAATGTACCGTACATCCGGAGACCTTCGCGCCATAGTTGATGGCGGCTTCGTGCACCTTATTGCCGTAATAATTGTGACCGCAAAAGGCCGGGATAAGTCCCGGATGAATATTCAGTACCTTGCCTTTATACTTCTCAGGAATTTTGTAAAAATGCACGAAACCTGCAAGGGTGATTAAATCAATAGGATATTTATCCAATTCAGCCGTAATGGCCTGGCTGAAGGCATCAACGTTTTTGTAATTTGAGTAAGGAACGACTGCTGTGGGAACACCGTGTTTTCTTGCCCGATCCAGGCCGACGACATTAGGCTTGCTGCTTATTACGACCTGAATAGCAGCATTTAACTTCCTTTGTTCTATCTGATCTATAAAATTTTGAAGGGTATTACCGCCGCCGGAAATCAACACCCCTAAATTTATTTTTTTTATCATAGTCATCATGCCTCAAGAGCATCCAGAAACCATGAAAATGTTAATCGAAAATCCCTTTTTCACCCTCCCATAGCCCCTCCCATCGTTCGACTGAGCTCACGACGAAGTCAAGGGCGGGGGAAAGTACCGTCCATCCTTCAATGGGGGAGAAAAATTGTTATTCGTTCCGCTTCCCCCTCCCCCGGTGGGAGGGGTGAAGGAGAGGGGGATTTCCATACCCCTTTGTGCCGCATAATTGGCATGGAGGTTTCTTCAAATTCATCAAATATTCGTACCGGGAAAAATATTGACAAAAAAAATATGGTTTGTTATTATGTTCATCTTTAATTGTTCCTGAAAGTTTTAAATACACTATTAACATATAAAATTCAACTTTGCATGTCAAAGATAATTACGGAAAAATCGAAAAAGGCATTTACCGAGGCGCAGAATTTTATTCCTGGCGGAGTTAATAGCCCTGTCAGGGCATTTGGCGCGGTAGGTGGCACTCCAATTTTTATAAAGTCAGGGTCGGGTTGCTATATGACCGATGTCGACGGTAATAGGTATGTAGATTATGTGGGCTCATGGGGGCCGCTTATCCTGGGACATGCGGATCCCAGGGTTGTAAAAAGGATTAATGAGGCAGTTGCCAACGGGACAAGCTACGGTGCGCCAACAGAGTTAGAGATAAAACTGGCACAGCTTATTAAAGAAGCCATGCCTTCTATAGAAAAGGTGAGGATGGTTAACTCTGGCACAGAGGCCACGATGAGCGCCATCCGTGTGGCAAGGGGATTTACCAATCGGGATGCGGTAATTAAATTTGAGGGTTGTTACCACGGACACGTGGATAGTTTGCTTGTTCAGGCAGGTTCCGGCGCAACGACGTTAGGAACACCCAACAGCCCTGGTATTCCTCAAGATTTTGTGAAGCACACAATCTCCCTTCCATATAACGACATAGATGCCGTAAATGAGGTTTGCTCAAGGAGGGGGAAAGATATTGCCTGTATTATCGTTGAGGCAGTTGCGGGGAATATGGGTGTTGTGCCTCCCAAAAAGAATTATTTAGAGGGACTGCGAGAGATAACTAAAAAACATGGCATTGTGCTCATATTTGACGAGGTAATGACGGGTTTCAGGGTTGCGCACGGTGGTGTGCAGTCGCTTTACAATATTACACCTGACTTAACCACGCTGGGAAAGATTATTGGAGGCGGTCTCCCTGTTGGGGCGTATGGTGGGAAGAAAGAGATTATGAACAGTATATCTCCCGTGGGTCCTGTATACCAGGCCGGTACGTTATCAGGCAATCCTGTTGCCATGACCGCCGGTATAGCCACATTAGAAATATTAAAAGATAATAATGTTTATAAAGTTCTGGAAGAAAAATCGAAAAGGTTGGCTGTGGGTTTGGAAAAGGCATGCAAGGATGCCAAAGTTCCTGCCTATCATACCCGTGTAGGCTCAATGTTGTGTACGTTTTTTACCGGTCAACCAGTTACAGATTATGCCACAGCCAAGAAGTGCGATACAAAGAGGTATGCAAAGTTCTTTCATGGTATGCTGGAAAGAGGATTTTATTTTGCTCCATCCCAGTTTGAGGCAGTTTTTGTATCTACGGTTCATGGTGAAAAGGAGATTGACTCGACCATCGATGCCTTCAAAGATGTAGTAAAGAGTTTTTGAAAGAAAAATAGCTTATGGTAATTTCGTATCAGTTCACCCCCCTCCCCTAACCCCGCCCACCAGTGGCGGGGGAAAAACGTTTCCTCCCCCTTGATGGGGGAGGTCAGGTGGGGGTGCTAAACTGTTGCGATTTTTGAAATATAACTATGGCAATTAAAAATGTAAGTGATGATATAAAGAGTGTGTTGGAACGTATCGGTGGTATATGCTTCAAGGCAGAGTCGGTTTTGAACCTTTGCATGGACGGGTTTATGAAGCATAAGATTGATTTTATCGACGAGGCAGGGAAGGTGAGTCTAACTATTCGTAATGAAGGAGATGAATTGAGGACGTTGCTCAGCAAAAAGGCTGCAGAACCTGACGCTAACTGGGAGTTGATAAAATCCCTGATGTCAATTGTGAGTAGTATTGAAATGGCAGTTACTGGTTTAGATTCTACCCTTCAACATGTAAGAGCCAAAATTAGTGAAGGGATACTATTCAGCGATAAAGCGGAAGGTGAGGTACGTCATCTCTTCAAAGAAACACTCGATATATTAAAAACAGCCGGTGATACGTTAGTAACCAAGAACGAAGTGAACATGAAATACGTTGTTGATAAATATAAAAACCTCAATGAAATCGCCGATGCCTATACAGAAGAGCACGAAGAGCGATTGATAAAAGATCTGTGTCAGCCGCATGCCTCTATAATGTATTTGAATATCGTGGATTCAATCATGACGGTGGTTCGGCATACAAAACAAGCATTTATGGCAATTACAAATGTAAGTGGTGGCATAAGGAGTGTGTCGGAGCGTATCGGCGGTATGTGCTTCGAGGCAGAGTCGATTTTGAACCTTTGCATGGATGGGTTTGTGAAGCACAAGGTTGATTCGATCAACGATGCAAGGAAGGTGATCCCGACTATTCGTAATGAAGGAAATGACTTGAGAAAATTGCTCAGCGATAAGGCAAAAGAACCTTACGTTAATAAGGAGTTGATAAAATCCTATATGTCAATCATAGGCAGTATTGAAATGGCGGTTACTGGATTGGATTCTACCCTTCAGCATGTAAGATACAAGGTTAGTGAAGGTATATCATTCAGTGATAAGGCTGTAAATGAGGTCTGTTACCTTTTCAAGGAAACGCTTAATATATTAAAAATGGCCGGCGGTACAATAGTAACCAAGAACGAAGTGTTCATGAAGTATGTTGTTGATAAATGTAAAAACCTCGATAAAATCGTCAAGGGCTATGAAAAATGGCATGAAGAGCGATTAATCAAAGGTCTGTGTCAAGCGCAGGCATTTACAGTGTATTTGAATATTATGGATTCAATCATGACGGTGGTTTGGCATACAAAACAAGCAGTAATGAGGTTTTTTGAATGCAGGTGATGGTTTGTTTTTTAACAAAAAAGATAGTGAAACATATCGTATCCTTGGGCTTATTGGAAGCTTTGGTTTCACAACGGCAGGCGCCATAGCGGGCGGCTATTTTCTAGGTAATTATTTAGATAAAAAACTTAATACCGCTCCATGGTTCATGTTGTCTTTGATTATATTAGGAGTTGCTGGAAGTTTTATAGAATTTTTTAAGGTGATAAAGAAGTTGTCCAGAGAAAATGATAGATAGCTTTTCGGCTTATTGATATGGATAAATTGATGCCAATAAACAATAAAGCGCCGTCTTCTTTGTTTGACGAAAATTTTCCGGATCGGGTGCTCAAGACATCGGTTATGTTATCGCTGATTATAATAGCCGGTTCACTATCGTATATGTCTTTTGTGTTAACGACAAGCCTTGCCATAGGATGTTTTATTAGCATCGCTTTATTCAAGACGACATGGTGGACGATACAATATGCGGTGCGGCATAAGAGGGAGAAAATTAAGGGTTTTTTCCTCAAGATAAGTTTCTTGAAGTACTTTATCATAGGGACAATGTTACTTTCGGCCTGCTTATTCCTGGAGATTAATGCTGCCGCTATGTCACTTGGTTTAAGTATCGTAGTGGCAGTAATTATTATGAAGGTTGGAAGCAGATTGTTTGTAAATTATTTGAACAGGTCGGTCAAAGCATCAAATTTCAAGCACCAAATAACAAATAAATTCTAAAATTTACGAATTACGAATTACGATTTCAGACTTCGTCGTGAGCGCTCAGTCGAACGATTGAAAAATAGTAAATCTGAAATCGTAAATCTAAAATTTTAATTCAGTTCCTATTTGGTTCTGGTCTCGTCCAGTTTGGAAACTATAGTAAAGGCAATAAGAAAGTAGACATAAAAATATAAGGCTTGTCATTCCCGCATGCTTTTAGCGGGAATCCAGACTTGTCCTCGACTTCGATCGGGGACTTGTCCTCAACTTGACTGGAGAAAGGCTTATGTTTAATAAATATTTTGTATATATTTTGGCAAGTAAGCGGAATGGGACGTTGTATACTTGTCCTCGTAAAAACGGGGATTGGAGTGACCAATAACTTGGAAAGGCGCGTGTATGAACATA
>Ga0209514_10010240_pt1 | contig 10105 bp, 6 predicted proteins | sample Subgrocontami58m_FD_187452 | JGI IMG/M metagenome (GOLD analysis project Ga0209514, IMG submission 187452) | Subsurface groundwater microbial communities from S. Glens Falls, New York, USA - GMW37 contaminated, 5.8 m (SPAdes) (version 3) | ecosystem: Environmental > Aquatic > Deep subsurface >... | reverse complement strand
ATACTATTCAAAGTGCGTTATTTATTCAGAGTAATGATGATTTCGTAAGTCTTATAAACGGAAGAGATGGGCACGAATACTTGAGATTAAAGTCGCAATTAGAGTGCACAAAGGCAGATTATGGTTATAAGGGAATTTTTATTTGTGATGGAGCCGGTATTGTCCAGATAGCAACTGGGGATGAAAAATCATCAATAGGCATGAATATTATGAAAGAAAAGCCTTTCCGCAATATTCAAGAGACCTTATATGACGGCAAAACGTATATTTCCGATGTGGTTAATTTTTCACTCACCGGGGATGCTCCGGAAAAAAATGGGAACGGTTTGCCTTCGATGTTTATGTCCTACCCTGTTAAGGGTCAAAACCACGATGTGATTGGCGCTGTAGTATTGTGGATGGATACATCAATACTTAATAAGGCTATGAAAAGCGTCACGCTTGGGAAGACAGGAGAGGCCTATTTGGTAAACAAAGATGGCGTTATGATTACCGAATCGAAGTTTTCAAAGTATGTTAAAAATGCGAATGGTATGAACTCTATGTCTTATAAAGTCGTGGAACCCGATACTCAGACTATAACAAAGGGAGTTGAAAAGTGTATTACGGGTAAAATCAGTGGTTATGATTTGGATGGATACAGGGATTATGATGGGTTAAAAGTAGTGGGCGCATGGACGTGGCTTAAAGATTTGAACATGGGGCTCATTGTAGAAATAGACGCAGATGAGGCTTCGGGCGTAGTAGACAACATTAATTCGCTGATAATACCACTCATGGTCGTGATGATAATTCCAGCTTTTATCCTTGCAACGTTGCTTTACAGGAAACTTTCCACAGGTTATGTGCTGAAAGACATGTCCCTGCCAAAGAAGGCGACACTGGGTGTAACAAGCATCCTTATGGTGGGGTTTGTCATAGCTATTCTTGACGGTTATGAATTGAGGAAAGAGCGCGGTTATCTTCGTGAACAGAAATATAAAGTGCACAATCCTTTGAATGTATTGGGTTCGATTGTGACGCAGAGAGACGAAGACTTTATTAAGACTAATATTTCTAAATTCAAGGAGGAACTTCCAATTTTCAAATCCGAAAATACTGTACATACAGAAGGTGAGGAAAGGGAGGTCGTAAAAAGTAGTTTAAGGCAACCGTTAGAGAAAACCGTAGCAACATGGGAATTAAAACCTTAAAAAAGATTATTATAGGAGATAATGCTATGAATAACACAATTGTATCAACAATAGATGATTCTAAGGCTCTTCTTGATGTAAAGGATGCAACGGGATGGTATGAGTATGAGCCTTCTTACGATGGGGTGATTACGCATATCAACACGGCAGGTGCAAGACTTTTTGGATTTACTTCGTCTGACGATGTTATCGGAAAAAAAATTAATGAGCTGTATGCGCATCCCTTTGACCACGAAAAAACATTGTCCATGTTATTCAGGGATGGGCAGGCGCATGGTTTCTTTACCCTGATGAAGACACGTCATGGGAAACTGTTTTTTATAAGGCAATCCAGTCAAGTAATATTGGAGGGGATAGACCAATATCCTCTCAAGGTGAAGAGCGAATTTGAACCTATTCAGTCCATGCTATCACTATGATTGGGTATCCAGTTTAATGTTAGGGAATTTCAATCTGGTAGGGGTAATTCATGAATTACCCCTACATGCAAATAGAAATAGTTGCCGAAGGCGGCACAATTTTAGATTTAAGGAGATTGTTTTTATGAATGAATCAGTACAAACACCCAATGGAAATACAAGGGTGCTGATGCTTGCAACATTAGCGTTTGCCACGTGCTTTGCCGGTTGGGCGCTCTTTTCTCCCTTAGCTGCATACCTGAAGGTCGAGTTTAACTTATCTTCCACATCCGTGGGATTGTTACTCGCAACGCCTGTATTGCTTGGCTCTATTGCCCGGGTGCCCATTGGCGTTCTGACAGATAAATTTGGCGGCAGGCGGGTTTTTAGTATCTTGCTCTTATTTGGCTTTTTCCCTATGTTTATCGCAGGTTTTGCGCAGAGTTACAGCTTTTTACTGATCTGCGGATTTTTCTTCGGTTTGGTAGGTGCATCATTCGCCGTTGGAATCCCGCAGGTTTCTCAATGGTATCCAAAAGAAAAACAGGGTTTGGCATTGGGGATTTATGGTGTGGGCAATATCGGTTCTGCCGTTGCCACTTTCGGAGCGCCCATCCTTGTCGAGTCTATCGGGTGGCATAAGGTATTTATGATTTACTCAATTCCTTTGCTCATAATGGCCTTTGTTTACTGGTTTTTCTCAGAAGATGCGCCAAAACCGGCAAATGCAAAGCCACCCACATTTAGCGATAAACTGAAGGTATATAAGTCTTCTAATTTAATATGGGTCTTTTGTCTATTCTATTTCATGACCTTTGGATTCTTTGTAAGCTTTTCGTTGTGGCTACCTTCATACTTGAGGGATTTTTATAAGATTACGCCGGTAAAGGCGGGCAGTTTTACCGCTATATTCGTATTTGCCACCACATTTGCCCGTATTCTTGGAGGATACATTGGCGATCATATTCCCGGAAGACGCATTTTAGTTGTTCTTTCACTGGCGATACTCAGCATATTGATATTCCTGAACTTAAATGTATCGTTAATGACCTCACTTACGGTATTTTATTTGATGGGTGTCTGTCTGGGCATTGGCAATGGTGTTGTGTTTAAACTCGTTGCAGAGTATTTCCCAAAAGATACGGGAACTGTCGGCGGTATGGTAGGGGCAGCAGGAGGACTCGGAGGCTTCTTCCTCCCGATTATTCTGGGCACGTTAAGGGATTACACCAACAATTATTCGTTAGGGTTCATCTTCGTATCACTCGTATGCATTATGAGTCTTTCCTTTATGGAAGAGAAAACGATAATGAAGATGCATAAAAAGGCTGTGAATGTTACCTAGGATTTCAGGTCGGTAAAGACATTGGAAACCACAGATTTCGCAGATTACACAGTCATATAAGGATGGGTTAAGTGAAGCGAACCCATCGATATCTTTTCTTCAAAATGATGTAACAATTTAGCTTTTTGAAATATTTCAATAACAACAATGTTTTACCGTACTGTGTAGGGGCAGGTTTGAAACCTGCCCCTACAGTAAATACAATGAATGCATGAATATTGTTTTTCAAAAAACTAAATAGTTACAAAATGATCAAATGTGAGAGGTAAGGGGAAAAATATGAGTTTATTAAAGATTGCAACCTATTCACTGGATACCCGATGGTTTACTGCCGTTGCAGCCACGCTAATGATTGCATTCATCTCTCATTTGTATGGCTGTGCGGTGATTGTTCCCTGGTTTTTTATAGCGAGTCTGGTCATATTCCTTTCTGTGGCTGTTTTTAAGGTTACACAAACGGTATTATTCAACAAGAACACCCTGAGCGAACTGCTCAATCCCGAAAAAACACTCAACTTATTTACCATTGTTGTAGCTATTAACTTTGCCGGCGTTTGTTTTTCTAAAGTATTTCACCTGCATACAACAGCCAATATATTCTGGTATGTGGCTATAAGTTTCTGGCTGGGGATATCCCTCTTCTCATTCAGCATCCTGTTTTTGTACCACAAATCTGAAGACAGGAAGATTGAGGAGATATTTCACGGTGGATGGTTCTTTGCCACAGTAGGTACTCAATCCACGGCTTTTCTGGGAGTAATTGTCGCTGAGCATATCACAAGGAATGTACTGTTTATTCAACTATTTTCTTTTGCTTTATGGTCTATAGGGGCGAGTTTGTATCTCATCTTTATGGTATTAATTATCATGAGATTAATTTTTTACCAGTTCAGAAGTAATACAGCGCTATCACCTTACTGGATGAATGCAGGAGCGGCTGCATTAACGGCGCTTACAGGCGCAACATTGTATCAGTATATTCATGCCGCAGGTGGACCATTCGTAGATTTCCTCCCGTTTCTGAAGGGGATTTCACTATTTTTTTGGTCAGCCGGGCTGTGGTGGTTGCCATACCTGATAGTGCTGGCCATCAGGAAACAGGCTTACAGTGATGAAGGACTGGTGTTTACTGTGGGATACTGGGAAATTGTCTTCACCCTTGGTTTATATGCTAACAGTACAATTCAATTAGTTGAATTATTTAAAGGACAACACCTCGACATAGTTTCGATATGCTTTTTCATTGCCTGCATTGCACTCTGGTGTTTTTCATCTGTATTTACGATTGTTCATTTAGTAAGGTCTTCGATATGGGTACCCGTTAACGACCTGACACTCAATTATGTAATTCCATACAGCTTTAAACTGCGCGGGAGATTTTTTAAAGTAAAAGAAGTCGTAAATGACTGGCTGGATCAAACTATTCAAGGCGTACTCAGGAAGCGGTATTGTGTGATTACCACCGACAATCTTACCTGCCTCATTTCCTATGATATTTCAGCAAAAAAATGGTATTTTGATCAGGTAAAAGACTGACGACACAAATTCTTAAACCAACACATTAGGTAGGGGCGGGTTTGAAACCCGCCCCTACATGGTGTTTAATTAACCGTTACACCTTCGAGAAATCCCTCAAGCTTTCTGCTTCGCAGCGGATGTTGAAGTTTACGAAGGGCAATAGCCTCTATTTGCCGTATTCTTTCTCTTGTTATGTTAAACCTATTGCCAATCTCTTCCAGTGTATGGGTATATCCATCACCTATACCAAAACGCAGTTTAAGTATCTCACGTTCTCTGAAACTCAAGGTGTTTAAAACATTTTCCAATTGTTCCTTGAGCAATGATTGATTAGCAGCATAAACGGGGGATTCCGCCTTTTTATCTTGAACAAAATCTTCAAACATTGTCTCACTATCCGCGCCAATCGGACTTTCTAATGATAAAGGCTGAGATGCAATCCGATATACACGGTAAACCTCAGAGACTGGAATTTTCGCTTCTTTTGCAATATCTTCTATACGGGACTTTCTATCAAGACCAGACTGAACATTCTTTAAAACATGAGCTGTCTTGTTAATTATGTCCGTCATGTGTACAGGAATTCGCACCGTCCTTACCTTGTCATCTATTGCCCTGATAATCGCCTGCTTAATCCACCAGGTAGCATATGTACTGAATTTAAAACCCATACGATAATCATATTTATCGACAGCTCGCATCAGACCGGTATTCCCTTCTTGAATAAGATCGTGAAAAGTCATCCCACGTTTCCTGTACTTTTTTGCAATACTTACCACCAATCTCAGATTCCCTTCGGAAAACTGTTTTCTGGCTGATTCATGTTCATTGTATATGGAATTGATAGCATGAATAGTTTTCTTCAGCTCTCCAACGGGTACCATTAACAAAGATTTAGTTTCATTTACTTTGAAATTATGCGAAAGTCTCTTGGAAATTTCTCTCTTATGCTGTGAACCTTTAAACCGTTTTTCAAATTTTACTATTTCGGAAAAAACACTCAATAGTTGTTTCATAACAGGTAAAATAGTTTCCGCACGAATATGCATAGCTTCAAGTTCTCTGATTACCTTCCTTTTCCTGGACGAAATCTTTCTAAGAATTCTGGATTTTACATTACCAGGGATGTTTCCCTTAATCTTTTCATAGTCCCTCAAATTATCTTCAAGTATGTCTCTAATCTCCTCTGTCATGCTATGGATTTTCTCAATCGTTTCATCTTTACTTTGGTCTTTTTTTCCCGCCGTCTCGATAAATTGAACAAGATCGGATTCACTATCCACATCCTCCAGAATACGCACGTAGTTTTCCACAGCATAATCAAATGTCAAAACCCTCCTGTGGAGCAACCGACTCATGACCTTTATCTTTTTCGCCAGATAGAGTTCTTCTTCCCTGGATAATAGCGGCATAGTCGACATCTCTTTTAGATAAATACGAACAGGGTCGTAATCCTGATATTTTACTCTTTCTTCAAGGACTTCCCTTTCAGCAACATCCTCTTCAATCATATAATTTTCACTTTCATCTGTTAGGTGATCAATTTTATAATTTAATACTTCCATAATGTATTTCCTGATTAAAATTAAGACTTAAAAACGTAATATTTGTTTGATATAACAAATATTTATTATAAAATGTTTACACAAAACCGATTATCTTAATAAATATATCGTATGTAGTCAATAGTAAATAAGTTGTAATTAGTCAATTTGTGTTAAAATTTTAATGTTTATCATTATCCAAGAGACTTTTTTTCTAAAAAACCAATACACTATCAATGGCAATGGAAAATACTCTTAAAAGAAATTATGATGTTGTAATTGTAGGTGCAGGTCCTTCGGGAGCCGCTGCAGCCAGAGGCCTGGTCAACGAAGGATTACAAGTCCTTGTATTAGAGAAAAAGAAACTCCCCAGATACAAAATGTGTTCTGGCATTATCTTCAAGAAATCACAGGATATAACTGAAAACCTTTTTGGAAGGATTCCGGAATCGGCTTATGTTACCCCGAAGCTTTTAAAAGGAGTAAGACTTTGGTCTGATAATAAGCATTTTTCAGATTGGCCATTCAATAAGGATAACAACGGTGCACCGAACGTATGGCGTTCTGAATATGATTACTGGCTTATCAAAAATTCTGGGGCAGAAGTAAAGGATTGTTGCAGCTTGAAAGGATTTAAAGATTACAGTAGTTATATAATATTGGAATGTCATGATACCTGTAATAACGAAATGATAAATATCAGATGCAAATACTTAGTAAGTGCAGAAGGCAGCAGGTCGGTTATCAGGGAAAAACTCGACCCTGATTTTGAAAAAGGCATAAAATGGTTTGTGGCATATCAAAATTATTACGAAGGCTCTTCCGATTTAGACCCCTGTTTTTATCACGGTTTCCTGGAATCACGGTTTGGTGAGGTTTATGCATGGTTTAATGTAAAGGACGGACTGCAAATCTTTGGCACGGCTGTAAGAAAGGGCGCTAAGATACGTCCTTATCTGAGCGAATATAGCAGGATGCTCGAAAATGGATTTGGCTTAAAACTCAAAAAGTTAGTAAGGAAAACCGGCTGCCTGGGTAACGACATGTGCACAACCGGCAGGTTTTATTTAGGAAAGGAAAAGGTTCTTCTGGTGGGAGAAGCAGCGGGATTTCTCAATGCCTTTGGTGAAGGGATTTCGTGTGCATTATCAACGGGTTTATTCGCCGCAGAGTCAATAACGAAAGGTATCAAATCAGGAAATGATGCACTTGCGATCTATGACGAATTAACAAAGGTGGAAAGGAGACAAATCAAGATGTCGTGGAAACTGGGAGCTAAAATAGCAGGCAGGGACCTCATGCCAATATAAAGTCATAGTATTTAATTTAACAGAACTTTACAGCGGCAGGAATCTTCTTTAAAAAACTTTGCAAATCAATATCAACGAATTTTTATCCTGGCGTAGCCCTGATGCTCGCCAAATTTGTCAGACCATACGATGCCCACCTCCCAGGTATCTCCCTTTTGCATGATTTTAAGCAAGGCGCCCATTTCTTCAATATCATTAATTCGATACTGGCCGACATACACAAGGACATGTCCCTCTTTAATGCCAACCTCGGCGGCTGGACTGTTTTTTTGTACCCCAGAAATCAATACGCCACTTTTTACCCACCACAAATTTAATTGTTTTGCAAGCTGTGGTGTTAAATCCTGGACATACAACCCTAATTTTTCCAGGGCAAGCTTCTCGACAGATTGAAGCGGCGCCTTTTCAAGGGTAACATCTATCTTAAATTCCCGTCCACTACGATTGACGATGATCGAAAGTTTATCTCCTGCATTTTTTTTCAGTATGTATTTTTCAAAATCAAGTATATCACGAATTTCCTTGAAATCTATTTTCGTGATATAATCTCCAGTCTTGATCTGCGCTTTATAAGCAGGACTTTCTGGTTCAACCGATGAAACCATAATCCCCTTTGAAACATCAGTCTGTTCTTCGACCTGTGCGCCGAACCATATCCTGTTGAGTTCCCTAAAATTGAAGAGTTTTACAAGGGTTTGCCTTACCTTATCGACAGGAATGGCAAATCCAATCCCCTGTGCCTGGTTTACGATTGCGGCATTAATGCCGATAAGTTCTCCATCTATATTGATGAGTGGGCCACCGCTGTTCCCAGGATTTATCAACGCATCTGTTTGAATAAGGCCATCATATTTGATATCACCATATTGACTGTTAAATGTCATAGTGCGGTTCTTTGCACTTATTACACCAGTCGTAATAGAGTTTTCTAAACCAAATGGATTTCCCAACGCTATAACGGTCTCACCAATCATGAGGTCCCTGGATGTGCCCATCTTAACGTAAGGAAGAGGAGTCGGTGAGTTAATTTTTAATACGGCGAGGTCACTGACAGGATCCGAACTGATCATGGTCGCCTCAAAATCCTTACCATCTGATAGCCTCACCTTGATTTTGGAGGCGCGGCTCACGACATGTTCGTTTGTGACAATGTAACCGTCCTCATCAATAATGACGCCAGAACCTAATGGCCTTTCGACCATTTGCTTTTGACTCTGACCAAAAAAATCATTGAAAAATTGATCGAATAGTTCGCTTCTGGATCCAAAGAAAGGGTCTACGTGCCGCTGGGAAATGAGCCTCTCCGTACTAATATTGGCTACAGCAGGACTCGCTTTCTCTACTGCTATAACAATGGGTGTCCTGCGGGTAGAACCAGCCTCAATGACGGATGTTTTAACATAGGGGTGGAAAAAAATGCAAACAAGAAAGGCAGAAAATAATAAGAAGATGTGAGATTTTTTCATTCGGAAAATACCTTTCTCTCTCCCCTAACACACCATTTAAAGGAGGATTCTCAGGTTCTCGTATGGGACAAATGCTTGATTGGGCTTTTTCATCTACTTTTAAATATTGGGGCACGGACAAACTTGTTTGTCCGTGCCACCTAATCTTCCCTGCCCTTGATCAAATTATATGGGATTTTATAATTTATTTTATCTGGTTTTTAATAATGTGATCCACCATGCGGTGCGCTGCCTGGCGGTTTTCCATGTGGACTCGTACCCAACGGTTTTTCTCCAACAGGACTCTTTGCTGCATCAACAGGCAATTCAGGCGCAGCAGTTTCAGTGACAACCGTGGTAAAGTCTTCTTCTTTTTTCATGAGTTTGGAAATTGATTCGCTGTCAACGACGTAGATATAATCTGTGTCTTTGTTTTTTACATAATAACTGTGCGCATCTTTTTTCTTACCTACGTAAAGCACCGCATCACCGTTTTCCAAACTTGCAGTAGCTATGAATTGAGGCTTATCCAAAGAAAATTGTGTCAGGTTAGTTGCCTTATATTGTTCAATGTGGCTGCCTTTTAACTCATCGAGATTACGGATAAAGTAGTCTACTTCTCTGCCTTGTGGTTCTTTTTCATAATTTTTTATCTTCCAGACATTGTTTACTTTATCTAACTGGATACTTCTATCAGTATAGCCCAGAACGAGCTTTCTTACATCCGAGCGTTCAAAATGTAATATCTTGGTGGGTACAAGCTCCGCATCGAAGTTTCTAATCTTGGGCCAGGAAAGTTCAAACACAAGATCGCTATCACTCATCATGCAATAAGAATTTACTTTATCCCCTTCCTTTACATTTTTGCCAATAAGTAAAGTCCTCGTTTCAACTGTTTTTCCCAAAGGTTCTTTTTCCTTCAGGAGAGGCTCTGCCTTTTCTTCTTTCTGCTTATCAGATTTTTCAGACGTTTGTCCTGCAACCTTCTCGTATGTCATGGAAACCTTAATACTAGGTTCGTCCAATCCAAAGGCTTTAAGATCCTTTGGCGCCTTTGTAACATAGTTTTCTGCCTTTAAAAAGGACAAGTCCCAGATAATCTGATTAATTACATTCGCATCAGCTACCGTTTGGACAGGCTTTGAGAGTTCCCACAGAACTTGCCCTCCCTCATCTTTTTTATTGGTTATATCACAGACGAAGGTTCGGTCTGGTTTTTCGATGACCAGTTTTTTTGCCAAATCTTTGTCAAAATCACTCACCAGCCTGTCACGGAAAGTCAAAAGTACATTTTCTATCTTATCATAAAATTCAGCCGCAGGAACGGTATATACAGGTTCTTCTCCTACACG
>Ga0209514_10010239_pt1 | contig 10107 bp, 7 predicted proteins | sample Subgrocontami58m_FD_187452 | JGI IMG/M metagenome (GOLD analysis project Ga0209514, IMG submission 187452) | Subsurface groundwater microbial communities from S. Glens Falls, New York, USA - GMW37 contaminated, 5.8 m (SPAdes) (version 3) | ecosystem: Environmental > Aquatic > Deep subsurface >... | reverse complement strand
CATGCTCAGATATGGAGCGACAACTGATGATTTTGCGTTGGTTGCTTACAAGAACCACCAGAATGCATACCTCAATCCAAAAGCAAGGTTCTACAAAAGAAAGGTTTCCCTGGAAGAGATAAAAAAATCTCCTGTTGTTGCTTCTCCATTAAGGCTTTTTGACTGCAGCATTTCCTGCAACGGTGCTGCTGCACTGGTTCTTTCAAGAGAAGAATCAGGAATTGAAGTTGTTGGCTCTGCAGAGGAGAATGACTACTTAAGCCCTTTTGAAAGAGATGACATGGGCTCATTTTGGGTGACAAAAAAAGCAGCCGAGATAGCTTACAAGGAAGCAGGAATTGCCCCTTCTGATATAGGCATTGCCGAACTGCACGATGCTTTCACGCCATTGGAATTAATTTCATATGAGGACTTGGGATTCTGCAATGCCGGCGAAGGCTCAAAGCTTATCAGGGATGGCATGACAAGCCTTAATGGAAAGCTTCCTGTGAACACAAGCGGAGGGTTGAAAGCAAAAGGGCATCCGATAAGCCCTACAGGAATTGCACAGGTTTATGAGATAGTCAAGCAGATGAAAGGCGAATGCGGGCAAAGGCAGGTGAAAAAGCCGAAATATGGGATTGCACTTAATATTGGAGGAGCAGGGGCTGGTGCAACTGTGCATATCTTAAAAAATCTTAGCTGATTGTTGGGGGCAAACATGCTTTTAAAAGGGGTAAAAATTTTGGATTTGTCAAATCTTCTTCCAGGGCCGATGTGCTCCTTGTTCCTTGCGGATCTCGGCGCTGAAGTGATAAAGGTTGAAAGCATGCATGGAGACCCTATGAGGAGGTTTGAGAATGTAAAAGGCACGAGCCCTTATTTCCTCGCCCTGAACAGGAACAAGAAGAGCATTGCCTTAAATCTAAAGACTGAGCAGGGCAAAAAATTGTTCATGAGTCTTGCAAAAAATGCGGATGTCATCATCGAGGGCTTCCGCCCGGGCAAGGTTGATTCGCTTGGAGCAGGCTACAAAGCTGTTAAAAAAGCAAATCCAAAAATAATTTACTGTTCAATAACAGGGTACGGGCAGAAAGGCGCTTACAGAAACAAGGCAGGGCATGACTTAAACTATGCTGCATTAAGCGGGCTGCTTGATGCAATGTCTTCCAATCCATTTGTTGCCGGAATGCAAGCCGCGGATGTCAGCGCCGCTCTTGTTGCAGCATTTGCAATAGTTTCTTCCTTGTTTCATCGTGAGAAACATGGAAAAGGAAACTACATTGACATTGCTGTGCTTGACTGCGCGCTCTCGGTCATCGGCATTCATCTGGCTTACGGGTCTGTTTCCGAAAATACTGGCACTGTTTTGTCTGGCAGCAAGCCGTGCTACAATGTTTATGAAACAAAAGACGGCAAATTTGTGAGCCTCGGTGCTATCGAAAAAAAATTCTGGCTTAATTTTTGCAATGCAATTGGAAGAAAAGAGCTTGTTGAAAAGCAATTTGATGGTAGCCAGAGTGTCATGGAAAACGTGCATGCCGTTTTCAGAAGCAGAACAATGAAAGAATGGATTGAATTAAGCGAAAAGCATGACTTTTGCTGCGAGCCTGTCAAAAAAATAAATGATGTAGTCAAAGATGATTATTTCAAAAGCAGGAAAATGATTGGAGAGGTTGGCGGAGTGAAGTTGGCTGGAATTCCTGCTAATTTTACATCACATAAAAAAATTGCATATTCAAGATCTCCAAAACTTGGCGAGCATACGAAAGAAATACTAAAAAAGATTGGATTGAATGAAAAGCGCATCAAGGAATTGTGTGCCGAAGGGGTTATCTTATGAACGAAGAAAAAGAGTATAAATCATGGAAACCTGACAGGCCTGTTTCAAAAGGCGCTACTGCCTATCACGAAGCTGTTTTTAATGCAGAATATTATACAACAGTTCTTGACGAGCTAATGAAAATTATAAGCCCAAAAGTCAAAGAAGGGCAGGTTGTTGTGGATTTTGGCGCAGGCACAGGAGTTTCTGCATTGCGATTGCTGGGACATTTAAAAGTGAATGCAAACATTTGGCTAGTTGATAATTCTGCTGCATGGCTTGGCAAGGCATATGAAGTGCTGGGTTCTAACCAAAACATAAAATGCTTCCTTCTGGAAAAGAAAAAGACGGGATATTCAACATTGGCTGAAACAGTCGGAAAGAAGATAGCAGACCATGTTATTTCGGCAAACACCGTCCATCTGATTCCGGATATTGAGGAGACATTTAAAGGCGTTGCATACTCGCTTAAAGACAATGGAACCTTCACTTTCCAAAGCGGCAATATAACAAGGGAGCACCGGCCTGAAGGCGCTTTGATGGTAGACGATACTGTAAGACGGGTTCATGACATAGCGCTCGATATTGTAAGGACTGATGCAAGATTTGCTGCTTATGCTGTTGATATTGATGAGCGCATAAAGATGAGCGAGCCGCAAAGAAAATTTGTGTTTCCTAATCCAAGGCCGATTGATGTGTATTTGGAAGCGCTAAAAAAAGCAGGCTTCAGGCACCAGGAACCGCACTTTATGTTATTCAAGGTTAAATACAGTGACTGGCTTAAATTTTTAAGAGTGAGAAGGCTGCAAGCTGGAATATTGCCAGAGATTGGCGGCAATGATCCTTCACCAAAAGAAGAGAGCGATAGGGATTTGCTGATTACTCTTGCAACCAACAGACTTTTTAAGGAACTTCAAACCCAAAATCCATTAGCAGATAATGAATGCTTTACACTTGAGATTGTATATGTTGCTGCAAGAAAGCAAACCCATAAGATTATGCTTGCCGGCAAAACAGCTTTGGTTACAGGCGCTTCCAGAGGAATTGGAAAGGCAATAGCAATAGAGTTTGCAAAGCAGGGCGCAGATGTTGTTGTCAATTACAACAAAAATGAGAAAGAGGCTTTGGAGGTTGTTGAGGAGATAAAAAGCATTGGCAGAAAAAGCCTGGCTGTGAAAGCTGATGTCTCAAGCTTTGATGAAGTGAGTAAAATGATTAATATTGTTAAGAATAAGTTCGGCAGGATTGACATTCTTGTGAATAATGCCGGAATTATAATGGATAAGACGCTTCAGAATATGAGCCTGGAGGAATGGAGCAGTGTCATAAAAATAAATCTTAACGGAGTTTATAATACAACCAGAAATGCTTTGACTTTAATGGGCAAAGGCGGGAGAATAATAAACATAAGCTCGGTGGTTGCTTTGCAAGGCAACTTTGGGCAGACAAATTATGCTGCCTCGAAAGCAGGCATTATTGGATTTACAAAATCACTTGCAAAGGAGCTCGGGAAGAATGGAATAACTGTGAATGCAATTGCTCCTGGGTTCATAGAAACTGAAATACTCAAATCAATACCTTCTGCAAAAAAAAAGGAGTTCCTTGACTTGATACCGCTTGGCAGGATTGGCTTGCCAGAGGATGTTGCCAATCTCGCTGTTTTTCTGGCATCAGGCAGAGCCAGCTACATAACGGGAGAGGTTATATGCATTGACGGCGGTTTAAGATTTTAACAGTATCTCCTAAATAGAATTCTCTACTCTTAAATTAATAGAAAAATCCATGCAGAAGTTCTGCATGGACTACTGTTCCTATGTCTTCTAAAACTAAGAAACAGTGCAGAGGAGAATTTAAGAGTTTCCTAAAAAACCTTTCGGTTTCTCAGGAGTATGCTGGCTTAATTTTGGAAGCTTCTTCCCATGGCACTTACATTGAGACAATAAGCAATAAGGCAGACAGTCTGCATTATAACATAGCCAAAGGCTATGTGGAATACAGCGATAAAGAATTCTATAAAGTTGTCAAGAATAGAATCCAAAAACTGCATTTGGGAGTTGTGGACATCGTAGTAGACATAACTTCTGAAAACTTTTATGGAAAATCAACAGGACTTTACTTGCACAACTGGACAGGCGAAAAAGGAGTTCAAGCAAAATACCACTTTCTTGTTGCAGGTATTTTGTTCAGGAACAAAATCTATCCTGTCTATGTTGCGATTCTGCCAATAGGGTCATTTAAATCAAAATATCTTGGAAGAATATGTGAATTATGCCATGAAATGAATCTGAAAGTCAAGCTTATGAAGCTTGACAGGGGCTTCTATTCTGGAGAAGTTATAGACGAGCTAGAGCTTAAAGGAATGAACTATTTAATATTTGCAAAGAAAAGTGCTTTGTTTAAGTGCATGCTTGAAGCAACTGAAAAAAGCGTAATAGTAAAGCACGAAATCAAGTACAAAAAAGACAAGAGTTCGCATAAAGCATTAACCGATATTGCACTGGTTAAGAACGTTGAAGGATATGACTGGGTGTTTGCGACAAATGTTTTCTTGCGTGACGCAAGAAAATATGTTGAACTTTATAGAAAGAGATGGAGCATAGAAACTATGTTTCGGGTGCATGACGAGGCAAAAATAAAGAGCAAAAGCGTTAACCCATTGATTAGGCTGTTCTACTTCATGATTTCAATGCTTTTGCTGTTTATATGGAATCTAAGCTTTAAGGAAAATTACACTTTCAAAAGATTTGTCATAAATCTTGAGCAGATGCTCAAGAATATTGATGCCAGTGGCTCGTGCTAGCCAATCAAGCTAGCGTGAGCTATATTCGCAAGGTGGAAATCGTGGGTGAAAAGGTGGAAAATATTTATTTTATTTTGAAAATTGGAAAGTTTTTATTAATATTCAAACGTTAATGAGTATTTGATAATGTTTTTAGAGAATGGTTCGGAGATACTGTTAGCATTAAAAACCTTTATATATCATTAAAATTTCTGAAACTAAAATGATTGTGGGATTTGGATTTACAAAATTGAGCGCTGAAAGAAAGAAAGCAGCTAAAGGAAAAATTGACATCAATAATAATGTGACTATCAAGAACATAGAAGAATCTGACTTAGCATTAGGCAAAGACAACCAAAATGTTTTAAGATTTATATTTGAGTTCACATCAAAATACGAGCCGAATATAGGCAATATTCTTTTTGAAGGCGAGCTTTTGTATCTTGAAGAGCCAAAAAAATCAAAAGAAATTTTGAGCTCTTGGAAGAAAGACAAGAAAATACCAAAAGAGTTGATGGCTGGCTTGCTCAATACAATTTTGACAAAATGCAATGTGCAGGCTTTGATATTAAGCCAAGAGGTTAATTTGCCTCCTCCAATACCATTGCCAAAAGTGCAGATAACTGAGCAAAGTGAAAAGAATTATATTGGGTAGAACTCTGCTGTAAAGCCTAATCAAAACATTTATAAAACCATGTTTCTATCTTAGAGTTGTCATAAAATGGTCGACAAAGAACTGAAGTTAAAGGTTGCAGAAGCCATACAAGACGATGTTAACAAGGGCATAGTTAGAATTGACTCTGGCTATTTAAGTGAGGTAGACATAAAGTCAGGCGACATTGTTGAGATAGAGGGAGAGAGAAAAACAGTTGCTATTGCTGACCGCTCGTATCCTGGCGACATAGGGCTGAACATAATAAGAATGGATGGAATTATAAGAAAGAATGCAAAAACAAGCATAGGCGAGCTAGTAAGGATTAGAAAAGCGCTTGTCAAGGAAGCAAAAAAAGTGGTTATAGCGCCTGCAAGAAAAGGGATTGTCATAAGAGCTTCTTCAGAAATATTCAAGCAGGGACTGCTAGGCAGGGCTGTTGTAAAAGGCGACATAGTTTCTTTGGGAGGAGCACGAAGAAGAAAAACTACAATGATGAACAATCCTTTCTTTGACGAGGACATTTTCAGCATTTTGGACGAAAGCATGATGGGAATTGGCTTTGGCGACATAAAGTTTGTTGTTGTTGACACAAACCCGAAGCAGGCTGTAATCATTCTTGACCAGACAGAAATTGAGTTCCGCTCTGAAGCTGTTGAGATTGAGGAAGAAAGAGTTCCGGATATCACTTACGAAGATGTTGGCGGCTTGGAAGATGAAATCAAGAAAGTGAGGGAAATGGTTGAGTTGCCTTTAAAGCACCCAGAGATTTTTGAAAGACTGGGAATCGAAGCGCCGAAAGGAGTTTTATTGCACGGGCCTCCTGGAACAGGAAAAACATTGCTTGCTAAAGCAGTTGCAAACGAAACAAACTCGCATTTCATTTTGATTAACGGGCCGGAAATCATGTCAAAATATTATGGTCAGTCAGAAGAAAACTTAAGGAAGAAGTTTGAAGATGCAGAGAAAAATGCGCCATCCATCATATTTATAGATGAAATAGACGCAATCGCTTCAAAGAGAGAGGAAACAAGAGGGGAAGTTGAGAGAAGAGTTGTTGCCCAGCTGCTTGCTTTGATGGACGGCTTGAAGTCAAGAGGCAAGGTTGTTGTTATTGCCGCAACTAATGTCCCTAATATACTTGATCCTGCATTAAGAAGGCCTGGGAGATTTGACAGGGAATTGGAAATTGGCGTTCCAAGCAAGGAAGGCAGATTGAATATTCTAAAAATTCATACAAGGAATATGCCGATTGTTGGAGAGTTATACGGGGATATATTGAAAAAAAACATTTTGCTAGTATTTGACGGTAAAATTAAGAATATAGATGAAAACATCAATAAGAAAACAGAGGAACTGGAAAACACCCAATTGGAGTTAAGGGAAATTGAAAAACAGAAAATTAGGGCAGACCATAGCGTACTTGACAAAATCTTGAATTCAATAAGAAGAACAAATGAAAAAATTAACGAACTATCTGAAGAAATCAAAGATATCGAAAAAGATATGTCTTCATTCATTAATATTAAAGAAACATTATCAAAAAATAAAAATCTCTTATTGAAGTTGACAAGCGAGATTAAAGAAATTGATGATATTAAATATATCCATAGCGACCCAAGAGCTAAAATAGTGGAAAATAAGAAAAGTGAACTATACGGAGCAATCGAAAGCCTAGAAAAAAAATATATGATAATCAAGGATATAGTGGAAAAATCCAGACGAGAAGGTTCACCGAGAGATTTGGAATATTTGGGTAATATAACCCATGGCTTTGTTGGGGCGGATTTGGCATCATTAGCAAAAGAAGCTGCAATGATTGTTATACGAAATGAAATTGAAAAAGGGGATTTAAAAGAGCTTAAAGAAGACGAGCCATTGCAAAAAGAATTACTTGATAGACTTGTTATAACTCAACAATATTTTAAAGAAGCATTAAAAGTTGTAAGGCCAAGCGCGTTAAGGGAAGTTATTGTTGAGATTCCAAATATTAAATGGTCTGACATTGGCGGCTTGACAAATGTGAAGCAGGAATTGATAGAAGCTGTTGAATGGCCATTAAAGCATCCTGACGCATTCAAAAGACTGGGCGTAAGGCCGCCAAGGGGAATCTTGCTTTTTGGAGCGCCTGGAACTGGAAAAACATTGCTTGCAAAGGCTGTTGCAAATGAAAGCGAAGCTAACTTTATTTTGGTAAAAGGCCCGGAGTTATTGAGCAAATGGGTTGGCGAAAGCGAAAAGGCTGTTAGGGAAGTTTTCAAGAAAGCTCGCCAAGTTAGCCCATGCATTATCTTCTTTGATGAGATTGACGCATTAGCTCCAAGAAGGGGATTAAGCTCAGACAGCCATGTAAGCGAAAGGGTTGTAAATCAATTACTGACAGAAATTGATGGCTTGGAAGATTTGCATGATGTTGTTGTGATTGCAGCTACAAACAGGCCTGATATTGTTGATACTGCTTTGCTAAGGCCGGGCAGGTTTGACAGGATGATTTTGACTCATATTCCAGAAGAGCAGACAAGACTTGAAATCTTTAAAGTCCATACAAAAGGAATGCCAATCAGCATAGAACAGCAGCCGATAAAAAAGAAAATGATTGCAGCAAAGACAGTTGGGAAAGGCGAGTCCACAAGTGTGGAATTTGAGAATGAGGAGAAATTATTTGATAAGGAAGATATAAAGAGCAGGGATGACTTTTTAAGGGCGCTTGCAAAGAAAACTGAAGGTTATGTTGGCGCTGACATTGAAGCAGTATGTAGGGAAGCTGCAATTCTTGCCTTAAGGGAAGACATAAATTCGAGAGATATCTACAAAAAACACTTTGAGCTTGCGCTTCAGAAAGTTAGGCCAAGCGTGACAAAAGAAGTAGAGAAAGCTTATGAAGAATTGGTGGAGCACTTTACTGTAGCAAGGGCAAAGCAGATGCTTGATGAAAAGCCGGGGTATATGGGGTAAAAGTTAATATTCTTTCTGACATTTTTCAACAATACAATTTCAATAAAAATAATATCGTAAATTGCGGTGAGTAGTTTAATAAATAGCCGCAATTTACGAGATAGACAATTGCGTACAAATCAAATAATCAACGCAATTGCCTATACAATAATAATTATCAAAATAATTCAAAAAATACGAGAGCGACTTTGCGCTGTCAAGCAAGAAGAAAGTGACCGCTTTTAATATATTTGCGCCGAGGGGGAGCACGAAAACAAGCAATCTCCACTGCAGAATGCCGAGGCGCACAAAACCTTTGTCCCGAAGGGACGGATTGAAATAATCCCTAATTTTAAATTCTTTTCCGCAACCTTTAAATAAACTTATTCCAACTTTTTATCTATGATACCGGAATACGGCGACATTGTGAAAGTGCATACAAAAGAGGAGATTTACGAGGGAATTCTTTTGCCAAGGCCTGAGATTTTTGACGAAAACTACACAATCATAAAGCTGGAAAATGGCTACAATATTGGGATTGAAAACAAAAGAATAACAAAGATTGAGGTTGTTAAGAAATACGAGAAGAAAAAAGAGGAAAGGCACAAAATAGAGCATAAAAAGGGTATGCCTACAGTTCCTATACTCTCTTTTGGAGGCACTATTTCTTCAAGAGTTGATTACAAGACAGGAGGAGTTTATGCAGACTACACAGCAGAAGATTTTGTTGAGATGCTGCCAGAGCTTGGGAATATTGCAAATCTGAAAGCAGAGAAAGTGATGAGTGTCATGAGCGAGGACATGACTCCAGAAGACTGGCAGGCAATGGCAAGAAGAATTGCAAAAGAGCTTAATGATGATGAAGTTAGTGGAGTTGTTGTGACGCAAGGGACTGACACTCTGCATTATTCAACTGCTGCAATTTCGTTTTTTTTGAAGCATCTTAACAAGCCAGTTGTTTTTACAGCTGCTCAGAGAAGCATTGACAGGGGCAGTTCTGATGCTTTCTCAAATTTATTGTGTGCTGTCCATGCAGCTTCAAAGTTTGACGGAGCTGCTGTTGTAACTTGCCTGCATGGCACAAGCGATGATAATTATTGCATCCTAAACAGAGGAACAAAAGTAAGAAAAATGCACACTAGTAGAAGAGATGCTTTTCGCCCAATAAACGAGCTGCCTCTTGCAAAAGTTTTTGAAGACAGCAGAATAGAGATTTTGAATAATAATTATAACAAAAGAAATGATGGCAAAGTTACTGTGAATGATAAATTTGAGCATAAAACTGGATTGATTTATGTTTATCCTGGGATGAATCCCGATGTTTTGGATTATTATCTGGAGAAAAAGTACAAGGGAATTGTAATTGCAGCAACAGGCTTAGGGCATGTATCTACAATGAATCCAAAAAATTCTTTAATTAAGAAATTGAAAGAAATGATTGATAAAAATATTGCAATTATTATTGCTCCACAAACACTTTATGGAAGAGTGCATCCTTTTGTTTATTCTCCATTGAGGAAATTATCCATAGAATTAAACTGCATTTTTGCTGAGGATATGTTGCCAGAGACAGCTTATGTAAAGCTTGGCTGGGTTTTGGGGCATACACATAAAATTGAAGAAGTCAAGGAGATGATGCTTACGAATTATGCAGGAGAAATTAACGAAAGGACTGATGAAAAGGCGTTTTTGTACTGATGTTTCCAATCCAAAACCTGCTCAACAAAATCAAGTGGGACAAAAGAGAAAATCCTCAAGATTATTTGATTTTTTATTTTGATAGGATTTTGAAAAAATTAATCGAAATTCCTTACACAAAAATAAAAAGACTGGAAGGCAGCTTCATGGTATTAAGCAATGAAGAAGAAACCAACATCCCATTGCATAGAATTAAAAAAGTAATGAAAAACAATGCTGTTGTTTGGGAAAGAAAATAACATA
>Ga0209514_10010236_pt1 | contig 10107 bp, 11 predicted proteins | sample Subgrocontami58m_FD_187452 | JGI IMG/M metagenome (GOLD analysis project Ga0209514, IMG submission 187452) | Subsurface groundwater microbial communities from S. Glens Falls, New York, USA - GMW37 contaminated, 5.8 m (SPAdes) (version 3) | ecosystem: Environmental > Aquatic > Deep subsurface >... | reverse complement strand
GTAGTTCCACGGGAGCCACTGGCTGGGGTTTTTGAGCGCCAGGCCGGCGTGCTCACGCAAGGCGGCGAGGTAGTCCAGCGGATTGGCGTCGTTGAGGCGGCAGGTGTGGATGATGCTCATGGAGATGTCACCGACCAGGGCACCCCTGAGCGTCTTATACTATCGCAAGGTCGAAGTTATGTTGAGGTCGAATGTTGATGCGAGAGCGGGTTTGGGATTGCATTTGGCGTAGCGGAGGATAGGAGGAAGGCTGGTGGCATGTGGAAAGTGCCTGGCGTTTCAGCAAGTGCCACGGTGATCGAGCGGATCATCAAACGCCCCCATGCGCGGCGGCGCATGGAGACTAACCACCTGAGCATAACTCTCCGCCCCTTCGTGCTTGAGCTTCATGGTCGTGGCTACCATCCAGGCTCGATTCGAGCGTATGTTCGCGCCGTCGAGCATTTCGGTCGGTGGCTGCAAAAGAAGAGGATTCCCATTCGGTCCCTCACTCAGAGGCACCCGCAGACGTTTCTCAAGCAACACCTGAGTCGATGCTCCTGTCCCAAGCCAGCAGCTAAGAGCTTGGTAAACTGCAGAGCTGCCTTGGGGGCTTTCGTTAAGTTTCTTCAGCAGTGCCAGTTTAGCGTCACTCCGAGGAAAAAGGCGCCTCCGCTCAGTGTCATCGACCGTCTGCTTGTCGCCTACGACAAGCACCTGGACCAGGTCTGCGGTCTGACGGCTGAGACTCGCCAACTGCGGCAGCGCCATGCGCGCGAGTTTCTTGAATGGCAGTTGGTTCAACGGCATCTACGTCTACGGCAACTGCGTCCCCAAGACGTGCTTGAGTATGTGATTTCTCGGACTCGCCGCACGACCCGCTCTCGCGGGTTCGGTTTGACCGGAGCCCTTCGGAGTTTTCTCCGTTTCTTGGAACTTTCGGGCCGCATTGCCAAGGAGCTTTCCGGCGCTGTCCCCCGATGCGCGCGACGGCGATCGGATCAGCCCTTGAGAACCTTGACACGCCCGGAATGGCGACGATTTGTGAGCAGTTTCTCTCGCACGCGTCCGACGGGCTTACGCAATTACGCCATGGCGCTTTGCTTAGGCCTGTTGGCGCTGCGAGCCGGCGAGGTGGCGCGATTGAGCCTGGATGATTTGGACTGGCGGCAGATGGCCCTGCGGCTGGTTAAAACCAAGCAGCAAAGACAGCGGTTCTTGCCCCTGCCCGTCCCGGTAGCCAGGGCTTTGGTGACTTATCTGAAACAGGGACGCCCGAGAACCAGGAGCCGTGCGCTCTTTGTCAATCACCGGCCACCCGTGGGCGAAGCCCTCAAACCGCAACAAGTGCGTGACATGGTTCGATTGGCTTTCGCCCGGACCGGGATCAATGCGGGCGGCTCTCATGTTCTGCGCCGAACTTGGGCAACCTGGGCTCAACACCGAGGCCTGAGCCTAAAGCTCATCGCTGACGTGCTGGGTCACCGGTCGATCGATTCGACGACACGATACGCTCAACTCAACCTGGATGACCTTCGTCAGGCCGCCTTGCCCTGGCCAAAGATCAAGGAATGAACAAGACCACACTGGATCAGGCGCAGCAGTATCTGGCTCATCGCCGTGCCTTGGGTTTTAAACTCCAGAGTGAAGGGCGGCTGGTCCTGGATTTTGCGCGGTATGCGGATGCCGGCCACCACCGTGGCCCCTTGACCAAACAGCTGATGATTCGCTGGGCTTGTTTGCCCCGGCAAGCTACTCGTGCCTATTGGGCAAGACGATTGAAAGTCGTTCGGATGTTTGCCCGACATCTCCTGCTGACTGAACCCCGAACTCAGCTGCCGCCGCGCTTTCTATTCGGCCCAGACTTTCGCCGACAGCCTCCGCACCTCTATAGCCAAACCCAAATCAGCTACCTCCTTCGGCGGGCCGGCCGGTTGCGGGGTCAACTTCGGCCCTATACGTACCAAACGTTGCTTGGACTATTGATCTGCACCGGCCTCCGTATCTCCGAAGCCTTGAATCTCAACCGCAACGACGTCGACCTCGAACGGGGCTTGGTCTTCGTCCGAAAAAGTAAATGCGATCTGAGCCGGATCGTACCGCTGCACCGGACGGCCCTGGCCCCATTGACGGCTTATGTTCGGCGTCGACAACGGCTGTTTGCTTCCGCCCAGAGTTTTTTCGTCTCGGAGCATGGCCGGCGGTTGGTGCTCGGCACGGTGGAATCAAACTTCCTCGAATTGAGAAGGTGTATCGCCTATGGCCGACGCCCCCCGCGGCTTCATGATTTTCGTCACACGGCGGCTTCTCGAGTATTGCAGCGCTGGCAGAGAAGCAGGGACCGAACCTTGCACCGCATTGCCATCCTCGCGCGCTTTCTCGGACACACCTTGATCAGCGACACCTACTGGTATTTGACGGCTTTTCCGCAAGTGCTCCAGCAGGCCACTCGTCGTATTGAGCTCCATCGCCATGAAAACTCCTGAACTCGAACCCTGGTTGCAACGCTTCTTCCGGGAATACCTCATCGCGCAACGCAACGTCAGCCCGGCTACCGTCACGGCCTACCGGGACACGTTCCGACGATTATTCAGTTTCCTCAAAAAGAGGCGATTAAAACGGCACGAGGCCTTGCCCTTGGATCAATTGGCACCCGATCTGGTCGTGGGATTCCTCGACCATCTGGAGCGCGAACGCGGCAACACCATCCGAACGCGCAATGCCCGCTTTGCAGCGCTTCGTTCCTTCGTACATTACTTGTGCGACTGGTTGGGACCGGAACTGCCCGTCTGCGTACCCCGAATTCTGGGCATCCCCTTTAAGCGCCACGTGCAGCGCATCAGTGGTTTCCTCAGTCGCCAGGAAGTTGAGGCCATCCTTGCGGCCACAGGGGATACCTGGACGGGACGGCGCGACCATCTGCTTTTTCTTCTCCTCTACAACACGGGCGCACGAATCTCGGAGGTCCTTGCGCTTCAGGTCAAAGCTCTCACTGATAACGGCAAACAGGTCGAGATCCTGGGTAAAGGTCGCAAGCACAGAACGCTGCCCCTGTGGCCCCAGACGCAACGTTGTGTGCGCCACTGGATAAGGGAAAACCGCCTAACGGCAGCGTCTCACCTTCTTCCCAATCGGTTTGGTCAGCGGCTCACCCGTGCTGGTGCCGCCTACCAACTCCGCCAACTGGTCGATCGGGCTTCCAGCAAACTTCCGGGCATTAGAAAACGTCCAGTTTCAACCTCACACTTTTCGCCACGCGACGGCTATGAGCTTATTGGAAGAGGGCGTTAGCCTCGAAGTGATAGCCCTCCTTCTCGGCCATGAGAGCCTCGCAACAACACACCTTTATCTGGAAGCCGGCTTAGCGATGAAAAGGAAGGCACTGGAACAGACTTCACCGCCAAAGATCAAGGATACCCGGTTTCGCCCCTCCGACGCGCTGCTACGCTTTCTTGAGGATCTTTAGTTATGAGGAGTTCGGCACGCATTGAGCTTCGGCATGGAGGCCTTCGCCGTCCCGTACTGTGAATAACTTTGACCTTGCGATAGTATAAGACGCTCAGGGGGGCCCTGGTCGGTGACATCTCCATGAGCGTCATTCACACCTGCCGCCTCAACGACGCCAATCCGGTGGACTACCTCGCCGCCTTGCGCGAGCACGCTGGGCTGGCGCTCAAAAACCCCAGCCAGTGGCTCCCGTGGAATTACACGCGGACCCTCCAGGCCCTTCAGGCTCCCCAGGCACCCAACACCAGTTGAGGCACCTCGCCCAGCCCCTCACTCCCCCCTGAGCGCACCCGCCAGGGGCACCGCCGGTCGCCGCGCCGGCCGTCGCGAGATTTTTCGCGAGCCGCAGGCTTGCCGAAGCAACACATTCCATCCGCGTCGGACACACCCGCTTCACGACCCGGCCAATTGTCCATGACATCCCCGGCTTGGGCGATGCTAGGGGTTCAGTCTGCGGAACGCCTCGCCGCAGGCACGATAGTTTTCCACCGACATGCCCATGACACTATATTCCTCCACGTAGCCGATGAATCCGCCCTCAGGCGCTCCCAATAGATCATACAAACGCCGGGCCTCGTGATAGATCTCTTCCGGCGTGCCTTGGATGGAGACGGTCTGGTAGCTGATCGGGAGCATGAAGCATTGTCTGCCACGCAGCCGTTTCCCCACAGCCGCGACATCCACCACATTCGGTTGCGAGATGTTGATCACGTCGGCGCCGATCTCGTGGAAATCGTCCAGAATGGCGTCGAAGTTGCCGCAGCAATGATACCACGTGTACAAACCCAACTTATGCGCCAAGGCGAATTGCCGGGCGTAGCGGGGCTTGAACAGCCGCCGCCACAGGCCTGGCGAAATCATCAGGCCGGACTGAGTCCCCCAGTCGTCGGCAAAGTGGATGCCGTGGAAACCATGCCGGGCGGCCATTCGCATCAGGTCGCATTCGAACTCGAGAATCCGGTCCATCAGGGCGGCAAAGCCTTCTGGGTCGGTCAGGAAATCCTGCATGGCTTGCTCAAACCCGCGCAGGAGGGTGTAAACGGTGAATCCGCTCAAGTCGAAGCTGGCGAGGCGATAGCGGTCGCCGCAGCGGTCGATGAACGCGGGCACGCCCGACATTCTTTCTTCCTCGCGAAGCCCCGGCACGCGGATCACCGCGGCGGCAGGCATCTCAGGATAGAAGGCCTCGACCGGATGCCCCATCGTGCCGTCGCCCAGGGAAACGAGCTGGTAGCCCCATTCGTTCACGGACCAATCCCAGGCGTTGGGCGTGCCTTCACCTGGCACGCCAAGCGACAAGTGATAGAGCAGGACATCCCCGTTCATTTGGTCCCGGTTCCAGAACACGATCGGGATGCGTTCGGGTGACTGGAAAGAAATTGCCTTCTCCACCCGTGTTCGTGAATTCTCCAAATTGCTCATGGGTTCATCTGCGGATGATTGGAAACTGGGCGAGCAGTTGCGCTGTCGCGGCCGTTGCGGCGGCGACCCAGTTGGCTTCGTCCCTGATCTCGAAGCGCATCACTCGGTGCGATCCGGGTATCTTGCCATAGCTCACCACGCCGCTGCTGTGAACGGACACGTCCATGGGTGAAAAACCCGCGACCGCGTGCCCGGCATGCTGGACTGGACGCCCCACGCTTAGGCCCAACAACGCGCCGCACCAGAGGTTGCGCTCACCCTCCATCATCCACTGTCGGTCCTCGGCGGCGGTGGGCAGCGTCAGATATGCAATAGGATCATTCGTCGCCTGCCGCAGCATATAGAGGAAATAGCGCTGCAGCGGCTCGGGTGCGTTCGCGAGCACTTCCCATTGGCGAATCTTCCAGTAAGAGGCGTGCCCTTTGTTCTTCCAAGCGCCGCCGTCAAAGCAGGGCATCCAATAGAAAGGCAGGTCCGAACACATCAGGCGCAGGAAAGCTCGAGGGTCCAGGCCCACGTTGTACTCGGTGAAGCTTGAGTCCGAGGCCTCGCCGATGAATCCGTAAATGCTTCGCACCTTGCTCCGGAAAAGACCGGGTTCGCGGTTGAAAGCCGCCACGGTATCACGCGCGCTGCCGACAAACATAATCACCACCTTCTCGCGGCTGTCTCGCAGGGTTTGCACAAGGAGGTTGACGCCGTTCTGATGTTCGGCGGGTTGGTCCAGCGCCGGGTCTTTGGGTGACTTGAGCGGCTGGCTCAGCCCGAGGACTGCGGGGACGTGGCGTCCGGTCAGGTAATTCAGTTGCCAGACGGGCTTGAACCCCGGCCTATGCGCTTGCGGCGCGCTGTTGTCCAGGATGATGGCCCGCAAATCCACCTCCGGCATCGCATACAGGCACGCCAGATCGAAATGGTCATCCGGGTCAACGTGCGGGTGAAAGAGGTCGGTGCTATAAACAACTGGCACGCGCCGTGCAGAGGTGGACGATTTCGCCAGAGCGTCCGCGGCTAGCACGCCGCACGCCAGACTCCCAGCCAGACAGGCCGCCATCAACACCAGCGAGGTTCGTCGTAGGAATCGTTTCATGAGATGTGCCTGGACAAACGCCTGGGCGGTGAGCCGTGCTAGAGTCGTCGGTCCGACCCCGGAGGAGGAGAAGGTAGGGCTCGCTGTCCTCAGCGGGCCGCCCACGCGGCTCAATGCCCAAAGCGGCGCGCTGAGACAGACGCGCCCTACCGCACTGGACCTTCGTCCATCGCATCGCCCAGGCAGCAAGCCTCGACGATGGGAAAGTGAGACCGGCGCGCGCATCCCTTCACATTGCAGGGGATTCCTCACGGGTTCAAGCGCAGATGAGGCGGGTGGACCGTGATGATTGCCGATAGCTGAACACCTATCCTCGCCTGTCGTGCGTTACGCGCGCCTAGTCAAAGCGGCGGGCGCACTCCAACCTTGCCGTGGTTCGGGTGCGTAAATCGCGAGCCGGGCCCTCCATGTCGCGGTAGCGGTTTGGAGTGCGTGCGCTGCTGCGCCGCTTTGGATCGAACGTGGGAGGCGACTGTGCGAATTCTAATGCACCATTCTCTCCTTCCAGATATGATTCGCCGATACTTTTCCATGCCTGACGGATTAACACCGCTTCACTCCATCCTCATCCTGCCCCAGCGGCAGGACCCGAACCCGTCGGCGGTGGCTCGGCACACGTGCCAAAGAAAGTGCTAAAGAACACTTGCAAATGATACGATAAGATGCAAAAGTGTCAATACATACGTGAGCATGACCTTCCGCCACCGGCAACCGCAGAGGAAATCGCGCAGGTCCGAAACGCTTGCGACCAGCGCGGCACGGCCAGTTTTGGGCGTTCCGCGAAGGAATCACTTTCCCTATGGCGGATTTCGGAAGCCCAGATCCGTGGATCTCTCATTCGCCATATCACGCTGGGGAGGAGAGTTTTCCACAAGTACAAGAACGATTCCAGTGGTGACCTTATACCCCGAGACGTGCAAGCCAATGTCACTCTTCCAGCCGGCTTCGATGTTTACGTCGAGGTTGCCTTGATGGGCGAAGGTATGATCATCATTTACGCGCACGACCACACGCCCGGAAAACTCCTGCTTCCACAATGAACGCACCGAAGCCCCCAAAGTCTTTGAGCGGCCAACTCTGCCCGGCCTGTCGAGAAGGCCACTTCCAACTCGTCCAAGTTGAACATGTCGAGGAGGTTGCGGAGGATGATCCCCTCACCATCCCCGGTGTTTGGGTGGATCGTTGCGACCGTTGCGACGAAATCGTTTTCCCTGGTGATACCGTCCGCTTCATCGAGTCCCTCGTCGCCGAACAGACCGAGCAACTCACGCCGCGTGAGCTGGAGCGTATCCGCGAGGACCTGGGCGTGCGGACCCAGGACGAGATGAGTGAAGCACTCGGGCTCGGCGCCAAGACTTACCACAAGTGGGAAAGTGGCGCCCAGTTCCCGACCCGCTCCATGTCGTATTACATCCGCCTGCTTGCCGAGTTTCCACAAGCGTTCGAATGGCTGCGCGGCCGTGCTTGGCGGAAGAAGAATCGTCTCTTCCAGCAGGAGTCACAGACGGACTTGACCGCCATGTTCCCTGATCTGGCCTCTCCGAGCGTCGTGATCGAGTGCCGGATTACCGCCTCACCACCACCACCTACCTCCAGACGGTTCAACCCCGCGATTGGCCTCAGCCGCGTTGCTTTCGCCAACAAATGAAGCCGTTCTGGATTACATTCTATTCGTACAAAGGGGGCGTCGGCCGATCGCTAGCCCTGGCCAACACAGCCGCACTCCTTGTCAAACGCGGACGTCGGGTGGTTCTGGTTGACTTCGACTTGGAGGCGCCTGGCCTCGACTCCTTCGAGGAATTCAAGTCGGCCGCTGGAAAGCCTGGTGTCGTCGAATATGCCACCGAATTCGAGAACACCAAGCGTGCGCCGGACATCAGCCAATTCGTGCACGCCTGCGATCTCGAGTCGAAGCCGCGCGGCAAGCTCTGGATCATGCCGGCGGGCAAGAAGGATACCGCCTACAACTCCTGTCGTGCCAAACTCGATTGGGTTCGCCTCTACGACTCCGGCCTAGGCGCGCCATTCGTCGAGAACTGGAAGGCCGCCATCGCCCGGCACTGCCAGCCCGACTACGTCTTCGTTGACTCGCGAACCGGTCTGACCGACGTCGGTGGGATCTGCACACTCCATCTACCGGACTTGGTCGTCATGGTTTTTGGCCTGAACGAGCAGAACGTCCACGGCGTCGCGGCTGTTGCCAAGACCATCCGGGAGTCTGAATTATCGCATTTGCCCCAGATCCACTATGTCGCTTCTCCGGTCCCCAACCTGCCCCGCGACAAGAAGGGGCCCCTCGTGCAACGCTTGACCGCAGCCACCGAGCGGCTCGGCGCCAAAGTCGAGTCCGCAATCCGTTACGCACACATAGCAGCCCTCACCGAGCGCCTCTTTGTTCTCGATCCCGACTTCGAATCCTCTCCGCTCGTCTCTGATTACGAGCGACTCCTCGACCGCCTCATAGACTATAACCGGAGCGGGCTTGATTTCTTGTGGAACCAAGCGCAGGGGGCCATCAGCAAAGTGGACACCACCCTCATGGAACGTCTTCTTGTGGTCTTCGAGGAGGAGTTTTCCGATCGCCCCGAGGGTCTCATGGCTCGCGCTCACCTCAGTCGAGCACTCGGCCAACTCGACAACACCACCAAACTGGCTATCGCGGCGCTCGATGTGGACCCGACCTACGACGTGGCTTTCGAGTGGCTCCTGACCCACTACCGCCGCAAGAACGATTTCAGAGCGGCGCTCTCGGTCTGCAACTCCGTCCTCCAACATGCCGATCGCCTGCCGCTGGACCGCCGCTATGATCTTGACCTGAAGCGCGGCCAAATCGCCATGGCTGCAGGCGAGCACACTGCCGCACAGGAGTCCTACCGAAAGACCACTGCTTACCTGATGACACGGAAGAAGACGGGAGACCCGGACCCAGAGACTATCTTAATAAACATGTTCAATCAGGCTGAGGCTGCCCGCCGCTCGACGGGACGAGTCCCGGCCAAACTCTGGGGCGACCTTATTGGGCTATTCAAGATGACCGGGGCGGCCAGCGCCGCCCCCCTTGTTGTCCAAGCCAACCGCTGGCAAGCAGTGCACATTGCCTTCGCCATGACGGGGGATATCGCCCGCGCCTGCGAAGCCCTCGGCAAGGCGCGCCAAGCCGCCGAACGGCTCGGACCCGCGGAGGACGCCTTCAGTGTCAAAACTTACACGGATGTTCCGATCAAAGAGTTCCTCCAGGTAAACGACGCGATGCTTGCCGCCCTGGACCTTGGCCAACTCTGGGATGGCATGCCCCTCCCGTTCGCAAAGCCCGCTGAGGAAACTGCCTCTGCGGCCGTCCATCAGCCAGCTGACAACCCGTGACCGATTTCGCCATCAAACGATATGCCCGAAATGCTCTGGTTCGGTGCTGTAGAGGTCCGCGCAGGCCTTTCCGTGGTTCGCGACGTGACACAGACAGCAATTCCTCATTTTGGCCGGAGCCGTGCCAAGAAGCGGCCAAGTACGCGACTCTCAACGCCTTTGGACGGCAGTTGCAGGGTTCGGAGTCCCGCCTTTAGGCGGTACGGCGCGCCAAACTCAGATGCCGTTGAGCAGGTCCAGAGCGCCCAGCAAAGCGGCAGCGCAGCCGGCTGAAGCCGGGACTCCAAACCCCGGAGTTGCGACGCCAGAAGTGGCGCCCCTAGGCGATCTCAAGCCAAAATGAGAATCGCTGTGACCAGAGGCACTCGCTTGCGGCCACGGTGCAAAGGCGATACAACCTCGGGATGAACTCAACTCTGGCGATAGGCCTGTTCCTTTTGGCCGCATCAACCTGCGCAACGGCGGCGGCTCCGGAAACGCGCTCGATTCCCGCAGCCCGAGTGAACCACCCGGGCAACGTGTTCCTCGCGGGCGAGGAGGTCGTACTGCCGTTCGCACCGGGCGAAACCGGCACCTGGCGTGTCCTTGACTACGACGACAAAGAAGTCGCCTCGGCGCGCGTCACCGCAGGCTCCGTGGCCCTGGGCCGGTTACCCGTCGGCTTTTATCGTCTGAGAGCGGACGGGCACAGCACCTGGATATCGTGCGCGGTGCTGGGGCCGCTGCGGGCGCCCACCCCCTCCCCC